>Ga0160457_1000375_pt1 | contig 23879 bp, 20 predicted proteins | sample HID1972M_E6MG_FD_108242 | JGI IMG/M metagenome (GOLD analysis project Ga0160457, IMG submission 108242) | Enriched pill bug-associated microbial communities from UW Madison campus, WI, USA - HID1972M_E6 MG | ecosystem: Host-associated > Arthropoda: Insects > Digestive system > Unclassified ... | reverse complement strand
AGGCCCTGCGCTTCAACGTGTTCAGCGGCGAGTTCAACGCCAAGCTGAAAGGCGCGGAACTGGGTCTGGACATGGATGATTATGATGTTCACTGCAGCCACATCGGCGTGCGTGATTTGAACACCGGCCGTCTGGTGGCGACCACGCGTTTGCTCGATCACACCGCCGCCAGCAGCCTCGGCAAGTTCTACAGCGAAGAAGAATTCAGCTTGCACGGCCTCGCGCATCTGCAAGGCCCGATCCTCGAAATCGGCCGCACCTGCGTCGACCCGGCGTACCGCAATGGCGGCACCATCGCCGTGTTGTGGGGCGAGTTGGCCGAGGTGTTGAATCAGGGCGGCTACAGCTATCTGATGGGCTGCGCGAGCATTCCGATGCAGGACGGCGGCGTGCAGGCGCACGCGATCATGCAGCGTCTGCGCGAACGTTATCTGTGCACCGAACACCTGCGCGCCGAGCCGAAGAAACCGCTGCCGACGCTGGATATTCCATCGAACGTGATCGCGGAAATGCCGCCGCTGCTCAAGGCCTACATGCGTCTGGGCGCGAAGATCTGCGGCGAGCCGTGCTGGGACGAAGATTTTCAGGTCGCCGACGTGTTCATCCTGCTCAAGCGCGACGAACTCTGCCCGCGCTACGCCAAGCACTTCAAGGCGGCCGTGTGATGAGCCGGTTGCGGGTGTACGCGCGGATTGCGCGAGTGCTGATCGTGGTGACACTGGGGCTGACCATGGCCGGTGTCTTCGGCGTTTTTGAACGGATTGGTCTGGCGCATTCGATGGAACGTCGCCAGCGCTGGTCGCGCTTTTTCATGGCGCGCTTGGGCAATGCCCTGCCCTTTCGCATGACCGTGCACGGCGAGCTGCCGAAGCAGCCGATGTTGTGGGTGAGCAATCATGTGTCGTGGACGGATATTCCGCTGCTCGGCATGCTCACGCCGCTGTCGTTTCTGTCCAAGGCCGAAGTGCGCACCTGGCCGGTCGCCGGTTGGCTCGCGGCGAAGGCTGGCAGTCTGTTCATTCGTCGCGGTTCGGGCGACAGCCAGTTGATCCGCAAGCAAATGACCCGTCACCTGCAAACCGCGCATCCGCTGCTGATGTTCCCGGAAGGCACCACCACGGATGGCCGCTCGCTGCGCACCTTTCACGGTCGCTTGCTGTCGGCGGCGATTGATTCCGAGGTGATGCTGCAACCGGTGGCGATTCGTTATCTGCGCGACGGCGAGATCGATGCGCTGGCGCCGTTTATTGGTGACGATGATTTGCTGTCGCACTTGATGCGTTTGTTCAGCAATGATTGCGGCGACGTTGAAGTGCACCTGCTCAAGCCGATTGCGTGTCAGGGTCGTGAGCGTGCGGCGCTGGCGTTTGAAGCGCAGCAGGCGGTGCAGAAGGTGTTGTTTGGTGAGGTGGCGAAACCTGCCGAACCGCGTCGCACCGGCGACCTGATCGCCGCCTGAAAAGCAAAAGATCGCAGCCTTCGGCAGCTCCTACACCGATCCCTGTAGGAGCTGCCGAAGGCTGCGATCTTTTGATCTTGCTTAACCCCGCAACCCAGCAAAATCCTGGAGAACTGCCTGAAACACAAATCCCCTGTAGGAGTGAGCCTGCTCGCGATAGCGGTACATCAGGCAACATCAATGTGACTGACCCACCTCTATCGCGAGCAGGCTCACTCCTACATTAGATATTCGGTGTCTGGGGGTTTTGGGCGAAGTCCTGGAGATGTGGGTAGAACAATCTGAAATCTTCACTCAACGGCTCATACAACCGCCGCAATTCCTGCATCGCCCCCGCCAGTTCCTCGGGCCGGCTCAACCGCCGCGAGATCCCGCGCAAGACCTGTTCCAGCACTTCAAATTCCTGATACGAACCCAACCAGTCATTGGCAACCATATGCGGCGCAATCTTCGCCAGTCGCTCGGGCAATTCCCGCTCGTGAGTCAGCACCCGATACACATCCGCCGTAAAAACCGCCAACGGTCGATCGGCATACAACGTCCAATCCCGCGCCAGACAGTGATCAAAAAACACATCAAGCACGATCCCGGCATAACGCCGCCGCGTTTCGGTAAACCGCCCCAACGCGACATCCACCAAGGGATGGCGATCGGTAAACACGTCAATCCGTCGATGCAGCTGAATCGCCGCTTCCACCTCCGGCGCAAACTGCCCTTGCAGCCGGCCTTTGACGAAGTCGCCATACAGGCTGCCGAGTAATTGCCCGGGGCGCTGGCCACCGAGGTGCAAATGTGCGAGATAGTTCATGGGCGCAGCTTAGCACCGCGCCCCGCAATCGACACCTCACCATATCGTTATAACCCGATATACCGATTTATGCGCTCATCAGACCAAAATCATATTGGTATATCGCGAAGTACCGATTTAAAGTTCGCCTCATCGCGATATAGCGTTGTACACAACCGAGCACCCTGCCATGAACCTTGACCTCGACGAAATAATAAAAGCCCTGGCGCACCCAGTACGGCGAGACATCCTCAACTGGCTGAAAGACCCGAAAGGCGAATTCCCGGAACAGCTGCACAACCACGAGTACGGCATCTGCGCCGGACAGATCGATCAGCGCTGCGGCCTGTCGCAGTCGACCGTTTCTGCCCACCTCGCGACGTTGCAACGCGCAGGACTGATCAGCAGCCAGAAGGCCGGGCAGTGGCATTTTTTCAAACGTAACGAGGACGTGATCCAGGCGTTCCTCAGCACCCTCAGTAAAGAGCTCTGACCCTTAACGTCAGCCAGCCGACAAGGAAACCCGCATGCCCCTCTCGCTACTCATCCTCGCCTTGAGCGCCTTCGCCATCGGCACCACCGAATTCGTCATCATGGGCCTGTTGCCCGATGTCGCGGCTGACCTCGGTGTGTCGATCCCCGGCGCCGGCTGGCTGGTGACTGGTTACGCCTTGGGCGTGGCCATCGGTGCGCCGTTCATGGCACTGGCCACCGCCAAATTGCCGCGCAAGGCGGCACTGGTCGCGTTGATGGGCATCTTTATTGTCGGCAACCTGCTCTGCGCCATCGCCAGTGACTACAACGTATTGATGTTCGCCCGTGTAGTCACGGCCCTTTGCCACGGCGCTTTCTTCGGTATCGGTTCGGTCGTTGCCGCCAATCTGGTGCCGGCCAACAAACGTGCTTCGGCCGTAGCCTTGATGTTCACCGGTCTGACCCTGGCCAACGTGCTTGGCGTTCCACTGGGCACTGCGCTGGGTCAGCAATACGGCTGGCGCTCGACTTTCTGGGCGGTGACCGTGATTGGCGTGATCGCGCTGATCGGCCTGATCCGCTTCCTGCCGGCCAAGCGTGATGAAGAAAAACTCGACATGCGCGCCGAACTCGCCGCCCTCAAAGGTGCGGGCATCTGGCTGTCGCTGAGCATGACCGCGCTGTTCGCCGCGTCCGTCTTCACCGTGTTCACTTACGTCGCGCCGCTGCTTGGCGAAGTCACCGGCGTCTCGCCGCGTGGCGTGACCTGGACGCTGATGTTGATCGGCCTCGGTCTGACTGTCGGCAACATCATCGGCGGCAAACTCGCCGACAAAGGCATGGCCGCCACGTTGATCGGCGTGTTCATCGCCATGGCGGTGATCTCCACCGTGCTGACCTGGACCAGCGTCGCGCTGATTCCGTCTGAAATCACCCTGTTCCTTTGGGCTGTCGCCTGCTTCGCCGCCGTGCCGGCCCTGCAAGTCAACGTGGTGACCTTCGGCAAAGCCGCACCGAACCTGGTGTCGACCCTGAACATCGGCGCCTTCAACGTCGGCAACGCCCTCGGCGCCTGGGTCGGCGGCAGCGTCATCGCCCACGGTTACGGCCTGACCAGCGTGCCGCTCGCCGGCGGTGCCCTCGCGTTACTGGCGCTGTTGGTGACCCTGATTACTTTCCGTCAGAACGGCAATGCCGATCTGGCCCCCGCGACTCACTGATTAACTTTCACTTTTACGAGGGTTGTAGACATGGCAACTATTTTTGATCCCATCAAACTCGGCGACGTCGAACTGGCCAACCGCATCATCATGGCCCCGCTGACCCGCTGCCGCGCCGATGAAGGCCGCGTACCGAACGCGCTGATGGCTGAATATTATGTACAGCGCGCTTCCGCCGGCCTGATCCTCAGCGAAGCCACTTCGGTAACGCCAATGGGCGTCGGCTATCCGGACACCCCGGGCATCTGGTCCAACGACCAAGTGCGCGGCTGGTCCAATGTGACCAAAGCCATTCACGGCGCTGGCGGCAAGATCTTCCTGCAACTGTGGCACGTCGGCCGCGTCTCGCACCCGTCGTACCTCAACGGTGAAGCGCCGGTTGCCCCGAGCGCCATCCAGCCAAAAGGTCACGTCAGCCTGGTTCGTCCAATGGCCGACTACCCGACTCCGCGCGCACTGGAAACCGCTGAAATCGCCGACATCGTCGACGCCTACCGCACCGGTGCCGAGAACGCCAAAGCCGCCGGTTTTGACGGCGTGGAAATCCACGGCGCCAACGGTTACCTGCTCGACCAGTTCCTGCAAAGCAGCACCAACCAGCGCACCGACCACTACGGCGGCTCCCTGGAAAACCGTGCGCGCCTGCTGCTGGAAGTGACTGACGCTGCGATCGAAGTCTGGGGCGCTGGCCGCGTCGGAGTGCACCTGGCACCACGCGCCGACTCCCATGACATGGGCGACGACAACCTGGCCGAAACCTTCACCTACGTCGCGCGTGAGCTGGGCAAGCGCGGTATCGCGTTTATCTGCTCCCGTGAGAAAGAAGGCGCCGACAGCCTCGGCCCGCAACTGAAAGAAGCTTTCGGTGGCCCGTACATCGCCAACGAACGCTTCACCAAGGACAGCGCCAACGCGTGGCTGGCGAGTGGCAAGGCTGACGCTGTGGCGTTTGGCGTGCCGTTTATTGCCAACCCGGATCTGCCGGCGCGTTTGCAGGCTGATGCGCCGTTGAATGAAGCGCGTCCGGAGTTGTTCTACGCTAAGGGGCCGGTCGGTTACATCGACTATCCGACGTTGTAAGGCATCACCCAGAAACGCAAAAGCCCCCGACTTGTGAGAGTCGGGGGCTTTTTTTGTGTTCACTTGGGACGCGATTGCGAGGCTGAGTATGTAGCCCCTCACCTCAGCGCTTTCCCGAGGGAGAGGGGGCCGATCGAGGATGTTCGAAACCTGAGTTCGGCGGGATATTTCACGTCGGCGTATCTCGAAAGACCCCGCCGATCAGTCCCTCTACCTCTGGGAGAGGGTTAGGGTGAGGGCAAGCGGCCACACACGTTTCACACAGAAGAAACAAATTCCCTACAAAATGCTCAGTTCGCACCGTATAAACTGCGCCCCGGCAAACGTAAGTAAAAGCAGGCCAATTGACATAAGCTGTGCCAATTACGCATTTTGTTTCATTTGCGCAGGCTAGGGCTCAGGCGCAGCATATCCAACCCTGTATCGACCCAACGCTCGGCCTCGGCATGCAACTCAAAGCTGTCCGGTGCCAGAAGCCATCCGTACAGGAGGCCATCAATATAGGCATGAATGCTGATGGCCGCACGGGCAGTGTCGAGATCTTCCGGCAACTGGCCGCGATTTACCGCATTACGCAGGGTCAGCCCGATGCGATCATTGCATTCGAGGCTGGCCGTCCGGCGCTGCTGGCGCAAATCGCACATTTCATCGGTGAATTCGCACTTATGAAACAGAATTTCGTTGATACGCCGGGTTTTCGGGTCCAGTGCAATTTGATGAAACAAATGAATCAACAGCTTGCGCATGCAGCCCAGCGGGTCGAGTTCGTCCTCGCTCTCGCTGGCCTTGGCCAGCTCATCCAGCGTTTCGTGCAGGGTGTCGAGCATGGCCTGAAGCAGGTCGGCTTTATTGCTGAAATGCCAATAAATAGCGCCACGCGTGACGCCGGCAAGGGTCGCGATGTCCGCCAGCGTCGTACGAGCGACGCCCCTTTCATAAAAGGCTTTCTCCGCCGCTTCCAGAATCTGGTTGCGGGTTTCCTGAGCTTCCTCTTTGGTACGACGGACCATGGCAGTAAAACCTCAAACAGGATGTTTCAGGGATGGCTGAATATCCGCTGAATAAAGAGGGGGTGATCTCTCGCGGATCGGCTCCCCGGCCTACAATTTCTTACCTTGCGACGACTTTTGTAACAGGGTGGGTACGACGCCAAGGTGTTTACAAACAACCATGAACGTAAGTATATTCCTTAGCAAGCTACTTATCCACTCGGTACCCTTTTTTTACCCTTTCATACTTCTTGTGCGCTTTTTGCGCGCCTGACCCGAGGATTTTCATGCAATTCAAGCCAGCTGTTACCGCTCTGGTCACTGCCGTCGCCCTGGCATCGCTGCTCAGCGGATGTAAAAAGGAAGAAGCGGCACCGGCCGCTCCGCCCCCTCAGGTCGGCGTCGTTACCCTGCAACCACAAGCCTTTACCCTCACCTCGGAACTGCCGGGCCGCACCAGCGCGTTCCGCGTTGCGGAAGTTCGACCACAGGTCAACGGCATCATTCTCAAGCGTCTGTTCAAGGAAGGTGGCGACGTCAAAGCCGGCCAGCAGCTGTATCAGATCGATCCAGCCGTGTACGAAGCGACCCTGAAAAGCGCCGAAGCCAACCTGCGTTCGACCAAGTCGATCTCCGATCGCTACAAGCAGTTGGTCGATGAACAAGCCGTCAGCCGTCAGGAATACGACACCGCCGTGTCCAACCGCATGGAATCGGAAGCGTCGCTGCAGAGCGCGCAGATCAACGTGCGTTACACCAAGGTGTACGCGCCGATCTCCGGCCGTATCGGTCGCTCTTCGGTCACCGAGGGTGCGCTGGTCAATAATGGCCAGACCGACGCCATGGCAACGATCCAGCAGCTGGATCCGATTTACGTCGACGTGACCCAGTCTTCGGTTGAATTGCTGGAACTGCGCCGCGAGCTGGAAAGCGGTCGCCTGCAAAAATCCGGCGAGAACTCGGCAGCGGTCAAGCTGACCCTGGAAGACGGCAGCCAGTACAAGCTCGACGGTAAGCTGGAATTCTCCGAAGTGTCGGTCGACCCGACTACCGGTTCCGTGACCCTGCGCGCCGTGTTCCCGAACCCGGATCACACCCTGCTGCCGGGCATGTTCGTCCGTGCTCAATTGCAGGCCGGTGTTAACGCTGCAGCGATTCTGGCACCGCAACAAGGCGTGACCCGCGACCTCAAAGGCACCCCGACCGCACTGGTCGTTGGCGCCGACAACAAGGTCGAGCTGCGTCAGCTCAAGGCCAGCCGCACCGTCGGCAGCCAGTGGCTGATCGAAGACGGCCTGAAAGCCGGCGATCGTCTGATCACCGAAGGCCTGCAATACGTTCGTCCGGGCGTGCAAGTGAACCCGACCGAAGCCACCAACGTAGCGAAAAAGAACCCGGCCCCCGCTCAGCCTGCTGACAAAGCCGCTGGCGGCAAAGGGGAGTAACTCATGTCAAAATTCTTCATCGACCGTCCGATTTTCGCTTGGGTAATTGCCCTGGTGATCATGCTGGTCGGGGCACTTTCGATCCTGAAATTGCCGATCAACCAGTACCCGAGCATTGCGCCACCGGCCATTGCGATCTCTGTGACCTACCCGGGCGCTTCGGCGCAAACCGTGCAGGACACCGTGGTTCAGGTCATCGAGCAGCAGCTCAACGGTATCGACAACCTGCGTTATGTGTCGTCGGAAAGTAACTCCGACGGCAGCATGACCATCACCGCGACCTTCGAGCAAGGCACCAACTCCGACACCGCGCAGGTTCAGGTTCAGAACAAGCTGAACCTGGCCACCCCGCTGTTGCCGCAGGAAGTGCAGCAACAAGGTATCCGTGTGACCAAGGCAGTGAAAAACTTCCTCTTGGTGATCGGCGTGGTATCGCGTGACGGCAGCATGACCAAGGACGACCTGTCCAACTACATCGTGTCGAACATGCAGGATCCGATCTCGCGGACCGCCGGTGTCGGTGACTTCCAGGTCTTCGGTGCCCAGTACGCGATGCGCATCTGGCTCGACCCGGCCAAGTTGAACAAATTCAACCTGACCCCGGCCGACGTCAGCTCCGCGATCTCGGCGCAGAACGTCCAGGTCTCCTCCGGTCAGCTCGGCGGTTTGCCGGCGCTGCCTGGCCAGCAACTGAACGCCACGATCATCGGCAAGACCCGTCTGCAGACTGCCGAGCAGTTCAAGGCGATTCTGCTGAAGGTCAATCAAGACGGTTCGCAAGTTCGCATTGGTGACGTCGCCGATGTCGGTCTGGGTGGCGAAAACTCGACCATTTCGGCTCAGTTCAACGGCAAGCCGTCGTCCGGTCTGGCGGTGAAACTGGCCAACGGCGCCAACGCCCTCGACACCGCCAAAGCCCTGCGCAAGACGATTGACGAGCTCAAGCCGTTCTTCCCGGAAGGCATGGAAGTAGTGTTCCCGTACGACACCACCCCGGTGGTGACCGAGTCGATCAAGGGTGTGGTTGAAACCCTGGTCGAAGCGATCGTGCTGGTGTTCCTGGTGATGTTCCTGTTCCTGCAAAACTTCCGCGCCACCGTCATCACCACGATGACCGTGCCGGTAGTATTGCTCGGTACTTTCGGCATCCTCGCGGCGTTCGGTTTCAGCATCAACACCCTGACCATGTTCGGTATGGTGTTGGCCATCGGCTTGCTGGTGGACGATGCCATCGTTGTGGTGGAAAACGTCGAGCGGGTGATGAGCGAAGAAGGCTTGTCACCGAAAGAAGCGACCAAAAAGTCCATGGGCCAGATCCAGGGCGCACTGGTCGGTATTGCGCTGGTGCTGTCGGCGGTACTGCTGCCGATGGCGTTCTTCAGCGGCTCCACCGGTGTGATCTACAAGCAGTTCTCGATCACCATCGTCTCGGCCATGGCCCTGTCGGTATTGGTTGCGCTGATCTTCACCCCGGCGCTCTGCGCCACCATGCTCAAGGCGATTCCGAAAGGCGAGCACGGCACACCGAAAAAAGGCTTCTTCGGCTGGTTCAACCGTAACTTCGACCGTGGCGTTCGCAGCTACGAGCGCGGCGTTGGCAACATGCTGTCGCGCAAAGCCCCGTACCTGCTGGCGTATCTGCTGATCGTGGTTGGCATGATCTGGCTGTTCACCCGCATTCCGACCGCGTTCCTGCCGGAAGAAGACCAGGGCGTACTGTTCGCTCAGGTGCAAACCCCGGCCGGTTCCAGTGCTGAACGTACCCAAGTCGTCATCGACGAAATGCGTTCCTACCTGCTGGAGAAAGAGTCCGGTGCGGTGGCCTCGGTGTTCACCGTGAACGGCTTCAACTTCGCCGGTCGTGGGCAGAGCTCGGGTCTGGCGTTCATCATGCTCAAACCGTGGGACGAGCGTGACGCCAGCAACAGCGTGTTTGCCCTCGCCCAGCGTGCGCAACAGCACTTCTTCACCTTCCGCGACGCGATGGTGTTTGCTTTCGCCCCGCCAGCGGTACTGGAGTTGGGTAACGCCACCGGTTTCGACGTGTTCCTGCAAGACCGTGCCGGTATCGGTCACGACAAGTTGATGGAAGCGCGTAACCAGTTCCTCGGTCTGGCCGCGCAGAGCAAGGTGCTCTACCAGGTACGTCCGAACGGCCTGAACGACGAGCCGCAATACCACCTGGAAATTGATGACGAGAAAGCGCGCGCCCTGGGTGTGAGCATTTCCGACATCAACAGTACCCTGTCGATTTCCTTCGGTAGTAGCTACGTCAACGACTTCATCGACCGTGGTCGGGTGAAGAAGGTGTACGTGCAAGGTCAGGCCGGTGCTCGCATGAGCCCCGAAGACATGAAGAAATGGTACGTGCGCAACAGCGCCGGGACCATGGTGCCGTTCTCCGCATTCGCCAAGGGCGAGTGGATCTATGGTTCGCCGAAGCTGGCGCGTTACAACGGTGTAGAAGCGATGGAGATCCTCGGTTCTCCGGCGCCGGGTTACTCCACCGGTGATGCGATGGCCGAAGTCGAAGCGATTGCCAAGAAGCTGCCGGCGGGTGTCGGTATCTCCTGGACCGGTCTGTCGTATGAAGAACGTCTGTCTGGTTCGCAAGCGCCGGCGCTGTACGCCCTGTCGCTGCTGATGGTGTTCCTGTGTCTGGCGGCGCTGTACGAGAGCTGGTCTATTCCGATCGCCGTTATGCTCGTGGTGCCGCTGGGGATCATCGGTGCGCTGCTGGCCACCAGCCTGCGCGGTTTGTCCAACGACGTGTACTTCCAGGTGGGTCTGTTGACGACCATTGGTCTGGCGGCTAAAAACGCCATTCTGATCGTCGAGTTCGCCAAGGAACTGCATGAACAAGGGCGTAGCCTGCGTGATGCGGCGATCGAAGCCTGCCGCATGCGTCTGCGACCGATCATCATGACGTCGCTGGCCTTCGTCCTCGGTGTTGTACCGTTGGCGATCTCCACCGGTGCCGGTTCGGGCAGCCAACACGCGATCGGTACCGGCGTAATTGGCGGTATGCTCACAGCCACGATCCTGGCGGTCTTCTGGGTTCCACTGTTCTTCGTTACGGTTTCGTCCATTGGCCAGCGTAAAATCGCCGATCCAGATGACGATGCTAAAGAAACTCCTAAAGAGGCTGGCCAATGAGCAAGTCGCTACTCTCCATCGCAGTCGCCGCCTTCGTGCTGAGCGGTTGCTCGCTGATACCTGATTATCAGCAGCCTGAGGCTCCGGTCGCAGGCCAGTACCCGCAAGGGCCGGCGTACTCGCCGGCCCAGGCACCGGCGCAAGCCGCTGCCGAGCAGGGCTGGAAGCAGTTTTTCCACGACCCTGCCCTGCAACAGCTGATCCAGGTGTCGCTGGAAAACAACCGTGATCTGCGTGTCGCGGCACTGAACATCGACGCTTACGCGGCTCAATACCGCATTCAGCGTGCTGACCTGTACCCGGCGATTTCGGCCAATGGTTCCGGCAGCCGTCAACGTCTCCCGGAGCGCGCTTCGCAGACCGGCGAGTCGATGATCAGCAGCTCGTACTCGGCCACCGTTGGCATCAGCGCCTACGAACTCGACCTGTTCGGTCGCGTTCGCAGCCTGAGCGAGCAAGCGCTGCAACAATACTTCGCCACGGAAGAAGCGCGTCGCAGCACCCAGATCAGTCTGGTCGCCAGCGTCGCCAATGCTTATCTGACATGGCAAGCGGACAAGGAACTGCTCAAGCTGACCCAAGACACCCTCGGTGCCTTTGAAGAAAGCTACAAGCTGACCAGCCGCAGCAACGAAGTCGGTGTCGCTTCGGCACTGGATCTGGCGCAGTCGCGTACCTCGGTGGAAAACGCCCGTGCACAACTGGCGCGCTACACCCGCCAAGTCGCTCAGGACGAAAACAGCCTGACCCTGCTGCTCGGCACCGGTATCCCGGCCAACCTGCAAGCGGCCAAACCGCTGTCGGATGATCTGCTCAGCGACGTACCGCCGGGTCTGCCATCGGATCTGCTGCAACGTCGTCCGGACATTCTGCAAGCCGAGCACAACCTGAAAGCGGCCAACGCCAACATCGGCGCGGCCCGTGCAGCGTTCTTCCCGAGCATCAGCCTGACCGCCAACGCGGGCACCCTGAGCCCGGATCTGTCCGGTCTGTTCAAGGGTGGTTCGGGCACGTGGCTGTTCTCGCCGCAGATCAACCTGCCAATCTTCAACGCCGGCAGCCTGCGCGCCAGCCTCGACTACGCCAAGATCCAGAAGGACATTGGCGTGGCGAACTACGAGAAGTCGATTCAAACCGCCTTCCAGGAAGTCGCCGACGGCCTGGCCGCCCGCCAGACTTACACCGAGCAGCTGCAAGCGCAGCGTGACTTCGTTCAGGCCAACCAGGATTACTACCGCCTGGCCGAGCGTCGTTACCGCATCGGTGTCGACAGCAACCTGACCTTCCTCGATGCCCAGCGTCAGCTGTTCAGCGCGCAACAAGCGCTGATCACCGACCGCCTCGCGCAGCTGACCAGTGCGGTCAACCTTTACAAGGCTTTGGGTGGCGGCTGGAATTCGCAAACCGCGAAGAACGAGCCGGTGAAAGAAGAAGCGCCGAAGATGAGATTGTTCTGATCATCTGCTGAACACAAGAAGCCCACCGATTGGTGGGCTTTTTGTTGCCTGCCATAAAGTTGTATTGCCTGAACTGACCCCTTCGCGAGCAAGCCCGCTCCCACAGGGGAGCGCATTCCAAATGTGGGAGCGGGCTTGCTCGCGAAGAGGCCCTCACATTCACCCAAAAAAACCGGCCCAATCTTGCGTTCGATAATCGCCCAAAACCCGCTTCTCCCGATTGAATCCCCACCACCGCCCCCCGCACCATTCGAGCCACAAAACCAATAACAACAGGTTCGCCACATGCTCCCACGCCCAGCTCCGTCCGGCTGATCGCCGCCGCTCCGCCCCCTGAATCCATCGCATTTCTGCGCCATAAAAACGGCCGCAGCGCATTCCGTTTGCCTCAAAAAAACAAGAGAGACCCAGCTATGACCACCTCCCCTGCGCCCTACGCATTTCCCGGCCTGATCGCCCTGGCCCTGGCGGGTGCCGCCCTCCCCGTCGCGGCTGAAGAAGCGGGGTTTATTGAAGGGGCCAAGGTCAACCTCAACCTGCGCAACTTCTACATCAACCGCAACTTCACCAACCCGACCAAGGCGCAGGGCAAGGCTGAAGAGTGGACGCAGAACTTCATCCTCGACGCCAAATCCGGCTTCACTCAAGGCACCGTCGGTTTCGGCATGGACGTGCTCGGTTTGTATTCGGTGAAACTCGATGGTGGCAAAGGCACGGGCGGCACGCAGTTGTTGCCACTGGATCACGACGGTCGCCCGGCGGATAACTTCGGCCGCACCAACGTCGCTTTCAAGGCCAAGCTTTCGCAGACCGAAGTGAAGGTCGGCGAATGGATGCCGGTGCTGCCGATCCTGCGTTCGGACGACGGTCGCTCGCTGCCGCAAACCTTTCGTGGCGGCCAGATCACCTCGAAAGAAATCGACGGACTGACCCTCTACGGCGGCCAGTTCCGCGCCAACAGCCCGCGCGACGACAGCAGCATGAGTGACATGTCGATGACCGGCAAAGCGGCGTTCACCTCGGATCGTTTCAACTTTCAGGGCGGCGAATATGTGTTCAACGAAAAACGCACACAGATCGGCTTGTGGAACGCTGAACTCAAGGACATCTACAGCCAGCAATACGTCAACCTGACCCACAGCCAACCGCTGGGCGAATGGACGCTGGGCGCCAACCTCGGTTTCTTCTACGGCAAGGACGACGGCAGCGCGCGCGCCGGCGATCTCGACAACAAGACCTGGTCGGGGATGTTCTCGGCCCGATACGGCGGCAACACTTTCTACGTCGGCCTGCAAAAACTCACCGGCGACAGCGCGTGGATGCGCGTCAACGGCACCAGCGGCGGCACGCTGGCCAACGATAGTTACAACGCCAGTTATGACAACGCGCAGGAACGCTCGTGGCAGCTGCGCCACGACTACAACTTCGCCGCGATGGGCGTGCCCGGCCTGACCCTGATGAACCGCTATATCAGCGGCGACAACGTACACACCGGCACCATCACCGACGGCAAGGAATGGGGCCGCGAATCGGAACTGGGCTACACCGTGCAGAGCGGCACGCTTAAGGATCTCAACGTCAGATGGCGCAACTCGACCATGCGCCGGGATTTCAGCAATAACGAATTCGACGAGAATCGTTTGATTGTCAGTTACCCGATCAGCCTTTTGTGATCAGCGAACGGTCACTTCAATAGCGTGGCTCGTTAAGGCACTCCGTCGGTCGTATCGACTGGCGGATTGTACGAAGACAGATAAAGTCATTAAGTGGTTACTCTCTCCAGTCCGAAGTAGGAGCCCTTTTTCTCTTCCGTTATCTCCGGATGCTGTACGCGAAGCTGCCATGACCTCGGAGGTCAGGTATGAATAAGCGAATAGTTATCGTCGGTGGCGGTGTAGGCGGAACCATGCTGGCCAATCAACTGGCCGGCAAGCTGTATCCGGAAATCCTTCGCGGCGACGTCTCGATCACCCTGCTATCCAATTCCCCCGATCACTTCTACAAACCGGCGTTCATGTACGTAGCGTTTAATCAGTTCTTCAATGAAGAACTCAAACGCCCGGAACGTTCACTGTTACGCCCGGAAATCCACTTTAACGTTGAAGAAGTCACCCACTTCGATTTTCCTGGCCAATACCTGAAAACCCGTAGCGCAAAACGCTATGACTATGATTTTCTGGTCATCGCCACTGGCTGCGTGCCTGCACCTGAACGCATTGAGGGATTGCAGGAGGCTGGCGATCACTTCTATCAATACCAACCCGCCCGTCAACTGGCACAAAGGCTGAGCACCATCGAAAAAGGCCGGATTTTCATTACGGTATCTTTCCCGCAAACACCCAATGTCCCTCACCAGTGCGGCATTGCTCCGGTAGAAACGACATTGATGCTTGATGATTTCCTGCGTCGCCGAGGTGTCCGTGACAAGGTGGAAATCATTTACACCTACCCTACCGTCGCCCAACTCTTGCGTAATTGCCTGTTTCTGCAACGGCCCACGGGCGAAATCCTGCCGGACATTTTTGAACAGAAAGGTATCCACTTTCAGCGCGGCTTCACTCTGAGCAAGGTCGACCCCGACGCAAAAGTCGCCTATTCAGCCGAAGGTGATGCACAACCATTCAACATCCTGATGGCTACCCCGCCGATCTGTGCAGTTAAAGCGGTTCGGGAGTCCGGCGCCTCACAAGCGCCGAATGATGAGGGGTGGCTGCCGACCCATCATGAAACGCTGCAGGTTTATGGCCTGCAAAATGTCTATGTGATCGGCGACACCGTAGATCTTCCAGTGAGCAAGGCGGGTGGTGCATGCCATAACCAGGCACCCGTCATCGCCAACAACATCACCGCCGAAATTCGCTTGGGAGCCCCCAACAGCGTTTATGACGGTCGGGTTCAGGCAGTGGCGCAAATGGGGCTGAATGCCGGGATGCCTCTTTGGTACGACTATTCCCACGATGTACAGCCGACACCGCCCACCAAACTTGGCGGTCTGCTCAGAAACGGTTTCAATCGCGGCCTGTATTGGGCTGTGGCCCGAGGCATGCTTTGACCCTGCACAGGGAGGAGTGATGACAGATGAATATGCCTGAAGAAATCTCGGCCACGCCTGGGTTCACCGCCCTCATGGCCAAACTGCAACCGTTGGTTGACGGTGGAAGACTGGAAAACCTCGTGGACTTGCTTTCATTGCTTTCCGATCTGATCGACGTGACGGATGCGGCGATGGTGGAAAAGCTCGCGCGGGCGTTCGAATCCGCCACGGCAACCACTTGGGCAGCCAGTAACACTTTGCGCCAGGCCAAAGCTGAAGCTGCGGCACTGCCCGATTCGCTGAGCGTCTTTGCCTTGCTCAAACTGCTGAACGATACGGATACGCGCAAAGGTGTGGCAGTTGTCCTGAAAACCCTCAACATCATCGGAAGACAACTGTAATTCGCCAGAGAGGATCACCTCATGAGCGTCAAACTTGAAACGGCAGGGGAAGCCACCACCCGATGGAACGCCAAGGCGTACCAGCAGTTTTCCCGCCTCAGGCAACGCCCGGTCAATGAATTGCTCGACCGCGTCGACCTGCACCACCCCAAACGTATGGTTGACCTCGGTTGCGGCACCGGCATCGCCACGCGGTTGTTGGCCGAGCGCTGGCCGCAGGCGCATTTGCTGGGCATTGACAGTTCAGCGCAGATGCTCGACGAGGCACGCGCCCTGCCGATCAACGCCTCATGGCAACAGTGCGACCTGCTCGACTGGCAGCCCGAACAACCGGCGGATCTGCTGTTTGCCGCCGCCGTGCTGCACTTTATTGATGGTCATGAAACGCTGCTGCCGCGCCTGCTCGGCCAGCTCAACGCCGGCGGCTGCCTGGCCGCGCATATGCCGGACTGGCGCGATGCGTTGTGGTATCGGCTGATGCTGGAAACCCTCGAAGACGGCGGTGTCGGCGGCACGCCACTGGGCACGCCGGAACTGCGCCAGCGTATGGCGGCGCGACCGTTGTTGGCGCTGGAGGATTACTACCGTTTGCTGGCGCCGCTGACCACGTCGCTGGATATCTGGGAGACCGAGCAGTTGCAGGTGGTCGACGGCAAATCGCCGGTGTATGACTGGGTGAAAGTGTCGGCGCTGCGGCCGGTGATGCAGGCGCTGGATTCAGCGGAGCAGGCGCGGTTTATTTATCACTATCTGATGCGGGTGCACGCGCAGTATCCGCAGGAGGCGGATGGGCATACGTTGTTTGCGTTCAAGCGGATATTTATTGTTGCCAGGGTCTGAAGAGCAAAAGATCGCAGCCTTCGGCAGCTCCTACAGGGGAACGCATTCCAAATGTAGGAGCTGCCGAAGGCTGCGATCTTTTTCGGTTTCAGCCGTCACTCGCGGGATTCAACCCCTAACTCATCCCACACCGATTCCGCCAAATGAAACGTCGCATTCGCCGCCGGAATCCCGCAGTAAATCGCGCTCTGCATGATCACTTCCTTGATCTCGCCGCGGCTCACGCCATTATTCGCCGCCGCGCGCAAATGCAGTTTCAGCTCGCCTTCGCGGTTCATGCCGATCAGCATGGCGATGGTAATCAAACTGCGCGTGTGCCGAGGCAAGCCCGGACGCGTCCAGATATCGCCCCAGGCATGCCGGGTGATCATCTCCTGAAATTCCGAGTTGAACTCGGTCAGCGTGGTCAGGCTGCGATCGACATGCGCATCGCCCAACACCGCGCGGCGCACTTGCATGCCGTCGTCGTAACGTTGTTTCTCGTCCACGAAAATCCCCTTGTCAGGCGTTTAGAAACGCCAATACGCGATCACTGAAATCAGCACCGGCCTGCACGTTCGACAGGTGCGCCGCATAGAACTCGGCGAACTCGGCACCGCGTACATGCTCCTGAATGAAATGCCCACCGGCCGGCGGCGTCACCGCATCTTCGGTGCCGGCAATCACCAGCAACGGCACATTGATCGAAGCCAGTTGCTCGCGAAAATCCGCATCACGCACTGCCGCGCAGTTGGCCGCGTAACCCTCAGGCGAGGTGGCCGCGAGCATGTCGGTAATCTGCTTGGCTGCGGCCGGATGTGCAGCGGAAAAATCCGGGGTAAACCAGCGAGCAATCGATGCATCGCGCAGAGCAACCATCGCCGCCGCGCCATCACGCAGCACGGTTTCGATGCGCGGATTCCACACCGTCGGATCGCCGATTTTGGCTGCCGTGTTGCAGACGATCAGTTTGTGCAGACGATGCCCGGCATTGATCCCCAGCCACTGGCCGATCAAGCCGCCCATCGACAGCCCGCAGAAATGCGCTTGCTCGATGTGCAGCGCATCCAGCAAGCCGAGTACGTCGTGACCGAGTTGCTCGATGCTGTACGGCCCCGGCGTAACCAGTGATTTGCCGTGACCACGGGTGTCGAAACGCAGCACGCGAAAGTGCTCGGTGAACGCCGGCATCTGCACGTCCCACATGTGCAGATCCGTGCCCAGCGAGTTGGACAGCACCAGCACCGGCGCATCGACCGGGCCTTCTATTTGATAGTGCAGTTCGCCATCGGCGAGTTGAACGAAAGCCACAGCCCTCTCCTTTCAGACAGACAATGCGTTATGTTCGGCCACCGCACGCTCGACCCAGGTATTCGCCTGGCCGAGGTAATGGGCGGGGTTCAGAAGATGATCGAGTTCAGCGCTGCTCAACTCGGCGGTCACTTGCGGTTCGTCACCGAGCACTGCGCGTAAATGACGCTGCTCGGCCACCGCGCGTTTGCAGCATTGTTCGAGCAGATGATGCGCGGTGTCGCGGCCAACCCGTTGCGCGAGGACTATGCTGACCGCTTCGGCGAGCACCAGCCCTTGGGTCAATTCGAGATTGCGCGACATGCGTTCGGCGTCGACTTCCAGACCCTCAGCGAGCAATTTCGCCTGTTGCAGCGAACCGGAAACCAGGCAGCAGATTTCCGGCAAGGTTTCCCATTCGGCATGCCACAAACCGAGGCTGCGTTCGTGCTCCTGCGGCATCGCGCTGAACAGCGTCGAGACCAGACCCGGCACACGCGTCGCCGCACCGATCAACACCGCTGCGCCAACCGGATTGCGTTTGTGCGGCATGGTCGACGAACCGCCCTTGCCCGGCGCTGAAGGCTCGAACACCTCAGCGGCTTCGGTCTGCATCAGCAGGCTGATGTCGCGGCCGAATTTGCCGAGGCTGCCGGCGATCAAACCGAGCACCGCGCCGAACTCCACCACGCGATCGCGTTGGGTGTGCCACGGTTGTTCCGGCAAGGTCAGTTGCAGTTCTTCCGCCAGCGCTTCGGCAATCGGCATCGCCTGCTCACCCAACGCCGCGAGCGTCCCCGAGGCGCCGCCAAATTGCAGCACCAGCAGACGCGGTTTGAGTTCGTGCAGACGCTGACGGCTGCGAGTCACGGCGCCCAGCCATCCGGCGATTTTCATGCCGAGGGTGACCGGCGTCGCATGTTGCAGCCAGGTACGTCCGGCCAGCGGCGTCGCTGCATGACGTTGCGCTTGGGTAGCGAGCGAATCGGCCAATTGCGCCAGATCACTTTCAATCAATTCCAGCGCCTGACGCAATTGCAGTACCAGCCCGGAATCCATCACGTCCTGACTGGTGGCGCCCAAATGCACATAACGCTCAGCCTCGGCATCGGTCGCGGCGATCTGTTTGCCCAACGCCTTGACCAGCGGAATTGCCGAATTGCCGGCCGTGGCAATCGCCTCGCTCAGTGCTGCGAAGTCATACAGACCAGCGTTGCAAGCCGCCGCAATCGGCGCCACCGCAGTGGACGGAATCAAGCCGACCCGCGCCTCGGCCCGGGCCAGCGCCGCTTCGAAGTCGAGCATCGCCTGCACGCGGCCCTGATCGCAGAACACCTCACGCATATCGCGGGCAGTGAAGTAGGCATCGAACAATTGATTGCCCGGTCGCTGAGTCATAAAAATCCTTGCCGGCGCGGGCCATCACGGCCCGCGCGCATCGGGTTAGAGATCGTGGTGCAAATACGCCGCTTGTTTCGGCAAGCGCAGACTGAACAGGAACGCGATCGCCATCATCGCCGTCACGTACCAGTAGAAGGAGTTTTCCATGCCGATGTTCTTCAGGCTCAGCGCGACGAATTCCGCCGAACCACCGAAGATCGCATTCGCCACCGCGTACGCCAGACCAACGCCGAGGGCGCGGACTTCCGGCGGGAACATTTCGGCTTTCACCAGGCCGCTGATCGAGGTGTAGAAACTGACGATCGCCAGTGCCACGGTGATCAGCACAAACGCAAGGAACGGGCTGCTGACGCTTTTCAGGCTCAACAGAATCGGCACGGTGAACAGCGTGCCGAGCGCGCCGAACCAGAGCATCGAGTTACGTCGACCGATCTTGTCGGCGAGCATGCCGAACAGCGGCTGCATGCACATATACAAGAACAGCGCGCCGGTCATGATGTAGCTGGCGGTCTTGGCGTGCATGCCGGCGGTGTTCACCAGATATTTCTGCATGTACGTGGTGAAGGTGTAGAAAATCAGCGAGCCACCGGCGGTGTAACCGAGCACGGTGATGAACGCGGCTTTGTGATCGCGGAACAGCGCGCGGATGCTGCCGGCGTCTTTGTGTTCGCGGGTTTCCTTGTTGGTGGTTTCTTTCAGCGAGCGGCGCAGGAACAGCGAAATCACCGCCGCAATTGCACCGACCACAAACGGAATCCGCCAGCCGTAAGCACGCAGATCTTCCTCGGTGAGGAACTGTTGCAGGATCACCACCAGCGACACCGCCAGCAGTTGCCCGCCGATCAAGGTCACGTACTGGAACGAGGCGAAAAACCCGCGCTGGCCCTTGAGCGCAACTTCGCTCATGTAGGTCGCGGTGGCGCCGTATTCACCGCCGACCGACAGGCCTTGCAGCAGACGCGCGAACAGCAACAGGATCGGCGCCCAGACGCCAATGCTGTTGTAGGTCGGCAGGCAAGCGATCAGCAGCGAGCCAAAGCACATCATCAGAATCGAGATGAGCATGGATTTCTTGCGGCCGTGTTTGTCAGCGATCCGACCGAAAATCCAGCCACCGATCGGACGCATCAGGAAGCCGGCAGCGAACACGCCAGCCGTGTTGACCAGTTGCACCGTCGGGTTATCGGAGGGGAAAAACGCCGGAGCGAAATAGATCGCGCAAAAGGCGTAGACGTAGAAGTCGAACCATTCGACAAGGTTGCCGGACGAGGCGCCGACAATGGCAAAGATGCGCTTGCTGCGCTCTTCGCCGGTGTAATGGGAGGTGGTGGTTGTCATTGTTTTTCACTCGATAGGGACAGTGAGAGTCTAGACATACTTTGCAACAGTCCCGTTCCACAGTTCCATATGCAACACAGTTTTCACCTGTGGGAGCGGGCTTGCTCGCGAAAGCGGTGTGTCAGGTGATACATCTGTCGACTGACACTCCGCCTTCGCGAGCAAGCCCGCTCCCACAGGGGGGGGGTGGTGATCTATTGATCGTTCCCACGCAGAGCGTGGGAACGATCATGTAGGAGCTGCCGCAGGCTGCAATCTTTTGATCTTAATAATCGAAGAACACCGTCTCGGCATCAGTGCCCTGCAAAATCACATTCCACTGGTAAACACCCGATTCATCCTTCTTCGCCAGCAAGGTCGCGCGGCGTTCAGCCGGCACACATTCGAGCAACGGATCATCAACGTTGGCCGGCTCGCCTTCAAAGTAGATCCGCGTCAGCAAGTGCTTCACCAAGCCACGGGCAAACACCAACACCACCAAATGCGGCGCCTGGGTCGAGCCCTTCAGCCCTTCAACCGTGCCCGGTTTGATCGTGGTAAAGCGAAAGCGCCCTTCAGCATCCACCGGCACCCGGCCAAAGCCTTCGAAGTTCGGATCGAGCGCTTTGTTCTGCTCGTCTTCAGGGTGGTCGTACTTGCCGGCAGCATTCGCCTGCCAGACTTCAAGCATGGCGTCATTGACGACATCGCCGTTGCCATCCACCACTTGCCCGGTGATCGCCACGCGCTCGCCGAGGGTTTGTTCGACGGTGAGGTCTTCGCGGTTCAGCCAGGTCAGGCCGATGTGGTAATACGGCCCGACGGTGTGGGACGTGGTCGCAGTCAGCGTCATCTTATTTCTCCATCGGCGTGGCTTCACGCCCGCGCAGCACGATGTCCCAGCGATAACCGAGGGCGTAGGACGGAATGGTTTTTTCCAGATCGAAACTGGCGATCAAGCGTTCCTTGGCCGAAGTGTCCGGCACGCAGTTGTAGATCGGGTCGTAGGCCAGCAGCGGGTCACCCGGGAAGTACATCTGCGTGACCAGGCGCGTAAGAATGCTCGGCCCGAACAGCGAGAAGTGAATGTGCGCCGGGCGCCAGGCGTTGTGGTGGTTGCCCCACGGATAGGCGCCAGGTTTGATGGTCTGGAACTGATACCAGCCGTCGGCGTCGGTCACGGTGCGGCCGGTGCCGGTGAAGTTCGGGTCGAGCGGCGCATCATGCACATCGCGCTTGTGGTTGTAGCGGCCGGCAGCGTTGGCCTGCCAGATCTCCACGAGAATCCCCGGCACCGGCAGACCGTTTTCGTCGAGCACGCGGCCGTGAATGATGATGCGTTCGCCTTGTGGCTCGCCTGCATGCTGGGCGGTCAGGTCGTTATCGGTGTCGCCTACACGTTCGGCGCCGATGGTCGGCCCGGTGATTTCCGACAGCGAATGCGGCAGAAACACCAACGGTTTCGACGGCGAGCGCAGGTTGGTGGATTGATAGGTCGGGTGCAGGTACTCAGGCTGAGTGCCTTCCTGCGGACGACGGTAACCAGGCTTGTCAGACATGTCGCTTTCCTCTGTTCTTTTTCGTCACGGCTTGCGTCAGACGCGTTCGATGGCCAAAGCCAGACCTTGGCCGACACCGACGCACATGGTCGCCAGACCTTTCTTGCCACCGGTCTTTTCCAACTGATGCAGTGCGGTCAACACCAAACGCGCCCCGCTCATGCCCAACGGGTGACCGAGGGCAATCGCACCGCCGTTCGGGTTGACCTGCGCGGCGTCATCCGCCAGACCCAATTCACGCAGCACCGCCAAGCCTTGGCTGGCAAACGCTTCGTTGAGTTCGATCACGTCGAAATCGCTGACCGCTACGCCGAGGCGTTCGATCAATTTGCGCACCGCTGGCACCGGGCCGATGCCCATTACGCGCGGCGCTACGCCGGCGCTGGCCATGCCGAGCACTTTGGCGCGGGCGGTCAGGCCGTGTTTTTTCACCGCTTCGGCGGACGCGAGAATCAGCGCCGCGGCACCGTCGTTGACGCCGGAGGCATTGCCGGCGGTAACGGTTTTGTCCGGGCCGTTGACCGGTTTCAATTTTGTCAGCGCTTCAATCGTGGTGTCGGCGCGCGGATGTTCATCCTGGCTGACCACGGTTTCACCCTTCTTGTGGGCAATCCGCACTTCGACGATTTCTTCAGCGAAAAATCCTGCAGCCTGCGCGGCGGCGGTGCGTTGCTGACTGCGCAGGGCGAAAGCGTCCTGATCGGCGCGCGAGACTTTATAGTCGTCGGCGACGTTGTCAGCGGTCTGCGGCATCGCGTCGACGCCGTATTGCGCCTTCATCAGCGGGTTGATGAAACGCCAGCCGATGGTGGTGTCTTCCAGTTTCATGTTGCGCGAGAACGCCGCGTCAGCCTTGCCCATCACGAACGGCGCGCGGGACATCGATTCGACGCCGCCGGCAATCGCCAGCTCCATCTCGCCGCTGGCGATGGCGCGGAATGCCGTGCCAATCGCGTCCATGCCCGAAGCGCACAGACGATTGAGGGTCACGCCCGGCACGCTTTCCGGCAGGCCCGCCAACAGCAGGGCCATGCGTGCAACGTTGCGGTTGTCTTCGCCGGCCTGGTTAGCGCAGCCGAGGAACACCTCGTCGATGGCGTTCCAGTCCACCGATGGATTGCGTTCCATCAGGGCCTTGATCGGCACGGCGGCCAGGTCATCAGCGCGAACGGCGGACAGTCCGCCGCCGAAACGGCCGATCGGCGTGCGAATCGCGTCGCAGATATAAACGTCACGCATCATGCTTCTCCCGGTGCCTGACCGTGGGCGGCGGCGGTGCGCGCTTCGAGATCGCGCAGCGCGGTCAGTTCGACGTCAGTCGGCTCCGCGGTGGTTTCAACGCTGTCGGCAAAACGAATCGCCCAACCGGTGGCCGCGACCACTTGCTCGCGGGTCACGCCCGGGTGCAGCGCGGTGACCACGAATTCGTGGGTGCCCTCTTCCGGCTCCATGATGCACAGGTCGGTGATGATCCCGACCGGGCCGGCGCCCGGCAGGCCCAGACGTTTGCGCGAATCGCCGCCCTCGCCGTGACCGACCGAGGTGATGAAATCGAGCTTGTCGACAAACGAACGCGCCGACTGTTTAAGGATGATCAACACGCTTTTCGCCGAGCCGGCAATTTCCGGCGCGCCACCGGCACCCGGCAGGCGCACTTTCGGCGAGAAATAATCGCCAACCACGGTGGTGTTGATGTTGCCGAAACGGTCGACCTGCGCGGCGCCGAGAAAACCGACGTCGATGCGGCCGCCCTGCAACCAATAGCGAAAAATCTCACCGGTCGGTACCACGGTGTCGGCAGTTTCCGCCAACTCGCCGTCACCGATGGACAGCGGCAGCACGCTCGGCTTGGCGCCAATCGGGCCCGATTCGTAGATCAGCACCACGTCCGGCGACGAAGTCAGGCGCGCGAGGTTGGCGGCTTTCGACGGCAGGCCGATACCGACGAAGCACACCGAGCCGTTCTTCAGGCGACGGGCCGCAGCGACGGT
>Ga0160457_1000370_pt1 | contig 24175 bp, 22 predicted proteins | sample HID1972M_E6MG_FD_108242 | JGI IMG/M metagenome (GOLD analysis project Ga0160457, IMG submission 108242) | Enriched pill bug-associated microbial communities from UW Madison campus, WI, USA - HID1972M_E6 MG | ecosystem: Host-associated > Arthropoda: Insects > Digestive system > Unclassified ... | reverse complement strand
GCCAAATCCAATGGACTCAAAAATAACTGAATTCCGTTGTTTAATGTTTAATTTTAAATGTTTTGCGCCTACAATATAGGGTTTTCCAATACAGGTAACGTTTTGGCTGATAAATACAGGCGCCGGGTTCAGGGGGCCGAACGGGGCCATTTGTGCAATGATCCGCTGAAATTTGCCGTCTATCTGCGTTAACTGGATCTCCGCATCAATAAGGATTTCAGGACAGAGCAGCTCTTCGGTAATTGTAGCAGAAACGATGTTCTCAAAACGTTCTGAGAAAGCATGTATGTTCTCCTGCTTCATGGTCAGCCCGGCAGCAAATTTATGTCCGCCGAACTGCTCCAGTAAATCTGCACAGCCCAGTAAGGCTTCATACAGGTCGTATCCCCGTACAGACCTTGCCGAGCCTGTCAGTAAACCATTGGACTGGGTAAGCACAACGGTTGGCCTGTAATACTTTTCGGTTAAACGGGAGGCAACAATACCAATAACGCCTTTATTCCAAAGTTCATTATAAACTACAGTAGTTTTTTTACGGATAAGCATTGCTGAACCATCTATTAATGCCAGTGCTTCCGCAGTTATATTGGCATCAGATGTTTTTCGGTCTGTATTTTGCAGGTTGATAAACAGGCTTTGTTCTTTTGCCAGCTCATCTTCCGTACATAAAAGCATTTTAACTGCTTGATTACCATGATCCATACGGCCTGCGGCATTAATTCTTGGGGCAAGCGTAAATACCACATCAGTAATCGTAAAGTTCTTTGTCTTTCCGAAACTTTCCATCAGGGCTTTTAAACCCGTACAGGGATCTTCATTTAATTTGATCAGGCCAAAGTAGGCCAGCGTCCTGTTTTCATCTACAATAGGCACAATATCCGCTGCAATGCTGACCATCACCAGGTCCAGGTACCGTTCATATTTAGCTGCCGGCAGACCATGCTGCATGCAATACGCCTGTGCCAGCTTGAAACCAATCCCGCAGCCGGCAAGCTCTTTAAACGGATAAGTGCAGTCACTGCGTTTAGGATCGAGAATGGCTGCTGCTGCTGGTAGTTCTTCACCGGGCAGGTGGTGGTCACATATGATAAAATCTATATTTAGTTCATTGGCATGGTCAATCTTGTCATTAGATTTGATGCCGCAGTCCAATGCAATAATCAGGGTAATTCCATTCGCTTTTGCATAAGTTATGCCCGCTGTCGAGATGCCATAACCTTCCTTGTGCCTGTCAGGAATATAGTAAGAAATATGAGTAGTAAACTGGCTGAGGAAACTGTAAACCAGCGCTACTGAGGTTGTTCCATCGACATCATAATCTCCGTATATTAAGATTTTCTCTTCCGTATCCAGCGCCTTGTCGATCCTCGCGATTGCTTTTTCCATGTCCTTCATTAAAAAAGGATCATGAAGCTGTGTCAGCTGCGGCCGGAAAAAATCCCTGGCTTCATCAAAAGAATGGATACCTCTTTGTACCAATACTTGTGCAAGGCTTGGATCTATATTCAATTGCCCTGCAAGTAAATCTGTTGTTTGTTTATCTCCCTGGACAGCCTGTACCCATCTCTTTTCCATTAGTATCTGTTTATATACTCACGTGACCGTAAGTTCATGCCGGTTTACTATCTTTGTAGTCGATCTGTAAAGATACCATAATTATTCTTTGACTAATATATACGCCATTGCAAGTTTTCACTTTATATGAAGGAACGTATTCGGTAGCAGCTGATAAAAAATTTGTTCCTTTTGATCCCGAAAAAGATAACGCCAGGGACAGACCTGCTTCCTTATTTATTAATGTTCAGCCCTTCCTGGTGCAGTTGAAGGATAAGTTGCTCTTACTGGACACTGGTCTTGGTTTTAGTAATGCCAGCGGCGGGTTGATTTTACACGAAAATATTAGAAAGGCCGGTTTCAGGCCTGAAGATGTGGATTATGTGCTGATGTCGCATTTACATTATGACCATTCAGGCGGCATGGTCCATAAAAAAGAAACCGGGATGGAGCTGAGTTTCCCAAACGCAGTTTATGTAATACAGCGGGGAGAATGGGAATCCGCATTCACGAATACCTCTTCTTCCTACCGGACGGAGATTTTTGAATTCCTTCAGCGTAATGCCCAGTTAACTTTTGTAGACGAATCGGGTGATTTCAGTCCTGAAATAAGGTATGAATTAACGGGTGCGCATTGCCCTTTTCACCAGGTATGGCTTTTGGATGACGGTGAAAACAAGGTGTTTTTTGGTGGGGATATTTTACCTGAACCTGAAGAGTTGCTCAGGAAATTTATTGCCAAGTATGATTATGACGGTCGGAAAGCGATGGAGCTCAGAGAGGAATACGGTAAAAAAGCGGCAGCATGGCACTGGAATTGTTTGTTCTACCATGCTAAAACGCGGGCAACAGGTTTTGTTGAATTTAATGATGGTCAGTTTAAGATTGTATAGACTGTGGGTTCTTGTCTTCAAAAAGCTCGATCAGGCGTTCGATCGATAAAGGCTTGGAAATAAATCCTTTAACAGTTTTGTAAGTCTTCGCTTTCTCAATGTCATTTTCATAAACGGAAGAGGAAAGCATGTACATGTCTATATCGTCCTTCACTCCCAGTTTCTCATAAGCTTCAAGGAACTCCCATCCGTTTAGTACCGGCATATTGATATCGATCAGGATCAGATGTGGAAAGGGCTGACCCTTTGCCTGTAATTCTTTCAGATAGTCTATAGCCAGCTGTCCATTTGTTTTTGCTACCATTAATGCTTCATATCCTGTCTTTTCTACAATTTTTCTAATAATGAATATATTGATATCATCATCATCAATTACAAGGAGATTGATTTTCGCGCTCATCTGGTGTTAAATTTATAAAGAATTAAGGACTCCATAATAAAGATATAAAATAGATATGGAAAGTAATTGTACAAAGTAATAAAAAAAAGGACTACTACACCGTAATAGTCCCGATTATATATTAAGCTAAATTTACTTGGTTGCAACAAGCTTCACGTTCAATTCAAACTCGTCATAAATCAATTTATCGCCTACATCAGGGAACATGGATTTAGACCTGAACTTAATGCCGTACTTAGTTCTGTCCACTACTATTTTGTCTGCAGTTGCGGTTAAAGAGCCGTCTGCATTCCATACAACGGAAGCAGGGAAGGTAACGGTATTGGTTACTCCTTTAATGGTAAGGTCTCCTGTTACATTAGCTTTATTTGCTCCGGCAGCAGCTATTTTTTTAATGGTGAAATTAGCAGCAGGGAATTTATCCACACCAAAAAAATCATCTGCTTTCAGGTGTTTCTCTAAATTCGCATTTTTATCTGCATCGTTAATGGTTGTCATGTCAACAACAAACCCGCCGCCGGTAAGTTTTTTTGCGTTAAAGTTCAGGTTTCCTGATTTCAGTTTAACCGAGCCATTGTGGGAACCGGTAAGTTTTTTAGCAAACCAGGTAATAGTTGATTTTTCTGTGTCCACTTTATATACGTCATCCTTTAACAAAGAAGACCTGAAAGAAGAGCTGACAATGACTAACAGCAATAATGCCGCGGATGTTAATTTGGTTCTCATATGTAAATATAGGTTTAATCAATCATTGTACTGCAGGCCGGCCAGCTGAAGATCTGCCTGCAGTATTTTTACACTAATATATAAATTTTACTGATATACAGTTGATTCTTCTTCCATGTAGCTTTCTACAGGCGGGCATGCACAGATCAGCGCACGGTCGCCATGAGAGTCGTTTACCCTCCCTACAGATGGCCAGAATTTATGTTCGGCTACATATGACAGCGGGAAGGCCGCAGTTTTTCTGGAATAACTATGTGTCCATTCATCACCGGTGACCCTGGCAGCAGTATGAGGCGCATTCTTTAAGGGGTTGTCTTTTTTATCCAGTTCACCGTTTTCGATGGCACTGATCTCTTTTCTGATTGCGATTAGGGCGTCACAAAAGCGGTCCAGCTCATGTTTAGGCTCACTTTCGGTCGGTTCAACCATTAGTGTGCCTGCTACCGGAAAAGAAACTGTTGGTGCATGGAACCCATAATCCATTAGTCTTTTTGCGATGTCGACCACTTCAATACCTGCATTTTTAAATTCACGGCAGTCCAGGATCATTTCATGAGCACAACGACCGTTGCTTCCTGAGTATAACACGGGGTAATGCTGTTCCAGCCTGGCCTTCATATAATTCGCATTCAATATGGCATATTCGGTGGCTTTTTTTAAGCCGTCTCCGCCCATCATTGCAATATAGGCGTGTGAGATGATCAGGATGGAAGCCGAGCCCCATGGTGCAGAAGATACGGCATGGATAGATTTCTCATTACTGATATCTACCACAGCATGTCCCGGTAAATATTTGACCAGGTGTGCAGCTACGCCGATAGGTCCCATACCAGGGCCGCCACCGCCATGAGGGATACAAAATGTTTTATGCAGGTTAAGGTGACACACATCGGCCCCAATATTTGCAGGACTTGTCAATCCAACCTGTGCATTCATGTTTGCACCGTCCATATATACCTGACCGCCGTTGGCATGGATTATTTCACAGATCTCCACGATGCTTTCCTCAAATACACCATGGGTAGAAGGATAAGTAACCATAAAACAGGAAAGGTCGGCTGCATGTTGTTCTGCTTTAGCTTTTAAATCCGCGACATCAATATTGCCCTGGTCGTCACATTTTACAATTACTATTTTCATACCTGCCATGGCAGCAGAAGCAGGATTAGTGCCATGTGCTGAAGCCGGGATCAGCGCAATATTGCGCTGGTTATCGCCACGGTCCTGGTGATAAGCCCTGATGACCATCAGCCCTGTATATTCGCCCTGGGCACCGGCATTAGGCTGTAAGCTCATGGCTGCGAAACCGGTAATCTCACTTAACCATTTATCCAGCTCATTAAATACCGTATAATAACCAGCCACCTGGTCGGCAGGGGCAAAGGGATGCACTTTTCCAAATTCTGCCCAGGTAACCGGGATCATTTCCGTTGTCGCATTAAGTTTCATGGTACACGAACCTAAAGCGATCATAGAATGGCAAAGCGAAAGGTCTTTTGCCTCCAGGGATTTGATATAGCGCAGCATTTCATGCTCCGAGTGGTGGGAATTGAATATCGGGTGTGTTAAGTAGGCTGATGTTCTTTGTAATTGTACGGGGATCACACTTTCCAGTGTGTTTTCCTCTGCAAGTTCAACACTATCTGCCGGTATGGCCTTTACTTTGGAAAAAATCTTGTTCAGTAACTGAATGTCTTCAACAGAAGTTGTTTCGTCCAGTGCAATGGTGGCAACGGTACCTTTATAATGAAGGTTGATTTCGTTATCCACACACTCTTTATGGATGGAATCTTTTAAATCACCAAGATCTATCTGGATCGTGTCAAAATAGGCATCATTTGATTGTTTATAACCGATTTTCTCCAGGGAATTGGAAAGTGTAATGGCCAGGCCATGAGTTCTTTCGGCAATTAGTTTTAATCCTTTCGGACCGTGGTATGCGGCATAAAACCCAGCCATAATAGCGAGCAGTGCCTGGGCTGTACATATATTTGACGTCGCTTTATCCCTGCGGATGTGCTGTTCCCTTGTTTGCAAGGCCATGCGTAAAGCATAATCATTGTGGTTATCGATAGTTACACCGATAATACGTCCTGGGATAGCACGTTTATATTCCTCTTTAGTCGCGAAAAATGCGGCATGAGGGCCGCCAAATCCCATTGGTACACCAAAACGTTGTGTGGTACCGACAACTATATCTGCACCCCATTCTCCCGGAGGGGTCAGTAAAGTAAGGCTCAGCAAGTCGGCCACAACAGTCAGTTTCACGTTTTTCTCATGTGCCTGTCTGGCAAACGAATTGTAATCGAACACTCTTCCGTTACCGGCAGGATATTGTACGATCGCGCCAAAGAAATCTTCTGTTACTTCAAACGTTTCATGGTTGCCTGTTACCAGTTCAATTCCAAATGGATTTGCGCGTGTTTTTAAAATATCTATGGTTTGCGGGAAAAGCAATGAGGAAACAAAAAATTTCCTTGCCTGCTGATTTTTGCGCAGGCTATATTGCATAAACATAGCCTCTGCGGCTGCGGTACCTTCATCCAGTAAAGAAGCATTTGCGATTTCCATTCCCGTAAGGTCAATGACCAAAGTCTGGAAATTTAACAAAGCCTGTAAACGGCCTTGTGCAATTTCGGCCTGATAAGGGGTATATTGTGTATACCATCCCGGGTTCTCCATTACATTGCGCAGGATCACTCCCGGGGTAATTGTATCGTAATAACCCTGGCCGATATAAGATTTGAAAACCTTATTTAAGGAAGCCGTTTGTTTAAGGCCGGCCAGATATTCCTTCTCAGATTTTGCCGCCGGTAAATTTAACGGCTGTTTTAACCTGATCTTTTGGGGAACGGTTTGTTCGATTAATTCAGCAACAGAACCAAGGCCCAGGGTGCTTAACATAGCGTCAGTATCGCCCTTGTCAGGTGCAATATGGCGGTCTTTAAAGTCTTCTTTGTAATGAATGTTTAAGCTCATGAAGTGTACAATAAATTTGCGCAAAGGTAACTATTTTTTCAGCTTTATTTAATGCGAATATTGACTCCCGGAAATTAGCCCGCCAGTTGCCGGCGATACATTTGTACCGTGTTTTCCAGTCCGTAATACAGTGCATCACTGATCAGTGCATGGCCAATGGAAACTTCCAGTAAATTGGGGATATTTGCGGCGAAATACCTCAGGTTATGCAGGTCAAGATCATGTCCTGCATTGATGCCTAATCCAAGTTTATTGGCCGTATGTGCCGCCTGAGTATAAACTGCAATTGCTGTTAAAGGATCTTTTTTAAAATTTACCGCATAAGCCTCTGTATACAGTTCTATGCGGTCAGTACCTGTTGTTTGTGCAGCTTCAATCATTTCTCTTACCGGATCAATAAAGATAGACACGCGGATGCCTTCCTTTTTAAAGATACCGGTCATTTCCTTCAGGTATTCCTGATGCTTTATCGTATCCCAGCCATGGTTGGAGGTAATCTGCCCTTCGGTATCGGGCACCAGTGTAACCTGGGCAGGCTTATTGGCCAGTACAAGGTCTACAAATTTCTGTTCCCTGCAGTTCCCTTCAATATTAAATTCAGTGGAGATCGCCGCCTTAAGGTCATATACATCCTGATAGCGGATATGTCGTTCATCTGGTCTTGGGTGTACAGTAATGCCTTCTGCGCCAAAACGTTCACAATCAAGTGCTACTTTGATCAGGTCAGGGTTGTTTCCTCCGCGGCTATTGCGCAGTGTGGCGATTTTATTGATATTTACGGATAGTTTTGCCATATGCAAAGATAATTTATTTAAACATGAACAGGTATAATATTAATGTCAACAGCTGATCCTTTCCTGTTCAATGTTTGTTTAAGTTGAGCCAATAAAAAAAGGGATGCAGCCATTGGCTCCATCCCTTTTACATAAAAGGAGATTGATTAGTACCTGTAAGCTTCAGCTTTGAAAGGACCTTCAACCGGTACACCGATATAATCAGCCTGGTGCTGGTCTAACTCATCCAGTTCAACACCTATTTTAGCCAGGTGTAAACGTGCAACTTTCTCATCCAGGTATTTAGGAAGAACATAAACTTTGTTCTCATATTTGTCAGGGTTGGTCCACAGCTCTAATTGCGCTAAAGTCTGGTTAGTGAAAGAGGCAGACATCACAAAACTTGGATGGCCTGTTGCACAACCCAGATTCACCAGGCGGCCTTCAGCCAGTAAGATCACATCTTTACCATCGATCGTATATTTATCAACCTGAGGTTTGATCTCCACTTTAGTATGGCCATAGTTGGTATTTAACCAGGCAACATCGATCTCGTTATCGAAATGACCGATATTACATACGATAACTTTGTCTTTCATCGTTTTGAAATGCTCAGCGCGGACGATGTCACAATTACCTGTAGTAGTAACTACGATATCAGCTTCCTTAACGGCATTGGCAAATTTTTTCACTTCATAACCTTCCATTGCAGCCTGTAACGCGCAGATCGGGTCAATTTCAGAAACGATCACTCTTACGCCCTGTGAGCTTAGCGACTCTGCAGAGCCTTTGCCCACGTCACCATAACCTGCTACAACGGCAACTTTACCTGCCAGCATGATGTCAGTTGCACGACGGATTGCATCTACCAATGACTCACGGCAGCCATATTTATTGTCGAATTTAGATTTTGTTACAGAATCGTTTACGTTGATGGCCGGTAAGTGTAAAGTTCCGTTTTTCATGCGCTCATACAAGCGGTGAACACCTGTGGTAGTTTCTTCTGATAAACCTTTGATTCCGGCGATCAGTTCAGGGAACTTATCGAAAACCATGTTCGTCAGATCACCGCCGTCATCTAAAATCATATTCAAAGGCTGTTGTTCAGGGCCGAAATGTAAGGTTTGCTCAATACACCAGTCAAATTCCTGCTCGTTCAGACCTTTCCAGGCATACACCTGGATGCCTGCAGCGGCAATGGCAGCAGCGGCATGGTCCTGTGTAGAAAAAATATTGCAGGATGACCAGGTCACTTCTGCACCTAGTTCAACTAAAGTTTCGATTAAAACTGCAGTCTGGATCGTCATATGCAGGCAGCCTGCAATACGCGCACCTTTTAAAGGTTTTGATGGACCAAATTCTTCGCGTAAGGACATTAAGCCAGGCATTTCTGCTTCTGCCAATCCAATTTCTTTACGGCCCCATTCTGCCAGTGAAATATCCTTTACTTTGTAAGGGATGTAAGTAGTCTCTACTGATGACATAATTTTTTTTAATTAACTGATTATTAATTGTTAACTGAATCTTAAGTAGCCTGCATAAACAATTTGCAGACATTTTTTGATTATCAGCATACAAAAGTAAGCAATTTTGACGTGAATAATAAAGCAGCCAGCACTTTACAACTTTTAGCTAATTAAATTATACATTAGGATTACTTTGCCACAATAAACCTGGTTTGAGTTCCCATCCCAACAGCACCATAAAACATGAGCAAGTTTCGGATTTTATGACAGCAAAAGTATATCGACATTTGTAGTACAAAAACGAAATGAAAATGAATAGTCAGGACAATATCAACTATAACCGCATTGCCGAAGCAATAGATTATATTAAAACTAACTTCAAGGAACAGCCCAATTTGGACGAAGTTGCCGAAAAAGTAAATTTAAGCCCTTTCCATTTTCAACGTCTTTTTAGCGAATGGGCAGGAACAAGTCCAAAGAAATTTCTGCAATATATCAGCCTTGAACACGCCAAGAAGCTACTTACAGAAAATCAGGCCACGCTCTTTGAAACCGCTTATGAAACGGGATTTTCGGGCACAAGCCGTTTGCATGATTTATTTATAAATATAGAAGGTATGACACCCGCTGAGTATAAAAATGGCGGTAAAAACCTTTCAATAAATTATAGTTTCGCAGAAAGTCGGTTTGGGAGCATTTTGGTCGCTTCCACACAAAAGGGTATTTGCTTTATGGCGTTTTATGAGGACGAGGTAAATGCGTTTTCATCACTGCAAAATCAATTTCCCAATGCATTATTCAATAAAAAATCAGACCTGATACAACAAAATGCTTTATTCATTTTTCAGCATGACTGGAGCAAACTGCCAGATATAAAATTGCATTTAAAAGGGACTGATTTTCAGTTGAAAGTTTGGGAAACACTGCTTAAAATCCCAATGGGTCAACTTTCTACCTATGGTACTATCGCTCAGAAAATTAAAAAACCAAGTGCTTCGAGAGCCGTGGGAACAGCAATTGGCAGTAATCCCATTGCGTTCCTTATTCCTTGTCATCGGGTGATACAGTCCACTGGAAACCTTGGCGGTTACATGTGGGGAAACACTCGTAAAACGGCAATTATTGGTTGGGAACGTGCATTTGTTTCTGCAAACGATATATGATTTTAACAAAACCAGGGAAACCCGGTTTTTCTTTAGACCATTAATTGTAAGGTCCATGCAAAAAATAACACAACTAGTCGAAAATATAAATTGGGAAAATTTGACAGAAGAAATGCACAACAAAGGTTTTGCAATCATTCCGGATCTGTTGACCAACGCGCAATGTGAAGCGTTAAAAAGCGAATATCCGAAACCGGATCTATACAGAAAAACGGTCGTAATGGAGCGTTATCGTTTTGGTCTGGGGGAATATAAATATTTTAAATATCCTTTACCAACGCTTATTCAAAACATTCGCGCTGCGATTTATCCGAAATTGGCATCCATTGCCAACACTTGGTTCAGCGTATTGAATATTGATAAAGTATTTCCTGCACATCACCAGGAGTTATTGCAACAATGCCTAGAAAATAATCAGCTTAAAGCAACGGTTTTGATGCTGAAATATGGCAAAGGCGGATACAATACTTTACATCAGGATTTGTATGGAGATGTGTATTTTCCTATTCAAACCGTTTTGTTCCTGAACGAGCCTGATAAGGATTTTACAGGGGGCGAATTTGTTTTAACACAACAAACGCCAAGGGCACAATCAAAAGCTATTGTATTGCAGCCAAAGAAGGGCGATATGCTGGTTTTTGCGACTAATTTCAGGCCTGTAAAAGGAACAAAAGGATATTACCGGGTAAATATGAAACACGGAGTAAGCGAGATTCACAGTGGCGAAAGACATACCTTAGGTATTATTTTTCACGACGCATTAAGTTGATAATATGATGATACAGCATTGAGCAATCACTGATGGTATTTAAGAAGTAAGGTCAGGCACAAACAAATTTGTTGTGGTGGAAATAAAAAATTTCCCGCCAAGTGGCACTGTATGCAGGACGAGTATAAAAAATGGAAAGATGGAATTATTTGACAAAGAAGCCGACCCGAAAATTAACCTGTTACCAAAAGACGGAACGGTCAACTATTATGGAAAACTGTTCAACCAAGCAGCAGCCGAACAATATTTAGAAACATTGTTACATACCATCGAATGGCGAAATGATGAAGCAATAATTTTTGGCAAGAAAATAATCACCAAACGAAAAGTGGCTTGGTATGGCGAAAATACGTTCGGATATACCTATTCAAACACTACGAAGTTTGCGTTGCCCTGGACGAAGGAATTATTGGAATTAAAAGCTTTCATAGTGAAAAAAACTGGGGAAACTTTTAATTCGTGCTTGCTAAACTTATATCACAATGGAGACGAAGGCATGGCTTGGCACAGCGATGGAGAAACTGACCTCAAAAAGGATGGAGCCATCGGCTCATTAAGTTTTGGTGCTGAACGTAAATTTGCATTTAAACACAAACAAACCAAAGAAAAGGTGGAACTGATTTTAGAACAAGGAAGCCTTTTGGTAATGAAAGGTATCACTCAAACGCATTGGCTGCACCGGCTTCCACCCACACGATTAATTTCAAAACCACGGGTGAATTTGACCTTTAGAACAATTGTTTTATAATGCCGGGAAAAAATGAGCCGAAAAAAAGTATACGCGCTGACACAGCCTGGTTTAACCAAAGTAATTTAAAGGTAAAAAACCAGTTGTCGCATGACTAATGCTTTGATGCTACTTACCCTTGCTGTACCTTTGTATAACAAATTTTAATTTTAATATAAAGCATTTAGATATGTATCCAGAATATTTAGTAGAACCTATGCGTGCAGAACTTACCAAAGTAGGTTTTGAAGAAATGAAAACAGCTGAAGAGGTAGACAAAGCAATTACCTCAGAAGGAACTGTTTTTGTTGTAGTAAATTCAGTTTGTGGCTGTGCTGCAGCAAATGCACGTCCTGCTGCGAGACTAGCTGTTTCCAATGAAAAACATCCTGATAAAATCGTTACTGTTTTTGCAGGTATGGAAAAAGAAGCGGTAGACAGGGCAAGAGGTTACATGATGCCTTTCCCACCTTCCTCCCCGGCTATGGCATTGTTTAAAGACGGCAAACTGGTACACATGATCGAACGCCACCAGATTGAAGGACGTCCTGCACAAATGATCGCAGAGAACCTGATCGGTGCCTTTGAACAATATTGCTAATTTCTGATGAAGATATAAGCCGGTGAATGCCGGTCAGAGAATCCGGCCTTGTGCCGGATTTTTAATTTCAGGTGAAAGCGGCTGGTTCTTAAAAGAAACCGGGCTTTAAAAATCTTTATTCAGCAGTTTTTCCAACTCTCCGAAAGAAACATTCATGCGCACTCTGCCTTGTTTGGCATAAGCAATTTCCCCGGTTTCTTCAGATACAATGACTGCAACGGCATCCGTAGTTTCAGACACACCGATACCTGCACGATGGCGCAAACCAAATTGAGGAGGTAATTTATCATTGTCAGTAAGTGGAAGGATGCAGCTTGCACTTTTAATTTTATTTTCCGAGATCACCACAGCACCATCATGGAGCGGACTGTGTTTTTGAAATATGCTTTCCAGTAAACGCTTGGATATTTTGGATTCGATGACCTCACAGCTATTGGCAAAAAGCTGGTCATCATAAAATTTAACGAATACAATCAATGCACCCGTTCTTGATTTTTTCATACTCTTGCAGGCATCGATGATCGGTTTTATCCTGACCAGGTTATCCCTTTCAATGTTCTTGCTCCCAAACAAATATCCCCACCAGGCCTTATTCTTCTGCAGGAATGTATTCTTGCCGATCATTAAAAGAAAACGCCTGATCTCCGGCTGGAAAATAACGATCAGGGCAATAATCCCTACACTCATAAACTTATCCAGGATAGTGGATAAAAGCTGCATCTTTAAGGCATGTACAGCAAAGTAAAGGATCAGGATAATAAACATACCCAGCAGCAGGTTTACGGCCAGGGTATTTTTGATCAGGTTATAGATATAGTAAATCAGCAGGGCAACGAACAGGATGTCCACTACGTCTGTAGGTGTGATGGTTAGAAAATCAAAGTCAATGCCTTTCATCCTGCAATTTAAGTATTTTAAAGAAATATTACTGCTGCCGTACTTTTTCCGCCAAAGTAATGCACTCCATGGCAGCCTTCACGTCATGCACCCTTAATATAGCTGCCCCTCTCTGCAAGGCAAGTGTATGCAATACTGTTGTACCGTTCAATGCCTCATCGGGAGTAATCCCCAGGAATTTATAAATCATTGATTTTCTGGAAAAACCAACCAGCAGCGGCAAACCAAAGATATTCAGGTGCTCCATTTTATGCAGCAGTTCATAATTGTGGTCTATGGTCTTTGCAAATCCGAAACCAGGGTCAAGTATCAGATCTGTTAACCCCAGCTTTTGCAGGGCATATACTTTATCTGCAAAATAGCCGGTCACCTCCATCGCAACGTCTGTATATACCGGATCCTGCTGCATCGTTTTGGGTGTCCCCTTCATATGCATGATAATATAGGGAACCTGTAGCGCAGCAACGGTTTCAAACATCGCTTCATCCATATTACCGGCGGAAATATCATTGATCATATGTGCACCCGCCTCAATGCTTTCTTTTGCCACCCTGGCACGGAAAGTATCTACAGATAATTTTGCTTCAGGAAAGCGGTCACTGATCGCTGCAATTACCGGAACAATCCTTTTCAGCTCCTCATCTGCACTCACCTCATCCGCTCCCGGCCGGGAAGAATAAGCGCCGATATCGATAAATGCGGCACCTTCCAGCAAGCATTCCTCTACTCTTTCCAAGGCCATGTCCAGGGAGCTGACCCGGCTCCGGCCGTAAAACGAATCAGGTGTCAGGTTCATGATCCCCATCACAGCAGGCTTGCTCAGATTCATCAGTTCACCCCTAAGGTTTAGTGTTATTTTTCGGTTTAAAAACGTATCTTTAGCCATCATTCTTAAGCAAAAATACAGTAATAAAACAGCTTTAAACTAAATATTTTAATTGTTTTGGCAACAGACACCTCAAAGGAATACGATTCAGTAATTGCGGTTTGCAGATCGCTTTTTTTAAAAAAAACAAAGGATTACGGGACTGCATGGCGCATCCTCCGTTTACCCTCCATCACAGACCAGCTGTTTATCAAAGCACAACGTGTCCGTACCCTGGAGGAAAAGAAAATTTCAAAAGTAGGCGAGGGGATTATCCCCGAGTATATAGGGATTGTCAATTATTGTGTGATTGCTATGATGCAGCTGAACCTGACAGATGAAGATCCCACAGAGATGGACTTTACCGAGGTAGAAATGCTGTTCGATCAGAAAGTGGAGGAAACCAAAGCACTTATGTTTGCCAAAAACCATGATTATGGAGAGGCCTGGAGGGACATGAGGATCAGTTCGCTGACCGATCTTATCCTGATGAAAATATTCAGGGTTAAACAGATAGAAGATAACTTTGGGGCAACGATTGCCTCAGAAGGTGTAAACGCGAATTATCAGGATATGCTTAATTATGCTGTTTTTGCCTTAATCAAAATGGATGTACAATAAACATGGTTTAATGCGCTAAAGATTTACAGATGAATAAGGTATTATTAAATTTCTCCAGAATATTTGTAGGCATACTTTTTATTTTTTCAGGTCTGATCAAAGCAAATGACCCGCTTGGGTTTGGATATAAACTGGAAGTATACTTTGATGTTTTCCACCTGTCATGGTTCAGTCCTTATGCCACCGGTATTGCTATATTTCTATGCATACTGGAAATCGTATTGGGGGCCTTATTGTTACTGGGTTTCTGGTCTAAAAAAACGACAGCCGGCTTACTGGCCATCATTATCTTTTTTACCTTTTTAACTTTTGTTTCTGCCGCTTTTAAAGTGGTCACTTCCTGCGGTTGTTTCGGGGATGCCATTCCGCTTACTCCCTGGCAGTCATTCAGTAAGGACCTGGTTCTGCTGCTGCTGATCGTTTACCTGTTTATCCATAAAGACAAAATTCTTCCTTTAACCGTTAATGCAGGAAAACAAAAGATTGCCCTCATTGCTGTTGTGGCCCTTTCCCTGATCTTTAGCCTGTATACTTATACCTACCTGCCGGTACTTGATTTTCTACCCTATAAAATAGGAGCGAATATTCCTGAATTAATGCGTTTACCTGCGGGTGCAGTTCCCGATGAATACCTGATCATGTACAAGCTCAAAAATAAAGCAACGGGAGAAAAGAAGGAATTGAGCGACAAAGATTATCTTAAATCGGGGATCTGGAAAGACAACAACTGGGAAATCACGGGAGATCCGGAACAGAAGCTGATCAAAAAAGGATATGAGGTTAAAATAAAAGACCTGGTGATCAGCGATGCCTCAGGCACTGATTATACCAAAGAGTTAATTGAAAATCCTTATTACAACCTGGTCATTGTTGCCTATAACTTGAAAGAGACCAATGAGGACGCTATTGCCAAACTGAATGCACTGACTTTAAACGCAACGGAGCAATTTAATATCCGTACTGTATTGCTGACCTCCAATTCTGCCCAGGATGCGGGAGCGTTCAGCAAAAGAATGAAGTTATTCGCGGAAATCTTTTATGCCGATGGTGTCCCTTTAAAAAGTATGGTCAGGGCTAACCCAGGCGTGTTATTGCTCAAGAACGGAGTGGTTATCAATAAGTGGAGTTACGCGGCAATGCCATCTTTCGACAAACTGGCGGAGGCTTACTTTAGTAAATAATGTGGTCATATATACTCAGAAAACTGCTCTACGGACTTGCTGTTATGGCGGGGGTAGTGGGCGTGGTTTTTGTCCTGTTTAATGTGCTTCCCGGCGATCCCGCAAGGATGACGCTGGGGCAGCGAGCTGATGTACAATCCCTTGAGGCTGTAAGGAAAGAATTTGGCTTGGATCGGTCCAGACCGGTCCAGTTCGTCTTATTCATCAACGATCTTTCGCCGCTCAGTCTTCATCAGGATAACATACAGGAACAGCAGAAATACGATTATATGAGACTGGCTAACCTGGGCGAAAACGTCCTGGTACTTAAATGGCCCTACCTTAGGCGCTCCTACCAGACCAAAAGAGAAGTCACCACCATTCTGTCCGAAACTGTACCCAATACTTTTATCCTGGCCACTACTGCTATGGTATTTGCCACCTTCATAGGTGTTTTCCTGGGCGTTATCTCCGCTGTTCATAAAGACACCTGGATCGACCGTGCCGCCAATGCCTTCGCTATATTAGGCGTATCGGCACCTTCTTTCTTTGCAGGCATTATCATCGCCTGGCTTTTTGGTTTTGTTCTGGCCCCTTATACCGGGTTGAATATGTCCGGCAGCCTTTATAGCTATGATCCCTTTAAGGGTGAAGTCCTGACCCTGAAAAATCTTATCCTGCCTATGGTTACACTGGGTTTACGACCGCTTGCCATCGTTGTACAGCTTACGCGAAACACCATGCTTGACGTATTTACGCAGGATTATATCCGCACAGCACGCGCCAAAGGGCTAAGCCGGCAGGCAATTATCTATAAACATGCCCTTAAAAATACAATGAACCCTGTGATTACAGCAATTTCCAGCTGGTTCGCTTCTTTATTGGCCGGATCGTTCTTTGTAGAATATATATTCGGCTATAATGGCCTGGGCAGGACCACCGTAAAAGCCCTGGAAATGTCTGATTTCCCTGTCGTGATGGGATCTATTCTTTTTATTGCCCTGGTATTCATTGTAATTAATATTTTAGTAGATATTTTATATGCCTTTGCAGATCCAAGGGTAAAACTGACTTAAGGATGAAGATATTTCTAATCGGGTTTATGGGTTGCGGTAAAAGTACACTTGGCAGAAAACTGGCGGCCAGGCTAGGTTATACGCTTATTGATCTTGACCATCAGCTGGAAGAACGGGCAGGCAGCTCCGTGGCAGATTATTTTTCTGCCCATGGGGAAGAAGCTTTCAGGAAATTTGAAAGTGACACCCTGAAATCCTTTGATTACCCTAAAAACTGTGTAGTCGCTACCGGGGGTGGCACACCCTGTTATTTCGATAATATGGACTGGATGAATAAAAACGGGCTAACCGTTTACATTGAAATGACGGCCGCTGCTTTAGCTAAGCGCCTGGAAAATGGTATGGAAAAACGGCCTTTACTGAAGGGGCTTACAGAGGAAGCACTTATCGCCTTTATTACAGAGAAACTGGCAGAACGTAATACATTTTATCAGCAGGCGAAATTGATTATGAATGGCATTAATCTTACGCCGGATACGTTACAGGCAGCTATACTGGCGGATTATTGACTTTCCAGTTCGGGTCATGCTGTTTTTGCAGGATAGCAGAAAAATCTACCCTTGGCGCCAGGTCCAGGTAGGGATAAACTACCCTGGAAAGATACAAGCCCTGCGGATGTGCCGGGGTTATTAAAGCAGGTGTTTTTCTGCTCACCAGATAGTTTTCAAATTCATCCACACTGGATGTACCCCTCCCGATTTTTAACAGCTGGCCCATAATAATACGGATCATCTTTCCCAGGAAACGGTTTGCAGAGATCTGAAACCTGATTTTGTCTTCGCGTTCATCCATTAGCAAACTCGCTGAGCGTACGAAACAAAGGGTATGTTCGTATTTGTCGGGGCTGGTACAAAAAGCCCTGTAATCTTTATATTTAGGCAATAACGCAACGGCAGCTTTCATCTCGTCAAACCTGAGGTTTTTCAGCAGGTAGAACGAACTTAAGCCGTTCAGGAAAGGGTCCTTATAAGTATGCAGAAAATAATCATAAGACCGTTGTACAGCATCAAACCGGGCATGCGGCAGACCCTCCATAGGGATAATATCAAATACCGCGATATTCCTTGGTAATAGTTTGTTCAACCTGAAAATCAAGTCAAAATCCCATACCTGCTCCAGATCCATATGGAAAAAGAACTGGCTTGCATGCACTTGTGCATCTGTACGGCCACAGCCGTTAATAGCCACCGGCATTTTAAAGATCTGGCTCAGTGCATTCTCTATCACGCCCTGTACATTCCATACATTGGGCTGTTTCTGCCAGCCGCCATATTGTAAGCCATTATAGGCTATATGAACAAAATACCTCAATTTACCTGATTCCTGCTCTTCTGTTTAACTCGCTTACAGGCATGGTAATCATCCTGCCAACTGGTTGTTTGCCCCTGTAAGTAATCACCCGTAGCTGCGTGGCATCTTTGGGCGGGGTTAGTTTTTCCGTATATTTTGGATAAAATCTGTCCGGGAAAGAATTGTCAAAACTATAATATATATCCAGTCCTTCTATTTCAGTGCTTAATTCAAGCATCAGCTGTCTGTCTGCCGACCGGCTTACTTTAAATATCGGGTCATAAACACTTGGTGCATATTTTGTTTCTGCCACATCCATTCTTTTAAAATGTAGTTCCATCTTAGCCACAAAATTATTCCAGTTCTTTTTCTCTTTGGGAGACCACACGGACTCGGCAACAGCATACCCTCTTGGCCAGGTCATATATTCTGCCTGCCTGATATTATACACCTGTTCTGTCCACAGGTTTCCCTGGCCACCCTTGATGTATTTAGGATCTGCACCTGGAGGAACGGGATCAAACTCATAGGTTTTGGACAGCCTTACCGAATTGTATACTTTTGGTTCCGTAATGACGTCGCCCTGCATCAGGTCCAGATATACATTAGTCTGCGGGGCCATTACCACCTCATGCTTTTTTAAGGAGGCATTAATTCCATTGGCTGAACTTCTCCAGCTCATAACCGCTGCGCTTGCAGGCATATTCCCGTTCAGGATCTCATCCCATCCGATAAATTTCTTACCCTTGGATTCTACAATTTTTTGTACCCTTTTCTCAAAATACCCTTGTACCTGATGCATATCTTTTAAACCCTCTTTCTGCATCAGTGCCTTAATAGAATCATTTTTCTGCCAGTAATTTATAGGGGCCTCATCGCCTCCCATATGGATGTACTCAAAAGGAAATAATGCAGCTATCTGCGTAATCACTGTATCCAGAAAGCTATATACTTTTTCATTGGCCGGATTAAGCGTATTGTCTATCATCGCAATCGGAGGGGCACCTTTAGACCAGTCCATGATCTTTTCACCTGACCGGACCCTTGGATTCTCTGATCCACCTGTACTGGAAAGCTCGGGATAAGAAGCAATTGCTGCAAGGCTATGCCCCGGAACATCTATTTCCGGTAAAATATCCACAAACCTTTCCTTGGCATAACTGATGATCTCTTTGATGTCCTCCTGGGTGTAAAATCCACCGTAGGTACGGGGTTCATTAGCTGCAGGAGGGCTGAATGTGCCGAATTCCCCCACTTTTTTCACGTTCCATGCACCTACTTCGGTTAATTTTGGCAGACCTTTTATTTCCAGCCTCCATCCCTCATCATCAGCAAGGTGTAAATGGAGCAGGTTATATTTATAGCGCACCATATTGTCTATATATTGTTTAACTTCCTGTTTAGTGAAAAAGTGCCGCGCCACATCAAACATCAGGCCCCGCCATCCTACGCGCGGGTAATCCGTAATTTCGACACAAGGTATAGTCCATTTTATATCATCTATCTGCTCCCTGGATTCTATTTCTTTAGGGAAAAGCTGCAGCAGACTTTGTACACCATAAAATAATCCCGCAGGTTTATTCGCCTTAATGACAATCAAAGTAGGTGTTACAGAAAGCTGATAACCTTCTGTCCCCAAAAGCTGATTGTCTTTTGTATTCAGCAGCAAACGTATGGTTGCTGTAGGTGCGGATGCGCTGACCGCAGACACAAATTTGCCTGTAGGCACAGCTATCTTTTGCTGTAAATAATCTACGATATTCTTTAGTTCAGGGCCATTATGTGCCATGATCACGATATTTTCCGGCAAAGTAAAATAACCATTTGTCTTGAGCAGGGACACCGGTTCAGGAATAATCGCAAATTCAGGCGGCTTGTTCGTCAGTTCTTCAATACTGTCTGCAGGAACGGTATTCACTTGCTGTAGCAGCAAAGGCCCTGCTGAATTATCATTTCCGGATCCCATTTGCTGACTGAAAGTACTGTTGCAGACAAGAAGGCAGCAAATAAGAGATATGAATTTGTTCATAGATGAAAAGGGTAGTATAAATCTGTTGTAAATTCCTGCAATTTAATAAATTGCAGGTAAAAATGTGCCCATGTAATTATTAACGTTTATTTAAGGGCATCAAGTACACGGAACAATTTAGGCCTGATCCCGCTTCCCGAATAATTGTTAATATTGATAACAATAACATATTTCTGTCCGTTATCTGCTGTATAATAACCGGCAAAAGAAGAAACATCGTTAATGGTTCCGCTTTTTAACTTCATTCCATTGTTCTCCGGTAACGATTTATAAAAATCAGCGAACCAGTCCTCCTGCTGGACCTGGAATAAAATATTTGCCATGGCAGCAGTAGTTACCCTTGTTGCCGGGGATAGTCCGCTTCCGTCAATAATGTTCAGTGCATTCTTGTCAATCCCTTTTTTAGCCCAGTAATTCTTTTCTATAGTCGCACCATTATCTGCAGTAGCCGCTTTTCCGGATTTCCATGCTATGGTCCTGAGCAAATGTTCAGCATATAAATTCACACTCTTTTTATTCAGCCAGTAAACAATTTCGGATAGGGAAGGAGAGGTAATTGTACCGAGTTTCTTAATGGGCACAGGCAAAGGCAGGCTTTCGGCGATAAGCTGACGTGCTGTTGAAGGAGTCTGGGTACTGCTTATGCCTATCCGTGTTAAAGTATCCTGTAAACGGAAAGCCGCATCATATGCCGGATCAGGCAATGCGGCGGATATGCCTGATTTATTTATACCCGCTGCCCAGCTTCCTCTCAGGTAGGCAATTTTGCTTAACGGTGGCAGAAAAGCATAAGCATTGTCCCCTGTCCCTGCTGCACCGACTTTTAGTTCATTGACAATAGTCAGATAGGGCATCAGCGGAACGGTTTTAAGTACAGTCACCTTACTGCCTGCATGGAGTTTAATGTCAAACTGATTCTCCCTCCAGCTTAAGGCTGAAGAACCGGCTCCATAATAATTGCCCATATCCTGCCAGGTCCAGCCTTCTGGGGTGCTTTCTGTCCCCCAGCCACTGTCATCACCAATCACCCGGCCTGTTATTTTTTTGATGCCGGCGGCTTTAATTGCCGATACCCAGGCATTGAGCACAACATTCTCCTTGCTGGTTTCATAACGCCAGGAACCTAAAGTAGGATCGCCGCCTCCGGTAATGATCAGGTCTCCGGTCAATACCCCCTCTGTACTGATACTTCCGCTATAGCTAAGGTCTGTCTGATAATGGAAATCTTTGCCAAGCAGGCTGAACGCAGTGGCAGCAGTAATAGTTTTCAGTGTAGAGGCCGTGGCCAGGCCAATACTTTCATTCTTGCCAAAGATCATCTTTCCAGTTTTTGCATCCAGGACACACAGCGAAGTGACCGCATATTTTGCCTGCGGGTCTGCCAGCAGTGCATTAAAAGACTGCGTCAGCTTTTGTATTGGATATTGCGCATAGGAAAGCCCACTCAGCAATACCAGAAATAAGACCAGTAATCTTTTTAACATGGGTACAAATATAAGGTATATAAAAATGGTGTTAACCTGGCCAATTACCGGGTTAACACCACCATATCTTGTATAAAATAGCTTAAATCAGCTCTTTTCTCAATAAGAATTCTGCGATCTGTACCGCATTTGTTGCCGCGCCTTTACGGAGGTTATCTGCTACGATCCACATATTGAGCGTATTTGGAAGAGACTCATCCCTTCTTATACGGCCTACAAATACCTCATCTTTTTCATGGGCATCTTTTGGCATCGGATATTTAAGGTTGTCAATGTCATCTACAAGAATAATGCCTTCCGTTTTTTCCAGCAGGGACTTCACTTCCGCCACATCAAAATCGTTTTCAAACTCCACATTTACAGATTCTGAATGCCCGCCCATTACCGGGATACGTACGGTAGTAGCCGTTACACGGATACTGTCATCGCCCATAATTTTACGGGTTTCCAGGATCATTTTCATCTCTTCCTTAGTATAACCGTTTTCCTGGAACACATCAATCTGTGGGATCACGTTCAGGTCAATCTGATAAGGATAAGCCATAGGGCCATCGATTATGCCTTTACGCTCGTTCATCAGCTGCTCGACAGCTTTAACCCCTGTACCTGTAACTGACTGATAAGTAGATACCACTACACGTTTGATCCTGTATTTATCATGTAACGGTTTTAAGGCCACTACCATTTGTATGGTTGAACAATTCGGATTGGCAATGATCTTATCATCAATAGACAATTCATAAGCATTTACTTCCGGCACGATCAGTTTCTTCGAAGGGTCCATACGCCATGCAGACGAGTTGTCAATTACCGTTGTACCGGCTTCCGCAAACCTGGGGGCATGTTGTAAAGAAGTACTGCCACCTGCAGAAAATAAAGCAATATCAGGTTTCATTGCAATTGCTGTATCAATGTTAACTACCTTGAACGGCTTACCCTTAAAAGTGATTTCTTTACCAACACTTTTTTCAGATGCCACCGGGATTAACTCGGTAAGCGGGAAGTTACGTTCTTCTAGTACTTTTAACATTACGGTACCTACCAGGCCGGTAGCACCTACAACTGCGATTTTCATGATTTAAAATTGTTTTTTAAAGGTTATGAAGCTGTCACGAGTGACGGTTTCATGATTAAATATTGATTTTTCAGTATTCTATATTGTTTTATTTGTCTTCAAGCTGCCTTCGGCGGTTTTAAAGGTTATGAAGCTGTCACACGTGACGGTTTCATTGATCAGCGGCGCTTTTCCATAGCTATAATTAATTATTGTTTTTCTTTTAATGTAAATTTATGTAATTTTAATTAATTGTAAATATGCAGTTTCAAATATGGGAAAAACTTTGCTCTTTTTTCTGATGGTTTCGTGGAAACTTTTATTTTGTCTATCAGATCTTTGTCTTTTTGCTGCCGGGAACAACAGGCAAAATACAGAAATAATGCTTTCAGAAGTGTTATTTAACCCAAAGGCTGACGGTGTGGACTTTGTCGAAATTTATAATCCTACTGACAGAAGTTTGTCGCTCAGCGGCATTCAGCTTGCTAATACAGACGCTTCCGGCAACATTGCGAATTTTCGACCATTGGGCACAGGAACGATAGGCAGCAGAGAATATTGGGTAATCAGTACCAGTTCCGCAAAAGTTAAAGCAGCTTATTATACCGCTTATCCCGATCGTTTTATTCAGTTGAGTGCTTTACCGGCTTATAACAATACCAGCGGACATGTTATTTTATGCAGGGGCACTCAAGTCATAGACCGGCTGGATTATACCGAAAAAATGCACCTCTCTCTTCTCAAGAGTGTTGATGGGGTATCCCTGGAAAGGGTATCATTTGCAAAAAGTGCAAACCAGCCGGGTAATTTTCAATCGGCCGCTGCGTCAGCTGGTTTTGCAACTCCCGGCTATGCCAATTCTGTAGCGGAGGACCCAAACCTGGAACATAATAAGCTCGTCATGGGTTCAACAACTTTTTCTCCTGACCAGGATGGTTTTGAAGACCTTTTTGAAATAACGTATCAGCTCCGGCACCAGGGCAATGTGGCCACAGTAAACATCTTCTCTGAGAAGGGACTGCTGGTCAAAAAATTGCTAAAAAATGAAAGTGTTGCCACTACGGGCACCCTAACCTGGGACGGGACAGGTGAAAACGGAGAAAAATGCCCCTTTGGTATTTATATCCTGGTTTTTGACAGTTTTGATCAGCATGGGAATACCGTCAGGTTAAAAAAGGCTTTTGCCCTGGTTGGCAAATTCAATTAAAAGTGGCCGGAATTTAACCGGCCATTTCCTTTTAAAGTATATTTTTCTTGATATAATCTGCACTTTGTTTGATGCTTACATAAGGATCAAGGGAAAAATTCTCCTGTTCCACGATCAGGTGGTTTAATCCGGCAAGCTTAGCATTTTTATAAATAGCTTTAAAATCTATGGTTCCACTTCCTACCTCTGTGTTAATGGTATGGTTCGCCTTATCCATATCTTTAACATGCCACATCGTGAAGCGGCCCGGGTTTTCCTGGAACAGTTTTACAGGGTCATTACCCGATCTTACTACCCAGTACAGGTCAAGTTCAAATTCTACAGCTTTTGGATCTGTTTCTTTTAAAAAGATATCATAACCGGTCGTATCACCGTATTTAACGAATTCAAAATTATGATTATGGTAAGCTAATTTAAGGCCATTGCTCTTACATATTGCCG
>Ga0160457_1000369_pt1 | contig 24185 bp, 15 predicted proteins | sample HID1972M_E6MG_FD_108242 | JGI IMG/M metagenome (GOLD analysis project Ga0160457, IMG submission 108242) | Enriched pill bug-associated microbial communities from UW Madison campus, WI, USA - HID1972M_E6 MG | ecosystem: Host-associated > Arthropoda: Insects > Digestive system > Unclassified ... | reverse complement strand
TTTTAATTATAAAAGGGTTTAGTTTAGTGTTAAAAAATATTTGATTAAAGATAGGAAAATATATTTAAACTAATAATAAATTGCATCATAATGTTAATTAATTATTTTTGATGAATAAAAATTTTTTAAAGAAATTTAGCATGAATTTTAATTCGTGTTGTTAGGTTCTCTCTTGTTAATACCTTTTATAGGTATTTTCGGTATTTCCTTAGTTGATCGTTTTTCAAACGAAAAACAGAATAACGTTTTCATGTCAAAAATAGCATTAGGTACTTCTTTAGTTAACTTAGTTGTATCTTTTGTTTATTTTATCTTATTTAACTTTAGTAGTAACAATTACCAATTTGTAGAAGAACATTATAATATATGACATTATGATGTATACTTTGGTATAGATGGTATGTCTATATATTTTGTATTATTAACAACTATTATAATGCCAATAGCATTAGTATCTAACTGATGTGGTCCTTCTATAATAGAAAATATAAAATCTTATTTAGTAATAATGTTATTATTAGAATCTCTTTTATTAGGTGTGTTCTTATCATTAGATATGTTATTATTCTATATCTTCTTTGAAAGTACATTACCTCCATTATTTTTATTAATAGGTTTATACGGATCTAGTAATAAAGTTAGAGCAAGTTATTATATATTCTTATATACATTATGAGGTTCTTTATTCTTATTATTATCTATATTAACTATTTATTCAATAATGGGAACAGTAGATTACGATGTTTTATTCAAAGCAAATTTTGATTATTTTACTCAAATATTCTTATTTATTGGAATATTTATCTCATTTGCTGTAAAGACTCCAGTTATATTCCTTAATAATTGATTATTAAAAGCTCACGTTGAATCTCCATTAAGTGGAAGTATAATACTTGCTGCTATAGTTTTAAAATTAAGTTTATATGGAATATTTAAATTAATATTACCTATATTAAACAAAGCTTCATTAAATTATACTTTTATAATCTATACTATAGGAGTTATAAGTATAATTTATGCTAGTTTTAGTACATTAAGAACTATTGATATTAAAGAATTAATTGCTTACAGTTCTGTATCTCACGCAGCTGTATATTTAATAGGAGCATTTAGTAATACAATACAAGGAATAGAAGGAGCAATAGTTTTAGGTTTAGCTCACGGATTTGTATCTAGTGGTCTATTTATATGTGTTGGAGGTATCTTATACGAAAGATCTCATACAAGAATAATATACTTCTATAGAGGTATAGCACAAATAATGCCAGTATTCTCGATACTATTCTTTATCCTATGTTTAGGAAATTGTGGTGCACCTTTAACTTTAAATTTCGTAGGAGAATTCATGTCTCTTTACGGTGTATTAGAAAAATTACCATTATTAGGAGTGTTAGCTTGTAGTTCTGTGATATTATCTGCAGCATATACTATATATATGTTTAATAGAATTTCATTTGGAGGATTCTTCACAAAACTACTTTACGAGAATAACGTGTGAGACGTATCTCTAAGAGAATTCTTTGTGTTATTTATATTAGTAGCGTTCACAGTAATATTAGGAATATACCCTTCTATAATATTAGACGGTTTACACTACTCTACAAATAACTTAATATACAAAGTGTAATATAAAAAAAAATTAAAAAGATTTTATTTTTCATGATTTAAAATAATACTTTTATGTATTTAAATAAAATTTAAACTTAAATATGCCACAATTAGTACCTTTTTATTTTATGAATGAAGTATTCTTTACTTTCGTTTTAATATCAGGAATATTATACATATTATCTAACTACGTATTACCAAGAATGGTTAGATTATTTATATCTCGTTTATTTATTAACAAAGTTAATAACATTTAATTATTTTAATAAAAATTAAACAATGTAAAAATTAAAAAAGAAAATATTATTAAATATAATTTATATAATTATTTTTAAGGCTGACAATTAATGAAATACTCAAAAATTATGACACAAAATAATATTATTTCAACATATTTTACAAATCCCTTAACTCAATTTGAAATAAGAGATTTTTTCAACATAAAATTATCATTTTTAAATAACTTACAATTATCTTTAACTAACATAGGTTTATACTTATTAATAAGTACAGCTTTAATATTATTAGTTAGTTTATTAAGTGTAAATTATAACAAATTAATAGGAGATAAATGATCAATAGGTCAAGAATCATTATACGCAACTATCCAAAGTATAGTTGTAGGACAAATTAACGCAAAAGCAGGACAAGTATACTTCCCATTCATGTATACTTTATTTATCTTTATTTTAATAAATAACTTAGTAGGATTAGTACCTTACAGTTTTGCTACTACAAGTCACTTTGCTTTAACATTCTTCCTTAGTTTCACTATAGTATTAGGTGCAACTATTTTAGGATTCCAAAAACATGGATTAAAATTCTTTTCATTATTAGTACCTGCTGGATGTCCATTAGCTTTATTACCTTTATTAGTGTTTATCGAATTTATTTCATACTTAGCTAGAAACATTTCATTAGGGCTTAGATTAGCAGCTAATATACTTTCTGGTCATATGTTATTAAATATCTTATCAGGTTTCACATATAATATAATGACTTCTGGAGTAATCTTCTTCTTATTAGGATTAGTACCTTTAGCATTTATAATTGCTTTCTCTGGATTAGAATTTGGTATTGCATTTATCCAAGCACAAGTTTTTGTTGTTCTATCAAGTAGTTATATCAAAGACGGTTTAGATCTTCACTAAGGTGAATATTTTAAATAAAAAAAAAGATGTTAGTGATAAAGAAAAAGAAAAGTTCTAAGTAAATAGTGTATAAATATATAGGTATAAAACAGAAATTATTCTAATTATATTAACAAAATTTTTGTTAAAGAAATATAATTTTCTAACGATTAATCCTAAACATACAAAATAATTTAGTCATAGATATTAGCAGAATAAAGCTTATCTTTATCCAACATAATGTTTATATTGAATAGTGATATGATGAATTTCATGTCAAAAAATTTAGATGAGTTTGGTGATAGCTCTGATTGAACGCTGTCTAAGTGCTTGACACATGCTAATCGTACGATTAATACAATTGAAAAATTAAATTAATAGTGGTGTAAGGGTGAGTATAAGATATTTTTGCCTACCTTGAAGTAAGGGAGCTACAAAATCCCTTATAATAATAAAGGTGGTAATATAACCATCGCTTTGAGAGGACGATAAATATCATAGAAAAAGGTAGTTGTTAAGGTAATGGCTTAACAAGCTGGAAATTTTCTTAGTCGTAACTGAGAGGTTGATCGACCACATCGGGTCTGAAAAAACCCCGATGCAAATATGCACAGCAGTGAGGAATTTTGGTCAATGGCCTAACGGCCGAACTGGCAACTTAGGGAAACGACAATTGATTATCAAATGAAGTTTTGTCTATATATTGATAATGACAATATATATAAATAGTCTTGACCAATTACGTGCCAGCAGTCGCGGTAATACGTAAGAGACAAGTGTTATTCATCTTAAGTAGGTTTAAAGGGCACCTAGACGGCCAAAATGACTTTATAAAAAGTAGTATTTGGCTAGAGTTTTATGTAAGAAGTACAGTACTTTTAAGTGGAGAGTTGATATTCGATGATACTCTAGGGACTGGTAAAGGCGAAGGCAGTCTTCTATGTAAAAACTGACGTTAAAGGGCGAAGGCATAGATAACGAACAGGATTAGGTACCCTAGTAGTCTTTGCAGACAATGATGAATGCCATAGGTTAGATATAAATTTAGTCTATAAATGAAAGTGTAAGCATTTCACCTCAAGAGTAAAGTGGCAACACTGGAACTGAAATCACTAGACCGTTTCTGACATCAGCAGTGAAGTATGTTATTTAATTCGATGATCCACGAAAAACCTTACCACAATTTGAATACTTAATTTTAATTAAGTTACAGGTGTTGCACGGCTGTTTTCAGTTAATGTTGTGAAACTGTGGTTTCTCCATGTAATTAACGGAATCCCTATCTCTATTTATAATTTTTTTCATAGAGCATTTTTTCTGCATACCGGAAATAATAAAGGGGACAAAGACAAGTCATCATGGCCCTAATATTGTGGGCTATAAACGTGCCACAATACTCCTAAACAAAGAGATGCGAAAATGTGAATTTTAGCTAATCTCAAAAAATAGGATACAAGATTTAGTGTAAAGGATTGTAGTCTGAAATTCGACTATATGAATAAGTAATTGCTAGTAATCGTGAATCACCATGTCACGGTGAATACAACCTCGGATTGGTACTAACCACTCGTCACATGCTGAAAGGTGTACTACGCGAAAAGTTTGCTCTTTTACTATAAAAATATAATAATTATAATTAGACCTTTATAGTGGAATTCACCGAACGCGAGACTCTAATCAGTGTTAAGTCGAAATACGGTTCGTGTAGTGGAAGTTGCACGGGATTGATTAATCATAACAATAATGATATAATAATAAAATTATATCTTCCAAAGGAAGGTCCCGTTTGTAGGTACGACGGGTTGAGCTGTAAACTCAATAGCTTATAGCTATCAAAGGTTCGATTCCTTTTCTTCCTAGGTACGTATTTTTCGCTATATTGTGCAATTAGTCGTACATTTTATTATGATAACAAATCTTTATAGGTTTACTAATTAGATTATAATTGCTTAATACTAAAGAGTATGGTAGTATACAAATGACTGCCGCTACAAGAAATAATTTTCAATTTCATCCTTATCATTTAGTGTCTCCATCACCATGACCTTTATACACTAGTTTAAGTTTAGGAAGTTTAGCTTTCACAGCTGCTTTATCTATGCATAATTTCCATAATTCATATATATTATGATACGTGGCTCTTGTATTAGTTATAGCTTCTATGTCTTTATGATTTAGAGATATAATAACAGAAGGTACATTCTTAGGAGATCATACATTTGCAGTGCAAAAAGGTATTAATTTAGGAGTTTTATTATTTATAGCTTCTGAAGCTTTATTCTTCTTAGCAATTTTCTGAGCTTTCTTCCATAGTGCATTAACACCTACAGTTGAATTAGGAGCTCAATGACCACCTATGGGAATAGATCCTATAAATCCTTTTGAATTACCTTTACTTAATACAATAATTTTATTATCAAGTGGTGCAACTATTACATATGGACATCACGCATTAATTAAAGGAGATAGAGCAGGTGCTTTATACGGTACAGCCGCTTCAGTTTTCTTAGCTATAATCTTTACAGTATTCCAAGGAGTAGAATATAGTGTATCATCATTCACTATTAGTGACGGTGTATTCGGATCATGTTTCTACTTTGGAACAGGATTCCACGGGTTCCACGTTATAATTGGAACTATATTCTTAGCTGTAGGATTATGAAGATTATATGCTTATCATTTAACAGATCATCACCACGTAGGTTATGAAGCTGGTATTTTATACTGACATTTTGTTGATGTAGTATGATTAATATTATATATCTCAATATACTATTGAGGAAGTTAGTACGGATATTAAATCCCGAAGGGATTTTAGTATAATGGTAATGCAAATGACTTTTAATCATTCTTATGTAGGTTCGAATCCTACAGATCCTAAGCATTTATAGGTTAATGGTAAACCTTTCGTCTTCCAAACGAACTTTGTTGGTTCGAGTCCAACTAATTGCGAAAATGAAGTTTTTATACTTCATATTATACTTTAAGGAAGAATTGTCATAGGTAGGACGAGATATCTACTAAATATTGTGTATTTACACCGGAGTGTTCGAATCACTCTTCTTCCGAAAAATAACTACTTATTTTAAAAGATTTAGTAGCCTAATGGTAAGGTACTTCCCTGTCACGGAAGGGGATGCCGGTTCGAATCCGGTCTAATTCGAAAGGTATAATATAAGGAGGAATTGTCATAGGTAGGACGAAATATTATATGAATAATTTATATTAATAATTGAATGTTCGAATCATTCTTCTATCCTCAAATAGGTATTACCTATTTTAACAAATTCATACCAACACAAAAGATTTACTCTTTTTATAGATAATATCTATTATCTTTATTCTAAAAAATTTTCTTTATGGATTTATAAATTAAAAATTTAAAATGAACAATTTATTTATTGTTAATGAAATATTTACTAATAAATATAATGTTGAAGCATTAGATATAATTTCTATTTTTACAATTATATCTGGTATTTGCATTATTATAACTAAAAATCCTATTATATCTATATTATTCTTAATTGGATTATTTGGAGGAGTTTCTTCATATTTAATATTAATAGGTTTAAGTTTTATAGGATTATCTTATTTAATTATTTACGTAGGTGCAGTTTCTATATTATTCTTATTTATCTTAATGTTAATTAATATAAGAATAAGTGAATTACAAAATAATAATACGAATAGTATACCTTTAGCTTTAATTATTGCAATTTTCTTAAGTTATGCAATATTCCAAGTATTACCTTATAGTATAGCTGTAATAAATAATTATTTTACAAATATAAATAATACACTATACAATGTATCTTTCCATAAATATAATGGAAATACATCTATAAAAGACATATCAACAAATAATAATGATATATTCTTTGCAAGTAGTAATGATTGAAATGGTAATATAATAGATGTAAATAATATATCTAACTTAGGAACTATATTATATACAAGTTATAACATATGATTAATTATAACAGGGTTTATATTACTATTAGCAATGGTAGGTGCTATAGTGATAACTTTAAAAAAATAAAGAATACTCTAAGAGAGATTAGCTCAACGGTAGAGCAGTCGTTTTACACACGAAAGGTTAGGCGTTCGAATCGCCTATCTCCCAAATTCTTTAACTTAAAGGTAAAGTGCATTTTTGATAAGAATGAAATTCAAGTTCGACTCTTGAAAGAATTAAAAGAGAATTGGCCGAGTGGTTTAAGGCGGTAAGCTTGAGTCTTATTCGATATCATTTAATATCACATCCGTTCGAATCGGATATTCTCTGAATGCTTCTATAGCTCAATGGTAGAGCTTGATACTGTTAATATCATGATAGATGTTCGATTCATCTTAGGAGCGAAAACAACGGATTAGAGCCAGGTTGGTTAGGCGCCTCGTTTGGGTCGGGGAATAGTTAGGTTCGAATCCTAATAATCCGAATACTTCTATATTAAGTAGAAATGTAATGTAATGGATATATAAAATATGTATATAATACATATAAGTATACAAAGAGACTATTATGGATATTCATGCTATGTATAACAGAGGTTTAATTTATTTAATTAAATATTAACTCTAAGAGAAATTTTTTAGTAAACGAAGTGAATTGAAATATCTTAGTAACTTCAGGAAAAGAAATCAAAAGAGATTCTATGATTAGTGTGAATGAAAGTAGAGAAGCCTATAACAATATGTTAACAAAAAAGTAGAATTGATAGAAATCAGTTTGAATTTTATGGGGAACCTTCCTCAAAGGCTAAATATTATACATAAGCGATAGTGAACATAAGTACCGTGAGGGAAACAATAATTTGAAATAGTAGTTTTATAAGCAGTTCGAGCGATTTAAGCAAGAACGTACCTTTTGCATAATGGGTCACCAAGTTAACTTTAAATGCAAGTTTAAGCGTAGTTAAACCAATTATCAAAAAAATGATAAGTGTTTGAAGTTAGACCCGAAGCCTGGTGATCTTACCATGGTCAGGATGTAAACAGTCCGAACGGTATATCGTTGCATAGATATCCGAAGAACTATGGTAAGTTTAGTGAAAGACAACACTGACCAGGATAGCTGGTTTTCTGCGAAACCTATAAAAGTAGGCAATTCAATTAACATCTTAGCAGGTACAGAACTTAATCTCAGACAAGGTGTAAATTTTTAATTTTTAAAATACATTTTGATTTGTATATATCGGGGGATCGTGAAGATTTTATCGGTGAGTATGTAGACTCGGAATGGCAAAGATGAATGTTGAATTATCAGACATAGAGTGCTAAGGTTGTATGTCAAAAGGGAAACAGCCCAGAACAAGATTTAAGGTTCCAAAATTATTAGTTAAGTGAAATTAAGAAGGTTTCTATTTGAGTCGACAAGAAGATGGGCTTAGAAGCAGCCATAATTTTATGAATTCGTAACAGAGCGCTTGTTAATTTTTAGGAGCATCGAAAATTTAACGGATCTAAACAATATACCGACATCTTGTCCATATTTGACAATAATGAAATATATTATTGTTATTATATGGGGTAGCAGAACGTTGAGTTAATATTAGATTTATCTTTTTTAAAGATAGATATAACGCGATAACTCAAGTGAGAATGGTGACATTAGTAACGAATAAGAAGAAGTAATCATGTATCATCGATACATGGTTAAAACGGATTCTCCGCCTAAAGCTTATGGATTCTTAAGTAACGGCCTCTAAATCAATAATCTAAAGATTTTGATGATGAGAAAATCTTTATTACTGAACAACAACATTTTAAAGTGTTAAATGTGCTGGAAAAGTAGTAATATATTACATATATTATGTAATAAAATAACCGTACCTAGAAACTGAAAAAAGTAAGCTAGTAGAGTATACGAAGGCGTAAAATGAGCTAACAATCATAAAGGAACTCGGCAAAATGACTACGTAACTTCGGAATAAGGAGGTCTCATTAGTCTTGATTAATATCAAGTAAAAAGGAAGAAGCATGAAATAGTGTTGTACGACTGTTTAATTAAAACACAGCACTTTGCTCAAAGATTAAAAATCTATGTATTGAGTGTGATGTCTGCCCAATCCCGGCTGGTTAACAGATATAACTAAATTTTTTAAGAGAGTTTGGTGTTGACGGAACCCCCGGTCAATGGCGGCCTTAACGTGAGGGTCCTAAGGTAGCGAAATGCCTTGGCCGTTAAATGCGGTCTTGCATGAATGATTTAACGATACAACAGCTGTCTCTATGATTGACTCAGTGAACTTGGAATAACTGTGAAGATACAGTTTACCTCTAGTTGGACGAGAAGACCCTATGCAGCTTTACTGTTACTAATTATAGGGTACGGAAACAAATATGTTTAGATTATAAGGTATATTAATAAATAAAAATGAAAATCCTTTATATTTCTTCCGTATTTATGAATTGATTTAGGAATATTTTTATATTAGTGAATCAACCTAGTTCAGCTTGAAAGAGCGGCCTTAGGTAAGGAACTTATTGCTAGGAGACAGTTTATGCGGGGCACAGACCCCATAAAGAGTAAATGGGAGTGTCTAATATTAACAATGTATGAATACACTTTGTATTCATTTAAATATTGTTTTTTATATTATACAGTTTACTGTATTTTATCTTATTAAATTATTTGTATAATCTGCACGATCAGATATTCATTTAATGTAATTTATATAGAATTTTAGGTACGATTTTTTCTAACACGAGATTAGATGTAATGAAAATATTATGATTTTTCTAATATTTTCTTAGTTATTATATTTATTATAATAATATTGATTATTACTTAATAGGCTCAACGGCTAAATCGTGCCTTACTGTTTGATTAACAACAAATCTTACAGTTGCGTAAGCAGGGCGTAGGATCACAAGATGCAACAAGGAAAGATCTTGGATTATAGGAAAAGCTACGCTAGGGATGTTTGTCCTTTAATAATTATGTTTTTAAATGTAATTGTTAAGATAATTTGGGTTAAATTCAAGAATTACTTGGTTAAGTAAATTTGAAGCGAAGTTTATCGAAGATAAAAACGTTCAACGACTATAAGGTGAATTGTTAATACAATGATCCTTTATAACACCCAACATTTTTATTATATATTATTAAAAAAAAATAACAAAATAAATTAAATTTTTCATAAACATGAACAATAAATTAAAAATATTTAAAGGAAATCTTAATAATAGATATAAAATTATACCTTTTAATATTAAATTAAGTGATTATAGAGAAAAATATGAAGCTCCAGTTTCGAAAGAATGGAAAAATACTGCATATTTTTACAATAAAAACAATTTAAAAAATATTCCCTTAAATGATATAAATTTAAATAAAATAATTAAATCTTATTTTAATTTACATTTTAATAATAAATTTATTAATTCTAAATTTATGTCTCTTAAAAGAAGACATTCTTTATTAAGAAGAATATATGTAAGTGATGTTGAGATAAAACATACTAATAATAAAGCAATAATAACTTTATTTGTTGTAAATACTCAAAAGAAAACTTTATTTAAAAGATATATAAAAAGTAAAAGATACTTTGAAAGTTTAAAATCTAATATTTTAGATATACAAAAAAGTTTTATAGAAAATAGAATTAGTTTATTTAAAAGTAAATTAATTAAAAGTTTCTTAAAAAACAAATTTATTTTAGAAAAAAGTAAATTCTTCCAATTTCAATTTGAAATGTTAAATAATATAATAAATTATTGTAATTTATCTTTTAATAACTTTATTAAAAAAAATATATTTAACAAATTAAAATTTATAAGAAAAATAAGTCTTATAAGAAAACATGTTTATTCTTATAAAATAAATATTTTCAAATTTGAAGAAGTATACTTCTTATATAAGTTAAATAATTTATTAACTAAAATATTAAATAAAAAAATAGAATACAATATAATAAACTTAAAATCATTAGTTTATAATACTGATATATTTACAAAAGCATTAGCTTTAAAATTAAAAAAAAGAAAATTTGTAGTAATGAGAGGAATTAATAGTATAATTAATAGAGCTAAATTTCCAAAAGTTAATACAATAATCGAAAGAGCAGACTTAAAAAAATATAAAGATCCAAGTTTAGTTCATAATAAATTTAAAGATAACCATTTATTATCTAATTTAAACAGAAAAGAAGATTTCTTTGTGTTTTTAAGAAATATGTATGGTATAAATAAAAATTATTTTAAATTACATAATTTAAAATTAAGATCTAATGCTTCTTTATATTATAAATTAAGAGCTCTTGATTCTAGTAAACTAGAAAATACTGCAATAACATCAATATTTAATTCAATTAGATATAAAAATATGGCAGGTATAAGATTAGAAGTAAAAGGTAGATTAACTAGACGTTATAGAGCGGATAGAGCCGTTTACAAACTAAAATGAAAAGGAGGTTTAAAAAATATAGAATCATCTTTCAATAGATTATCTTCTGTTCTTTACAGAGGACACTATAAACCAAATGTATCTTATTCAATAGCTAATTCTAAACGTCGTATTGGAGCGTTTGCAGTAAAAGGTTGAATAAGTGGTAAATAAATAAAAATAATAATAATAATAATAAAAATGAAGACATAGTCTGAACCATTTTGAGAAAAATGGAAAAAAAGATAACAAATAGAACAGGCTAATTTGCGCAAGAGTGTACAAAATGAGTGCGCGGTTTGGCACCTCGATGTCGGCTTAACTTATCCTCATGGATGCAGGAACTATGTAGGGTACGACTGTTCGTCGATTAAAAAGTTACATGAGCTGGGTTAAATACGTCGTGAGACAGTATGGTTTCCATCCTCTAGAGGGAATTAGAATATAATAAGGAACAACTTTTGTACGAAAGGAACTAGAAGTATATATCAATATACCTTGTTAACCTCTGGTTTACCTGTTGTTTATATGCCCAATATTAATTTATGTATAATAATTTCTATTATTATACGGGATTTTTCTATTATCACTTAGGTTTATATATAGTATAAGCACGGCAGGAAAGCTAAGTTGACTAAAGTTAAAAGCTGAAAGCATATAGGCTTGAAACTTACCTTAAGATATTTCTTAAATATACGTAGTATAATACTACGAAATTAATAGGCTTTATTTGAAAGATTTAGAAAGTTTTAGGAATAAAGTACTAATTTTATAAATGACTAAATTACAATATATCTTACATTATTTATTAGTCTGGTTAGCATAAAAGTAATGCAATTGTTTTGTAATCAATAGAAGTAAGTGCGATACTTACACTGGACTTATTGGATTAGTAGTCAAGTGGTAAGACACAGCTCTTTCAATGCTGCCATCATGGGTTCGAATCCCATCTAGTCTAACGCGGATTTATGTAATAAGTAACATGTTTGACTCATGACCAAAAAATGGAGGTGCAAATCCTTCATCCGCATGTTGAGGCTATAACTTAATTGGTAAAGTGTACTGCTCATGACAGTAATTATAAGTGTTCGACTCACTTTGGCCTTAAAATCCGAGTGCTGGAATAGGTAGACAGGATATACTTAAAATATATTGATGTGATTTCGTGAACGTTCGAGTCGTTCTTCGGATAAAAAATAAGGGGGGTGTAGTTTAATCTGGTAAAACTGCAAATTTGCATTTTGTTGATTCAGGTTCGATTCCTGGCACTTCCAAAGCTTGTGAAGCTCAATTGGTTGAGCAAAATATTGAAGCTATTTGGGTTGTAAGTTCGAGTCTTATCGCAAGCATACATAAAATAGATGTGCTGGAATTGGAATACAGGTTCCACTTAGGATGGAATGGCTTAACCGCCTTGCAAGTTCGACCCTTGTCATCTATATATTATAAGAGTATAATTTAATTGGTAAAATATGAAGCTTCAACCTTCAATTACTTGGTTCGAGTCCAAGTGCTCTTGTTTAATATGTTGTGGACTAATGGGTAAGTCATAAATTTTTGGTATTTACTATTGAGTGTTCGAATCACTCCAACATAAGGTGAATATAGTTCAATGGTAGAGCAACTGTATGTGGCACAGTAAGTTCCCTGTTCGACCCAGGGTATTCACCCATAAAGCTAGGATAGTTTAACAGGTTAGAACTTTAATTTCATACATTAAAAATGAGAATTCGAATTTCTCTCCTAGCTAATAAATTTTTTAAATGATAATGATAACTATTTTATTTTTATTAATTTCTAACGCCGTTGTTTCAAGACGAGATATTTCTATACTATTTAACAGAGTAGCTATTATAGGTTTAGTATATTGTATACTACAAGACTATATGACTTTATCTGTTTTAAGTAAAGGTATAGGATTACATGGAGGTTTAGTATATGTTAGTAATTTAACACAAATTTTCCACATATTTATTTTTATATTAAGTATTTTAATTTTACAATTAACTGGTTTTCATTATAGAAAACTTTGAACAAAACATTTTGCTACTATAGGTAGTTTATTTAATAACAAATTTGATCATTTTGCACCAAAAATAGTAAATAAAATGGCCGACCAATTTAAAATTATTGAGTATCCATTAATATTATTATTTATAATAACAGGTGCATGTTTCTTAATATCAACTAACGATTTAGTTTCTATTTTCCTTTCAATAGAACTACAAAGTTATGGTTTATACTTACTTAGTACTATTTACAGAAATTCTGAATTATCTACAACAGGTGGATTAATTTATTTCTTAATTGGTGGATTAGGTTCATGTTTTATTTTATTAGGTACAGCTTTATTATACGCTAATTCAGGTACTAGTAGTCTAGATGCTATTTACGTAATTAATAATATAAGTGATATTAATAGTATAAATTCATGATACAAACCTTATTATATTAATTTTTCTTTATTAATATTTAGTTTAGGATTCTTAGTTAAAATAGGTGCAGCTCCATTCCACTTCTGATCTCCAGATGTTTATGATGCTATACCTACAGTAGTTACTGTATTTGTAGCTATAATAGCTAAAATTTCTATCTTTATGTTATTATTACAATTAGTTTATTATACTAATAATAGTTTCTTTGAAATAAATTGAACATTTAGTTTAGTAATAAGTTCATTCTTATCTTTATTAGTTGGTACTATTGTTGGTTTAACTCAATTTAGAATTAAAAGACTATTTGCTTATAGTACAATTTCTCACGTAGGATTTATATTATTAGCTTTAGCTGTATCAAGTGTAGAATCTATCCAAGCATTTATATTCTATATCATACAATATTCTATTAGTAATTTAAATATGTTTATTATTTTAATAGCTATAGGTTATTCTTTTGCTTTATATGTAAACCAAGATAAAGAAGCTGATAAATTAATAGATAAAAATAACTCTCCTATACAATTAGTTAGTCAATTAAGAGGTTTCTTTTATATAAACCCTTTCTTAGCTATAAGTTTAGCAATTTCTATATTCTCTTTTGTAGGTATACCTCCTCTTATAGGATTCTTCGGAAAACTAATGGTATTAAGTTCTGCTTTAGATAAAGGATATTACTTTATAGTATTAGTAGCAGTACTTACAAGTGTAGTAGGTGGAGTTTACTATTTAAATATAGTAAAAGAAACTTTCTTCTATACTCCAAATCAAGTATATACTAACATTTTAGGTACACCACAAGATACAATAGGATTTATCAAAGATAAACAAGGTAACAAAGTACAAGAAGTATTAGTAGGAGACAAACCAATGGTGACTTTAGGTAGTCCTATTGCTTTTACAATTTCAACAATTACATTAGTAATATTATTATTTATATTTATAAATAACGAATGATTAAGTATGGGTACCATATTGGTACAAATGTTATTTGATAATTAAATGAGTAGTATGACTTTTTTATTTATATTTGTAACAGTACTATCTTTAGTATTCTTAGTATTAAATTTCTTACTTGCACCTCATAATCCTTATCAAGAAAAATATAGTATTTTTGAATGTGGATTCCATAGTTTCTTAGGTCAAAATAGAACACAATTTGGTGTAAAATTCTTTATATTTGCATTAGTTTATCTTTTATTAGATCTAGAAATCGTTATGGTATACCCATTTGCAGTTAGTGAATATGAAAATGGTGTATATGGATTAATAATAGTTTTAATATTTATAGCTGTTATTACAGTAGGATTTGTATTTGAATTAGGTAAAAGTGCTTTAAAAATTGAAAGTAGACAAACTAAAGCTTTAATGCAAAAAGCCGAAAATTTTGGATATTCAGATAAATAATCTAATACCCTTAAAGATTATGTTATAGATGGTCTATGCTTAGATTGCAAATCTTTAGCTTGAGGTTCGATTCCTCCATAATCTTATATAAAAATTTTCATTCAATAATGAAATATAAAATTTTAGTAAATTAAACATATAATGAGACATAAACATATAATATAAAATATATTAGTTTATAAAAAATTGAAATATATAATAAATATATTTATAAAAAAAAATAAAATAAAATTAAAAAAAAATGAGAGCATTAAAACATAAATCTTTATTAACATTATTTAATTCATATTTAGTAGATTCTCCTCAACCTTCTAATATAAGTTACCATTGAAACTATGGTTCTTTATTAGCAATGTGTTTAGGAATTCAAATTGTAACAGGTGTAACTCTTGCTATGCACTATAACCCTAGTGTGGCAGAAGCTTTTAACTCTATAGAACATATAATGAGAGATGTAAACAATGGATGACTAGTACGTTACTTACACAGTAATACAGCTTCAGCGTTCTTCTTCTTAGTTTACTTACACGTAGGTAGAGGTTTATACTACGGATCTTACAGAAGTCCTAGAGTATTAACTTGAGTAATTGGAGCAGTAATACTTATCTTAATGATGGGTACAGCTTTCTTAGGTTATGTACTTCCATACGGTCAAATGTCATTATGAGGTGCTACAGTTATTACTAACCTTATAAGTGCTATACCTTGAATAGGTCAAGATATCGTTGAATTTATCTGAGGAGGGTTCTCTGTTAACAATGCTACTTTAAATAGATTCTTTTCATTACACTTTGTATTACCATTTATCTTAGCTGCATTAGTATTAATGCACTTAATAGCTCTTCATGATTCAGCTGGATCAAGTAACCCATTAGGTATATCAGCTAATTATGATAGAATTACTTTTGCACCTTATTACTTATTTAAAGATTTAATAACAATATTTGTTACTATTTTTGTTTTAAGTAACTTTGTATTCTTTGCTCCTAATGTATTAGGAGATAGTGAAAATTATATTATGGCTAATCCTATGCAAACTCCACCTGCTATAGTTCCAGAATGATACTTATTACCATTCTATGCTATATTAAGATCTATACCTAACAAATTATTAGGTGTTATAGCAATGTTTGCTGCATTAGTAATCATGTTAATATTACCTATAACAGATTTAAGTAAATTAAGAAACTTACAATTCAGACCTTTAAGTAGAATAATATTCTTTATCTTTGTAACTAATTTCTTAATGTTATTAGTATTAGGTTCTAAACATGTGGAAAGTCCATACATAGAATTAGGTCAATTAAGTACAGTTTTATTCTTCTCATACTTTGTAGTATTAGTACCAGCTGTAACTTGAATTGAAAATTCAATAACAAATTTATCTTCTAACAGAAGATAATACTATATAAGTTATTGAAATTAGCGTTTTTAAACTAATAATTAGTTAGAATATTTAATTAACCATAACGGTATATATAAATATTAACGCTTAAATTATAATAAAAATAATAGAAATATTATTTAATAATTTAATTTTTTGTAAAAAATAGCATAATATATAATAAAATATGATAAGTATATTTAAAGATATACAAGTAAGATTGGATGCACCTACTCCTTGAGGTATTTATTTCCAAGATAGTGCTACACCACAAATGGAAGGTTTAGTAGAATTACATGACATTATAATGTATTACTTAGTAATAATATTATTTGCAGTTGGTTGAATGTTATTTTCAATAGTATGAAACTTTAATCATAACAAATCACCAATATCACACAAATATTTAAATCATGGAACATTAATAGAATTAATATGAACTATTACACCAGCATTAGTTTTAATATTAATCGCGTTCCCTTCATTTAAATTATTATACTTAATGGATGAAATAAACGACCCTTCTATGACAATTATAGCAGAAGGTCACCAATGATACTGAAGTTACCAATATCCTGATTTCTTAGATTCTAACGATGATTTAATAGAATTTGATTCTTATATAATTCCAGATTCAGATTTAGAAACTGGATCTTTAAGATTATTAGAAGTTGATAACAGAGTAATATTACCTGAATTAACTCACATAAGATTATTAATCACATCTGGAGATGTTATACACTCTTTTGCTGTACCTTCTTTAGGTATTAAATGTGATGCTTACCCAGGTAGATTAAATGAAGTTTCTGTATTTATAAACAGAGAAGGAGTATACTACGGACAATGTTCTGAAATATGCGGATTATTACACTCTTCTATGCCTATAGCTATAGAAGCAATAAGTCCTTCTAAATTTATAAACTGATTATATAATTATAGTTAACTTTAATTGGCTAAGCCATTACAGTTAATAAGGGATGTTAATCTTAATTGGTAAAGAATAGTGTTACGGCCACTAGGTTATAAGTTCGAGTCTTGTATGTCCCTGGGCCTTCGGGCTCACTTATTAATATATTAATTATATTAATATTTTAAAAAATTAATTAAATAATCTAGAGTGTAGGGGAATAACCCTATAAATTTTTCATATATAAATTATATATATATGCCTAGATTGTACGTATAATACTTAATTATACATTTGAATAGTAATAAAAACAATAAATTATTAATGAGTTTAACTTTAGTACTTTTTTTAATAGGAATTTTAGGATTCGTATTTAATAGAAAAAATATAATATTAATGCTTATTTCAATAGAAATAATGTTATTAGCTATAACATTTCTAATTTTAGTTAGTTCAATTAGTCTAGATGATATAATTGGACAAAGTTATGCAATATACATAATTATAACAGCTGGAGCCGAATCCGCTATAGGATTAGGTATCTTAGTTGCATTTTATAGATTAAGAGGATCAATCGCGTTTGAAAATAAATAAATAAATCATGTATCTAACTATAATATTTTTACCATTATTAGGGTCTATAGTTTCTGGGTTTTTTGGTAGAAAATCTGGAACAACAGGATCACATATAATTAGTAGTAGTAGTATAATAATTACTACAATCTTAGCAATTATTGCTTACTTTGAAATAGGTATGAATAACAATTCAGTATCTATTTCATTATTTGAATGATTAAGAAGTGAGACATTTAACATAGTATGGAATTTCCAATTTGACAGTTTAACTGTTTCTATGTTAATACCAGTTCTTATAATAAGTTCTTTAGTCCACATATATTCTATAGGATATATGAGTAGTGACCCACATAACCAAAGATTCTTTAGTTATCTAAATTTATTCACTTTTATGATGATATTACTGGTTACAGGAAATAATTATCTAATAATGTTTGTAGGGTGAGAAGGAGTTGGTGTTTGTTCTTATCTTTTAGTAAGTTTCTGATTTACTAGAATAGCAGCAAATCAAAGTTCTCTATCAGCTTTCTTAACAAATAGAGTGGGTGACGCCTTTTTAATAATAGGTATGTTAGCCTTATTATGAACTTTAGGTAACTTAGATTACAGTACAATTTTCTCATTAGCTCCTTATGTAAACCCAAACGTAGTAACTATAATTGGAATATGTTTACTATTAGGTGCTATGGCTAAAAGTGCTCAAATAGGTCTTCACGTTTGATTACCTATGGCTATGGAAGGTCCTACACCTGTTTCTGCTTTAATTCATGCGGCTACTATGGTTACAGCAGGAGTTTACTTATTGATACGTTCATCTCCATTAATTGAATACAGTTCAACATTATTATTAATATGTCTATGACTAGGTGCTATAACTACATTATCTAGTTCTATGATTGGATTATTCCAAGGAGATATTAAAAAAATAATTGCATACTCAACTATGAGTCAATTAGGTATGATGGTAATTGCGATTGGATTATCTTCATATAATGTTGCATTATTCCACTTAATAAATCATGCTTTCTATAAAGGATTATTATTCTTAGGAGCAGGATCAGTTATTCATGCTGTGGCAGATAATCAAGATTTAAGAAAATACGGGGGATTAATACACTGACTACCTTTAACTTATTCTGTTATATTAATAGCTAGTCTTAGTTTAGTTGCATTCCCATTTATGACAGGATTCTATAGTAAAGATCTTATCTTAGAATCTGCATATGGACAATACCAATTCCCAGGTATTGCTGCATACTTTATAGCAGTTGTAGGTGCTATATTTACAACTCTATATTCAGTTAAAATACTATATTTAGCCTTTATCGCTAACCCTAATGGATCTTTAAATTATTACAAACATGCACATGAAGGTAATATATTTATGAGTCTTCCTTTAGTAATTTTAGCTATATTCTCAATTTACTTTGGATACTTAACTAAAGATATTTACGTAGGTTTAGGATCAGGATTCTTTAATAATAATAGTATATTTATACACCCTATGCATGAAGTATTAATTAGTGCAGAGTTTGGTTTAAATACTATTATTAAATTATTACCTTTCATATTTACTATATTAGCCACAGCTGGTGCTATAGTAGTATTTGAATTCTACCCTACTTTAACAAGTAACTTTAAATTAAGTAGATTAGGTTATAATATATTTGGATTCTTCAACCAACGTCTTTTAATAGAATTATTCTATAATAAATATATAGTTAATTTAACATTAAAATTAGGAGGTCAAACTACTAAAGTTTTAGATAGAGGTAGTATTGAATTAGTAGGTCCATTTGGAGCTGAAAAACTTTTATTATTTATTAGTAAATTAATTACTAGTTTAAGTACAGGTATGGTTACTAATTATGCATTATTTATAATAATAGGTGCTATTGTATATCTATTAGGAGGTAACTTCTATCTATTTAACATAGATAATGGATTATTATTATCTATATTATTTATAAGTATAATTATTTTTACATTAGATAATGTAAAATCAAGTAACAAAATAAACAATGTAGAAACTCCTGTAATATTGGAAAGTTCATTACAAAGTTTAATTTCAAAAGCTATAGCTTTTGCTATAGTTTGATCAATTTGTCAATTCACGGAATCAGAAAATCCTTATCACTTACAAGATAAAGATGATAATCAAGGAGAAAGTTCAAAAAATGCAGAAACAAGTGATAAACCAATGAATTACACTCAAATGATGCGTTTCTTTGAAATCCAGAATTACAAATCTCACGTAGCTGAAACTGAAGGGATAGAAATTACAAATGAAGAAGCGGAAGCCCGTATAAATGCAAGAGATGCAGCTGCTGCGGCTGAATTAGCTAAAGTAAGAGAAGCTCAAGGTATTAAATTTTCAGATAATAACCCTAATCAAGAAGCTAACGTTGAACCTGTACAAACTGAAAGAGCAAGTACACTTAAAAAATCTAACAGATTAGCACGTTTATTAGCAGATCATACTAGTGATAATTTAAGAACTATAGAAAAATCTATAAAAGAAAATACTTTTGAAGGTTCTGAAGACAAAGCACAAGATGAAAGACAATTACATGCTGATTTCTTAGCAGATTTTAATAGTAAATTAGCTATATCAGAAGTTAAAGAATTAAGATCTGAATTAGAATCAAAATCAGGATTAGAATCTAAAATAGAAGAGTCTAATGAAAGAAAAAGAACTAAAGAAGAAGAAACTTTAGCTACAGAAAACAAAAAAGCAAAAAATTAATAACTTAATTAGCTTTTTTAGTCGAATATAAATTATTGTATTATTATTGATAAATGTTATTTATTAATAATTTTAAAACTATAGATTAATAAAATAATAGTTTATTAATCTTTACTTAACATACAGAAGTATAGTTAAGATTTATTCTTAAATGAATAATTCTTATTAGTTTATTAAACATATTAATAAACTATAACAACTATTTGCTAAGATGCATCATATTTCACAAGAAGAATCAAAGATTAAATTATCTTCAATTAGTATGAGTATAGAAAGATGATTCTTTTCTACTAATGCTAAAGATATTGGAAATTTATATTTAATATTTGCATTATTTTCAGGATTATTAGGTACAGCTTTCTCTGTTTTAATTAGATTAGAATTAAGTGGACCTGGTGTACAATATATATCAGATAACCAATTATATAATAGTATAATTACAGCTCACGCTATTTTAATGATTTTCTTTATGGTTATGCCAGCGTTAATTGGAGGATTTGGTAATTTCTTATTACCTTTAATGGTTGGAGGACCTGATATGGCTTTCCCAAGATTAAATAATATCAGTTTCTGACTATTACCTCCAAGTTTACTATTATTAGTATTCTCAGCTTGTATAGAAGGAGGTGCAGGTACAGGATGAACTATCTATCCACCATTATCAGGAGTACAAAGTCACAGTGGTCCTAGTGTTGATTTAGCAATTTTTGCTTTACATTTATCTGGGGTAAGTAGTTTATTAGGTGCAGTTAACTTTATAACTACTATCTCTAATATGAGAACTCCAGGTATTAAATTACACAAATTAGCTTTATTTGGATGAGCCGTATTTATAACAGCTGTATTATTATTATTATCTTTACCTGTTTTAGCAGGAGGTATAACAATGGTTCTTACAGATAGAAACTTTAATACATCATTCTTTGAAGCAGCAGGTGGAGGAGATCCTATCTTATTCCAACACTTATTCTGATTCTTCGGTCACCCTGAAGTTTATATTTTAATTATACCAGGTTTTGGTATAATTAGTACAACTTTATCAGCTAATTCTAACAAAACTATTTTCGGGTACATAGGTATGGTTTACGCTATGTTATCTATTGGTGTATTAGGATTTATAGTTTGAAGTCATCATATGTATACAGTTGGTTTAGATGTTGATACTAGAGCTTACTTTACAGCTGCTACATTAATTATTGCAGTGCCTACAGGAATTAAAATCTTCTCATGACTTGCTACATGTTACGGAGGATCTATTAAATTAACACCTGCTATGTTATTTGGATTAGGATTTGTATTTATGTTTACTATTGGAGGATTAAGTGGTGTAGTTTTAGCTAACGCTGCACTTGATATAGCATTCCACGATACTTACTACGTTGTTGCTCACTTCCACTATGTATTAAGTATGGGTGCTGTTTTCGCAATGTTTAGTGGATGATACTTCTGAACACCTAAAATATTAGGATTAAATTACAATATTTACTTATCTAAATTACAATTCTGATTATTATTCATTGGAGTTAATTTAACATTCTTCCCACAACATTTCTTAGGATTACAAGGAATGCCTAGAAGAATTAGTGATTACCCTGATGCATTTACAGGATGAAACTTAGTAAGTAGTTTTGGATCTATAGTTAGTGTTATAGCTGCATGATTATTCTTATACATTGTTTACCAACAATTAGTAGTAGGTACAGCTGCATCAAGATATCCTTGATTAACACTTCCATTCCACACTGATTCACTTAGAGGTTACTTAAACAGAAGTTATAGTAGTATAGAGTGAGCTTTAAGTAGTCCACCTAAACCTCATGCTTTTGTATCATTACCTTTACAAAGTTAATTAATATATTATAGATTTGTATATAATCTAAATACTAATATAATATGAGATATATGTGTATATAAGTATGTAATATACTATGGTCTCATAAGCTTCATTAGCTCAATGGTAGAGCAGAATACTTCTAATATTCCGATTTTAGTTCGAATCTAGAATGAAGTAAATATAATTTTTCATCATATAGAAATTATACAACATAAAAATTAAAAAAGAAAATTTTTTTGAATATTATAATTAATAATTATAATAAAATTTTTTCTATAAAAATTAAATAAAAAATTATTTATAAAGGCTGTCAATAATATTAATTATATAAAAATTTGAACAATTCATTAAATTATATTAATATAGATAATATTTATATAAATAATTATACAAATTTATTATCTTTTTTAGAAGTTGTTTTATTACTATTACCTGCTTTACTTGCAGTTGCATATACTACAGTAGCAGAAAGAAAAACAATGGCTAGTATGCAAAGAAGACTTGGACCTAATGCTGTAGGATACTACGGATTATTACAAGCTTTCGCTGATGCATTAAAACTTATATTAAAAGAATATGTAGCACCTACACAAGCTAATATATTCTTATTCTTCTTCGGTCCAGTAATTACATTAATATTTGCATTATTAGGATTTGCTGTTATACCTTATGGTCCTGGATTATCTGTATCAGATATGGATTTAGGTATTTACTATGCTTTAGCTGTATCATCTATAGCAACTTATGGAATATTACTTGCAGGATGAAGTGCTAATAGTAAATATGCATTTTTAGGTTCATTACGTAGTACAGCTCAATTAATAAGTTATGAATTAGTTTTAAGTTCTGCTATCCTATTAATTGTGATGATTACTAATAGTTTAAATTTTAACGTAAATATACAATTCCAAAAAATAGTATGATTTATGTTACCTTTATTCCCAATATTAATAATATTCTTTATAGGTTCAGTGGCTGAAACTAATAGAGCTCCATTTGATTTAGCGGAAGCTGAATCTGAATTAGTTAGTGGATTTATGACAGAACACGCGGCTGTTGTTTTCGTTTTCTTCTTCTTGGCTGAATATTCTAGTATATTAATAATGTGTATATTAACAAGTATATTCTTCTTTGGTGGTTATTTAGTATCATACGATATACTTTACATATTTGATAAATTAAACTTTATCTGAGCATACGCTTTTGATTTAGATTGAATTTCATCTAATAACTTCCAAGCTATAATAAGAAATCCATTTATTAATGGTTTACTTTCAGGTTTAACTTTAGGAATAAAAAGTTCAGCTTTTGTCTTTTTATTCATTTGAGTTAGAGCTTCATTCCCTAGAATTAGATTTGATCAGTTAATGACATTCTGTTGAACAGTTTTATTACCTGTATTATTTGCATTCATTGTTTTAATACCTTGTATTTTATTCCAATTTGATGCGTTCTTAATAAACATTAACATATTATAATGAGAAATTTAAAAGATGTGATAAAAAATATTAAAGCAAAAGATATAATCTTTGCTATAATTATGATAACTTTTGCAAGAAGTTTAAGATATTTATTTCTTTGTACGTTTAATTTTCCTTTACCTTCATTATATGAAGAACCTTTACATTTATATAGACTATTATATCTTTTAATTATAAAAGGGTTTAGTTTAGTGTTAAAAAATATTTGATTAAAGATAGGAAAATATATTTAAACTAATAATAAATTGCATCATAATGTTAATTAATTATTTTTGATGAATAAAAATT
>Ga0160457_1000348_pt1 | contig 25388 bp, 27 predicted proteins | sample HID1972M_E6MG_FD_108242 | JGI IMG/M metagenome (GOLD analysis project Ga0160457, IMG submission 108242) | Enriched pill bug-associated microbial communities from UW Madison campus, WI, USA - HID1972M_E6 MG | ecosystem: Host-associated > Arthropoda: Insects > Digestive system > Unclassified ... | reverse complement strand
TGACCGTGGTGCGGCGCTCCTCGTCCATGATCCCGACTTTCAGGGTGTTGCGCTTCAGGCCCAGCACGTCTTCGATGCGACCGAACAGCTCGTTGGTGAACGCCGCTTCTTCCGGGCCGTGCATCTTCGGTTTAACGATGTAGACCGAGCCGGTGCGGGTGTTGCGACGCGAGGTGTTGCCGTTGAGGTTGTGCATCGCCGCGAGGCAAGTGACCAGACCGTCGAGGATGCCTTCCGGCACTTCGTTACCGTCTTTGTCGAGGATCGCGTCGATGGTCATCAGGTGACCAACGTTACGCACGAACAACAGCGAACGACCGTGCAGCGTCACTTCACCGCCATTTGGCGCGGCGTAGGTGCGATCCGGGTTCATGGTGCGGGTGAAAGTCTGACCGCCCTTCGACACGGATTCCGACAGGTCGCCCTTCATCAGGCCGAGCCAGTTGCGGTAGATCACCACTTTGTCGTCAGCATCGACGGCGGCCACGGAGTCTTCGCAGTCCATGATGGTGGTCAGCGCCGCTTCCATCAGGATGTCTTTGACGCCGGCCGGGTCGGTCTGGCCAACCGGGGTAGTAGCGTCGACCTGGATTTCGAAATGCAGACCGTTGTGTTTCAGCAGGATCGCGATTGGTGCGTTGGCGTCGCCCTGGAAACCGATCAGTTGTGCATCGTCGCGCAGGCCACTGTTGCTGCCGCCCTTGAGGGTGACCACCAGTTTGCCGTCGGCGATTTTGTAGCCGGTCGAATCAACGTGGGAGCCAGCCGCCAATGGCGCGGCTTCGTCGAGGAACGCACGGGCGAAGGCGATGACTTTGTCGCCACGCACCTTGTTGTAGCCTTTGCCTTTTTCCGCGCCACCTTCTTCGCTGATCGCGTCGGTGCCGTAGAGGGCGTCATACAGCGAACCCCAGCGGGCGTTCGAAGCATTGAGAGCGAAGCGAGCGTTCATCACCGGCACAACGAGTTGCGGGCCGGCGGTACGGGCGATTTCATCATCGACGTTTTGCGTCGTTGCCTGGAAATCAGCCGCTTCTGGCAGCAGATAACCGATTTCTTGCAGGAAGGCTTTGTAGGCCACGGCGTCGTGCGCCTGACCGTTGCGTTCCTGATGCCAGGCGTCAATACGAGCCTGGAAGTCATCGCGTTTGGCGAGTAGGGCTTTGTTCTTCGGCGCCAGGTCATGAATGACCTTGTCGGCACCTTCCCAGAATTTTTCGGCGGTGAGGCCGGTACCGGGAATGGCTTCGTTGTTCACGAAGTCGAACAGGACTTTGGCGACCTGCAGGCCACCGACTTGAACGTGTTCAGTCATTGCTTGCCTCACTCTGCTCAGCTATTTCGCTTTTCAGCTCTTCAATTTTGACAATGAAGCCTCTGGGCCATTTAAACCACAAACCTGCCGACCAGTACATGCCATTGCTGGCGGCTGGGCTGGGACCAATCAACGGCTTGGGGCCTTGCTGACGGGGCTTTCAGGGTTGCGAACAGGCTTCGGGCAGACATCGATTCAGCGTTATGTAGTGCGCGCTGCGGCATACTACATGATGAGTTGCGCTTGTGAAAATCAGACTAATTACGTCGTTCTGCGACCTCATGTCGCATTGCGGTCACATCGCGGAACGGGATGTTCTCAAAAAACTATTGGATTGTTCCAGCTAAATATCAAAAGTTGTACACATAAATACTATTTGGCTGCTATGGCGCACATTCTGGTGTACACGCCTTGATGGCGAGTGGATTTGTGGTGAGGGGATTCAGCGAAACGTCGCACCGCCCCGACCGGCTGCGCAGCAGTCGCAAAACCTGCCAGCTCGGTCTGGCTGGGGAAAGCAGGGGGCGGCTTCGCCACCCATCGGGGATAAATCCCCTCGCCACAGGTCATCATCTGCAGGTGATTTCCACGTACCAACACAGGGTCAGGCTGAATCAACGCGCTTGCCTATACTTCCCCTTCTATAACAACAGTCATGACAAGAGGGCGGCGCCATGGATCATCTCGTACTCACCGTTTTCGCCCCGGACAAGCCCGGGCAGGTCGAGCGCATTGCCCAATGCATTGCCGAGCACGGCGGTAACTGGCTGGAAAGTCGCATGTCGCGGATGGCCGGGCAGTTTGCCGGGATTTTGCGGGTGGGCGTGCCGGCAGAGGCTTACGACGAATTGGTCGATGCCCTACAAGCATTGTCGACTCACGGCATTCGCGTGTTGATCGCTGAAAGCGGTATCGAACAATCCTGCACCTGGAAACCGATCGCCATGGAACTGGTGGGCAACGACCGCCCGGGGATTGTGCGCGACATCACCCGCTTGCTGAGCGAGCAGGGCGTGAACCTCGAACGGCTGGTGACCGAAGTACGTCCGGCGCCGATGAGCAGCGAGCCGCTGTTCCACGCCGAAGCGATTCTCGCCGTGCCGTTAACCTTGTCGCTCGACGTGTTGCAGTCACGCCTGGAAACCCTGGCCGATGACTTGATGGTCGAACTGGTGTTACGCACAGACCTTTAAACGCCCATCAGGTTATCCAGTTTTAACGTGCACCTGCCTGTGGATAACCTGTAGAGACTGCGCGCAACGCCACGCCCGCCGTGGCTTTGCTGGAGTTGATCAAAAAACCGCCAGCATTCAGTGACTTGCACACAAACGGCGGGGATCACGCTGTGGATAACCTTGGGGTGGAACGTTGCAGGCCACGAGAACCGTGGCCTGTGGAGGTTTGTGTGTTTTTTGATCAGCTGCGCCGGCGCAAACTTATCCACGCATCGACGCTGTACACCGCCAGACCGGCCCAAATAAACATGAACGCGACCAGCGTGCTGGACGACAAGTGCTCGCCAAACAGCAGCACCGCTTGCAGCAGCACCAGCGTCGGCGCGAGGTATTGCAGGAAGCCCAGCGTGGTGTAGGGCAAATGCCGCGCGGCTGCGTTGAAACACACCAGCGGCACCAGCGTCACCGGGCCGGCGGCGACTAGCCACCAGGCTTGCGAGGTTGTCCAGAACTCAGGTTGCGCGCTGGTCGCGGTCTGGTTGAACAGCAGCCAGGCGATGGCAATCGGCACCAGCATCCAGGTTTCCACCACCAGACCCGGCAACGCCTTGACTGGCGCCTGTTTGCGGATCAGCCCATAAAAACCGAAGGTCAGCGCCAGCACCAGCGACACCCACGGCAGACTGCCGACCTGCCAGACCTGCTGCGCCACACCCACCGCCGCCAGCCCAACCGCAATCCACTGCATCCGCCGCAGTCGTTCGCCGAGAATCATCATCCCCAGCAGCACGTTCACCAACGGGTTGATGTAGTAACCGAGGCTCGCTTCCAGCATGCGTCCGTTGTTCACCGACCACACGTACGTCAGCCAGTTGGCCGCGATCAGCGTGCCGCTCAACGCCAGAATCGCCAGACGCTTGGGGTTGTCGAGCAACTCGCGCAGCCAGCCCGGGTGTTTCCACACCATCAGCAGCAACGCGCCGAACAGTGCCGACCACAGCACCCGATGGATGATGATCTCGACTGCCGGTACTTCGGCGATGGCTTTGAAATAGATCGGGAACAGGCCCCAGATGATGTAGGCCGTGAGGCCCAGAATGTACCCGCGACGCGGGTTGGCAGCTTGCATGCAGAATCCTTGCTTAGGCAGCTAACAAAGGAGGGATTGTAAGGAGGTTTGCCAGCGAATGCCGTAGCTGATTGGTCAGGAATGTGTGAACGAAGGATTGAGCCTCCACCGGGGAGGCTGAATAAAAGCGATCAGATATTATCCGGCGTCCGCGCTTTCTCCCGCGCATGCTCGCGGCTGATCAAGCCTTTGCTCACCAGATCTTTCAGGCACATGTCGAGGGTCTGCATGCCCAGCGAGCCACCGGTCTGAATCGCCGAATACATCTGCGCGACTTTGTCTTCGCGGATCAAATTACGGATCGCCGATGTACCAAGCATGATCTCGTGCGCCGCGATCCGGCCGCCGCCGATCTTCTTGATCAGCGTCTGTGAGACCACCGCCAGCAACGACTCCGAGAGCATTGAGCGCACCATCGATTTCTCGTCACCGGGGAACACGTCCACCACGCGGTCGATGGTTTTCGCTGCCGACGTGGTGTGCAGGGTGCCGAACACCAGATGCCCGGTTTCAGCAGCGGTCAGCGCCAGGCGAATGGTTTCCAGATCGCGCATCTCACCGACGAGAATCACGTCCGGGTCTTCCCTTAACGCCGAACGTAATGCCGTGGCGAAACTGCGCGTATCGCGGTGGACTTCGCGCTGATTGATCAAACATTTGCGCGATTCGTGAACGAATTCGATCGGGTCTTCGATGGTGAGAATGTGATGATGGCGATGGTTGTTGAGGTAATCGATCATCGCCGCCAGCGTGGTCGACTTGCCCGAGCCGGTCGGCCCGGTGACCAGCACCAGCCCGCGCGGGGCATCGGTGATCTTGCGGAAAACATCGCCCATGGCGAGGTCGTCCATGCTCAGCACTTTCGACGGAATGGTACGGAATACGGCGCCGGCGCCACGGTTCTGGTTGAACGCATTGACCCGAAAGCGCGCCACGCCGGGGACTTCGAAGGAAAAGTCGGTTTCCAGATGTTTCTCGAAGTCGACCCGCTGGGTGTCGTTCATGATGTCGTAGATCAACTCGTGCACTTGCTTGTGATCCAGCGGCGGCAGATTGATCCGCCGCACATCGCCGTCGACGCGGATCATCGGCGGCAGACCGGCCGACAGGTGCAGGTCGGACGCGCCTTGTTTGGCGCTGAAGGCCAGCAGTTCAGTGATATCCATAGCGTTCCTCAATTCCAGTAGAATGCCGCGAACCTTCAGACCGCTGGCGCCTCTTGATGTCCACGATAGCAGACAACATTTCCCACGTTGGTTCGCGCATCCAGACCGCGACCCAAGCCGCACACCGTCCTGAAAACAGCGTCCAGTTGCTCGCCGTGAGCAAGACCAAACCCGCCGAGGCCCTGCGCGAAGCGTATGCCGCCGGCCTGCGCGACTTTGGTGAGAACTATCTGCAGGAAGCCTTGAGCAAACAGCTCGAACTGGCCGATTTGCCCTTGATCTGGCACTTCATCGGCCCCATTCAATCGAACAAGACTCGGGCGATTGCCGAGCATTTCGACTGGGTGCACTCCGTGGATCGCCTGAAAATCGCTCAACGTCTGTCCGAACAGCGCCCGGCTGAACTGCCGCCGCTGAACATCTGCATTCAGGTCAACGTCAGCGGTGAGGCGAGTAAATCCGGCTGCACGCCTGACGATCTGCCGGCATTGGCCGCGGCCATCAGCACTTTGCCGCGTTTGAAACTGCGCGGCTTGATGGCGATTCCCGAGCCGACCGACGACCGCGCCGAGCAAGACGCGGCCTTCGCCGCCGTGCAGAAATTGCAGGCGAGCCTCGATTTGCCGCTCGACACACTTTCCATGGGCATGAGCCACGACCTTGAGTCGGCCATCGCCCAAGGCGCCACTTGGGTGCGTATCGGTACGGCCCTGTTTGGCGCCCGCGACTATTCCCAATCTTGAACGTTTGCAGATAAGGACCACACATGAGCAACACACGTATTGCGTTTATCGGTGCGGGCAACATGGCGGCCAGTTTGATCGGCGGCCTGCGCGCCAAAGGTCTGGAAGCTGCACACATCCGTGCCAGCGATCCGGGTGAAGAAACCCGCGCCAAGGTCAGCGCTGAGCACGGCATCGAAACGTTTGCCGACAACGCTCAAGCCATCGACGGCGTCGACGTGATCGTGCTGGCGGTCAAGCCGCAAGCCATGAAAACCGTGTGCGAAGCGATTCGCCCGAGCCTGAAACCGAATCAACTGGTGGTGTCGATTGCCGCTGGCATCACCTGCGCCAGCATGACCGCTTGGTTGGGCGAGCAGCCGATCGTGCGCTGCATGCCGAACACCCCGGCGCTGCTGCGTCAGGGCGTCAGCGGTTTGTATGCGACCAGCGAAGTGACTGGCGAGCAGCGTCAGCAGGCTGAAGAGCTGCTGTCCGCCGTCGGCATCGCCCTGTGGCTGAACGAAGAACAGCAACTGGATGCGGTGACGGCAGTGTCCGGCTCCGGCCCGGCGTACTTCTTCCTGCTGATTGAAGCGATGACCGCTGCCGGCGTCAAACTCGGTCTGCCGAAGGAAGTTGCTGAACAACTGACGCTGCAAACCGCTTTGGGCGCCGCGCACATGGCCGTCGCAAGCGATGTCGACGCCGCCGAACTGCGTCGCCGTGTGACTTCGCCAAATGGCACCACAGAAGCAGCCATCAAATCTTTCCAGGCCAATGGCTTCGAAGCCCTGGTCGAAACCGCACTCGGCGCCGCCGCGCACCGCTCGGCCGAAATGGCCGAACAACTGGGCAAATAAGGAGCCTTACATGATTGGATTGAACACTGCAGCGGTTTACGTGCTGCAAACCCTCGGCAGTCTGTACCTGCTGATCGTGCTGCTGCGTTTCGTGCTGCAACTGGTGCGGGCGAATTTCTACAACCCGCTGTGCCAGTTCATCGTCAAAGCGACCCAGCCTCTGCTCAAACCGCTGCGCCGGATCATTCCGAGCGTGTTCGGTCTGGACATGTCCTCGCTGGTATTGGCAATTCTGGTGCAACTGGCGCTGATGGCGCTGACCCTGCTGCTGACGTACGGCACCACTGGCAACCCGCTGCAACTGTTTATCTGGTCGCTGATCGGCGTGACCGCGCTGTTCCTGAAGATTTTCTTCTTTGCCCTGATCATCAGCGTGATTCTGTCGTGGGTTGCGCCGGGCAGCCACAATCCGGGTGCTGAGCTGGTTAATCAGATCTGCGAGCCGGCGCTGGCGCCGTTCCGCAAAATCCTGCCGAATCTCGGCGGTCTGGATCTGTCGCCGATCTTCGCCTTCCTCGCGCTGAAGCTGATCGACATGCTGGTGATCAACAATCTGGCGGCGATGACGATGATGCCGGAAATCCTCCGTCTGCTGATGTGAGCTGGTTTCGATGGGACGGTGACGACTTGATCCTCGAGTGTCACCTGCAACCGGCAGCCCGCAGCGATGACTTCGCCGGGCTGCACGGTGATCGCCTGAAGATCCGCCTGACCGCGCCGCCGGTCGAGGGCAAGGCCAATGCTTATCTGATGGGTTTTCTGGCCAAGGCGTTTGGCGTATCGAAGAGTCAGGTGAGTTTGCTCAGCGGCGAGTTGAACCGGCAGAAGCGAGTGAAGATTTGCTCGCCGAAGAAGTTGCCGGATTTGCCCGGACTAGTGCGCCCCTGATCTCCTGTGGCGAGGGGATTTATCCCCGCTCGGCTGCGCAGCAGTCGTAAAACCTGCCAACCCGGTTTGGCTGATAGAACGCAGGGGGCGGCTTCGCCACCCAACGGGGATAAATCCCCTCGCCACAGGGGTCGCGTTCGATGAATGAATGAGGCCCGATCGTTGCTTGCCGCTAACCCCCCCGGTCTTTAGACTTACGCCTCATTTCAACGAGAGCAGGGTCGATGCCAACTGCCTTTCCCCCCGATTCTGTTGGTCTGGTGACGCCGCAAACCGCGCACTTCAGCGAACCGCTGGCCTTGGCCTGTGGCCGGTCGCTGGCCGCCTATGACCTGATCTACGAAACCTACGGCACGCTGAACGCGCAAGCGAGCAACGCCGTACTGATTTGCCACGCCTTGTCCGGCCATCATCACGCCGCTGGCTACCACAGCGTCGACGACCGCAAGCCCGGTTGGTGGGACAGCTGCATTGGCCCCGGCAAACCGATCGACACCAACAAGTTCTTCGTGGTCAGCCTGAATAATCTCGGCGGCTGCAACGGCTCCACCGGCCCGAGCAGCATCAATCCGGAGACCGGCAAACCGTTCGGCGCCGATTTCCCGGTGCTCACCGTGGAAGACTGGGTACACAGCCAGGCACACCTCGCTGACCTGCTCGGCATCGGCCAGTGGGCGGCGGTGATTGGCGGCAGCCTCGGCGGCATGCAGGCGCTGCAATGGACGATCACCTATCCGGATCGCGTGCGTCATTGCCTGGCCATCGCCTCGGCACCCAAACTGTCGGCGCAGAACATCGCCTTCAACGAAGTCGCGCGTCAGGCGATCCTCACGGATCCGGAATTCCACGGTGGTTCGTTCCAGGAAGCGGGCGTGATCCCCAAGCGCGGCTTGATGCTGGCGCGCATGGTCGGGCACATCACGTACCTGTCCGACGATTCGATGGGCGAGAAATTCGGCCGTGGCCTGAAGAGCGAGAAGCTTAACTACGACTTCCACAGTGTCGAGTTTCAGGTCGAAAGCTACCTGCGTTATCAGGGCGAAGAGTTCTCCGGACGCTTCGACGCCAACACCTATCTGTTGATGACCAAGGCGCTGGATTACTTCGATCCGGCGGCGAACTTCGACGATGATCTGGCGAAAACCTTCGAAAACGCCACGGCCAAGTTCTGCGTGATGTCGTTCACCACCGACTGGCGTTTTTCCCCGGCGCGTTCGCGTGAACTGGTGGATGCGCTGATGGCGGCGCGCAAGGACGTCAGTTATCTGGAAATCGATGCGCCGCAGGGCCACGACGCCTTCCTGATTCCGATCCCGCGCTACTTGCAGGCGTTCGGCAATTACATGAACCGCATCACGTTGTGAGAAAGCCATGAGAGCTGATCTGGAAATCATCCAGGAATGGATCCCCGCCGGCAGCCGCGTCCTCGACCTCGGTTGCGGTGACGGCGAACTGCTGACCTGGCTGCGCGACAACAAGAACGTCACCGGTTATGGCCTGGAAAACGACGCCGACAACATCGCCCAATGCGTGGCCAAAGGCGTCAACGTCATCGAGCAGGATCTGGACAAGGGGTTGGGCAACTTCGCCAGCAACAGTTTTGACATCGTCGTCATGACCCAGGCCCTGCAAGCCGTACACTACCCGGACAAGATCCTCGACGAAATGCTGCGGGTCGGTCGTCAGTGCATCATCACCTTCCCGAACTTCGGCCACTGGCGCTGCCGCTGGTATCTGGCGAGCAAGGGGCGCATGCCGGTTTCGGAATTTCTGCCGTACACCTGGTACAACACGCCGAACATCCACTTCTGCACCTTCGAAGACTTTGAGGCACTTTGCCGCGAACGTGACGCGAAGGTCATTGATCGGCTTGCCGTGGATCAACAGCACCGTCACGGGTGGGCCAGTAAGCTATGGCCTAATCTATTAGGTGAGATTGGTATCTACCGCGTCAGCAGCCCGGTGCTTGCCGACCACAAGGTCGCGGTCTGAGCCACGCCATTTCGAGGAGCACGATCATGGGTCGTTTAGCGTTGTTGTTATTGACTGCCTGCCTGAGCGCCAGCGCTCTGGCGGCCGACGTCATCAAAGGCGAGCGTCAGGAAACCTTTGGCGACGTGACGGTGCACTACAACACTTTCAACTCGACGTACCTGCAACCGGACATCGCCAAAGCCGCGGAGCTGATCCGCAGCAAGAATCAGGGCGTGATCAATGTCTCGGTGATCAAGGACGGCAAACCGCTGATCGCCAGCGTCACCGGCACAGTCAAAGACCTGACCAGCAAGAGCGTGCCGCTGAATTTCCGTCAGGTCACCGAACAGGGCGCGGTGTACTACATCGCCCAATACCCGGTGGAACAACAGGAAACCCGCACCTTTGAAATCAAGGTGCAGAATGGCGACAAGATCAACACCATCAATTTCAACCAAGAACTTTTTCCCGGCGAATAATGAACATCAAGCAGCTCGTACTGGCCAGCCATAACGCCGGCAAACTCAAAGAACTTCAGGCCATGCTCGGCGAATCGGTGCAACTGCGCTCGATTGGCGAGTGGAGCAAGGTCGAGCCGGAAGAAACCGGTCTGTCGTTCGTCGAGAACGCGATCCTCAAGGCACGCAACGCCGCACGCATTTCCGGGTTGCCGGCGCTGGCCGACGATTCCGGTCTGGCGGTGGATTTCCTTGGCGGTGCGCCGGGCATCTATTCGGCGCGTTATGCCGACGGCAAGGGCGATGCGGCGAACAACGCCAAACTGCTCGACGCCTTGAAGGACGTGCCGGAAGCCGAACGTGGTGCGCAGTTCGTGTGCGTGCTGGCGCTGGTGCGTCATGCCGATGATCCGTTGCCGATCCTCTGCGAAGGCCTGTGGCACGGACGGATTCTGACCGCTGCCAGCGGCGAGCACGGTTTCGGTTATGACCCGCTGTTCTGGGTGCCGGAGCGTGATGTGTCCAGCGCCGAACTGAGCCCGGCCGACAAGAACCAGATCAGCCACCGCGCCCGTGCAATGGATCTGCTGCGCCAGCGTCTGGGCTTGAAATGACCCGTGACTCTTCTGCGTCGTCGCTGATTGTCGGCGGCGCCGCTTCTTCGCCTCGGGCGCCGCTGCCAACGCTGCCGCCCTTGTCGCTGTACATCCACATCCCGTGGTGTGTGCGCAAATGCCCGTATTGCGATTTCAACTCGCACACCGCCAGCCCGGTGTTGCCGGAGCAAGAATACGTCGACGCCTTGCTGGCTGATCTCGATCAGGATCTGCACGCGGTTTATGGTCGTGAGCTGACATCGATCTTCTTCGGTGGCGGTACGCCAAGCCTGTTCAGCGCTGAAGCGCTTGGGCGTTTGCTCGAAGGCGTCGAGCAGCGCATCCCGTTTGCCGACGACATCGAAATTACCCTGGAAGCCAATCCGGGCACGTTCGAGCAAGAGAAGTTTGTCGCCTACCGCAAGTTGGGGATCAATCGTCTGTCGATCGGTATCCAGAGCTTTCAGCAGGAAAAGCTCAAGGCGCTGGGCCGCATTCACAACGGTGACGAAGCGGTGCGCGCGGCGGGTATGGCGCGGCAGGCCGGGTTCGATAACTTCAACCTCGACTTGATGCACGGTTTGCCCGATCAGTCGCTGGACGATGCCTTGAGCGATCTGCGCCAGGCCATCGAGCTGAATCCGACGCACATCTCCTGGTATCAACTGACGCTGGAGCCGAACACGGTGTTCTGGAATCAGCCGCCGGTGCTGCCGGAAGACGACACGCTGTGGGACATTCAAGAAGCCGGGCAAGCGCTGTTGGCCGAGCACGGTTACGCGCAATACGAAGTCTCGGCTTATGCACAGGCCGGGCGACCGGCGCGGCATAACCTCAATTACTGGAGTTTTGGCGACTTCATCGGCATTGGCGCGGGCGCGCATGGCAAGTTGAGTCATCCGGACGGGCGCATCGTGCGGACGTGGAAGACGCGGCTGCCGAAGGACTATCTGAATCCGGCGAAAAACTTTCAGGCTGGCGAGAAATCGCTGAGCAATGATGAGCTGCCCTTCGACTTTTTGATGAACGCGTTGCGCCTGACTGATGGCGTGGAATCGCGGCTCTATCCGCAGCGCACCGGGCTGTCGCTCGACAGTCTCGCCGAGGCCCGGGCAGATGCAGAACAAAGTGGTCTGTTGCAGGTCGAACCGTCACGTCTGGCGGCCACCGAGCGCGGACAATTGTTCCTCAACGATTTGCTGCAGAAATTTCTGAGCTGAGCCCAACGCCCAACGGCAGCCCTAAGGAAAAACCATGGATTTGATACTCGACCTGCTCGCCACCGTCTCCCGCTGGAGCCGCAGCAACCTTTCGGAAATCGCCCTGGCGCTGGTGGGTTGCCTGCTGGTGCTTTTCGGCGCCGACTTCAAAGGCTGGGTCGAGCAACGTCTGGGCAGCATCGCCGGCGCTTTGCGCGTACCGCTGATGGCGCTGCTGTGCGTGATCGGCAGCGGCGCGGCGCTGATCTACGCGACACCGTGGGTGATCAAAGGCTTGAGCCAGTTCAACAACTACAGCCTGGCGCCAGTGCTGTTGGTAGTCCTCGTCCTCATCGGCGTAGTCGCCGACCGCCGCTGATCTTTCGGCCGCTTTTGATCGTTCCCATGCTCCGCGTGGGAATGCCTCAATGGACGCTCTGCGTCCGCTGTGGGACGCAGAGCGTCCCGGGCAGCATTCCCACGCAGAGCGTGGCAACGATCATCGCGTGATGCTTAGGACTGTTTTTCGAACTTCAGATCCCACACGCCGTGGCCAAGACGTTCGCCACGGCGTTCGAACTTGGTGATCGGGCGTTCGGCCGGGCGGGGTACGCACTTGCCGTCTTCGGCGAGGTTGCGGTAACCCGGCGCGACGTTCATCACTTCCAGCATGTATTCGGCGTACGGTTCCCAGTCGGTGGCCATGTGCAGAATTCCGCCAACCTTCAGCTTGCTGCGCACCAGTTCAGCGAATGAGGCCTGAACGATACGACGCTTGTGGTGGCGGCTCTTGTGCCACGGATCCGGGAAGAACAGCATCAGGCGATCGAGGCTGTTGTGGCGATGCAGCGGTTGAGCACTTCGATCGCGTCGCAATCGTAGACCCGCAGGTTGGTCAGGCCCTGAGTCAGCACGCCATTGAGCAGCGCGCCGACACCCGGACGGTGAACTTCAACACCGATGAAATCCTGATCCGGCGCCGCCGCAGCCATTTCCAGCAGCGAGTGGCCCATGCCGAAACCGATCTCCAGCGAGCGCGGCGCCGAACGGCCGAACACTTGATCGTAATCCACCGGCGCGTCGGCCAGCGGCAGCACGAACAGCGGGGTGCCTTGATCCAGACCTTTTTGCTGGCCTTCGGTCATGCGCCCGGCACGCATCACGAAACTCTTGATGCGGCGGTGTTGGCGCTCGTCGCCCTCTTCCGTCTGGATAGGCGTGTCGTTCGATTCAGTCATCAATGGCTCTTACTTGATCAGACCATCCAGCGGCGAAGAGGCGCTGGCATAGAGTTTTTTCGGCATACGGCCAGCGAGGTAGGCCAGACGGCCTGCAACGATGGCGTGTTTCATGGCTTCAGCCATCATCACCGGCTGCTGGGCGTGGGCGATGGCCGAGTTCATCAGCACCGCATCGCAACCCAGTTCCATGGCGATGGTTGCGTCGGACGCAGTGCCGACACCGGCATCGACCAACACAGGAATCTTGGCTTCTTCGAGGATGATCTGCAGGTTGTACGGGTTGCAGATCCCCAGACCGGAACCGATCAGACCGGCCAGCGGCATCACCGCGATGCAGCCGATTTCTGCCAGTTGGCGGGCGATGATCGGGTCATCGCTGGTGTAAACCATCACGTCAAAACCTTCTTTGACCAGCGTTTCGGCAGCCTTGAGGGTTTCGATGACGTTAGGGAACAGGGTCTTCTGGTCAGCCAGCACTTCCAGCTTCACCAGGTTGTGGCCATCGAGCAGCTCACGGGCCAGGCGGCAGGTGCGCACGGCTTCGATGGCGTCGTAGCAACCGGCGGTGTTCGGCAGGAAGGTGTAGCGCTCCGGCGACAACACGTCGAGCAGGTTCGGCTCGCCTTCGATCTGACCGAGGTTGGTGCGGCGCACGGCGAAGGTGACGATCTCGGCACCCGAGGCTTCGATGGCCTGACGGGTTTCTTCCATGTCACGGTACTTGCCGGTACCAACCAGCAAACGCGACTGGTAAGTACGACCGGCCAGCACAAAAGGCTTGTCGCTACGAACGATGCTCATGGGGAATCCTCTTTAGGAGTGAGGGTCTTGCAGAATTCTGTGCCCTTACGGGCCGCCCGCTTAGCCGCCGCCGATGGCGTGCACGACTTCGACGTTGTCACCGTCGTTGAGCGTGGTGTCGGCATGCTGGCTGCGCGGGACGATATCCAGATTGAGTTCAACTGCCACCCGGCGTCCGGTCAGTTCCAGACGGGTGATCAGGGCCGCAACGGTTTCACCGTCGGGCAGTTCAAGGGATTCGCCGTTCAACTGAATGCGCATGCGCAATGCCGCCATCATTTTTAGGGGCTGGCATTCTAGCCCGATCAGACAGGGTGACCCAAGCCATTCGTCTTGAAACCCGCTGCCCCGGTGAAATGCCCAGGCCTCTGTAGGAGCTGCCGAAGGCTGCGATCTTTTGATGTTGTTTTTCAAGATCAAAAGATCGCAGCCTGCGGCAGCTCCTACAGAGAGCGGTTTGCGATCAGATAAAGAGAGCGGTTTGCGATCAGTTCAGGTCGGAGGGTGGCTCAGGCCAGGCGCCACGCGGCGAGGCCCAGGCACAGCCAGCCAATCAGGAAGGCGAGGCCACCGAACGGGGTGATGATGCCGAGCTTGCTGATGCCGGTGGTGGTCAGCACGTACAGGCTGCCGGAGAACAGCAGAATGCCGACAGTGAAGGACACGCCGGCCCAGGCGACCAGTCGGCCCTGAATCTGCGTGGCCAGCAGCGCGACGCCAAACAGCGCCAGGGTGTGCACCAATTGGTAGGTGACGCCGGTGTGGAAAATCGCCAGATATTCCGGCGTCAGACGGTTTTTCAGGCCGTGGGCGGCGAATGCGCCCAGCGCGACACCGGTAAAACCAAAGAAAGCGGCCAGCAGCAGAAAGCCACGCAACATGAAGAACTCCAGTCAGACTCGATCGGCAGGGTCTGTATAATGGCCCGCTCCACGGGTTCGGCCAAGCCATCTCTATGCTGCGTACAATTTTCCGTCGTCTTACGAAGGCCCTGCTCTGGTTCGCGGGCGGCAGCATTGTGCTGGTGCTGATCTTTCGTTTCGTACCGCCGCCGGGCACGGCGCTGATGGTCGAGCGCAAGGTCGAGTCGTGGGTCGACGGCGAGCCGATTGATCTGCAACGCACGTGGAAGCCGTGGGACGAGATTTCCGATGATCTGAAAGTCGCGGTCATGGCCGGCGAAGATCAGAAATTTCCCGAGCATTGGGGCTTCGATTTCAGCGCGATCCAGGCCGCACTGGCGCACAACGAACTCGGCGGCTCGATTCGTGGCGCCAGCACCTTGAGCCAGCAAGTGTCGAAAAACCTGTTTCTCTGGGCAGGGCGCAGTTATCTGCGCAAAGGCCTCGAAGCCTGGTTCACCGCGTTGATCGAGGTGTTCTGGCCCAAGCAGCGGATTCTTGAGGTGTACCTGAACAGCGTCGAGTGGGATGACGGTGTGTTCGGCGCCGAAGCTGCCGCCCGTCATCATTTCGGTGTGAGCGCCAAGTCGTTGTCGCGTCAGCAGGCGAGTTATCTGGCGGCGGTGTTGCCGAATCCGCGCGTGTGGAGCGCCAGCCATCCGACCGCTTACGTGTCGCGCCGCGCCGGCTGGATTCGCCAGCAGATGAGCCAGTTGGGTGGCGACAGCTATCTGCTGGGTCTCAACGATTCGCGCCGGGCACCGTGGGCGCGCTGATCCTTTCCTAAATCAGAACAACTTCAGCGGCTCTTCATTGAGCGCTGACAGTTGTTCGCGCAACGCCAACACCTGATCGCCCCAATAACGCTCGGTGCCGAACCACGGGAAACTGTGCGGGAACGCCGGGTCATCCCAGCGCCGCGCCAGCCAGGCGCTGTAGTGCATCAGGCGCAAGGCGCGCAGCGGTTCGATCAGTGCCAGTTCGCGCGGATCGAAATCGTGGAACTCGTTGTAGCCGTCCATCAATTCCGATAACTGCCCGAGGCATTCCTGACGGTCGCCGGCGAGCATCATCCAGATGTCCTGCACCGCCGGGCCCATGCGGCAGTCGTCGAGGTCGACGATGTGGAACATCTCGTCGCGGCACATCATGTTGCCGGGGTGGCAATCGCCGTGCATGCGGATGTTTTGGTGCGGCGTCGCGGCGTAGACATCCTCGACACGCTTGAGCAGATCGCGGGCCACCGACTCATAAGCCGGCAGCAAACTTTTCGGAATGAAATTGCCTTCGAGCAAAGTGTTCAGCGAGGCGTGGCCGAAGTTCTGTACGCCCAGCGCTTCACGGTGTTCGAACGGCTTGGTCGCGCCGACCGCGTGAATCCGCCCGAGCAACTGGCCGAGGCGATACAGCTGATCAAGATTGCCCGGCTCCGGCGCCCGCCCGCCACGACGCGGAAACAGGGTGAAGCGGAAACCGGCGTGTTCGTGCAGGGTTTCGCCGTTGTGGATCATGGGTGCAACCACCGGGATGTCGACGTCGGCCAGCTCGAAGGTGAATTTGTGTTCTTCGAGGATGGCTTCGTTGGTCCAGCGTTGCGGGCGGTAGAATTTGGCGATCAGCGGTTCGGAGTCTTCGATGCCGACCTGATAGACGCGGTTCTCGTAGCTGTTGAGCGCCAGAATGCGCGCATCACTGAGGAAGCCGATGCTTTCAACGGCATCGAGCACGAGATCGGGTGTGAGGGTTTCAAACGGGTGGGCCATGCTGACTCCTGCGCGCAGCAGGCTGCCGCGTCCGGCCCAGCATGGTAGCGCAGATGGCAGGCCCTTAGGGGGTTGGTGTCTGGGATGGCCTCTTCGCGAGCAAGCCTTGCTCCTACAGATCAGGCGCAAGACCCGTAGGAGCAAGGCTTGCCCGCGAAGGCATTGGCTCAGGCGCCGACGATCCCGCCATCCTCACGGGAAATCGCCATCACCGACGACCGCGGTTTGCCATTCGGCAAATGCTCCGGGAACGTCGACCCACCGTTCTCCCCCGGATGCTGAATCCCGACAAACAGCGTCTTCTGATCCGGCGAGAAGCTGATCCCCGTCACCTCGCAACCAATCGGTCCGACCATAAACCGGCGAATCTCACCGGTCACAGGATCGGCGCACAACATCTGGTTATTGCCCATTCCGGCGAAATCCCCGGCGTTGCTCGAATCGCCGTCAGTCAGAATCCACAAGCGCCCGGCATCGTCAAAACCCAAACCATCGGGGCTGTTGAACATGTTCTGCGGGGTGATGTTCGACGAACCGCCCTTCGGCGTCCCGGCGTGCACACCCGGATTGCCGGCGACTACAAACAGATCCCAGGCGAAGGTGGTGGAGCCGTGATCATCACGGTCGGTGCGCCAGCGCAGAATCTGCCCGTAGACATTCTTCTCACGCGGGTTCGGCCCGTCCACCGGTTGCCCGTCCTCGCCACGTTTGGCGTTGTTGGTCAGGGTGCAATAAACCTGGCCGTCCTTGGGGCTGACGACGATCCACTCCGGGCGATCCATGCGCGTTGCACCGACCACACTGGCGGCGAGGCGCGCGTGAATCAGCACTTCGGCCTGATCGGCAAAACCGCTGCTGGCGTCGATGCCGTTTTTGCCGTGGCTCAGTTCGATCCACTGACCTTGGCCCTTCGGGTGATCGGGGTTGCTGTCGCCGGCGTCGAACTTGGCCACGTACAAGGTGCCGTGATCGAGAATGTCGCGATTGGCCTTGGCGTTGCGGTGGTTGATCTTGTCGCGGCTGACGAATTTGTAGATGAACTCGCCGCGCTCGTCGTCGCCCATGTACACCACGGCGTGGCCGTCAGCGGTTTCCGCCAGTGCGGCGTTTTCATGTTTGAAGCGGCCCAGCGCGGTGCGTTTGACCGGCGTCGATTGCGGATCGAACGGATCGATCTCGACCACCCAGCCGTGACGGTTGAGCTCGTTGGGATTTTTCGCCATGTCGAAGCGCGGATCGTGCGGGTGCCAGTTGATCTCTTTGCTGGTGGCGACCACGCCGTAGCGTTTTTGCGCGGCGTCGAATGTCTGCTCGGCGTTGCTGCTGCCGAAGCAGTCGGTGAAGTTCTCTTCGCAGGTCAGGTAAGTGCCCCACGGCGTTTTGCCGTTGGCGCAGTTCTGGAAGGTGCCGAGGACTTTTTTGCCGCTCGGGTCGGCGCTGGTTTTCAGCAACGCGTGACCAGCCGCCGGGCCGCCAATGCGCAACGGCGAGTTGCCGTGAATGCGGCGGTTGTAGCGCGAGCCCTGAACGAACTGCCACTGACCACTCTTGCGCTGCACTTCAATCACCGACACGCCTTCACAGGCCAGCGCCTTGCGCACTTCTTCGGCCGACTGCGGCATGCCGCCGTGCGGGTAGAGGTAGCGATAGTTGGTGTATTCGTTGTTGATCGCCATCAGCGCGCGGTTTTTGTCATCGGGGAAGGCGAACAGGCTCATGCCGTCGTTGTTGTCGCCGAACTGCACTTCCTGTGCGGCGGCGCTGCCGTTGCCACTCGGGTCAAAGGCCGGGCCGTTCTTGCTCAGCGGCTGGCCCCAACTGATCAGCACCGAAGACTTGTAGCCTTTGGGCAGGCTGATGACGTCGCTGGTCGCGGCGGGAATGCTGTCGAAACCGAGCAGGCTGCTATTGCCGGCGCTGACGCTGGCGGCCAGCACGCTGCGGCTCAGCAGGTTACCGCCAAGGAACATCGCCGCGCCGCACAACGCGCCGGCGCTGATGAAGCCGCGACGGCTGAGGCCGACCATTTTTTCCAGGTCAGTGGATTGGTTTTCTTCTAATAGGCTCACGTCAGGCTCCCTGCTTGGTTTGGCAGCCACCTTAATCAGGGTCTATGACGTTTTTGTTGCAGGCTCGATTTAGAGCGGCGTACCGATCAACACATTCGACGGCGAGAACTGCACCTGCACCGGTTGTTCGACGGTCAGCCCACGAGTGCGCAGATCCATCGGCTCAGCCAGCGCGCAGAGTGTGTGGCCGTTGGGCAGGGAAATTCGCACTTCACTCGGGCCGTCTTCGGCGTCAAGGATCGCTTCGATGGTGCCGGTGAGGAGATTGTGTCCCGGCGTTGCAGATTGTCCAGCGGTGAGCAATTCCAGCCAGCCAGCCTTGATCAGCGCGACCACTTCGGTGCCGTTTTGCAGTTCAAGGTGCACGGTGCTGTCGTGGGTGATCTGTGCGTCGAGGCACAAGCCTTCGGCCAGCTCCAGACGGATCAGGTCATTGCGGCCCTGCGCTTCGATAGCGATGACTTTGCCGTGCAACTGATTGCGCGCGCTGGTTCGCAGCATCAATCGGCCGAGCAGATCGAGATCGCTGGCGTCTTCCGCCGCTTCCAGCACCTGCGCCTGCAAGGCTTGCAGCTTTTGATACAGGCGCAGCACGCGTTCGCCTTCGCTGGACAGCTTGGCGCCACCGCCGCCCTTGCCACCGACGGCGCGTTCGACCAACGGTTTCTGCGCCAGATTGTTCAGCTCATCAATGGCGTCCCACGCGGCTTTGTAACTCAGACCTGCGCTTTTCGCGGCGCGGGTGATCGAGCCTTGTTCGGCGATGTGTTGCAGCAGGGCGATACGCTGCGGACGACGGACGATGTGCTGGGAGAGCAGGGAAGGCATGGACATGAAGGGGTGCTTTTTTAGCCGTGGCGGTGGGGAGTGAAGTTGGCTGCTTGCCACGCGAGAGTCAAGCCCAACCCAATCCCTTGTAGGAGCTGCGGCACGCTGCGATCTTTTGATGTTGTTTTTGAAGATCAAAAGATCGCAGCGTGCCGCAGCTCCTACAGGGGTTATGTGTTGGCCTCAGGTTCCGGGTTTTGGCGTGCGGGCGAGGCAGTAGACGTCAACTCTTGCAGCGCCGGCATTGATTAATAATCGGGCGAGGGCCTGGGCCGTGGCGCCGGTCGTCAGCACATCATCGACCAACGCCAGATGCCGGCCTTGGACATTGGCGTCAGGATCCAGGCTGAACGCCTCACGCAGGTTGCGTTTGCGCGCTTTGGCGTCGAGATCCTGCTGGGCGCTGGTGTTTTGCACCCTGTGCAGCATCCGTTCCTCACAGGGCAAATCCAGCGACGCGCTCAACCATCGCGCCAGCATCGCCGCCTGATTGAAGCCTCGTTGACGCAAGCGCTGTTTCGCCAGCGGCACCGGCAACAACACATCCGGCCTCGGCAAGTCCTCTTCGAAGCGATGTTGCAGGTATTGCCCGAGAACGTCGGCGAGCAGGTGGCCAAACGGCCATTTCGCGTTGTGTTTAAACCGCGTAATCAAACTGTCGACCGGGAAGCCATACAGCCACGGCGCAACGACCTGTTCGAACGCCGGCGGCTCTAGCAGGCACTCGCCGCAGGTCAGGCCCGCCGCGGCCAGCGGCAATGCGCAGGTGACGCAGTGATCTCCGAGCCACGGCAATTCAATTTCGCAAGCGTCGCAAATTGGCATTTCTGCTTCTGCGGCCTCATCGCACAACAAACATGTTTGTGCGTTTTTTAAACAGATGTAAACCGAGCCTTTGTATCGTGGTTGACAGCGCATGACTCTTCCTTAAATATGCCGAACATCCGTGTAGCGCCTGTGGGTATTCCGTTTCCCCAGTCGCGAGCCAAGCATAACCAAGGAATTACCCATGAGCGCGAGCATCACCGCCACCCTGCGTCACGACTGGTCTCTGGCCGAAGTCAGAGCACTCTTCGTACAGCCATTCAACGACTTGCTGTTCCAGGCGCAAACGGTGCATCGCGCGCATTTCAACGCCAACCGCGTGCAGGTCTCGACCCTGTTGTCGATCAAGACCGGTGCCTGTCCGGAAGACTGCAAGTACTGCCCGCAGTCCGGTCACTACAACACCGGTCTTGAAAAAGAAAAGCTGATGGAAGTGCAGAAAGTCCTCGAAGAGGCGGCACGTGCCAAGGCTATCGGCTCGACGCGGTTCTGCATGGGCGCGGCGTGGAAGCACCCGTCCGCCAAAGACATGCCGTACGTGCTGAAAATGGTTGAAGGCGTGAAAGCCATGGGCCTGGAAACCTGCATGACCCTCGGCCGTCTCGATCAGGATCAGACCGAAGCGCTGGCCAAGGCCGGCCTCGATTACTACAACCACAACCTCGACACGTCGCCTGAGTTCTACGGCAGCATCATCACCACCCGCACTTACAGCGAGCGCCTGCAAACGCTGGCCTACGTGCGTGAGTCGGGGATGAAGATCTGCTCGGGCGGCATTCTAGGCATGGGCGAATCGCTGGACGATCGCGCCAATCTGCTGATTCAACTGGCCAACCTGCCAGAGCATCCGGAATCGGTGCCGATCAACATGCTGGTGAAAGTCGCCGGCACGCCGCTGGAAAACGCCGAAGACATCGACCCGTTCGACTTCATCCGCATGCTCGCGGTGGCGCGCATCCTCATGCCGCAATCCCACGTGCGCTTGTCCGCTGGCCGCGAAGCGATGAACGAGCAGATGCAAGCCCTCGCGTTCTTCGCCGGTGCCAACTCGATTTTCTACGGCGACAAACTGCTGACCACCGCCAACCCGCAGGCGGACAAGGACATGCAATTGTTTGCACGTCTGGGCATCCAGCCGGAAGCGCGTGAAGAGCATGCCGACGAGGTTCACCAGGCCGCGATCGAGCAGGCGCTGGTGGAGCAGAAGAGCAGCGAGCAGTTCTACAACGCTGCCGTCTAAAACCTCTTGAAGGAATGCAAAACCCCTTGTGGGAGCGGGCTTGCTCGCGAAAGCGTCAGTCCAGTCAACATCACCGTTGAATGTCAGACCGCATTCGCGAGCAAGCCCGCTCCCACAGGGAATCTGTGTCACTTGAAAGTCGAGGCCTGCATGTCTTTCGATCTCGCCGCACGCCTTGCTGCCCGTCGTGCCGAAAATCTCTATCGCCAGCGCCCGCTGCTTGAATCCCCGCAGGGGCCGGAAGTGGTGGTCGATGGCCTACCGTTGCTGGCCTTCTGCAACAACGATTACCTTGGCTTGGCCAACCACCCGCAAGTCATCGAAGCCTGGCGCGCTGGCGCTGAACGCTGGGGCGTCGGTGGCGGTGCCTCGCATTTGGTGATCGGCCACAGCACCCCGCACCACGCCCTCGAAGAAGCTTTGGCCGACCTCACCGGTCGCCCGCGTGCGCTGCTGTTCACTACCGGCTACATGGCCAACCTTGGCGCGGTCACTGCGCTGGTCGGGCAGGGCGATACGGTGCTGGAAGACCGCCTCAATCATGCTTCATTGCTGGACGCGGGTCTGCTGTCCGGCGCGCGTTTCAATCGCTACCTGCACAACGACGCCGAAAGCCTGGCCAAGCGCCTGGAGAAAGCCACCGGCAATACGCTGGTGGTCACCGACGGTGTGTTCAGCATGGACGGCGATCTAGCCGATTTGCCGGCTCTCGCCCGCGAAACCAAGGCCAAAGGCGCGTGGCTGATGGTCGATGACGCGCACGGTTTCGGCCCGCTCGGCGCGAATGGCGGCGGTATCGTCGAACACTTCCGTTTAAGTCAGGAGGATGTGCCGGTGTTGGTCGGCACCCTCGGCAAAGCCTTCGGCACGGCTGGCGCTTTCGTCGCCGGCAGCGAGGAACTGATCGAAAGCCTGATCCAGTTCGCCCGCCCGTACATCTACACCACCAGCCAGCCACCGGCGCTGGCGTGTGCAACGCTGAAAAGTCTGGAGTTGCTGCGCACTGAACATTGGCGTCGCGAGCATCTGCAAACGCTGATCCGCCAGTTCCGCCGTGGCGCCGAGCAGATCGGTCTGGAACTGATGGACAGCTTCACGCCGATCCAGCCGATCATGATTGGCGACGCCGGGCGCGCGGTGCGCTTGTCGCAGATGTTGCGCGAGCGCGGGCTGATGGTTACTGCGATTCGTCCGCCCACCGTGCCCGCCGGCAGCGCGCGTTTGCGTGTGACCCTGACCGCTGCGCACAGCGAGGCGCAGGTGCAGCTATTGTTAGAAGGACTGGCCGATTGCTTCGCCCAACTCTCGCTGGAGCCAAGCCATGCGTGATCGCCTGATTCTGCTGCCCGGCTGGGGCCTCGGTGTGTCGCCGATGGAGCCTCTGGCCGCGGCGTTGCAAGGCCTCGATGAACATCTGAAAGTCGATATCGAGCCGCTGCCGGAACTGGATTCCAGTGACCTGCAAGACTGGCTCGACGAGCTGGATGAAAGCATTCCTCAAAATGTATGGCTCGGCGGCTGGTCGCTGGGTGGCATGCTCGCATCCGAGTTGGCGGCGCGGCGTGGCGAGCATTGCTGCGGGTTGCTGACATTAGCGAGCAATCCTTCTTTTGTTGCCCATGAGCAGTGGCCGAGTGCGATGGCGGGCGAGACGTTCGACGCGTTTCTCGCCGGTTGCCAACCCGACCCGCGCACCACTCTTAAACGGTTTTCGCTGCTGTGTGCTCAGGGCGCGCAAGACCCGCGCGGCCTGTCGCGATTGCTGCTCGGCGGTGCGCCGAATACCGCGCAGTCAGCATTGATGGCCGGGCTGGAATTGCTCGCACAGATCGACACCCGCGATGCGCTGCAGGCGTTTCGTGGCCCGCAGTTGCATCTGTTTGGCGGGCAGGACGCGCTGGTGCCGGCGGAAGCAGCGGGAGAATTGTTCACTTTGTTGCCGGATATTGAAATTGGTCTGATCGAACAGGCCAGTCATGCGTTTCTTCTGGAAGACCCCCACGGACTGGCGGGCGCGATCCAGGCTTTTTTACATGAGTGCGGTGATGACTGATTTGTCTCATGTGCTGCCTGGCGGCTTGCCTGACAAGCGTCAGGTCGCAGCCTCTTTTTCTCGTGCAGCGGCCAGTTACGACAGTGTCGCCGAGTTGCAACGTGATGTCGGTACACAGTTGATTCAGCGTTTGCCAACGGATTTTGTCCCGGCGCGCTGGCTGGATCTCGGTTGCGGCACCGGTTATTTCACCCGCGCGCTGGCTTCGCGGTTTGCCGAGGGCCACGGGCTGGCGCTGGACATCGCCGAGGGCATGCTCGATCACGCGCGGCCATTGGGCGGTGCCGAGCATTTCATCGCCGGTGATGCGGAGCGGTTGCCATTGCAGGATTCGACCTGTGATCTGATCTTCTCCAGCCTCGCGGTGCAGTGGTGTGCGGATTTCGAGGCGGTGCTCAGCGAAGCCTTTCGCGTGCTGAAACCGGGCGGAATTTTTGCGTTTGCTAGTCTTTGTGTAGGAACGTTGTTTGAGTTGCGCGACAGTTGGCGGCAGGTCGACGGGATGGTGCACGTCAACCGCTTCCGCGAGTTCGCCCGTTATGAACAATTGTCTGCAGCGAGTGGCTTGCGCACGCTGAGTCTGCAGAATCAGGCGCATGTGCTGCATTACCCGGATGTGCGCAGCCTGACCCATGAATTGAAAGCGTTGGGTGCGCACAATCTGAATCCGGGGCGACCGGGCGGTTTGACCGGGCGCGCGCGGATTCTTGGGTTGGTCGAAGCTTACGAGCAGTTCCGTGAGGCGTCGGGATTGCCGGCGACTTATCAGGTGGTCTACGCCGTGTTGGAGAAACCCGTATGAGCGCAGCCTATTTCATCACCGGAACCGATACCGATGTCGGCAAGACCACGGTGGCCGCCGGGTTGCTGCACGCGGCGCGCTCGGCCGGGCTGAGCACGGCGGCGGGCAAACCGGTGGCTTCTGGCTGCGAAGTGACGCCCAAGGGTTTGCGCAACTCGGATGCGTTGGCGCTGTTGGCCGAGTGTTCCGTGCCGCTGACTTATCAACAGGTCAATCCGGTGGCGTTCGAACCGGCGATCGCGCCGCATCTGGCGGCGCGTGAAGCGGGTGTGGCGTTGACCGTCCAATCGTTGCTGGCACCGATGCGCGAGATTCTGGCGATGAACGCCGATTTCACTCTGATCGAAGGTGCAGGTGGCTGGCGCGTGCCGTTGGCCGATCAGGATAATTTGTCGGATCTGGCCATTGCGCTGAAGCTGCCGGTGATTCTGGTGGTGGGCGTGCGCTTGGGCTGCATCAGTCATGCGCTGCTGACGGCTGAGGCGATTGCCCGGGATGGTCTGCAACTGGCGGGGTGGGTTGCGAACATCATCGATCCGAAGACGTCGCGGCTGGAGGAGAATCTGGCGACACTGGCTGAACGGATCCCGGCGCCCTGCTTGGGGCGGGTGCCGAAACTCAAGGCGTTGAGCGCAGAGGCGGTGGCCGATCATCTGCAACTGGATTTGCTCGACTAAGTTTTTCACTATGAGCAGGCACTGTGCCATTAGTGTTTTTGACGGGTGTTTTTCTGGCGCGTCTGCTTCAATGACGACTATTGATCCTTCCCAGGGATGAGAACCGTTATGGAAATCTCCGGTAACACAGCTTTTTACGCGGGGCTGAGCTCGATTCAGAGCGGGCAGAACCGTGTGGATCAGGCTGCCAGCCAGATCGCCAACACCACCATCGAACGTTCGGTCACCAGCCAGTCCTCGGAAGCTCAGGTTGATCGTCTGCGTGGCGTCGATCGCAGCCAGCAAATGGATCCGGGCAGCGACATGGTGCAGATGGCGCAGGGCAAATTCCAGGTGGATCTGGGCGCGAGGGTCGTCAAGGCATCCGACGAAGTGCTCGGTACGATCATCGATACGTTCGCCTGAATACCTCTTCACCTGCCTTCTGAACGCCGCGCCTTGTCGCGGCGTTTTTCGTTGTAAGTCCTTCTCCCTCAACTAATCTTTTTTCAACGCCCGTGGCTCGTTCGAGTCCATGGCGGTTTGCTGTGTCCGGCGTTTGAAAGCTGCGATGACGAACGGCAAAAGATCGACGCTTGACAAGATTTCGGCGTAAACGTATGTTTCAAACAACTGTTTGACCGTCACAACAAATCAACACGGTCGTTCATTCCCGGTTACATCAGCAGAGGTTTATCGCTATGCCTGACTACAAGGCCCCCT
>Ga0160457_1000347_pt1 | contig 25395 bp, 22 predicted proteins | sample HID1972M_E6MG_FD_108242 | JGI IMG/M metagenome (GOLD analysis project Ga0160457, IMG submission 108242) | Enriched pill bug-associated microbial communities from UW Madison campus, WI, USA - HID1972M_E6 MG | ecosystem: Host-associated > Arthropoda: Insects > Digestive system > Unclassified ... | reverse complement strand
GTTCGTGTGCCTGCGCGTACCGAAAATCTTCAACCTGCGCATGGATCCGTATGAACGTGCCGATATCGTTTCCGACCAGTACTACGACTGGACGACCAAAAACGTTTATCTGACCGAAATGGCGGTGATGAAGTCCGCTGCATTCCTGCAGACCTTCATCGAGTATCCACCAAGCCAGAAACCGGCCAGCTTCAGTGTTGACCAGATCCGTGCTGCGGTAGATGCGAAAATCGCTGAAAAAATGAAAGCTGCACAGTAAGACCGCAAGACGCCGCCCGCCCTTACCGGCGGGCGGACTTATTTTTAGTCGGATATCCCCCTTGTAGGAGCTGCCGAAGGCTGCGATCTTTTGATCTCCATTGATAAACATACAGATCAAAAGATCGCAGCCTTCGGCCCTACAGGGAGCAGGCCCGATCATTTGTATTGATCGTTCCCACGCTCTGCGTGGTAGCGCATCCCGGGATGCTCTGCGTCCCATGCCAAAGCGGACGCGGAGCGTCCAGTGAGGCATTCCCACGCAGAGCGTGGGAACGATCAGCACAGTCGCCGTTTTTATCGAATTGAAATAAGGCAATCCGCATGTCCTCACGTATCGCCAGCAAGCCGTCGGCCATACCCGCCTCGCACACCGCCTCCCCTTCACTGCTGATCCCCGCCCTGCTGCTGTGCATCTCCGGCGCCGCAGCACTGGTCTATCAGGTGCTGTGGATCAAGCAACTGTCGCTGGTGGTCGGCGTCGAGGTGTATGCGATCACCACGGGCATCAGCGCATTCTTCGCCGGTCTGGCCATCGGTGGCTGGCTGTTCGGACGCTGGGCAGATCGCTTGCAGCAACCGGTGCTGCTGTATGCCGGGCTGGAAGTACTGGTGGCGATATTGGGCGTTGGCGCGACCGTGGCCATGAGCATGGCGGCCAGTCCGTTCGCCTGGCTGCAGGATCACGTCGGTGTGTTCGCGTGGTTGCTGCCGTTCGCCCTCGTGGGCGTTCCGGCGGTGTTGATGGGCGGCACGCTGCCGGTGCTGGTGCGTTCGCTCGCGGCTGATCCGGGCAAGGCTGGCGGTCAGTTGTACGCAGCGAACACCTTGGGCGCGATTGTCGGCACCCTGCTCGCCGCGTTCTTTTTGATCGCCACCCTCGGTGTACGGGGCAGCTCGCTGGCCGCAGCGATGCTCAATCTGTTGGCGGCGGCTGGCGCCTTGTGGTTCGCCCGTCAGCATCCGGCCCCCGTTGTTACCCCGATCCATCACCACCCGGAAAAAGCTGCGGATCGCACGGCGCTGTGGCTGTATTCCATCGCCGGCGGTGTGGCGCTGGGTTATGAAGTGGTCTGGTCGCAATCGATCGTGCAGTTTATGAGCACCCGCACCTTTGCGTTTGCCGTGGTGTTGGCGACGTACCTGACCGGCCTGTTTATCGGCAGTGCCCTGCTCGCGCGTCGCGTTGATCGCATTCGTGATCCGTGGGGCGTGTTCGGTTTGTTGATTGCCGGCGCCGGCCTGATCGCGCTGCTGGAAATCGCCCTGCTCGGTCGTTGGCTGATTTACGCCCAGACCCAGACCGAGATGTGGTTGCTGAGTCTGGGCGCCAGTGAGCTGGTCGGCATGAGTGCTCGCTTTGTCGTCGCGGCGTTGAGCATTGTGTTTGTGCCGACATTGCTGCTGGGGGCGGCGTTTCCCTTGGCGCTACGTTTGAGTGTCGGCCATGAGCGCGTCGGTCGCGATGTCGGAGCAGTGGTGGCGTTCAATACCTTGGGCGGGATTGTCGGGGTGATGCTCTGCGGCTTCCTGCTGATCCCGCTGCTGGGTCTGGTGCGCACGCTGGGCCTGCTGGCGATCATCGCGGCGGGCATCGGCTACTTCGCCGTGCGCAAGGGCCATGGTGTGAAGAAAGGCCGGCGTCAGGCAGTGGTCGCACTGAGCCTGGTCTCGGTCGCATTGGCGGTGCTGACGCCGGTCGACAAAATCGCCGGCCTGCTGCCCGGTGCACGCAACGGTACGTTGGCGTTTTACGAAGAAGGTCGTGGCGGCACGGTCGCGGTGGTTGCTCAAGGACGGGGCGAGAACAATTTCCATCGTCTGTACATTCAGGGCGTCTCGAACACCGGCGATGCCATGCCGTCGCTGCGTTACATGCGCATTCAGGCGCTGCTACCGCTATTGATCCACAACGGCGAACCGCGCTCGACCCTGGTGATCGGTTTCGGCACCGGCATCACTGCGGGCGCTATGCTGCGCTATCCGGGGCTGGAGCATCGCGTGGTCGCCGAGTTGCTGCCGTCGGTGGTGAAAGCGGCGCCGTTGTTCAAGGGCAACTTCAATGCTGCCAGTGATCCGGGTGTGGAAGTGCGTTTGCGTGATGGTCGTCAGGAATTGCTGCGCAGTGCGCAGACCTACGACCTGGTCACACTGGAGCCGCCACCGCCCTCCGCGGCCGGCGTGGTCAATCTGTATTCGCGCGACTTCTACCAATTGGCCGCGAGTCGTCTGCAGAAAAACGGCATCGTCGCGCAATGGCTGCCGCTGCCGACGCAAAACATCGATGACTCGCGCTCGCTAGTGCGCAGTTTCCTTGATGTGTTCCCGTATGCCTCGCTATGGACCAGCGAATTCCACGAGATGCTGCTGGTGGGCTCGATGGAGCCGATGGAACTGGACGCCGCGAAAATCACCGAACGTTTCCAGCAGGACAGCGTGCGCAGCACCTTGCAGGATGTCGGCATCGGTTCAGCGGCGGCGTTGCTTGCGACGTGGGTGACCGATCGCACCGGCCTTGAGCGCTTTGCCGCCGATGCACCGGCGGTGACCGATGATCAGCCGCGCATTGAGTACGCGCCATGGGTGCGCAGCAAGGAAATCACTCGCGTGTTGCCGGCGCTGCTGGATCTGTATCAGCCACCGCCACTGGTGAATGCTGATGCCGCTTTCACTGAGCGCATGGAAACCCATCGTCAACGGCTGATGCAGTTCTACCGTGCGAGCCTGCATGCGTATGACGGCGATCGGGATGCGTGGGGGCGGGACATGCGCGAGGTGATGCAGTGGGATGGCGCGAATCCGTATTACCGCTGGTTTACCGGGCAGTAATGCTGCCGAATGTAGGAGCTGCCGAAGGCTGCGATCTTTTGATCTTGCTGTTTATAAGATCAAAAGATCGCAGCCTTCGGCAGCTCCTACAAGGTTTTGCGGTTACTTGGATTCGGATTTCAGTTTCAGATAGGTCTGGTGCATATCAGACGCCCAGCCATCGATCACGGCTTTAACGTCCTCGGCCTTCAGCGCCTGGGAATCATTCTCCAGCGGTTTGCCGGTGCCTTTGCGCACAACTTGCGCCACGACCTTATTGCTGGCGCCGTCCATGAACACCGCTTCAGTGGCCAGGGTGGTTTCCTGATCACGGATGCCGGTGGCCGTGCTGACCGCCGCGGCTACCAAAGCAATCGGGATCACTTCATACGCGTGCAGCCCTTCGGTTTTGCTGCTGACGGCGGTGATGGCCGGACGCAGTACGATCACACCCGGCCCAGGCCCGGTGGCCAGTGGCAGCGATTTGCCCAGCTCACGCTTGAGCGCCTGATCGTAATAGCTGGTGATGCCATTAAGGGTTTGCTGAGAGATTTTTGCGGTCGGTTGCGGCTTCGGATAGAGCTGGCTTGGCTCGACGTAAACGCTGGTGAATTTATTGATGTCGAGTTTCGGGTCCATCCAGCGCATCACCTCGGCACCCGACGGTGACTTGGCTTCCTTGAGCTGACTGTAATCCTTGAGAAACCCGGAGTACTCATCTGGAGCGACGGTTTTGCTCGAGCAACCCACCACGCCAAGGGTGGCGATGCACAGCGTGCCCATCATTACTGCTAGCTTCATGCTGTAACTCCTGTCAGAAAGCCGAAAGATTTGCATAAGGGGAGTTACAGGTATAGCTAAAACCTCAACTTTTGCGATGTAAAAGCAGAAAATTCACACAAGGCTGCGCGCCCGATCACAATGGTCATTTGACAGACGCCGGCCATCCGGCAAAGCTGCACCGAGCTTGAATGCACACCAGACGGTAAATGCACCTGGACCACGGAAGTCGTAATGCCCAAGCATAAAAATAAAGCGGTACAACCTGACCCTGATTCGTCTCAATCTTCACTTTCTCGTTACCTGTTCCCTGTCTCCATCGGCGTGCTGCTGGCGGCCGTGGCGGGGATCGGCTGGTTTCTGTTCAGCCCTGCGCCCGTTACCGCGCCGATCACGGTGCCACCGATCAGTGCGCCAGCGCCAGCGCCCGCGCCTGCCGCGCCCAAGCCGCAAGCGGTCGCACTGAAACCGGCGAGCATGGTCGACGAGCAACAATGCCAAGGCTGCCACACCGAGCAAGTCAAAGACTGGCAAGGCTCGCACCACCAATTGGCGATGCAACCGGCGAACGCCGAGACCATGCTCGGTGACTTCAATAACGTCACCGTCAAGGCTGAAAAAGAGACCACGAAGTTCACACGCAAGGGCGACGAATTCTGGGTCAATACGCCGGGCATCGACGGCAAGAACGCCGATTTCAAAGTGGCCTACACCTTCGGCATCGCGCCGCTGCAGCAGTACCTGATCGAGGTTGGCGAAGGCCGTTTGCAGGCGCTTGGCGTGGCCTGGGATACCCAGAAAAACCGCTGGTTTCATCTCTATCCCGGCCAAGGCGTGAACTTCAAGAATCCGCTGCATTGGAGCAAGCCGAGCCAGAACGCCAACTTCATGTGCGTCGAGTGCCACACCACCGGTTTCAAGCGCAACTTCGATGCCGCCAGCAATACCTTTAACAGTCAGTGGAACAGCCTCGGCGTCGGTTGTCAGGCCTGCCATGGCCCGGCCTCCAATCACCTGGAATGGACGCAGAAAAAGGGCGACCTGATCCATCAAGGTTTCGACGTCGACCTCAAGGACAAGAACGCGACGGTCGAGATCGAAACCTGCGCCCGTTGCCATGCGCGTCGTGCGCCGCTGGGCGATGGCTATACCGTCGGCAAACGCCTGATGGACGATTACCTGCCGAGCACCCTCACCCGCGAGCTGTATGCGCTGGACGGCAAGATCAAGGACGAGGTGTTCGAACACGGCTCGTTCCTGCAAAGCAAAATGTTCGACAAAGGTGTGCGTTGCAGCAATTGCCACAACCCGCACAGCAACGAACTGAAAGCGCCGGGCAACGCGGTGTGCCTGCAATGCCACAACACCGCCGGCAAAACCTCGGTTGAAGGGGTCGACGGCAAAGGCCTGCAAGCGAAGAATTACGACTCCATCGAACACACGCGCCACACCATGGGTCAGCCGGGTTCGCAGTGCGTGGATTGCCACATGCCTGGCAAGTTCTACATGGGCAACGACTTCCGTCATGACCACAGCTTCAGCATTCCCAACCCGGAACGCGCGCAGAAGCTCGGCACGCCGGACGCGTGTCTGACCTGCCATCAAGGCAAGGCTGGCGATAAAGTCACCGCGCAGTTCAAGCTGTGGAGCGCTTCCACCGCGCCGCAAGCACCGCGTTATGACGAAAGCCTGTGGCTGATCCGCAATGGCCAGCCCGGCGCCGCCGACGCGCTGTTTACGCAACTGCAACGCAGCAACCTGCCGGCAATCCAGCGCGCCACCCTGCTGGCGGAGCTGCCGCTGTATCCAAGCGAACAGGCTTTGAAACTGGCCACGCAGGATCTGAAAAATCCTGAGCCGCAAGTGCGTGAAAGCGCAGCGCGGGCAATCAGTGCGTTTCTGCCTCCGCCTGAACGTGCACCGTTGCTGTCGCCGCTATTAAGCGATCCTGTGAAAGCCGTGCGCATTGTGGTCGCGCGGGATTTGCTCAGCGTCGCTCGCAGTAGCGGTCTCGGTGCGGCGCAAGCCAATTGGGAAGCCGCGATTGGCGAGTACGAGGCGGTGCAGAAGAGTCTGCTGGAACGCGCCGAAGCGAACCTCAATCTGGCCATGCTCTATCAGGCCAGTGGGCGCAGTTCGGAAGTTGAAGCGTTGCTGCGAGATGCGCTCAAACGTGATCCGGACTTCTACCCGGCGCTGGTGACACTGGTGCAATGGCTGGAGGCCAGCGGCCGCAGTCAGGAAGCGCAGACACTGCTCGCAGACAGCATCAAGGAACACCCGGACGCGGCGCTGTTGCAGCACACTCGGGGCTTGTCATTGATCCGCGCCGGCAAGACGACTGAAGCGATGGTTGCGCTGCACAAAGCTGCGCAACTGGAACCGCAGAACGCCCAGTACGGTTATGTGCTGGCGGTGGCGTTGCACGAGGGTGGCAAGGTCGATGAAGCGTGCGCGATTCTTGAAGGCTTGCTCAAAGTGCAACCGGCGAACCGCAATGCGCGGCTGTCGTTGATCCAGTACTACCTCGACAGCGGCCAGGAGCCCAAGGCGCAGGTGTTGTTGCAGGGGTGGAAGAAGATGAATATGGGGGATCCGGCGTTGAAATAACTGGCTTGTGATTCTCCTTGTAGGAGCTGCCGAAGGCTGCGATCTTTTGATCTTGGTTTTTAAGATCAAAAGATCGCAGCCTTCGGCAGCTCCTACAGGGGGTCATCAAAAAAAGGGGGTTACCAGGATGAGCTCTCACCACTCCTCAACGCCATTTCCCTCCGGCTACTCGCCCGCATCGCCTTGATCAGCGACACCGTGCCCACCAGCAATATCGCCGCACCAAACACAAAGTCGATGTTGTACAACTGAAAGTCCTGCACCGGCCCGACCAGCACCACCCGCACCACAGCAATCCCCACCAGCGTGGCCAGAAAATCGATCCCCGGTTCGTCGCGATAAAACACCAGCATCAGCGGCAGGCACAGCACCAGCAACATCAACAACACCACGACTTTGAACGAGTCTTTACGCTCAACGCTAAAGGCACATTCGTGCGCCCCGTAAGCTTTGTAATCCTCGTCGCGGATCAGCGAGTTTTTCTCGTTGATGTAGTCGACGCGGTTGTACTTCTGGATTGGCGTGAAGGTGTTGGACATTTCCATCAGCGTGGTGATGTTCCTGAAACGCAGGTCGATGCGCTCGCTGCCCTTGAGGTAATAGAGCACCGGTTTGTAGCCGTAGCGATAGGTGTCGAACGGGAACGCGGCGACCTGGCCCTGAACACCGATCGGACGAGGTTCCAGTTCGGCGTAAGCGCTTTTGTTGGAGGATGCCAGGTTGCGACTGAGCGGCTGAACCTTGACTTGTTCAAGGAAGATCGGCGTCGCGCCGAATGTCCACTGCAGCGGTTCCAGTCTCAGGCGCAGTTCATTGCGACCGAGGTCGTAGCGATTGAACGTGCGCTCGGACACCACCAATGAGCCGCCGACTATGAACTCGCCGCGCAGGTTGTTGGTGACGCGCAAGGTCAGTTGATCCTTGCCCAGCAACGCCGCTTGCGTGGGCGGTGGCGTGCCGCACCACGCGGTACTTTCGCCAACACCGCCGAGCTGGCCGTTGCGGTTTTCCTTGAACACATAGAAGTAACTGGCCCACAGCGTCAGCATCAACAGCACCGCTGTGAGACCCAAAATCTTTTTGCCCACACTCACAAACCCGACTCCCTTCATCGATTCCATCGTCCAGCCGAATCCCGCTGGCGGGCAGGACTTTAACAAAATGCCATCATCGACCCAAGGAAATATCCCCGATGGCAGACGCTTGTAAGGGTTTCCCCCACATCCAATGGCCGCAATACTTCTGCGGCCACACTGGCCCATTGTGGCGAGGGGATTTATCCCCGATGGGTTGCGAAGCAGCCCCAAAACCTGCCGACCCGGTACATCAGACACACCGCATGCAACGGGCTTGCGACTGCTGCGCAGCCGAGCGGGGATAAATCCCCTCGCCACAACGGAGTTCTCCTGACAGTGTCGGCGAAGCGATAAACAGGCTCGTCGAAGGTACAAAAAACCATATCAGACCGCGTCAGATAGCCGCAGGCAAAGCCAAAATCTGATCCGCACAAATCAACAATTCCTGAGCCTGTTTTGTTTTCCACGGTATTCCTACAGTGCAGCCCATGTCAGACCGGGTGGCCTGGCAAGACTTTGCAACCGTGGATGAACTGACCATGAGCACAGCAATAATCGGACAGGCTTATAACTACAAGGTCGTCCGCCAATTCGTCATTGCGACCATTTTCTGGGGTGTCGTGGGGATGGCGATGGGGGTATGGATCGCCTCTCAATTGGTATGGCCGGACATGAATCTGGACTTGCCGTGGACCACCTTCGGCCGCTTGCGACCGTTGCACACCAGCCTGGTGATTTTCGGCTTCGCCGGCAGCGCGCAATTCGCCGCCAGTTACTACGCAGTACAGCGCACCTGCCAGGTGAGGCTGTACTCGGAAACCCTCGCAGCGTTCACTTTCTGGGGCTGGCAATCGGTGATCGTGATCATGCTGATTACCCTGCCGCTGGGCTACACCACCACCAAGGAATACGCCGAAATAGAATTTTCCGGCGCGGTGTGGATGGCCGTGGTCTGGGTCGCCTACGCCGTGGTGTTCTTCACCACCCTGGTGCAGCGCAAGACCAAACACATCTACGTCGGCAACTGGTTCTTCGGCGCGTTCATTTTGGTGATTGCGATGCTGCACGTGGTCAATCACCTGTCGATTCCGGTCGACTGGTTCAAGTCATATCCGGTGTATTCCGGGGCCACCGACGCGATGGTGCAGTGGTGGTACGGGCACAACGCGGTGGGTTTTTTCCTCACCACCGGTTTCCTCGGGATGATGTATTACTTCGTGCCGAAACAGGTCAATCGGCCGGTGTATTCGTATCGGTTGTCGATCGTGCACTTCTGGGCGCTGATCACCTTGTACATCTGGGCCGGCCCGCACCACTTGCACTACACGGCGCTGCCGGACTGGGCGCAGTCATTGGGCATGGCCATGTCGCTGATCCTGCTCGCGCCGAGCTGGGGCGGGATGATCAACGGCATGATGACGCTCTCCGGCGCCTGGCATAAATTGCGCACCGACCCGATTCTGCGCTTCCTCGTGCTGTCGCTGGCGTTCTACGGCATGTCGACGTTTGAAGGGCCAATGATGGCGATTAAAACCGTCAACGCCCTCTCCCACTACACCGACTGGACCATCGGCCACGTTCACGCCGGGGCGTTGGGCTGGGTGGCGATGATCACCTTCGGCGCGACCTACCACATGGTGCCGAAAGTCTTCGGCCGCGAGCAGATGTACAGCACGCCGCTGATCAACCTGCACTTCTGGCTGGCGACGATTGGCACGGTGTTGTACATCGCCTCGATGTGGGTCAACGGCATCACTCAGGGCCTGATGTGGCGGGCGATCAACGAGGATGGCACGCTGACTTATTCGTTTGTCGAAGCGCTGCAGGCCAGTCACCCGGGGTTCATCGTGCGTTTTGCCGGCGGGGTGTTCTTTCTTAGCGGGATGTTGCTGATGGCTTACAACGTCTGGCGCACGGTGCGCGTGGCTGATGTGGCATTGGCTCAGCGTGAAGCGCAGATTGCCTGAGCCTGGGAGGCCGTCATGATCGAAGTGTTTTTTGATGGGCTGGGCGTGGTGTTTTTGTGGCTGGCGGTGGAGTACTGCTTGCGACGGGAGACGGCGGAGAGTCTGGATGAGGCGAGTATGGTGCCGTTTGCTGATGATCCGGAGGTGGCGCGGCGGGTTGAGCTGGCTACCGGGAAAAGCGTGAAAGCGGTGGCGCCGGAAGCGCTAAAACCGGGTTGGATCAACCTCGATATGTAAATCCCGGCCCCTGTAGGAGCTGCCGAAGGCTGCGATCTTTTGACTTTGGATTTTTAGAAGCAAGATCAACAGATCGCAGCCTTCGGCAGCTCCTACAAAGGCGCGTGCGATCAGCCGCGTTCGCGGGGGATAAGGCTCTGCAATTGCAACGCCAAAAAATTCGCATCAAACACAAACGTGTCCGGATCCTTCAAACCATTGGTTTTGCGCCACTGCCACTCGCCGCCCGGCAGCCCCACCAACGAAATACTGCCGTAACGCGCCGCTGTCAGCCCCATCACCGCCAGCGAAATCTGCCCGGCGCTGCCCATTACATCCGGCACGAACTCCACCGGTTTGCCGGCAATCACGATGCTCAGCTTCTCGGTCTTGAACGTCGAGGTCTCAACCGGGGTACTCGGGCCGAACGCAACGTACGCCTCGCGGCTGACTTCCAGCAGATTCGGCGCCTGCACCGGCTCCAGCCATCGCTGAATATCGCCGAACAGCCCTTCGATCCGGCTCGCCCAGACCTGCGACTGCGTTTCGAACAGTTGCTTTTTGTGCGCTTCGCTTTCGGCGTAATGACGAAGCATCTCGCCCAGTTGCTGTACGTCGCTCATTGCTGTGTGCCTCGGAAAGGATCCTGCGATGTTCGATAGTGGCAGATCGAAGCCCCGGTGTACGGTAAATCGCCTGCGGTTTTGCAACACACCGTGACACTTGCGTGAAAGATCAGCAGTACAGTCAATTGCTGCTGGCATCAGGCCTTGAAGAACAGGACACTCGGGGAAAACACAGATCATTGATCGAGGAATTTCAATGCGCACCATCGGCCTGATCGGCGGTATGAGCTGGGAGTCCAGCGCCGAATATTATCGACTCATCAACCAACAGGTTCGCGACCGGCTCGGGCCACTGCGTTCGGCGCAAATACTGATGTACAGCGTCGACTTCGGCCCGGTCGAACAAGCCCAGCACGCCGGGCGCTGGGACGATGCGGCGGCGATTCTGGTGGATGCGGCGCGCAGGCTCGAAGCCGGCGGCGCTGATTGCGTGGTGCTGTGTACCAACACCATGCACAAGGTCGCCGAGCAGATTCAGGCAGCGATCAACATTCCGTTTTTGCACATCGCCGAACCGGCAGCCCAAGCGGCGCTGGCAATTGATGCGCACACCGTTGGCCTGCTCGGCACAGCGTTCACCATGGAACAGGATTTCCTCAAGCAGCGCCTGATCGCTCAGGGTTTGAAGGTTCTGGTGCCGGACGAAGCCGAACGCAAGGACGTGCACCGGATCATCTACGACGAACTGTGTGTCGGCGTGATCAGCGAAGCCTCGCGGCAGACCTACCAAAAAGTCATTGAATCCCTGACCGCACGCGGCGCGCAGGCAATCATCCTCGGTTGCACCGAAATCGGCATGTTGATCAAACCCGAACACAGCGCCCTGCCCCTGCTCGACACCACCGAACTGCATGCACACTCGGCGGTGGCGTTCGCACTGGGCGACTGAGTCAGGTTTTAGTGGCGTCGCAGACGGGCCATGCTCAGGGTGTCGACCCATTGCCCGTCACGCACCGCGTAATCGCGGAACAGCCCTTCATCCTCGAACCCGAACTTGCGGTAGAGGCTGATCGCCGCTTCGTTATCGGCATACACCGAAAGCTCGACGCGGTGCAGGTTCATCCAGTTGTCGGCGACATCCAGCGCCGCCGTCAACAGTTTCGACCCAACACCCTTGCCCTGCCACGCCACCGCAACGGCCATGCCGAAACTGCCGGCATGCGCCCGGCGAATCCGTGAAAACGCTTCCAGCCCGAGATTGCCGATCACCACGCCTTCATGCAGCGCCACTAGCTTCACCGCCCGATCGTTGTCCGCCTGCAATCGCTGACGCCAGACTTCGGTGGATTGAAACGGCATCTGCAACACCTGCCGCGCCACGGCCGGGTCGTTATACAGCGCAGTGACGCCCTCGATGTGGGCTTCGCTGAAGCGTTCGATATGGATGTCGTCAGGCATGGCAGATCCGTCCGTGATCTCTATGTGGCCGTCCACTCTAAACCGACAACGCCCTCATCCGCCACAGACAAACCCGTGTAGGAGCTGCCGAAGGCTGCGATCTCTTGATCTTGATCTTAAAAACCAGGATCAAAAGATCGCAGCCTTCGGCAGCTCCTACAGGGGGATTGTGTTAGGTCAGGGCGACTTCTTCTTGCTCGGCGACGGCGACGGTTGCCGGGGTGGCTTGCGCGGTCTGGCTGAAATCGCGCAGATAGACGATGAATTCCTGCAACAGGCGATCCCACAATTCGAGGTTGCCGCGCAGGTGATCGTTGCTGACCCCGGCGCCGACCACCACGTCCATTTCCATCACCAGAAATTCGCCCTGCAACGACAACCGCGCAAATCGCCGAGTGGCGTTCCAGCGTTCCGCGACGCCGGCCGGCAGCTCACCTTGCACGCGCAATGCGCAACTGAAGGTGAAGTCGACGTAGCTGCCCTGCTCCGCTGCCGGATTGCCGAAACGCACGGCGTAGCCAATGCCCTGGCTGGCGCTGAGTAGCTGGACGATGCCGTTCTGTTCGGACTCGTTGACGCGATAACCGGCGGCTTGCAGCATGTCGGTCAAGGATTGCGGGGACACCTGGGTGATCAATTGAGTCATTGGATCTTCCTTGTTCTTCAGATTGAGACGCCATGCTTGGGCTGATTCGGTCATGGCGTTTTCAAGCGTAGACCGTTCTGCCGGGTTGGCATGGAGAATCAAAATCACAAGATCGCAGCCTTCGGCAGCTCCTACAGGGGAATACCGCCCAATGTAGGAGCTGCCGAAGGCTGCGATCTTTTGCTTCAGGAATAGACCGGCCAGGTGTCGACGATTTTGCCGCCGCGCACCGCCAGCAGGTCGCCAAATTGCAGCAGTACGGCTTCAGTCTGGGTCGGGCGCAGGAAGACTTGATCTTCGATATTCAGGCCCACCGCGCTGGAGCCGTTGACCATCTCCTGATTCGAGCTGCGCCCGTATACCGTGTTGCTTTGCAAACCCTGCGGCGATTCGAATTCGGCCATCCAGTTGCCGCCGTAGATGAAAAAGGTCTCGCGCTGATTCGCGTCCCACCAAGAAAACAGCCGCGACTTGTCGTCCAGCGCCGGGATGTTCACCGCGCCGGTGCTTTTCAACACCGGCGTGGCGATATAGGTCGCAGGTACATGCTCGGTCAGCGACGGCAAATCGTAATGCGTCGGCTTGAGCATCGCCGTGCCCACCGACACTTCCGTGCTCAGCTTCTCGTTTTCATGCATGCGATAACTCGGGCTACCGGCGGTGTTCAGGCACAGTCCGTCGTGCCACAAACCGGGAAACTGCTGTCGAGTGAAATCAACGCAGCGCTGATAAATCACCATGACTTTGGCGAACAATTCCTCGGGCGAACCGAGTATCCCCGGCACGCCCATGCCCACGAACGGGTCGTAGCCCATAAACCCGGCAAACTGCAGATGCTGCGGGTTGGCGCTGATCAGGGTGAGCATTTGCCCCAGCACATTCACATCGCTGACCCCGCCACGATGCAGGCCAACATCCAGCTCGATGTTGATGCGCATCCGCGTGCCCAGGCCCTGCGCGAGTTGCAGGTATTGCTGCAATCGTTCAGGGCCGTCGAGCAGCCATTGCAACTGCTTCGACGGATCAAACGGGCCTTTGTGGGTTTGGTAAAACAACTCGGCTGAACGTACCGGCAACGGCTTGCCGAGCAAAATATCCGACTGCGGAAACGTCACCGCATCGTGATTGAGAAACGGCTGATGAAACGACATCAAACGCTGTGTCCCCGCGCGTTGCGCGATGTAGCTCAGCAGCCCCGGCGATGGCAGCGATTTCTCGACCAGCCGCAAATGTTTGCCGCCGCGCTTCACCGACTGCATGACCACGTCGATGTTGTGATCGAGTCGATCCAGATCGATCAGCAGCACCGGCCGCATCGGGCCTTTATCTTTCAACTCGCGATTGAGCGCACGAAAATAATCGCTGTACGGCCCGCCACGATCGCCCGGCCGCAACCACGCGCCAACCCCGACCAGCAAGGCGCCGACGCCCAATGTACCGAGCAGGAAGTTACGTCGATTAACCGCCATCAGCTCACCCCCAGAATCGATGACAAATGCGCGTTCAAGAATCGCCCGCTAGGATCCAGCGCCTGGCGCACGTCGACAAACTCGCGCCAGCGCGGGTACAGCGGTTGCAGGTTTTTCGCGTTGAGCGTGTGCAATTTGCCCCAGTGCGGGCGGCCGTTGTACTTCCAGAAAATCGGCTCGACCGCCGCAAAGAAATTGTGATGATCCATCTGGTAATGCTGGTGCACCGAGATCGAACAGCTGTCGCGGCCCTCGAACATGCTCAGCGGAATGTCGTCGGCTTTGACGTAACGGTACTCGATGGGAAACCAAGTGCGCAGATCCTTGTCCTGAATCAGCTTGAGAATCTCGCGCAGACAGGCCGGGCCGTGTTCGGCGGGAACCGAATATTCCATCTCGTTGAAGCGCACGGTGCGCACGTTGGCGTAGATGTCAAACGAGTCGCCGATGCGATCATCGAAACTCGCCAAATGGCGCAGGCTGTTGAGCATGGTGCGGCGCAGGTCGGGGAAGTCGCTGCCGTATTTGTCGATCTTCTCGATCAGGGTGACGAACTCGTTGCCGCCCTCCTCTTCCGGCGGGATGGGCGGCGTGGCCGGCTCATCGGTTTCGTTGAGGGCGATGGACAAGGCGTAGTCGGAGTGGGTGACGACGAGCATTTCCCAGTGCTGGTTTTCGCTGGTGTTCTTGTCGAGGTCTTCCAGCAGCTCTTCAGTCTTGGCGATCCACTGGCGTTCGCGCAGGCGATAAGCCGGACGGTTTTGCAGACGAATTTTGGTCGCCACGCCGAGGGCGCCGAGGGAGACGCGCGCAGCATTGAATACCTCAGAATTGTGCTGACTGTCGCAGTCGAGCACCTCGCCACTGGCGGTCACCAGTTGCATGCCGCAAACGTGGGCGGAGTAGGACTGAAAGTTTTTGCCGGTGCCGTGGGTCGAGGTGGAGATCGCGCCGGCGAGGGTCTGGTAGTCGATGTCGGCCATGTTTTGCAGGGCCTGGCCGATGTCTTTCAACGGTACGCCCATGCGCGACATTGGTGTGCCGGCGGCGAATTCGGCTTGCAGGGTTTTCGCGTCGTGATCAAGCAGGCCATTGAAGTAGCTCAGCGACAACAGCGTGCCGTCGGTGGGCACCAGAGCGCTGAAGGAATGCGCCGAGCCGACCGGGCGGATCTTGCCTTGGGCCTGTTTGATCACACTTGTCAGTTCGTCGAGATTCTTCGGCGCAAGGCGCGCCGCCGGCAGGCAACTCTGCCCGCCCGACCAGTTGCGCCACGGAATCAGCCGTGGCGCGCGCATCAATTGGCCGAGAGCCGGATTGCTCGCCAACGCGCTGAACGCGCCGATGATGCTAGCCCGTTGCAATAACTGGCGCCGTGTCAGATCCATCGTCATGCCGGGCACCTTATTGTGGGAGCGGCTGGTCGGCCATGAAGCCGATCAATTGCAGAAATTGTTCTTCGCTGCACTCGACGCACTGCCCCATCGGCGGCATACCGTTGTAGCCGTTGATGGCGTGGTCGAGCAGCGTGTCGGCGCCTTGCTGGATGCGCGGTTCCCAGGCTTTGCGGTCGCCGGTGAGTGGCGCGTTGGCGGCGGGATTGGCGTGGCAGAGCTGGCAACTGTTGGCGTAGATCTGCGCCAGTGCCGGGTCTTTGGGCATGGCGTTGCTGGCGGTGGTGGCCGGAGGTTTGGGGTCTTCGCCGCAGCCAAACAGCGCCACGGATAAAGTCAGCAGTAATGTGATGGGAATTGCCCGCATGACGATCCTCAAGGGTGGCATCGCTTATTGTTGTGATCACACCTTAAGGCAGGCGCGCCAGCGGGTTGAGGGCATTGCGGGACAGTGAGGGGGGCAAACGGGGCCAGCCGAATCCGACATATTCCCCTGTTGATGATCGTTCCCACGCTCTGCGTGGGAATGATCAGATCAAAAGATCGCAGCCTTCGGCAGCTCCTACAGGGATACTTTGTGGCCACCCCTTCTGTTCTGCGGCTTTGCGTGACATTCGCGGGTTTAAATTTCGCGGCATTTAATGATCGTTCCCACGCTCTGCGTGGGAATGCAGCCCCGGACGCTCTGCGTCCGATTGGAACGCAAAGCGTTCCTTCAGGCATTCCTGCAGAGCATGGGAACGATCAGATCAAAAGATCGCAGCCTTCGGCAGCTCCTACAGGGGGTCTGTGTGGCCACCCCTTTTGTTCTGTGGGTTTGGGTGACATTCGGGTGACATTTGCGGGTTTAAATTTCGCGGCATTCAGGCGTATAACCGTTACAGACTTTCAAATTGGTACGCGGGGTAGCGACATGAGCACAGCAAACATCCTTGGCAATCTGTTCCCTTCTGTCAGCGACATCCCGGAAAAATATCGCCTCGACGGTCAGGTCGAGCAACGTGAATATCTGGTCGACGGCCAGTTGCGCCGCTGGGACGGCCCGCTCGCCACGGTGCGCAGCCCGGTGTATCTGCACGGTGACAATGGCGACGAGCAAGTCATCCTCGGCAGCACGCCGTTGCTTGATGCCGACACCGCCCTCACCGCCCTCGACGCCGCCGTGCGTGCCTACGACCGTGGCCAGGGCCTGTGGCCGACCATGCGCGTGGCCGAACGCATTCAGCACGTCGAAGCCTTCCTCGGCCGCATGCGCCAACAGCGCGACGCCGTGGTGAAACTGCTGATGTGGGAAATCGGCAAGAACCTCAAGGACTCGGAAAAAGAGTTCGACCGCACCTGCGATTACATCGTCGATACCATCAACGCGCTCAAGGAACTCGACCGCCGCTCCAGCCGTTTCGAGCTGGAACAGGACACCCTCGGCCAGATCCGCCGCGTACCACTCGGCGTCGCGCTGTGCATGGGCCCTTACAACTATCCGCTGAACGAGACCTTCACCACGCTGATCCCGGCGCTGATCATGGGCAACACCGTGGTGTTCAAACCGGCCAAGCTCGGCGTTCTGCTGATCCGTCCTCTGCTTGAAGCGTTCCGCGACAGCTTCCCGACCGGCGTGATCAACGTGATCTACGGCAGTGGCCGCGAAACGGTCAGCGCGCTGATGGCCAGCGGCAAGATCGATATTTTCGCCTTCATCGGCACCAACAAAGCCGCCAGCGACCTGAAAAAACTGCACCCGAAACCACACCGCTTGCGCGCCGCCCTGGGTCTGGACGCGAAGAACCCGGGCATCGTCTTGCCGGAAGTCGATCTGGACAATGCCGTCAGCGAAGCCGTCACTGGCTCGCTGTCGTTCAACGGCCAGCGCTGCACCGCACTGAAAATCCTCTTCGTCCATGAAGACGTGGTCGACAGCTTTATCGAAAAATTCAACGCCAAACTGGCCACGCTGAAACCGGGCATGCCGTGGGACAGCGGTGTGTCGCTGACGCCGTTGCCGGAGGCTGGCAAAGTCGATTATCTGCACGGTCTGGTGGCCGACGCGCAGAGCAAAGGCGCGCAAGTGGTCAACCCCAATGGCGGCGAATCCCGCGAGTCGTTCTTTTACCCGGCGGTGCTGTACCCGGTGAACCCGCAGATGCGCGTTTATCAGGAAGAGCAGTTCGGCCCGGTGGTACCGATCGTGCCGTACCGTCACCTCGATACGGTGATCGATTACGTGCTGGAGTCGGATTTCGGCCAGCAGTTGAGCATCTTCGGCACCAACCCGGTGGCGGTCGGCCGACTGGTCGACACCTTTGCCAATCAGGTCGGGCGGATCAACCTCAACGCGCAATGCCAGCGTGGCCCGGACACTTATCCGTTCAACGGGCGCAAAAACTCCGCTGAAGGGACGTTGTCGGTGCACGACGCCTTGCGGGTGTTTTCGATCCGCACGCTGGTGGCGACCAAGTTCCAGGACAGCAACAAGGATCTGATCAGCGAAATCATTCGTGGCCGCGATTCGAGTTTCCTGACCACGGACTACATCTTCTAAGCGGATTGGGAAGTCATCAGCTTCTCGTCTAAATCCACAAAGCCCCCGGCATTTCAGTGTCTACACTGATTCCAGCGCTGCACTGGATGCCGGGAGCTGGACATGCTTGATTACGTCGCGTTGGGTCTGTTGGTGTTTGTCGGTCTCGTGCTGTTCTACGGGATCATCGTGCTGCATGACATTCCGTACGAAATTGCCGTTCACCGTAATCACCCGCATCAGGATGCGATCCATGCCACCGGCTGGGTCAGCCTGTTCACCCTGCATGCGCTGTGGCCGTTTCTGTGGATCTGGGCGATGGCGTATCGCGAGGATCGCGGATGGGGTTTCGGTGACGGCAAACCGGTGCAGAACCATGTGCTGCGGCTGGAGCAGCAAGTCATAGAGCTCCAAGGTCGCATTGAGCGGCTTGAAGCGCAGTCACCGCGCTCTGATAAAGAGGGGAACTGAGCATGGATCTGCTGCTCATCCTCACGTACGCCGCATTCTGTGTCGCGCTGTTCAAGATCTTCCGCATCCCGCTGAATAAATGGACGGTGCCCACCGCCGTTCTGGGCGGAATCCTGATCATCGGTGCGCTGATTTTCACCATGAACTACAACCACCCCTACTCCGAGGTGGCGCGTTCCTACTTCGTTTCTGTGCCAGTGATTCCCATCGTCACCGGCCAGGTGATCGAAGTACCGGTGCACGGCAACGAGCCGCTGGAAAAAGGCGATGTGCTGTTTCGCATCGATCCGACGCCGTTTGAAAACCGGGTGAAATCGCTGAAGGCGCAACTGGTCGCGGCCAAGGGCGATCGCTATCGCATCACCGAATTGATCCGCCGTAACTTCGGCACTCAGCGCGAACTGGATGCCGCCATCTCACGCACCGATGACCTGCAGGCGCAACTCGACAACGCCCAGTTCGAGCTGGACAACACCACCGTTCGCGCGCCGAGCAAAGGTTTCGTCACCCACGTTTCGTTACGCCCGGGGATGATGGCGAGCAAGTTGCCGCTGCGCCCGTCCATGGTGTTTATTCCCGAAGAAGGCCAGTATTTTGCTGCGTGGATGCGTCAGAACAGCCTGCTGCGTCTGACCGTCGGCGACGAGGCAGAAGTCGCCTTCGACGGCATTCCCGGCAAGGTCTTCGAAGGTCGGGTGAAAAGCGTCATCGGCGTGATTGCCGAAGGACAGATTCAACCGTCCGGCACGTTGATCGGCTACACCGGTTCACCGCCGGCCGGGCGAGTGCCGGTGATCATTGAGATCACCGATCCGGACTACGCCCAGTACGCCAAACAGATGCCCGGCGGCGCTTACGGTCAGGCGGCGCTGTACAGTCAGCACTTTCATCACATCGGCGCGATGCGCAAAATTCTCCTGCGCATGGCGGCCTGGATGAATTACATTTTCCCTTTCCATTGATCTGAAAAACACTGACGAGAGGTTCGCACTGAGTACTCACAGCACCCATCGACTGCCACCGCTATTGCGCCGAATCCTGCGACCGTTGCTCGATCCATACCGGCGCTACCGCCACGCCCGACTGATCCACGCCGTGCGTGTTGCCCTCGGGTTGCTGGCGACGATTCTGCTGACCACCGGCATCAATCTGCCCCACGGCGAGTGGGCTTCGGTGACCATGTTGGTGGTGATTGGCGGCTTGCAGCACCACGGCAACATCGGCAAAAAAGCCGCCGAACGCGCCACCGGCACGTTGATCGGCGCCGCCGTAGGCTTGGTTCTCGTGGCGCAACAGGCGTGGCTCGGCATGCCGTGGCTGACGTACTTTGCGATGGCGGTGGTCTGCGGATTCTTCTCCTATCACGCCATCGGCAAGGGGGGTTACACCGCCCTGCTCTCGGCGATCACTGTGTTTATCGTCGCCGGGCATGGTGACAACCCGATCACCGATGGTTTGTGGCGCGGCGTCGATATTCTGATCGGCATTGCCCTCGCCCTGGCCTTTTCCTTCGCGCTGCCGCTGTACGCCGTGTACTCGTGGCGCTACAACCTCGCCGACGCGCTGCGCGATTGCGCCACGGTGTATGGACGGATCATCAGCGGCCAACCGGTCAGCGCAGACGAGCATTTGAAACTGATGGGCCGTTTGGGCACGGTGATGGTGCAACTGCGCTCGCTGATGCCGTCGGTGTCCAAGGAAGTGAAGATTTCCATGACCGAACTGGATGCGATCCAGCGCAACCTGCGCATGTGCATCAGCACCCTGGAAATCCTCGGCAACACCCGCCCGGACGCTAACAACCCCGAGGCCATGGCGCATCTGCAATCAGCGCTGAAGGCTGAACACCGGCAGATTCGGGTGCAATTGATCGGCATGGCGCGGGCGTTGAAAACCGGCGCAAGCCAACGTCTCGATCGACCTGTGGAGTTGCCGGACGCCGGCCTGGACGCACCGGTTTACAGTGCGCTGGACGGTTATCGCTTATTGACCCGACAGCTCGCCGCGAACATCGGCGACATGCGTCAGCGGCTGGCGAAAACCGCGCCGCGCTGGAACATCTGACGCGCGGCGAATTTTCCCATGTAACAACGCAGACATGATCACTACAATGCGCCATCGCAAAGTACGTGAATGGATGCGCACATGCAGTTCAGGGAAAACATCAATGCTTTGAGGGCACTCGCCGTTTTGGCGGTGGTGCTCTTTCACTTCAACGTCCTCGGTTTCGATGGCGGCTTTGCCGGGGTTGACGTGTTTTTCGTGATCTCCGGTTTCCTCATGACCGGGATCATCTTCAGCGGCCTGCAACAACAGAAGTTTTCCCTGCTCGGCTTCTACGCCTCAAGGGCCCGGCGGATTATTCCGGCGCTGGCGACGCTGTGCGTGGCGCTACTGATCTTCGGCTACGTGTATTTGCCGCTCGATGACTTCCGCGAATCGATCCGCACGATCAAAAGCAGTCTGCTGTTCAGCTCGAACTTCTTGTTCGCTAAAGACGGCAACTACTTCGACGCGCCGTTGCATGAAAACTGGTTGCTGCACACCTGGTCGCTCTCAGTCGAATGGCAGTTCTACATGCTCTACCCCGTGCTGGTGATGGGGCTGTACAAATTCTTCGGTTCGCAAAAGACCCGCTATGCGCTGCTCGCACTGGCGGTGATTTCATTCGCCGCATCGGTAGTGGTGACCGAGAAAAATCCGACCTTTGCCTTCTATATGCTGCCCACCCGCGCGTGGGAAATGATTGCCGGCGGACTGGTCTTTCTGTTTCCGCTGCGGCTCAGCCAGCGTAACGGCCTGCTCAGCGAAGGCCTCGGTTTGATCGCGATTTTGATCAGCGTTCTGGGCTTTTCCGAAAACGATCTATGGCCAGGTTATCTGGCGCTGCTGCCGGTGCTGGGGACGATGCTGGTGATTTACGGCAACACGCATTCGCTGTTCAGCCGCAACAAGGCGCTGCAATTTACCGGAAGCATTTCCTACTCCGTTTACCTCTGGCACTGGCCGCTGGTGGTGCTGCTGTATCTGTGCGGTTTGCTCAGCAGTTGGCCGCACGTGCTGGGCGGCATTGTTCTGTCGTTCGTGCTCGGTGCGCTGTCCTTCCAGTACGTGGAATCGAAAACCCGCAAGATCATTACGGCGCCGCGCACGCTGTTCAAGTTCGCCGCGCTGACGGTGGCGGTCATTGCCGTGGCGTCGGTGACCTCGTCGCTAGTGAAGAAGTATCCCGCTGCGCGGTTTGCATTCGTCGACCTCGGACAACCGCAATACGCCAGCAAACTCTACCCAAAAGCGTGCTACCCCAACGCCTACGACGCGGCGGACTGCAAGCTGGGCACCGGGGACGTTTCAGTGATTTTGTTCGGCGACAGTCATGCCGAATCGACCGCCGCTGCGGTGCAGATGAACAATCCGCAAGCCGCGCTATCGTGGTCACGCGGTGGCTGTCCTCAATTGCAGAACTTCGAAATGCACGACAAGGATCTGCAAGCCAAGTGCCAAGCCTTCAACCATGAAAAGCTGCAGATCTTGAAGGATTCGTACAAAGGCGTTCCAGTGGTGCTGTTCAGTCGGGCCGCGCTGTACTCCGATCCCGGCCGGGGCAACAGTTATCGCATTCACTTCCCTGACAGCCCCAAAGGTGAATCGGCCTTCATCGACGAATACGTGGCCGAGTACAGCAAAACCGTGTGTGCGATCGCGCAAAACCATCCGGTGTATATCGTCCGGCCGATCCCGGAAATGCCCTTCAGCGTATATAAAGGCCTGAACCTCAATCAGCGGATTTTCCAGCAGACCGCCGATATCTCGGTGCCTTTGGTCGACTATCAAAAACGCAACAGGATCGCCAATTTCACCATCGAAGCCGCTGCCAAACAGTGCAACGCGACGGTGATCGACCCAACGCCATCGCTATGCCCCGACGGCAATTGCATGGGCTCGCTGAATGGCGAGCCGCTGTACTTTGATGACAATCATCTGGTCGATGCCGGCAATCATCTGTTGAAAGGCGCGTTCAAAGATTTAATCAAAGCCATTTAAGGGCGTGCAGCGACACCGCCTCTGGACTTGAAACCCCAGCCCTGTTGCATGCCCGCTGCCGCCAGCAGAATCGCCGCCACGCCCAGCCATTGCAGCGGTTGCAGTCGATGACCGAAGGCGAACCAATCGACGAAAATCGCTGCAATCGGATAGATGAACGACAGCGCACCGGTCAGTGCGGTCGGCAGTTTCTGGATCGCGCCGTACAGCAGCACGTACATCAGACCGGTATGGACGATGCCCAGCGTGATCAGGCTGGCCCACGCACTCGGCGCTTGCGGCAGCGCGGAGAAATGCGCGAATGGTGCGAGCAGCAGTACGCCGGTGCAGACCTGGATCAGCGCGATCAAGTGCGGCGGTGTGCCGGTCAAACGCTTGATGATCAGCGCGGCTATCGCATAGAGAAACGCCGCGCCCAGCGCCAAGGCAATGCCCATCAGGTAATCGTTTCCGCTCTCGCCCTGCGTACCGTGGGCGCTGACAATCGCCAGCATCCCCATAAATGAAATCGCCAGCCAGAACAGTTTCTGCAGGGTGATTTTTTCGCCGAGAAACAGCGCCGCCAACCCCACCAACATGAACGGCTGCACGTTGTACACCGCCGTGCCGATGGCAATTGAGGCTTTCGAATATGAGGCGAACAACAGCAGCCAGTTGCCGACAATCGCCACACCGCTGAGCACCGCCAGCAAGAATGTGGTGCGAGTGAGGATGCCCGGGCGCAAAAAGCCGAACGCAGCGCAAATCAGCAACAAGGTGCCAGCGCCGAACACACAGCGCCAGAACACCACGTCCAGCACCGGTTGCCCGGAGACCAACACGAACCAGCCGATGGTTCCGGATATCAGCATGGCGGCGGTCATTTCAAATGAGCCGCGGCGGGTTGTTGTGTCCATCGTTTACCTCCTGTCTTTGTGACAAAAGTATGCCGAGTGGACAGGGGCTCTCTCCAGAGCAAAAGACAGGCTAAACTGCGGATCTGCCTTTTTTATCGCGGGTGATTATCTGAAATCGCCTAATCCGGGAGGAGCTACATGACTGACGATATCGACCAGATTCTGATTAGCGCATTGATGGAAGACTCGCGCCGCTCGCTCAAGGCATTGGCGCAGATCAGCGGATTGTCGTCACCCAGCGTGGCCGAGCGCTTGAAGCGTCTCGAGGAACGCGGCGTACTCAAGGGCTACACCGTCGAGATCGATCCGAAATGCTTCGGCTATCAACTGCAAGCCATCGTCCGCGTGCGGCCGTTGCCGGGGCAGTTGCAGGAAGTCGAGCGGCAGATCATGTCGATCCCCGAATTCACCGAATGCGACAAGGTGACGGGCGAAGACTGCTTTATCGCCCGCCTGCATGTGCGCTCGATGGAACAACTGGACACCCTCCTCGACCGGCTGAATACGCTGGCGGAAACCAACACCGCGATCGTCAAGAAGACCCCGGTCAAGCGCCGTTTACCGCCGATGGCGTGAGTGCTTTTCCAACAGGTTCGGCGTAGATTGAGTTTTTTCCGGCGAAGGATTGGCGGTGATGAAAACTCAGGTCATGTTGATTGCAGCGGTGCTGTTCAGTGGTTGCGGGACGGTGCAAACGGTCGTGCGCAGCGATCAAGCCGCGGCCAAGAGCCTCAAGGACGAAAAAACCTACTGCGGCGCCGTGCCCCGAATCTACAGCGGCGTGACCTACGACTTCTGCCTGATGCACGCGGAAGTGAAGGACGGTGTCGACACCTTCGACTACAACAATGCCAACCCCGGCGTGCTGATCGATGCAGCGGCGTCCGGCGTCCTCGATACGCTGTTGCTGCCTTACACCATCTATAAACAGCACACAGACGGCAGCATCATTATCAATTGATCCCGTAAGCTTTCCTGCAGACAACAAAAAACCCGCCGAGGCGGGTTTTTCGTTTTCTAATGACAGCGATCAGTCGTCGCGGCTCATGATGCCGAAGATCTGCAACAAGCTGATGAACAGGTTGTAGATCGATACATACAGGCTGATGGTCGCCATGATGTAGTTACGCTCGCCGCCATGGATGATGGCGCTGGTCTGGAACAGAATGCAGACCGACGAGAACAGCACGAAACCTGCGCTGATCGCCAGTTGCAGGCCGCTGATCTGGAAGAAGAAGCTAGCCAGCGTTGCGCCCAGCAAGACGAAGAAACCAGCGGTGATGAAGCCACCGAGGAAGCTCATGTCTTTACGAGTGATTAACACGTAAGCCGACAGACCACCGAAGACCAGTGCAGTCATGGCAAATGCCGAGCTGACCACTTCAGCGCCGCCCTGCATGCCCAGGTAACGGTTGAGGATCGGGCCGAGCAGGAAACCCATGAAACCGGTCAAGGCAAACGCCGACACCAGGCCCCACGCGGAATCGCGGAGTTTGTTAGTGAGGAAGAACAGCCCGTAAAAGCCGATCAGCACCACGAAAATGTTCGGGTAGCCAACGCGCATCTGCTGCGCAACGAAAGCCATCACGCCGCTGAATGCGAGGGTCAGAGCCAGTAGGCCGTAAGTGTTGCGCAGGACGCGGCTAACCTCTAGCTGCTCGACCTGCACGCGGTTGTTGACTGCGTAATCCTGTTCGCGCATGGCGCTACTCCTGGTGGTTTGAAATCTCAAGTTGCAAAGATCATAACAGAGCCGCGGGGGCACGCGAGGCAGAGAGTTTGACAGCTTGTTTCATTACGGTATTATGGCGCCCGCAACGCAATTGGAGGTGTGGCCGAGTGGTTTAAGGCAGCAGTCTTGAAAACTGCCGACTGTAACAGGTCCCTGAGTTCTTATCTAAGGTTCTTCCTGGCTGCAACACTACATACCTCATATCAGCAGCATCCGGGAAATTGGCAGAGTGGTTGAATGCACCGGTCTTGAAAACCGGCGAACGTTAATAGCGTTCCCAGGGTTCGAATCCCTGGTTTCCCGCCACACTCAGTAAAATCAGGGCTTGGAGCGATATAAGCCCTTTTTTGTGTCTGCTCATTCGCGATGTCCCGGCTAGCTGTCGCTCCCCCCAAAAACCAGATCCCCACCGTGCACTCAGCTGAATGCACGCTACTGCGTTCTGCTGCACATCAAAAAGACAACAAGCCCTCAACTGCATGCTTG
>Ga0160457_1000340_pt1 | contig 26073 bp, 25 predicted proteins | sample HID1972M_E6MG_FD_108242 | JGI IMG/M metagenome (GOLD analysis project Ga0160457, IMG submission 108242) | Enriched pill bug-associated microbial communities from UW Madison campus, WI, USA - HID1972M_E6 MG | ecosystem: Host-associated > Arthropoda: Insects > Digestive system > Unclassified ... | reverse complement strand
CAGGCCCGAACCGACCATGATCGGCAGAAGCATTTCGCTGACTTCTTCTTCAGCGGTTTCGAACCAGGCCGCTTCGCGCAGGAACACGCCTTCCATGAAGCCGATGCACCAGCCGCGCAGTTCGGAATCGTCCGGATCTTCACCCAGATCCAGTTCGCACGGCAGCTCGAATTCTTCATCCGACGCCAGTTGACGGGCGATGTGCGCCTTGAGGCCGATCAGCGTGGCTTCGATTTCTTCGCGCTGGGCTTCACCGCTGTAGTGCGGCTCTTCGGCGAACAGCGCGTCGATCCACTCGCGATCCGGCACAACGTCCGAGCAGATCGACAGGGCGGTCAGGTAGCCGTGAGCGGCCACGTAATCCAGCGCCTCGTCGTGCAGCTCGTCGGCGTCGAGGAAGACTTGCAGGCGGGTTAGTTGCTCAGCGAAGGACATTACGGGGCTACCTTGGGGGAATAAACAATGCGGGAATTCTAGGCCTTCTTGCGCGCTCAAGCCAGCCGCACGGCAGATTTGCCGGGCAGAACAACCTAATCCCCTGTAGGAGCTGCCGAAGGCTGCGATCTTTTGATCTTTTAAAAACCACATCAAAAGATCGCAGCCTTCGGCAGCTCCTACAGGAGACAGGGGCGCATCGCAGATTGTATCGACGGGTGTCGCCCTGTGCAGGGAAGGCCTCGGGTATACTGCCGCGTTTTGCGATCCCTGCCCGCATTGCGGCCGTCATGCAATGCGTTCTTACGATTCAGCGGTGCAGCTTTGCCCGTCATGAACCAGCCTTGCAGGGATGTTTTTGTGATTTTTGGAGTTTCTATGCTCGAACAGGCTCAACGCGTCCTCAAGGACATCTTCGGCTACGACAGTTTTCGTGGCCGTCAGGGTGCAATCATTGAGCGCGTGGCCAGCGGCGGTGACGCACTGGTTCTGATGCCTACCGGTGGCGGCAAATCCCTGTGCTTCCAGGTGCCGGCGCTGCTGCGCGAAGGCTTGGCAGTGGTGGTCTCGCCGCTGATCGCGTTGATGGACGACCAGGTCGCCACTCTTGAAGAGCTGGGCGTCGCTGCGGCGGCGTTGAACTCGACACTGAGCGCCGAACAGCAGCGCGACCTCGCCGCACGAATCAAACGTGGTGAAGTGAAAATGTTGTACCTGGCGCCCGAGCGTCTGGTGCAACCGCGCATGCTGTCGTTCCTGCAAAGCCTGGACATCGCGTTGTTCGCCATCGACGAAGCGCACTGCGTGTCGCAATGGGGCCACGATTTCCGTCCGGAATACCTGCAACTCGGTCAACTGGCGGAACTGTTTCCCGATGTGCCGCGCATCGCCCTGACCGCCACCGCCGACAAACGTACCCGCGAAGAAATCGTCACGCGTCTGCACCTGCAGAACGCCGAGCGTTTCCTGTCGAGCTTCGACCGTCCGAACATCTTCTACCGCATCGTGCCGAAAGAGCAGCCGCGCAAGCAGTTGCTGGCGTTTCTGGCCGAGCGACGCAGCGACGCCGGCATCGTCTATTGCCTGTCGCGCAAGAAAGTTGAAGAGGTCGCGACGTTCTTGAGCGAGCAGGGTTTCCCGGCGCTGCCGTATCACGCCGGTCTGCCCAACGATCTGCGTGCCTTCAACCAGAAGCGCTTCCTTAATGAGGAAGGCCTGATCATGGTCGCCACCGTGGCGTTCGGCATGGGCATCGACAAGCCCAACGTGCGCTTTGTCGCGCACCTCGATTTGCCGAAATCCCTTGAGGCGTATTACCAGGAAACCGGTCGCGGCGGCCGTGACGGTCTGCCGGCGGACGCGTGGATGGCCTACGGTCTGCAAGACGTGGTGATGCTCAAGCAGATGCTGCAAAACTCCGAAGGCGACGAGCGCCACAAGCGTCTGGAGCAGCACAAACTCGACGCGATGCTCTCGCTGTGTGAAGAAACCCGCTGCCGTCGTCAGACCTTGCTGGCGTATTTCGACGAAGACATGCCCGAGCCGTGCGGCCACTGCGACAACTGCGTCGATGGCGTGCAGACCTGGGACGCCACCGAGCCTGCGCGTCAGGCGTTGTCAGCCATCTTCCGTACCGGTCAACGTTACGGCGTCGGTCATTTGGTCGATGTGCTGTTGGGCAAGGACAACGAAAAAATCCGCAGCTTCGGTCATCAGCATTTGTCGGTGTGGGGCGTTGGCAAGGCGTTGAGCGAGAGCGAATGGCGCTCGCTGTTCCGTCAGTTGGTGGCGCGGGGCTTGGCGGATGTCGATCACGAAGGTTATGGCGGTCTGCGATTGAACGATAGCTGCCGACCGCTGCTCAAGGGCGAAGTGAGCCTGGAGCTGCGCCGCGATCTCAAGCCGCAAGTCACCGCGAAAAGCGGCAGCAAGAGCCCGGCCAGTCAACTGGTGCGCGGCGAAGAGCGTGAACAGTGGGAAGCGCTGCGTGCGTTGCGGCGCAAACTCGCCGAAGAACATGGCGTGCCGCCGTACGTTATTTTCCCGGATTCGACGTTGCTGGAAATGCTCCGCAGCCAACCGACTTCGTTGGCGGAAATGGCCCGGGTCAGTGGTGTTGGTGCGCGCAAACTTGAGCGTTACGGGGATGCCTTCCTCGAAGTGCTCGGTGGCGAGGTCGAGGCGCCGAAAGTCGTGGCCGATGTGCGCCATGAGCTGATCACATTGGCCCGCGCGGGGATGACGCCGTTGCAGATTGCCGGTCAGTTGCAATGTTCGGAGAAGAACGTTTACACCATGCTCGCTGAAGCGATTGGCAAGCAGCAGTTGTCGCTGGAACAGGCGCTGGATCTGCCTGAAGAGCTGATGGGCGAAGTGCAGGATGCGTTCCTTGACGGCGAAGGTGAGTTGCCGTCGGTCGCTGAGATTGCCGAGTTGTTCGCCGGGCGCGTGCCGGAAGGCGTGCTGTATTGCGTTCGGGCAGCGTTGCAGTCGGAATTTGAGATGTAATTTGGCCGTTGCCCCTCATCGGAACGCCGCCCGCCCAGCCCTCTCCCCTAGGGAGAGGGGGCCGACCGAGGTGTCTTGCGTCCTACATCGACCTGAATGACCGAGTCGATTATGGATTCAACGCTGCACTATCACGTCGGCGTAATTCCCAAATATCCCCCATTCAGTCCCCTCTCCCTCCGGGAGAGGGCTAGGGTGAGGGGCTTCAAGATGTAACGATTCAGTACAGAGCGACTCTTGCCTATAACTGCGGCTCATGCTTAGCTGGCTAATAATTAGAAATTCCTTATTTTTCAGACTAACCGTGAGTGTTTTATGCCGTTAACCGATCAACACCGCTTTGGCATGCAACTGGCCCAGATGTCCCGTGGCTGGCGCGCCGAACTGGATCGTCGTCTCGCCGGGCTGGGCCTTTCCCAGGCGCGCTGGCTGGTGCTGCTGCATCTGGCGCGGTTCGAAGAGGCGCCGACCCAACGTGAGCTGGCGCAGAGCGTCGGCGTTGAAGGGCCGACCCTCGCGCGCTTGCTCGATAGTCTGGAAAGCCAGGGCCTGGTGCAACGCCAGTCCGTGATGGAAGACCGTCGGGCGAAAAAAATTGTCCTCTGCGCCCCCGCGCTGCCGCTCATCGAACAAATAGAAACCATTGCCACGCAGTTGCGCCACGAATTGTTCGAAGGCGTCGACGAGGCGGATTTAAAGGTGTGCATGCGTGTTCATGCGCACATTCTGACCAACCTGGAAAAATCTTGAGGCACAACCCTGTGCCGATTTTTTGAGAGATCGCACTGCGCCGACTATAAGAACTACTGGGCAATATCGTGTTCGTACCGGATGTGCGAACGCATAGAAGTCGGTTTTGCTTATTTAAGGGATGCTCATGCTCGCAAGTTGGCACGTGGTACGGCGCAGTGGCGGCAAATGGTTGCTGCTGGCCGGGCTATTCAGTTACTCGACGTGGTCGATGGCGTTGGGGCTGGGTGACATTACGATCCATTCAAGCCTCAATCAGCCGCTCAAGGCCGACATCGCGTTGGTGGATGTCGGCGGGCTGACGCAAAACGATCTGTCGGTGCGTCTGGCCACGGCGGATGAGTTCGCTGAGGCTGGGGTCGAGCGGGTGTTTTTCCTCAACGACCTCAAATTCATCCCGATCCTGCATGGCAATCGCCGGATGATCCGGGTGACGTCCAGCAAACCGGTCAACGAACCCTTCCTGAATTTCCTCGTGCAGCTCAATCAGCCCAACGGCCGATTGCTGCGCGAATACACGGTGCTGATTGATCCGCCGGGTACGCCGGGAATCGAGCCGGCCACTGATGAGCCGGATCCGCGTGCGCAGTCTTCTGCGTTTCCGATTGTCGAGCCTGTGACCGCGCCGGTTCAGGCCGCGCAGGGCAAGCGCGAAACTGCTCCGCCGCCGCCAGCCCCGGCCGCACCGGCCAACGATGCAGTCGCTGAACAGTTAGCCGCCAGCGTGTTGCTCAATCAACAATTGCAAAAAACCATCGAAGAGCAAAACGCCAAGTTGCAGGAGCAACAGGCGCTGATCACCGACGGCAAAAAACAAATGGGCGAATTGCAGACGCGTCTGGCCGAGCTGCAGAAACCGTCGCCAGCTGTGGTGACGCCAGCACCCGCTCCGGTGGTTGCGCCAGTCGCTACGGAAGATGATTCGCCCAACTGGCTGCTGCTGGGCGGATTAGTGCTGTTGTTGGTCGCGCTGATTGGCGGGTTGATCGTGCGCCGTCGCCAACAAACGCAAACCGTTGCCGCGCCGGCGCTGCCACTTGGCATCGAGCCCGACACAGAGGAAACGCAAAGTCCCGATTCATTCAGACACCACGCTTCAGCCGAACACCGCGAAGAACCCGCAGCAGGCGATGTGCTGGAAGCGGTGGGCATTTACCTCGCTTACGGAAGACTCAGCGAAGCCGTCGGCTTACTGCGCGACGCCTTGGCCAAGGAACCGGAACGCATCGACCTCGGGGTGCAACTGCTCGAGATTTTAGGGCGCCAAGGCGATAACGCGGCGTACGAGCAACAGGAAAACCACTTGCGACAGCTTGGAGTCGATGAACACGAGTTACAGGCAGTCCGAGATCGGCATCCGAAGCTGACGAGTGTTGCGCCGGTTCTGGTGGCCGCACCGATCGCTGCCGCTCAGCCCGAACCTGCAGCGCCGGTGGATGATTTTGAATTGAATCTGGGCGAGCTGTCGATGGATTCCAGTTGGGATCTGCAGGACAGTCCTCCAGCGCCGGTTCAGCCATTGTCGGAGGAGTCGGAGCTGGAATGGATTTCCGAGCCGGATGCGCAGCCGCTGGATGATGACTTCCTCAATGAGTTTGGTGATTCGCAGGCGTTGACGCTGGAGCCGCTGGATTTGCAGTTGTCGGAGCTTGAAGTGGAGGAGGGCGCCGGCAAGCTTGAGGAGGCGCAGAACTGCATTGATGACGGCGATATCGACAGTGCAATTGCGTTGCTTAATGAATTGCTCAAAGAGGGCGATGAACCACTAAAGCAGACGGCGCGGACGTTGTTGGCGGGGATTCGCTGATCTGATTGATGGGGTGAATGTGCCGACGCCTTCGCGAGCAGGCTCGCTCCCACAGGGGAACGCATTCCAAACTGTGGGAGCGAGCCTGCTCGCGAAGGGGCCAGACCAAACAATATCAATCAAAAAGTCTGCCCAAGATTCAGATAAACCGCCTGCTCATCCGCATCATTCAACCCATACGTGAAATTCAACGGCCCCAACGGCGTGTCAAACCCGATAAACACACTCGCCGCATTGATGTAACCACTGTCGAACTCATTGTCATTGTTCCACGCCCGCCCACGCTCCAGCGAAGCACCGGCGTACAGCGGGAAGTCCAGCGGCAGGTATGAACGCGGCGTCAGACGGCGGAAATACACGGCACGCATCAGGCTGACGTTCTGCCCGGAAATCGCATCTTCCCGGAACCCCGACAACTGCCGCGCGCCGCCGAGCAGGAAGCTCGATGTCACCACATTGGCGTCGTCCAGCGTGCGCCCATAACGACCGCCAAGAATCAACGTGTCAGGGCCATGACTCATGGCTTTGTCGATCTTGAAATCCCACTGCCGGTAACGTGTATCCGAGCCCAGACTCGGTTCGAATTGCGTCAGCGTCAGGCTGATGTCCTTGCCTTCGTGTGGGTAGTAAACATTGTCCAGCGAGTCGTACGAGTACTTCAGCGAATAGAAGCCTTCGTTGAAGCTTTCGCTCGGCAGATCCTGATCACCAATGCGCACATCGGCCTTGCCCCATGCCTCGCCGACACCGAAACGCACTTCGCCGTTGTTGCCGATCTGCCGGCCGAGGTTGAGGCCGAAACCGTAGCGCTCGACGCGGTATTGCGCGATCGGATCATTATCGAGAATCGACTCGACGTTCTGCGCTTCGAACGATGCATACGGGGCGACGAAGTAGCGCGAACCGACGTCCAGCGGCTGATAGAACTCGGTGTACAACTCTTGTTTGTCGCCGATCTGCGCGCGCGTCAGCCATTCCGCGCCGAGACGGTTGATGCCGTTGACGCGGTAGCTGGCGCCGAGGTTGAAGGCGCTGTCGCCGCGCATGTCGTCCGACAGATTGAGGCCGACGCGCAGGTAATCGGTGCCGCTGCGTTTGCCGCGCGCGCTGATCACCAGGGTGTGATCCGGGCCTTTGTGCACCACGCGGTATTGCACCTGCTCGAAGTAATCGAGGCCGTACAAGGTGCCCATGTCCGAATGCAGTCGGCCCAGATCCAGCGGTTCGCCGATGGGTTGACGGATGTAGTAGCGGATCACGTCATCATCGACTTTCGAATCGTTCTCCACGCGAATGGCGGTGATGACCGGCGTGCGCTGGCCCGGCGAACGGGCGGCGTTGAGTTCGGCGTCCTGGGATTCACTCGGCTTGAGCTGGGCGAGGCGGGCGTCGAGGGCTTTGGTTGCGCGGTAACCGGCGTCGATCATTTCCTGCGCCTTGCCGAAATCGGTGACGCCGAAGGCGGCCAGTGCCGGTTGAATCAAAACGTCATCGGCGTGCAGCGCGGCGAGTTGTTCTTCCGAGTTGCGCCGGGTCATCAGGGTGATCGACTGGTTGAGCACGTCGACCACGGTGGTCAGTTGTTTGCGGTTGCGCAGCGGCGTACCGATGTCGACCACGATGGCGATGTCGACGCCCATTTCCCGCGCCACATCGAGCGGAATGTTGTCGGTCATGCCGCCGTCCACCAGCAACCGGCCATCGAGTTCGACCGGCGCGAACACCGCCGGGATCGACATGCTCGCGCGAATCACCTGCGGCAGATGGCCTTTGCGGAATACCACTTTCTCACCGTTGGCGATGTCGGTGGCCACGGCGCGGAAGGGGATCGGCAGTTTGTCGAAATCGCGGGTATCACTGGTGTGGGCTAACAGGCTTTCCAGCAGCAGCGCGAGGTTTTGCCCCTGAATCACACCCAGCGGCAGGCCGAGGCTGCCGTCGTCGCGAAAGCTGAGTTTCTGTTTCACCAGAAAATCGCGGTCGTCCTGCTTGCGTCGAAACGGCACGTCTTCACGCGGTGGCGCGTCGGACAGCGCGGCTTGCCAGTCGATGTTCAGCGCGAGTTTTTCCAGCTCGTCGATCTTGTAACCCGAGGCGTACAAGCCGCCGACCACCGCGCCCATGCTGGTGCCGGCGATCGCATCGATCTTGATGCCTTGCTCTTCCAAAGCCTTGAGCACGCCGATGTGCGCCAGCCCGCGCGCGGCGCCGCCGGACAGCACCAGGCCGATTTTCGGGCGCGGCGCTTCAGTGGCATGGACGAAGAGGGGCAGAAAACCAAGCAGCAGGCAGAACAGCAGACGGCGCATTGTGAGTCTCGGGGCAAGCGGTAAAGCCGGCTATTATAGCGGCGCCCTCTGTCTCAGGAGTTGTAGCGAACATGACTGTCGCAAAAGCAGAAGTTGTCATCACTTATTGCACGCAATGCCAATGGCTGTTGCGCGCCGCGTGGCTGGCGCAGGAGTTGCTCAGCACCTTCGGCGACGACCTCGGCAAAGTCTCGTTGGTGCCGGGCACTGGCGGGGTGTTTCAGATCACCTGCGCTGGCGTGCAGATCTGGGAACGCAAGGCCGACGGCGGTTTTCCGGAAGCCAAGGTGCTGAAGCAGCGGGTGCGCGATCAGATCGATCCTGACCGCGACCTCGGTCACAACGACCGCACTCAGTGAGACGCGGCCTCGGCGGCGACGGTTTTCTTGTCGGCATTGCCTGACATCCGCGCCGAGACGACGATGGCGACAATGATCAGCGCGCCGCCGATCAACATCTTCGGTGTCGGGTTTTCATTGAACAGCAGCCAGGCGACCGTGATGCCGTAGACCGGCTCCATCGCGAACACCACCGCGGCGGTACGCGCCTTGATCACCGCCAGACTGGCCACGAACAGACTGTGAGCGACGCCGGTGCAGAACACGCCGAGCAGGGCGATCCACAACCAGTCCAGTGCGCGCACTTCGCTCAGTTGTGGCGCCGCGACCAGCAGCAGACACAGCGCCACCACCACGTTTTGACACAGCGCCGCCTGCACCGCCGGGATGCGTCCGGAACTGGCGCGGTTGGTCAGCGACAGCAATGAGAACAGCAGCCCCGACAGCACCGACCAGAGCAAACCAACGGTGGCGCCGCTGCCCAGATCGAAGGCCGGGGTCACCAGAATCAGGCCGACGCTGACCAGCACCACCAGCACAATCTCGTTGGCGCGGATGCGTTCGCGGAAGATCAGCCCTTCAAGAATCACCGTGAATGCCGGGAAACTGGCGAAGCCCAACGTGGCGATGGCGACGCCGGCGACTTTCACCGAAATAAAGAAACTCACCCAATGCCCGGCCAGCAACACGCCGCTGAGGATCAGTCGACGCCAGTCCACGGCCTCGAGTTTTTGCCAGCCCTGCGCACTGGCGAAACGGGCAAAAAATGCCAGGGCGAGCACGGCAAAAGCGGCGCGGCCGAAAACGATCACGGCGGGGGAGGCGGCAGCGAGTTTGCCGAACACACCGGTCAGGCCAAACATCAAAGCACCAATGTGCAGAGCGCCGAGGGCGGTACGCGGAGTCATTGCAATCCTTAATCCAGACACGATTCGTTGTGATGCATTGATCGTTCCCACGCTCTGCGTGGTAACGCCTCTAGGGATGCTCTGCGTCCAGTGACGCGGAGCGTCACGGGCTGCATTCCCACGCAGAGCGAGGGAACGATCATGAATGGTTGAGGGCCAAGAGTCTGTCGGCGGACTATCGTCTTTTGTCGCCGGAGTCGCGGCGAAGCTGGCCGGGTGATGAGCCGAACTCGCGCAGGACGGCGGCCGAGAAGGCGCTTTGCGAGCTGTAACCGACGCGACTGGCAATCTCGCCCATCGGCAAAAGCGTGTCGCGCAACAAATGCACCGCCAGATGCAGGCGTCGACTGCGCATGTAATCCATCGGCGTCTGCCCGCATTCCGCCATAAACCGCGCATGCAGCCGCGCACTCGACAACCCGGCAACCCGCGCCAGATCGGCAACTTGCAGCGGATAAGCCGCGTTCTGCTCGATGTGCGCATCCAGCGCCGCATAAGGCAAACGGCGGGCAGTCAGTTCGGCTGGTTTCGCATGATTGAGGCTGGCCAGCAGCAACACCGAGCCTTGCTGCGCGATCAACGGATCGCTGACCGGACTGTTCGCCAGCCAACTGACCAACTGACTCTGCCCGGAATCCAGCGACAAACGCGCAGGCTGATCAAGCAAACGGCGACTGGCCTCGGCATGTTCACCCAACGAATCCACCAGCCATTGCCCGTCAGGAATGTCCATCACCAGACAACGACTGCCATCGGGACTGCCGCACGCGTGGTGCGCGCCCGAAGGGATCACCACAAAACTCTGCTGACGCACCTGACTGCCACGGCCCTCGACCTCGAAATCCAGCGCGCCGGACAGCCCGAACACCAGTTGGGCGTGCTCGTGGCTGTGGACGATCAGATCGCGGGTGTACTGACGCAGGGTGAGAAGCGGGCGCATAAACAAGTCTCCGGGCAGGCCTGCAGTCTACACCGGCGGGCGCAGTGTGCGCTGTCACACGACTGACTTGCGGCTGTCATGGTCGATTAACCGGACGCGCGCAGAGTGGCGAAAACATCGCAGAGGGTTGCCCATGACCAGCGCCGAGCTCGCCAGACCTAGCCGCAAACAACGGGTGCGAACCCTGTGGATCTCCGACGTGCACCTGGGCACGCGCGATTGCCAGGCAGAGCACTTGTCGACGTTCCTCAAGGGCTATCACGCCGACAAGGTGTATCTGGTCGGCGACATCATCGACGGCTGGAAACTGCGCGGCGGCATGTACTGGCCGCAAGCGCACACCAACGTGATCCGGCGCTTGCTGACAATGAGCAAGCGCGGCACCGAAGTGATCTACGTCACCGGCAATCACGATGAGTTCTTGCGCCGCTACTCGAAGCTGATTCTCGGCAATATTCAGTTGGTCGACGAAGCGGTGCACGTCACCGCGGACGGTCGGCATCTGCTGGTGATTCACGGCGATCAGTTTGATGTGATCACCCGATATCACCGCTGGCTGGCCTTCCTCGGCGATTCGGCCTACGAATTTACCCTGACCCTGAATCGCTGGCTCAACCATTGGCGGGCGCGCTATGGCTACGGCTATTGGTCGCTGTCGACGTATCTCAAGCACAAGGTGAAGACGGCGGTGAGTTTTATCAGCGACTTCGAAGAAGCCATCGCCCATGAGTGCGTGAAGCGCGGGTTGCACGGGGTGGTCTGCGGGCACATTCACCATGCCGAGATTCGTAAGGTCGGCGAGGTGGATTACCTCAACTGCGGCGATTGGGTGGAGTCGTGCACGGCGCTGATCGAGCATTGGGATGGCACGATCGAGTTATATCGGCTAGCGGATGCGCAGGCGCGAGAGGCGGAGCTAAAAGCGGCCAAAGTCGCCGAATTCGCTTGAACAACCCAAATCATCTGTGGGAGGGGGCTTGCTCCCGAAAGCGGCGTGTCATATAAAAATTGACTGACTGACACACCGCATTCGGGAGCAAGCCCCCTCCCACATTTGATCGGCGGTGACAGTCAGGCGGGGCTATGTTCTTCCATCGCCGCCTTGTAAATGGAGTTCTTCGGCTGCGCAAACAAGCGTTCCATCATCGGTTCAAAGAAGCTCAACGGCAGCGTGTCATACGCCGGATCAAACGCAGCCGCATCGTACTTGGCGCAAAACTCGGCCGTCGCCTGATACTGCGGATGCCCGGCGAACTGCTCGCGCAAATGCCGATCCATGCCCAAATGATGAAAGAAGTAGTAGCCCTGAAACACCCCGTGTTTCTCCACCATCCACAAATTATCGGCACTGACGAACGGCTTGAGAATCGCCGCCGCAATGTCCGGATGGTTGTACGAACCGAGCGTGTCACCAATGTCATGCAGCAACGCGCAGACCACGTATTCCTCGTCGCGACCATCACGAAAGGCGCGGGTTGCGGTCTGCAGCGAGTGGGTCAGGCGATCCACCGGGAAGCCGCCGAAGTCGCCTTCAAGCAGTTTCAGGTGAGCCATGATCCGCGAGGGCAATTGTTTGGCGTAGGCACTGAAGTCCGAGGCGATGATCGCCCAGTCTTCCTGCGTACCGTCCTTCATATGGGTGAAACGGGCATTGGCATTCATCGGCAAACCTCGTGTTTCTTATTGTTTAGAACGCCACGCGACCCAGGATCATGTCGCGGTACATGACGAAATCGCCGAGCAGGCTGTACAGCGGATGCTGGAAAGTCGCCGGCCGGTTCTTCTCGAAAAAGAAATGCCCGATCCAGGCAAAGCTGTACCCCGCCAATGGCACGGCCAATAACAGCAGCCAGGCGCCTTTGGCGATGGTCATCGCCAGAATGAAAATAACCAGCGTGGTGCCGATGAAATGCAGACGCCGGCAGGTGCTGTTGTTGTGCTCACTGAGGTAATACGGATAGAACTCAGCGAAGCTGTTGAATTGCTTGATGTTTTCCACGACCGCGTTCTCTGTGGTTATTGTTCTGGCGACGAGTTGTTCTGCGGGTAGCTTATTTGAGTCTAGAGTGATCATTGGCGTGGGCCAGTGACAATCGGCGCCACTTTAGTATCCTTCGCAAATCAGGCCGTAACATGCGGCCCATCATGTAAAAGAAAAACGCCATGAGCGAACGAACGACTTCTGCAAGCTGGGCGATGGGGATTGTCAAAGCATTGGAGATGGACGGCCTGGATTGCCGGGTTCTGTTCAAGCAACTGGGGCTCGATTACACGGCTCTGGATGATCCGGATGCGCGCTTCCCGCAAGACTCCATGACCCGGCTCTGGCAACGGGCGGTCGAGCTGTCCGGTAATCCGGCGATCGGCCTGAACATGGGCAAAGTGGTGCGACCGGCATCGTTTCATGTCGCCGGTTACGCGCTGATGTCGAGCAATACGCTCGCTGAAGGCTTTCAACGGCTGGTGCGCTATCAGCGGATCATCGCCGAAAGTGCCGACCTGAGTTTTCGTCTGCTCGAAGAAGGCTACGCGCTGATTCTGACCGTGCATGGCGATCATCTGCCGCCGACCCGACAAAGCGCTGAAGCCTCTCTGGCCTGCGCGTTGGGCCTGTGCGGCTGGTTGAGCGGGCGTACGCTGCACCCGGTCAAAGTGTTGGTGCAGGGCGCCCAACCCGCCGATCTCGAACCGTATAAACAAGCCTTCCATGCGCCGTTGGTGTTCAACGCGCCATACGATGCGCTGATCTTCGAACGCGCCGACATGGAAGCGCCGCTGCCCACCGCCAACGAGGCGATGGCGCTGCTGCACGATCGTTTTGCCGGAGAATATCTGGCGCGGTTTTCCGAGAGCCGGGTCACGCACAAGGCACGGCAGGTGCTGTGCCGTTTACTCCCGCAAGGTGAACCGAAGCGCGATACCGTGGCGCAGACCCTGCATTTATCGCAGCGTACGTTGCAGCGACGGTTGCAGGAGGAGGGCACGAGTTTTCAGCAGTTGCTCGATGACACCCGCCGCGAACTGGCCGAGCAGTATTTGGCGCAACCGAGCATGACCTTGCTGGAAATCGCATATCTGTTGGGTTTTGCCGATCCGAGCAACTTCTTCCGCGCCTTCCGCCGCTGGTTCGACACCACGCCCGGCGATTACCGGGCGCGGCTGTTGCAGGCGCCGAACGCGGTCAATGACGCCAAAATGCCGGAATACACAGCACAAACACCGTAATGATCTCGAGTCGGCCGAGCAGCATGCCGAACGACAGAATCCACTTCGCCGCATCCGGCAGGGTGGCGAAGTTGCCCGCCGGGCCAATGGTCTCGCCCAAGCCCGGGCCGACGCCGGACACGGTGCTGGCGGCACCGGTCAGTGCGGTCATCCAGTCGACGCCAAGTAGCGATAGCAGCAGGGCGATCACGCAGATGGTGATGGCGAAAAAGAACGAAAAGGTCAGAATCGAACGCACGATCTCTTCGTCGAGACGGTGACCGTTGTACTTCTGCTTGATCACAGCGCGTGGGTGAATCAGCTGATTAAGGTTGGCCTTGAGCAGGATGTAGGCGACCTGGAAACGGAAAATCTTGATCCCGCCCGCGGTCGAGCCGGAGCAGCCGCCGACAAAACCCAGATAGAAAAACAGCATCAGCGAGAAGTTGCCCCACAGGCTGTAATCGCCGAGGGCGAAACCAGTGGTGGTGACCACCGAGGTCACGTTCAGCGCTACGTGGCGCAGCGCGTCCAGCCAATGCAGGTTGGTCGTCCACCAATACCAGGTGCCAAGCACCAGCCACGTCACCAGCAACATCCCCAGCAAACCCTGCACCTGCTGATCGCGGATCAACGCCTTGCGGTTGCCGCGCATGGTCGCCACGTACAGGGTGAACGGCAGGCTGCCGAGAATCATGATCACCACCGCAACCCAGTGCACCGCCGGTTGCGTCCACTTGGCCAGCGACTGGTCGGAGGTCGAGAAACCGCCGGTGGAAATCGCCGACATCGCGTGATTGATCGCATCGAACGGGCTCATCCCCGCCCACCAGAATGCGAGGCTGCCGACAATGGTGATGCCAACGTACGCTGCCACGATCAGCCGCGCCACCATGTGCGAGCGCGGCATGACCTTTTCCGAACGGTCGGACGATTCAGTCTGGAACAGGCGCATGCCACCGATGCGCAACAGCGGCAGGATCGCCACCGCCATACCGATAAAGCCGATGCCGCCGATCCAGTGCAGCAACGAGCGCCACATCAGGATGCCGGGGGACATGTCGTCGAGATGATTGAGCACGGTCGAACCGGTGGCGGTGATCCCGGACATGCTCTCGAAGAACGAGTCGGTGTAACTGATGTGCTGGGTCAGCAGAAACGGCAGCGCGGCGAAAATACACACCACCAGCCAACTGCTGACGGTGAGCAAATACATGTCACGCGGGCGCAAATGAATGTGTTCGGGGCGGCCCGGAATCACCAGCGCGAGGCCGGCGACGAAGGTGATCATGCTCGCCCAGAGGAACGACGGCAGATCGCTGGTGCGATCGAAAATCACCAGGGTGGCCATGGGCACGACCATGGCGACAGCCAGCGTGATCAGGAAGATGCCGATGATGAAACCAATGATCCGTAAGGTCGGCAACGCCATGAAGTCCGCTCGGGCTGTGGTGGGGAGGGCGCCATTCTACCTGCGGGGCAGGGCATGTAAACCGGCATCCTGTTGGCAGTTACAGCTAGAATAGCCGCACATATTTTTCAGGAGGTGGCCGATGCAGGCTCTCGACGCGTTGCTCAACCGTGTTTCCGTTCCACGACTGGTCGAACCGGCCCCTACTGCCGAACAGCGCGAAGCCTTGTTTGGCGCCGCGATGCGCGCACCGGATCACGGGCATCTGCAGCCGTATCGCTTCCTGACCGTCGAAGGCGCGGCGCGCGAGCAAATGGGCGAGTTGCTGGCCGAAGCGGCGCAGCAGCAGGCAGGCGAAGTCACCGAAGCGATGATCGACAAGGCCCGCAACGGCCCGCTGCGAGCGCCGTTGGTGGTTGTGGTGATCGCTAAATTGCAGGAACACGTGAAGTATCCGAAGGCTGAGCAGTTACTCGCCGCCGGGTGCGCGGCGCACGGGATTTTGCTGGCGGCGTATGCGCAGGGGATTGGCGCGGTGTGGCGTACCGGGGATTTGGCGTATTCCCGGCACGTGGCGCAGGGTTTGGGCCTGACCGAAGGTGAAGAGGTTATCGCATTCCTCTACCTTGGCACGCCGCAGAAAGAACCGCGTGTGGCGGAGAAGGTTGACCTGGCCGAGTTCGTCAGCGCCTGGCCCGGTAAGGCTTAAAATCAAAAGATCGCAGCCTGCGGCAGCTACTACATTGGAATGCGTTTTCCTGTAGGAGCTGCCGCAGGCTGCGATCTTTTTGCATCATCGAAAATCTACGGCTGAACCACCGCGCCCGGCACCAACGGCAATTCCAGACTCGCGACAAACCCGCCCTGCGGATGATTGGCCAACGTCAAACTCCCGCCATGCCGTTCCGCCGCCCTGCGCGCAATCGCCAGGCCCAAGCCATGTCCCGCCGCCGTCTGTCCCGGCGCGCGATAGAACGGTTCACCCAACTGACTCAAATGTTCGGCCTGCACCCCCGGCCCATGGTCGCGCACGCTCACAATAATTTTCTCGCCCTGACGTGACGCCTGCATTTCAATCGCCTGCCCCTCCGGGTTAAAACGCTGAGCATTACGCAGAAGATTATCGACGGCCCGCTCAATCATCGTCGGCCAACCTTTGAGTTGCAGATTCGGTTCAACGTCCAGACGCACTGTCTGCTCGGGCGAACCGAGTTTTGCGTCTTTCTGCAAAGTGCCGAGCAGTGCATTCAAATCCACGTCTTCCGCACTGGCGTTGTCCGCATCGACCCGTGCCAGCACCAGAATCTCGCTGATCAACGCTTCGAGGCGATCGCACTCGCGGGTCAGGCGTGGCCAGAGTTTTTCGCGCTCTTCAGGGTTGGCCCGTTCGGCCAGCGCCAAAGCAATGCGCAGCCTTGCCAGTGGTGAACGTAATTCATGGGAAACGTCGCGCAGCAACTGGCGTTGACTGCCGATCAGGCTTTGCAGGCGCGCGCCCATGCGGTTGAAGTCAGTGGCGAGCACGCCGAATTCATCGCGGCGGTTGGCCAGTTTGGCCAGGCTGTTTTGCTGATAGGTGGTTTGCCCCAGATCATGTACTGCGCCGCGTAATCGACTGAGCGGGCGGGTGATGGAGAAGGTTACCAGCAGGCTGAACAGGGTCAGCACCACCAGCGCGATGCCCAACGCACTCAGCGGCCAGAGCAGGCTTTCGCGGTGCCAGGCGTCGAGTTCCGGGTGCGGGATGCGGTAGATGAACAGGTAGGTGTCGCCGGTTTTTTCGCTGGTGAATTCGTCAGTGAGGCGGCGCCATGGCAGGCGGCGGTCATCATTGTTCTGCCGGGCTTCGAACGCGGCGGCGCGGCGCGGGAAGGTGCCGCGTACGACCGGATCGCCGGATTCGTTCAGCACCTGGACGTCGATGTGATATTGACGTTTGCGTTGTTCGAGGATGTCCTGAGCGGCTTCCTCGCCCTGGGCTTCGTAGGTTTGCGTCCAGTCGCCGGCCAAGGTGTTGAGGCCCGGATGGCGGCTGAGGATCCACGCGTCCTGATTGAGCATATGCCCGAGCAGAATCGACAACCCGGCCACCAATGCGATGGCCAGCCAGAAGCTCGCGAGAATACGCCAGAACAATGAACGCACAGAAAATCCTCAATCAAACATAAACCACTGTAGGAGCTGCGGCACGCTGCGATCTGATCGTTCCCATGCTCTGCGTGGGAATGCAGTCGGGGACGCTCTGCGTCCCACAGTCAAAAGATCGCAGCGTGCCGCAGCTCCTACAGGGGCAAGTGCAAAAAGGCCCAACGGGGTTAGCCGTTGGGCCATGGTCAGAACATTATTGCGCTTTTTGCGGCTGTTGCGCTTTCCACGCCTTGAACTCGGCCCATTCGGCACGGCGTTCAGCCTGTTTTTTCTGGATCTCGTCGAATTTCTTCTGTTGATCCGGCTTCAGCACCGCACGAACATCGGCCTCGCCTTTCTTGTGGTTGGCGGCCATCTCGTCTTTCAGGGCTTTCTGATCCGCTGGCGAGAGTTTTTCCAGGTACTTGTCGACCACTTGCTTACGCTCGTGCATCTGCTCGCCCATGATCTTGCGGATCTGCTCGCGTTGTTCGCGGGACAGGTCGAGTTGGCTGTACGGGCCCTTGCCGTGCATGCCGTGCATTTGACCGCCGTGGCGTGGGCCGTCGAGCGGTCCACCCATCGGGCCGCCATCTTGCGGCATGGCCATGGCAACGGTTGGCAGAGCGGCAGCGAACATCAGAGCGATAAGAGTCTTGCGCATGGTGTATCTCCTTGTCTCGTTCCCGGTACGTTCCGGATGAGTTCAGATTACGGAGATCAAGGTCAGCGGCGGTCAGCGCTACGTAAAGCTTGGGTAAAGACGTTTCGTCATCAGCCTTACACATACCCCTGTAGGAGCTGCGGCACGCTGCGATCTTTTGACTGTGGGACGCAGAGCGTCCCCGGCTGAATTCCCACGCAGAGCGTGGGAACGATCAGAAAAACAAGATTAAAAGATCGCAGCCTTCGGCAGCTCCTACAGGGGGCGATTTATCGTCATCCCCGTGCGGGACGGGCGTAATTCAGAGGCTGTAGTAGTAACCACGGCTGCGCAGGGCGACGATGCGTGGGCGGCCGTCGGGGTGCGGGCCGATTTTTTTGCGCAGGTTGCTGACGTGCATGTCGAGGCTGCGGTCGTACAGGGTCAGTTTGCGGCCGAGGGCGATCTGCGCCAGTTCCTGCTTGTCCAGCGGTTCGCCGGGCTGCTTGAGCAGCGCTTCGAGCAAACGACTTTCGGAAACAGTCAGGGTCAGTTCTTTTTCGTCGATGCTGACCACGCCGCGCACCGGGCTGAAACTCAGGTCGCCCAGCTCCAGTTGCGTCGACACGGCGGCCGGGTGACTGCGGCGCAATACGGCGCGCAGGCGCGCGGTCAGTTCGCGCGGGTCGCACGGTTTGGCCAGATAATCGTCGGCGCCGAGTTCCAGGCCGAGGATACGATCCAGCGGTTCGCCACGGGCCGACAACATCAACACCGGCAGATCAGCGTGATCGTTGCGCAACTGCTTGAGCAGTTCCAGACCGCTGCCGTCGGGCAGCATCACGTCCAGCACCACCGCCGCCGGAGCGGTTTCGGCCAACGCTTTACGGGCGCTCTGGCCATCGTGGCAGGCGCGCACCTGGAAGCCTTCCTGGCTTAACCAGCTACTCAGGAGTTCGCACAACTCCTGGTCATCATCAATCAGTAACAGCTCGCTCATGACTCACTCAATTTAGCCATTGCCGACGTTTTCGGCTTGCTCCACTGGCAAAGATACCGCAGAGCAGCGCCAATAGCGCTACCCCGGCTCCCGTGACGAACCACTGCTGTTGATCGGTCAACAAACGCGGAAGCGGGCTGGCCTGTGCTTCCTTGAGTTGCAGCTTGAGGCGCTGGTTCTCCTGGCGCAACCGGGCGAGCTGAGCGCTTTCGCGTTCGTTGTCGACATTTTGCAGTTGTTTGTTCAGTTCTTCTCGCTGCTGCTCGCTGGCCTTGAGGCGCTGCTGCAACTCGGTGATCTGGCTGCCGGCGCTTAATGACAATGGCGTGGAATTGCCGCCTTCGGCGTTTTCCTCACCATGGGCGGGCGCCATGATCGACAGCGTGATCAACATCAGACACAACGAACCCTTGCGCATCGCAACACCTGCTTCCCAATGGATAGTGGGCAGGTTGTCGGCAGACGAACGAGAATAATGAGCGATTGAGAGCTGCAAGAATCAGGAAGGTTCATTGCGCCGGAGCGGACTTGCATTGGGTATAGGTGGTTTTTTGGTGCGGGTGGCTTTGTGGTGCAAGGGAGTTGATGGTGCAGGTGACTTTGTGGCGAGGGGATTTATCCCCGATGGGCTGCGAAGCAGTCCTGAAAAAGGAGTATGCGGTGTGTCAGGCACACCACATCGAATGGCTTTTGGGGCGGCTTCGCCACCCATCGGGGATAAATCCCCTCACCACAGGAATCCCCTCACCACAGGAATCCCCTTTGTCTCAGTAATCCTGTAAGGCCCTGTCTTCAGCGTTAAGGCAGGACTTGTTTGAACGGTTTGACGACCACATTGGCATACACACCCGCCGCAATATACGGATCCGCATCAGCCCATGCCTGCGCAGCGCTTAGGGAGTCGAACTCGGCGACGATCAGGCTGCCGGTGAAACCTGCGGCGCCCGGATCATTGCTGTCGACCGCCGGGTGTGGGCCGGCCAATACGATGCGGCCTTCGCCCTTGAGCGCTTGCAGGCGTTCCAGATGCGCAGGGCGCGCGGCCAGGCGAGCTTCCAGTGAGTTGGCGACGTCGGTGGCAATGATTGCGTAGAGCATGTCAGTCCTCGGTTTTTGGTGTTGTTGGGGTATCGGCATCGTGCAGGTGGCGCGACAGGTAAATGCCCTGTGCGACCAGGAACACCAGGGTCATGCCCAGGCTGCCGAACACCTTGAAGTCCACCCAGTAGCTCTGGAAGGTGAAGGCGACGAACAGGTTGGCGGCCCCGCAGAACAGGAAAAAGGCGATCCAGGCGATGTTCAGGCGCGTCCAGACCGGATCCGGCAGGGGCAGCGCGTGGCCCATGATCCGTTTGATCAGCAGGCGGTCGCCGATGAAGTGGCTGCCAATGAACGCGACGGCAAACAGCCAGTTGACCACCGGGGCTTTCCACTTGAGGAAGGTTTCGCTGTGGAAGGCCAGCGTCAGGCTACCGAACACCAGACACGCGATCAGGGTCAGCCACTGGCTCTTTTCCAGCTTGCGCTGTTTGATGAAAAGCGCGCCGTACACCACCAGGGAGCTGATGATGAGCATCGCGGTGGCGCTGTAAATACCGCCTACAGTGACTTCATGGCCCGCGACATCGACCACCCGTGGATCAAGTTTGTAAACGATGAAAAACAGCAGAAGCGGGATGAAATCGATGAATTGTTTCACAGTAAGAGCCAGAAGCTGGATGTGGCGGCATAATAACAAACATATGGGCGCGCGATAGCGCCAGCTGATTTGAGGTTACAACTCTCCGTGAATGTTGATTTGCACTGCCATAGCACGGCCTCCGATGGCGCACTGGCGCCTGCGGTTCTGGTTGCGCGTGCGTTCGAAAACGGCGTGCGAGTCCTGGCGTTGACCGACCACGACACCCTCGAAGGCCTCGCTGAAGCGCGCGCGACCGCCAAAGAATTGGGCATGCAACTGGTCAACGGCGTCGAATTGTCCTGCACTTGGGGCGGCGCAACCATTCATGTGCTGGGCTACGGTTTCGACGTCAACGCCGCGCCGTTGGTCGAGGCCATCGCCAAATTGCACGATGGGCGCTGGCTGCGGTCGGAAGAAATAAGCCGCAAGCTCGCCCTCAAAGGCATGCCCGGTGCCCTCGACGGCGCGCGGAAAATCCAGCAGGAACTGGGCGACAGCGGCAATGCGCCGGCCCGTCCGCATTTCGCTGACTGGATGGTACGTGAAGGTTTCGTTAAGGATCGCGCCGAGGCCTTTCGCAAGTGGCTCGGCGCCGGCAAGCTGGGCGACGTCAAGCTGCACTGGCCGACGCTGGAAGACACCGTCGGGACGCTGCGCGCCGCCAATGCCTGGGTCAGCCTGGCGCATCCGTGGCACTACGATTTCACCCGCAGCAAGCGCCGAAAGCTGATTGCCGACTATATTCAAGCAGGCGGGCATGCAATCGAGGTGGTCAATGGCCACCAGCCTGCGGAACAGGTGGGCAGCCTGGCAATCCTTGCCCGTGAGTTCGGTCTGCTGGTCAGTGCCGGCAGTGACTTCCATGGCCCTGGCGGCTGGTCCGAGATCGGCCAGTACCGGCCGGTTCCCGAGGACCTTCCACCCCTGTGGTGTCGGTTCAAACATGACACAGATATTGCCGCCGTCTGAACAGGTAGATAATGTGAGTCAATTTTTCCAGATTCATCCGGAAAACCCGCAAGCGCGCCTGATCAAACAGGCGGTCGAGATCATCCGCAAGGGCGGGGTAGTGGTGTATCCCACGGACTCTTCCTACGCGATCGGTTGCCAAATCGGCGACAAGACTGCCATCGAGCGCGTGCGACGCCTGCGTCAGCTCGATGAAAAGCACAACTTCGCGCTGATCTGCAGCGACCTGTCGCAACTGGGCAATTACGCCAAGATCGACACCGGCACCTTCCGCATTCTCAAGGCGCACCTGCCGGGGCCTTACACTTTTATTCTCAACGCCACCCGCGAAGTGCCGCGCCTGTTGCTGCACCCGAAGAAGCGCACCATCGGTCTGCGCGTGCCGAGCCATCCGATTGCGCTGGCGCTGCTGGCCGAACTGGGCGAGCCGCTGATGAGCGTGACCCTGATCATGCCCGGCGATGAAGACCCGCTCAGCGATCCGTACGAAATGCGTCAGTTGCTCGAACACCAGGTGGACTTGATCGTGGATGGCGGTTTCGGCGGCATCAAAGCCTCCACCGTGATCGACCTGACCGGCGACGACCCGGAAGTGGTGCGCGTCGGTTGCGGCGATCCGACGCCGTTCATGGTCGAGGCCTGAATGTCCGCAGTGGAAACCGTTGTCGATCCCCAGGCCGATGCTCAGCAGGAACTGCCGTTTGCCATGGTCTATGGCCAGGCGGTCATGGAAATGCCGCTCGACCTGTACATCCCGCCGGATGCGCTCGAGGTATTTCTTGAAGCCTTCGAAGGCCCGCTCGACCTGCTGCTGTACCTGATCCGCAAACAGAACATCAACATTCTCGACATCCCGGTGGCGGAAATCACCCGCCAGTACATGGGTTACGTCGAGTTGATGCAGTCGGTGCGCCTGGAACTCGCCGCCGAGTATCTGGTGATGGCGGCAATGCTCGCCGAGATCAAGTCGCGCATGCTCCTGCCGCGCGCTGAAACTGTCGAAGACGAAGAAGACGACCCGCGCGCCGAACTGATCCGTCGCTTGCAGGAATACGAGCGTTTCAAGGCTGCCGCCGAAGGCATCGACAACCTCAGCCGCGTCGGCCGCGACGTGGTCGTGCCGAAGCTCGATGCCCCGGAAGCCCGCGCGCGCAAGCTGTTGCCGGATGTAGCGCTGGAAGAAGTTTTGATGTGCATGGCCGAAGTGCTACGCCGTGGCGACATGTTTGAAAGCCACCAGGTCAGTCGTGAAGCACTGTCCACCCGCGAACGCATGAGCGATGTGCTGGAACGCCTCAAGGGCGGCGGTTTTGTGCCGTTTGTCGAGCTGTTCACTGCCGAAGAGGGCAGGCTGGGTGTAGTGGTGACCTTTATGGCAATCCTTGAACTGGTCAAGGAATCCTTGGTCGAGCTGGTGCAGAATGAGCCGTTCGCCGCGATCCACGTGCGAGCCCGAGCCGAATAACGAGTCGAAACATGAACCTGACTGAACCCCGCGAGCTGGCACCCCTGCTTGAAGCCTTTCTGTTGGCCTCGGGAAAGCCGCAATCCCTTGAGCGTCTTTTTGAACTGTTCGAAGAAGGCGAACGGCCTGAGCCTGCAGTCTTCAAGAAAGCCCTGACCCTGCTAGGCAAGTCCTGCGAGGGCCGTGCGTTCGAGCTCAAGGAAGTCTCGTCGGGCTATCGCCTGCAGATTCGCGAGAAGTTTTCGCCGTGGGTTGGCCGACTCTGGGAGGAGCGCCCGCAGCGTTATTCCCGTGCCTTGCTGGAAACCATCGCGCTGATCGCCTATCGCCAGCCAATCACCCGTGGCGAGATCGAAGACGTGCGCGGTGTGGCGGTGAACAGCAACATCGTCAAAACCTTGCTGGAGCGCGAGTGGATTCGTGTCGTCGGCTACCGCGACGTGCCGGGCAAACCGGCGATGTTCGCCACCACCAAGATGTTTCTCGATCACTTCAACCTGAAGAACCTCGAAGACCTGCCGCCACTGGCCGAGCTGCGCGAAATGGAAACCGATCCTGTGCTCGATTTCGACGACGCGCCGGTGCCGCAGAGTCTGCAGGAACTGGCCGACGCCAGTGCCGAGCCGGAGGAGGAGAAGGAAGAAACCAGTTTCCATACCTTGCTGCTAGAACTGGACAGCATGGAGGAGGGGATCAAGACCGACTTCGACGATTTGCTGCGGGATGCGGCGGACGGTGAGGCGCCGATGCCCGAAACAGAAATTGAGTCTGAGCCCGAGCCCGTCATTGAAGTTGAACTTGAAGCCGAGCCAGAAGCCGAACCGGAAGAGGACATTCTCGGCGTCGCCGAAGCGCGCGAGAAGCTGTTGGCCGCCGTCGCCGCCCTCGAACAGCCCGCGCCCGAACCCGAGCTGAGCGAAGAAGAAGCCGAAGCCCGCGCACTGGCCGAAGCCATCGAAGCCGAGCGCCGCGAATTCGAAGACTGAGGGGCGCCGAAAAGATCGCAGCCTTCGGCAGCTCCTACAGGAACCGCATTCCAATGTAGGAGCTGCCGAAGGCTGCGATCTTTTGATCTACCAAAGGTACCCAAATGAGTTCGACAAAAGACCCGTGCATCAGCGTCTGCAAATTCACCGACGACATCTGCATCGGCTGCGGCCGCAGCAAGCGTGAAATCAAAGCCTGGAAGAAACTCGACAAGGACGACAAGCGCACGGTGCTTGCCGAAGCCGCGCTGCGCCTGATCAAACTCGGTGGCGCCGGTCGGCGGAAAAAGAAATAACTGTCCATTGATCAGCTAGTCTCTGATGCGCGATGGCGCACATCCGCGTATGATTCGCGACCCTTCGCCGATCCCTTCGGCCGAGAACCCAGATTTCAATGCTTCAGGCCCCCAATTCAGAGCGCCTGAACAGACCACACCGGGAGGTGCCCAGATGAGTATCAAAGATCAGCAAGACGACCAGCCAATCGGCCCAGCAGGCGAAAAACTGCAGAAAGTCCTCGCCCGTATCGGCGTCGGCTCGCGCCGTGACGTGGAATCCTGGATCAGCCAGGGCCGGATCAAGGTCAATGGCAAAGACGCCACCCTCGGTCTGCGTGTCGATCTGCACGACGCCATCACCATTGATGGCAAGGTGATCAAGCGCGAAGAAGCGGCCGAATCGGTACGCCGCGTGATCATGTACAACAAACCCGACGGCGAGATCTGCACCCGTGACGACCCGGAAGGCCGTCCGACCGTGTTCGACAAGCTGCCGCGTCCGAAAGAAGGTCGCTGGATCAACATCGGTCGTCTCGACATCAACACCACCGGTTTGCTGATGTTCACCACCGACGGTGAGCTGGCCAACCGCCTGATGCACCCGTCCTACGAGATGGATCGCGAGTACGCCGTGCGTGTACGCGGTGAAGTCGACGACGAGATGATCGAGCGACTGAAGGCTGGCGTGGTGCTGGAAGACGGCCCGGCCAAGTTCACCGACATCAAGCAGGCGCCAGGTGGCGAAGGCTTCAACCACTGGTACCACTGCGTGGTGATGGAAGGTCGTAACCGTGAGGTTCGTCGTCTGTGGGAATCCCAGGGTCTGGTGGTCAGCCGTCTGAAGCGCGTGCGTTTCGGTCCGGTGTTCCTCAACTCCGACCTGCCGATGGGCCGCTGGCGCGAAATGAGCCAGTACGAAGTCGACATCCTCAGTGCTGAAGTCGGCCTGACGCCAGTGGCGATGCCGCAACTGAACGCCAAGAGCAAAGACAAGCTTGAGCGTATGCAGCGTAAATCGTCGCGTCCGATGGGCAAGACCGAGCGCGTACGTACCCTGCGTCCAGCCGCTGGCGCACCGACCGGCCCACGCCCAAGCCGTGAGCCGCAGATCGAAGGCGAGCGTCCTGCCCGCAAGCCGGTTGCCCGTGACGGCGAGCGCGCTCCGCGTCCGGCCAACGGTCGCACTGAACGTGGCGAGCGTGGCGCGCCTGCCGGTCGCGGTACGCCAGTGGCGGATCGTCCAGCGGACACCACCAACAAGCGTCCGGCTAAACCGACGTCGAAGCGTCCGGGGATCAAGCTGGTTGATGGCGACAAGCCGTCGGGCAAGCGCCGCGGTGCGCCGGCCGGTTCGGGTCAGCGTCCGGGGTTTGGTCGTCGCAAGCCTGAATAAGGCGGCTGTGAGCTTCTAGCGGCAAGCTTCAAGCTCGAGCAAAAACGCCAACCGCAGGGTTGGCGTTTTTTTTTCGTCTGAAGAAAGGTGTCCGGTGTCTGATCGGGCCTCTTCGCGAGCAAGCCAGTGGTCTCAACAAATTAATTCCTCGTTAAAACCCCGATGACCGTTAACCAACAGACGTCCTACAGAAAATTCTGAAATGGAAACTCTACGTTACGACTCGTAAAGAAATGTTTACGAAAAATCCGCTAAATCCCCGTGAATGGCAGGTTCCCGCGTGGGTGTAAGGAAAAGCTTCCGAAGCCCAATGGGCCGAGCCCGACGCAAGGCTCTGGGCCGCTTGTTTCAGCGACGTTTGCAGGGTGAGATGCGCCCCATGCCTGCCGTGCAGGTGCATAACAACAAGGAGGCGCAATGAACGCCGTGACTGATTTCCACTTCTCTCCGTGGGACGGTTTTTTCCTCGTCCACGTCGATGGCCCGCAAAGGCCTGACTCCATTTTTGCAGCCGTTCGAGCCTCTCGAAACGGACACACGCAATCCCGGCAACCGACACGCTGATCCAGCGGGGTCTGGCAGCAGGGGGTTAGCGGTGTACAATGCGCCGCGTTTTAACTGTGACCCTCTGCGTAATCGCGCAAAACTCAAGGCTACCCGCCTTGTTCACTCCGTCGCGCCACAAGCGTTTCGGGTTCGATTTCGTCACAGATAAAAACAAACAGGTGACGCATGACCGTTGTAATTGAGCTGAACTCCTGGTGCCTGCGCTGGGGTTTGATCGGGGCTGCTTGAAATCGCAACCTTGCAGCAACGTCTACTGAACATCATCAAACCTTGCGTGAGCCCTTTTTCATGAGTGGGCACCCCTCGCCATCCGGCGAGCTGAAACGCGGCCTGAAAAATCGCCACATTCAACTT
>Ga0160457_1000338_pt1 | contig 26392 bp, 26 predicted proteins | sample HID1972M_E6MG_FD_108242 | JGI IMG/M metagenome (GOLD analysis project Ga0160457, IMG submission 108242) | Enriched pill bug-associated microbial communities from UW Madison campus, WI, USA - HID1972M_E6 MG | ecosystem: Host-associated > Arthropoda: Insects > Digestive system > Unclassified ... | reverse complement strand
TATCTCTTGTTAAATCTTCTTTTGTTTGAACCTTTGGAGGAACAAACTCAACATTGTTATTAGTGTTAATATTCCATGCAATCCTTGCATTTTCATCCAATATCACTTTAAAATACTTAGAAAACTTAGTTCGGATATCAGAATAACGTTGATTATCCTCTGTATGCTGGTAGATTTCTTTTAGCTCTTCAACGGTGCTTTCAATATCTTTATGCAGTTCTTCACGCTCTTTTTCTTTAGCCAGAATCCTATCTATTGTATTTAGTCGTTGTTTAAGCTGAAGTAATTCCCCCTCAAGTTTAACTAGATCTTTTTGATAAAGCTTAAAACGTTTGAATGAGTCGGTATCCTTTAAATATGATAATAGAGTTTCTTTTTGCTGATTTAAGTCAAATAGTTGTTCATTTATATGCTTTAGTTCTTTTGTTTTTAAGCTAAGGGAGGTTTTAAGAAGTTTATTTCGTTCAATCGTTAGCTCAGTGTTAAAATTCATTAAAGCCTTATAATCTTCCTTGAGTTGCTCTGGAAAGTATAATTCCGCTTCTTGAAACACCTTTGAAACTTTATCGAGATTGAATGCAAATTTGTTTTTTATTGAACGCTGGAGTTTATCAATATCAAAATTAATTTGATATGACAGGCTATTTAGGTCACTAATTGTTCGTTCAATATCCTCAATTCCACTGTTTATTAATTGCTTATCTTGTTCATAAAAGTTGAAACGATCAATTTGCTCTTCTACTTCCGCTGTATTAGATTCCTTCAGCTTGATTTGAGCAACTATGTCATCTCTGTCTTCTACTTTAACGGAATATTCATTTTTCAGACTATCGATAAATATTTTGATTGTCTCTCGTTCCTCGTCATTTTTATATTTTGCTGCTAAAATATTTCCATTAAACCCTAATAGATCAAACATAAACGGCTTCCATTCATAGTCTGTTCCCCCTTTATATTTAGAAAGTTTATAAACATCTTCATAATCACTTTGCATCCTAATGCTATAATTAATAGCTTTACGATAATCGTATTTCTTGTTTTTGAAGAAATCTAAAGCCAAATAATTTGCCAGTTCTTTCTTTGCCTGTTTAAATGATAAATCTTCAACGTCCCATGTTTGCGGTGGATTGAATTTTTCTACAGTTTGATCTAGTAACGTAAAGGAAACTTTTGAGGGGCTTGATATTACTCTTTTGATTGTCAGATATTTCCCCGAATTGAGTAACAGTTCAAGATAAAATGTATGATTGTAGAAAATAGATTCACCATCTTCTCTCGTGATTTTTAAAAGAAAACTTTTTTTATCAATCCCCTTAATAAATAAGAAATCAATAAGTTCCGCAAGTTTTGTTTTCCCTAGGTCATGGGAGTTTTTCTTTTCATCGGGTTTAGTTACAACATCAGCATAAATTACACTCAACCCTTTAAGATTGAATTTAATATTTTTAAACCGGCTATCGTTACAGTAAAGTTTACTAAGCTTCATTATATTTAAAGGAATCAGTGCTTTGTTGGTATTTCAATTTACCTAAAAGAAAAAGGAAGTTTAATGCATAAGGATAATTTTCTTTCGCTTGCTCTCCTAAGGTTTCAATGACTTTTTCTAGCAATTTATCGTAACTAATGTCATAATAGGCATTAAGTTCTTTTAATATAAAGGACCCAATGTTAACTACCGAGTAGTCTAAATTAGTATGTCTGTCTGGTCTAATCACTTCTTTCCAATTAAGCATTCAAAATACATATAATGCAATAAAGTAGTTACATGTCTTTTTGCGCCCTTCACAGCATCATCTCCATCACAGATTAACTGATAAACAAACAGGAATATTTCCTCAAAGGCATCAAAGTTACTTCTTTTTATAGTAATGATCTGACTAAGTTCAGCAGCAATATCGAAATACTGATCTTTAATATCTTCATTAATGGGGTTTTCTAGAAAGCTCTGGATTTTGTCAAAATCCGGCAACGACCTAGATAAAATTTCATTTTTGTAGTAGTCTTCCCCCAACTTATTCAAGAGGTTTTTGTCAGAAAGCTTTATGCGATCAAAGTCGTACTTCATCTGGTCAACTTTGCTTGCTAAATCATGCTTAATATTTGGGAGCTGTGACTTAAATTGTATTATTAGTGTTTTTATTTCCTCGTCCGAGAAATCAAAAGGTATATGAAGTTTATCTAATTGATATAAATGAACCAGAGGTTTGTTTGGATTTAGATATTGGTTATTAATTGTTTCATTTCCTATAATTGCCACTTTTGGTATTCCTGTTTCCTTTATTATCCTTTTACAAATCGACTCTCCTACAATACCAGTATATTTTCGATTAGTAAACATTAGATAACAATCTACATCCTTTGTTGCTCTCAATTTTTTTAGTTTCGCGATCTCTTTATTTATCAGAGTAGGCTCGAAGTCTCTATCAGAACAAGATGCAATAGGATTTGCTGTATGTTTTGCTTGAATAATAAATTTACCACTCCAACTGTCTTTACCGTTTGGGAAATTTGAGGCAGTACCTGTAAATTTACCATCTCTGCCGCCATCTTTTCCATCCGCAAATGAGATTATTCCCATACCTAATAGGTCTTGGCAAATGCTATTAACTAATTTTTCAAAGGTGCCACTCTCTAGTTCTTCTAAGCGGTAATTCATTTAGTAATTTGTAGATAAGGTAATACACTGTGAAATTAATAATTTTATTCGAAGATAGAGATGATAGCTTAATGATGACCAAACAAAACTTCGAATTTGTACACCTTCACCATTTCCCTCACTGGGATAAGTTTGTTTGGTTCTGGCTTAAATTTAAAGTGCCTCGAGCTGGGGGAAATAAGCTTTGCCAATAAAAAGGATTTCGTAAATCCGTCTACTATTTCTCTAGAAGCTACAAGCTTCTTTTTATAATAGGCGTTAAGCTGGGCTTCTGCGCGGTCTTCATGTAGCGTAACCCTTGAGATGGGATTTTGATAACTATGTAGTCAAGCGCACACGCGACACCCAGATGTAGTGGAATTGCCTAATATTTAATATTACTTCTCATTAAAAGCTTCTTTCCCATGAAGCTGTCGAAATACCCTCTTGCAAAATCATTCTGAATAATACCAATATCCAAAATGCCATCTTTCTTAATAATCCCCTTGTCAAATAGGGACGTTTTGTTGTAAGCTGATATATTGAAGTGATACATTATCTGATCAATATGAAATATGTAAGTACTGTTCCCGTCATTCTTGATATGCCTAGGGGATATTATACTTTTATCAGGTCGGGTCCCTGCTGAATCTACTAGGATCAATACTACCTCAAACTCATCCTCTCGACCAGGATCATTAGTTAAAATCATATTCCTCAGTTTCTCTGAATATTTTCCTAATGATACATCCTTAAAAAATGGATGCTCTGAAATATGTGCGCGCCATAAAAGGGAGAGAAAAAATAGCTTTGTTTTAGTATAATCTAGATTATGGAAACGCAAAACTGGCAATGTGGTATCAGTTTCTTGGAGCTTTTCTATTAACACCTGATTTTTAGCTGTTGCGCCTCTTCTGAAGTAAATATAGTTACTCGCATATGATTCTAGCTTAGAAAGAATTTCATTGTCACATTCACGACATAGAATATTCTTATCATAAATCCCTGAGTAAGCATATGACACCTCTTTTATATTATGAAGATTAATATTAGCTACTTTGTTATTTTTTCCATAAATACCCTTATACATAAAGTTGGGTATGATGTGCAATTGTTTTAATAGATTCTTATCCTGTAAGCAAAGTTTGCAAATCATCATTCAGGTTCTGTTAAGTCATATTGTGCTATCTTAAGCAATGCTGCCAAAAGAAGATGCATCTTGTCAAGGTTGTAATCAAAATAGTTATAGAAACAATGTGCAACGTTATTCCTTAAATTAATTCCTCCTTCACTCGCAAAAAGATATTTGAAAAATTGCCTGTCATCTTCGTTGAAATATTGGCGAAGGGCATCATTATCCAACACATACCCAACATACGCTTCTTGCAATCCCTTTTTTCCATGTACGGTGGTTGAAATATTTAGCCGCTCAGAAAAATTTCGTAATAAACCTTCCATCTTCAAAGTAAGGCTATCAATTGAGAGCACAAAGCTTGGGGTAAAAGATGTGTTTGATGTCCAAGATTGAATTTGTACAAAATATTCAACTATGGCAGGTGCTATAAGTGTAATCCAATTTATTGGGACTTCGTTTCCACCTAAATCGGTTTTAATATATGGTTTGCCAAGCCACGTATGTTTATGTAAATAACCTAGTAAGTTTGTGTAAGTAAGATGTCCGGATTTAATTCCAGGAATAAAAACATTAAACAAATATTGAAGTGTTACGGTGTCTATATAGTAGTTATATATTTCTTGAAATCTTCTTTCTTTGTGGGCGTCAGTATTGCGGTGATGGATATTTTTGTTTCTGTCAAATTCAACAACGGTAAGAAATTGTTCATAAAAATACTTTTCCTTTTGAGTAGCATTTAAAGCTTGCTGCCTGGTTGGATAGAACCAGCCACCAATTAAGCTTTCATAAATTTCTTCGGGGTTTTTCTTTAATAGTTTGTTGCAATTGTATTTAATAAAAGCGGCTAATTGAGTAAGACGATCAATCTCTTCTTCTTCTCTAGGTATTTGTATTGTTGGCAATTTTATTAATGGTTTTAATTCAAAATTCAGCTGTTCGGTTTGCCTAAGTTTCGAATTATTACCTGCTTTTTTGTACGCTTCTATAGCACAACCATATAACTTTGCCTTTAGCCAAAATCTGGATGGGTCAGTTTCATTTTTTGAAACGCTTATATAACAGTCACCCATCTTTTCAAACCACACTGTATGGTTTGTACCAATACGCTTAGCAATAGTAATTGCTGTCGGGAAATAATTATTCAGCCATAAAAAAGAATTTTTTTGGAGTACTTCTTCGCTCATTTCCTCCTCAAAGATTGACAGAGTAGAAGCAAAGTCATCTGGCTTAAATACTAGCTTGAGGTCAAGCATTGACTCAAGTATGTTATGTTTTACATAGAACGGAATGTTTGATGTCTTAAAAAGAAGCTCCTTAGTTAAAAACTTTAATTCTAATAATTTTTCTTTCACTTCCCCACATAGCGACGCTACTATATCAAAAAGTGAAGAAATCTTAAAGTGATTCTCCTCGATTTCATCTCGTTTATACAGGTTTAAATAAAAGTGGATAGTTTCTAAGTATGAGTCGATGGCGTTTACTGCAAACTGTCTATTCTTTATTCTTTTTGGCGATTTCCATAACAGGTGATTATATCTAGCTAGTAATAACGGATTTTGAGCATCTCGTGCTCGGCTTTTAAGATATTCATATGCATTATTGTGAAAGTCTTCTAATAAGGGGTAGGACTGGACATTTCCAAATCGGTCCGGGCTGTAACAAAATGAGAATACTTTATCACCTTTAATCTGAAATAGAAATGATTCTATTTCCTATTGGACTTTTGTCTTATCAACGTCAGGAATATCTTTGTTTTTATATTTAACAAAGACATTTGATATGTCGTTGTCCCTAGCTAATAAAAGAGCATTTTCATCAAGAAAATTATATAAATACTCTAAATTGCTTATGGTGTTTATATCAACATCTTGTGCTTTCATTGGAACTTAACAATGCATTGCTTTAAATATAGATTCTTTTCTCCAGCAGTAAGCCCTGTTTCGTGGTCTCCACGAAACAGAAAGTGATATGGGTTTGAATTCAGAATCTTTAATACTCTTTCTTTCATTAACTCCTTGATTTAATTCAAAACATACGTAGCTAATACTTTGTGAACATCATAAACATTAACAGATTTATTAAATTGTTTTTTGATACTGGGAGCTAGTTCGCTGGATATCCAGATCTTTAATTCAGCATCCAGATCAAAAGTTCCAGCGGTTTCAATACTAAACCGTGTGATACTTTTATAAGAAACAGATTTGTACTCTATTTTACTTCCTGTAAAACCTTGCTTATCAATTAAAATAAGCCGCTTGTTGGTAAAGATGAAAACGTCCCGAATAAGTTTAAAGCCCAGTTCGATATCCTCATTGTCGATTAAAAGCTTTCCATAATCTTTCAATAATTCATCTTTGCTAACGGCACCCGCGTTACCAATTAATGCTGAAAATAGACCCATAATATGATTTGGTTAAGGTTTGCAAACGCTGCAGGCGGTATAGTTATTAGCTATCGCTTCTTTTTTAGAAATGCTGGTTTTACTTTTACTTAAATACCTGCAGCCGCTTTTATGATACTTAGTACCCGTTTTTGTGATGTAAACTGTAGTCTGAACATTCTCTTTAAAGGGAGTGCTTACCTGTTCATGAGAAATGGAGGGTATCGCAAAGCTGCACAGCGATGCAATTAAAATAAATATCAGTTTTTTCATTGTGATTTAGGGTTAAAAAGGTTTCACAAGATAAAACTATAATTCTGGTTTGCAAATGCTTAGCATTAATAATATTTGCATCTTTTAATCCAAATACCACCCCAGCCCGTTCCTTCTCAAAATACCCGTAAACTCAAATAACATCCGGTAGCCAAAGCCAGGATGTTTTAAAACATCATAAGGCTTGTTCAGTCGTAAGATATCAGCAAGTGTTTTATAACCATGCGCTGCGGTAATGGCCTTAAACTCTTCGCTGGCATTAAGCTGGCTGATGGCCTGGTTCAATAAAATTTCCGGAAAAGTGTTTTGCTGCATCGATTGGTAAAGATTCTTACCGCCCCGGAGTAAGTGCCCTGAAAACAAATAGCGTGGGACATCAGCCTACCTGTAGACGAGGCCCGCGAAAGCCCACAAACAAGATAAACTGAGCCCACGCATAACGTGAGCAGTCAGTCTATTAGGCCTTGTTTGTTTTGAAATTTCGCGGTTTCGCCTACAAGTTAATAGCTACTACTATTCGATATTTTTTATATTTCTTCTTTTCTTTTTTCTGTTTTTCTCTTTAAATATTACCCTGCTAATATACAAAATGCATTATCCAGCAGGAGGGAATTAAACTGCAATATTAGCGAAAAATGCAAAACGCAATTAAATACACTTTAATTCCCCGCTGCTTTTTGCAAAGCCGGATAGTTTTAACCGAATTTTAAAAAAGGAGGTTAATGAAATTACATGTTAAAAAAAGAATGTACATCTATCCAAAAGACGTTGAACGGATTACCGGTAAGAAGAGCAGCTATTGCCGCAATTTAATTTTGCTTATCAGGGCCATTTACGGTAAAAAGAAGCATCAGGGCGTAACTGTAAACGAGTATTGCGATTATATGAATGTAGAAAGAGAGGAAGTAGAAGCTTTTCTTTAGGATATAGAATACATGATAAGAAACCGGGCCTGGCAGCCCGGTTTTTTTATGCCCTCTTTCGGAAGTTCTTCGGCTTTGCTCCGGAAGGGCAGGTACCAGCGTATTACCAGACAGGGGAGAGCAAGGCAAAGCCTTCGGGAATTGTTCGAAAAATGTTCGGGAAATGTTCGGGATTTCTGGCGGCTTTGTTCGGAAATTTGGCAAGCTTGTTCGGGCGTTCTTCGGGACTTGTTCGGAAAACAGGCCCCTTTGTTCGGAAACTCTTCGGAAAACTGCGAAGCTCTCCGGTAGCTGTCCCGGACCTGGTACTAAGCTGGTAGATACGCTTCCCGAAGCCGGCGCAAACAAATTGCGGCACCATGCCGGATTTAAGTATAACCAGCGATTTTCTCCTTTAATGCCATAAACGCCGGAAATGAACAATGGGCCTTTGCGCTCTTTCTACGTTTGTTGCCGGAGCCGATAAGGTACGGCTCGATAACAAATGGTTTAATTTAAATTTTTAGAAAATGGGAATTATTAGAAACGGAGCCAATGGAGGCTTCTCCGGCAAGGCAGGAAGCGTTATCGGAAGTCATTGGAGAGATATCAATTACATTAAGGGTTTGCCCAAAAAGAGCACTAAGGCCCCAACCCAGTTGCAACTGGAGCAGCAGCTGAAGTTTGCCCTGGCAATTAAAACGATCCAGCCGATTACCGCTTTATTGAACGAAGGGTTTAAGGGCTCGAAAACAACCCGGGCAACAGGTTATAACCTGGCATTACAGCATTTCCTGAATAATGCGATTACGGGTGTGTATCCTGACTATGCGGTTAATTACAGCAAGATGCTGGTTAGCAAAGGAACCCTGATTAAGCCCTCAGACACCACACTGGCGCAGGATGCTGCAGGATTACACCTCACCTGGTCGGTATTGGAATCCAGGTTTGGCGCCTTTGCCGACGATGAAATTATGGTGTTAGTTTATAACCCTGCAAAAAACATCTACCTGCCGGCAGAAGGTGCTACACGGGCCAGCGGCGAGCTCAGTGTTCCGCTGCCGGCCGATTTCACGGGAGATACGATTCATGTGTTCATGTTTTTTAACTCACGTGATTTCACCAAGCGCTCTGAAAGTATGTACGCAGGGCAGGTACTAGTGGTCTGATTTATTAACCGGGAACTCAATTTTGAAAGCTTAGTGCGGGTAGTACTTCATCCAGAACTTGTTTCGGGAACTTTCATAAGGGATGAATACATTGCATGCACGAGATGCTGAAACAAGTTCAGCATGACGATCGGAGTGAATAGAATCATCCGGAATGAAATGGCCATCCCGAACTTAAGGTCATCCGGAACTTGTTTCAGGATCCCTTAACACATGAATACATTACAGGTGCGAGGTGCTGAAACGAGTTCAGCATGACGGACTAGGTGTGGTCATCCCTTTCAAAGCAATCAGAATTGAGAACCCCTTAAAAACATAATATTATGCAAACAATTAAACACTATTTATTACCGGTATGGACCGTTAAAAAAGAATACCTGGCCATAACTTTCTGGTTATTGCTGTTTCTTAACTTCCCATACCTTTCGCAACAAATCGACACTACCTCGGCCGCTATCGATCCGGGTGCCCTGAGTGCGGTATTAATGGCCATTGTGGCCCTGCTGCTTTTTAAAAGTATTACCTGGTGGCTTATTAAAGCTATCTGGCCGGTACTGTCCAATTATTCAGAATATCATTTCGAGTACAATTTTAAATCCCTTACGCCATGTTCAAAAGTTATTATTTATCTAAGTTTCTATATGTTGCTGTTATTTTCTTTTGTGTTGACACTTACCGCCCTGATATAAGTCGGCCGCCGGAACAAAAAAATGCAGCAGAGAAAACAAAACGGGAAAGGCTTCAAGAGATATATGCTACTGAACTGGGCGTGCGGGAACTGAGTGGTAAGAACGACGGTCCTAAGGTAGAACAATACCTGCATTATGTGGGTTTGAAAAAAGGAAATCCCTGGTGCGCCGCATTCGTTTGCTGGGCATTGGGTAATGCGGGCCTAAGCAATCCCCGCAGCGGCTGGTCGCCCGATTTATTTCCCGATGCAAATGTAACCTGGAGGCGCAGCCGGGCACTGCATGCGGACAATAAGCCGCCCCGGCCCGGAGATGTTTTCGGTATCTGGTTTCCGCAAAAAGGCAGGATTGCCCATGTAGGTTTTGTTGACCACTGGGGCGAAAACTGGATGATTTCGGTAGAGGGCAATACCAATGAAGCGGGCAGCGCCGAGGGCGACGGGGTTTACCGGAAACGCAGGCTTATAGCCAGTATTTATAAGGTGTCTGATTTTATAAAGGAGAAAAAAATATGAGAAAGGCTTATACTGCTGCCATACTTTTCTGGCTTCTTGCTCCGGCCTGCGCTGTTTTTCGTTCTGGAAATAAATCAGAATCCGACAGTATTTCATTAAGGCAGGAAGTACATGAAACCAGAACTGCCCTTAGTACTGAAGCGTACAGGGAAGTAAAATTCTCCTATGCCGATTCCGGTAAATCAACTCTGGAGGTAAGAATTATTCCGGACGGCGAATTTGTATATTCTCCGGAGGCCGGATTTCAGGGAAAAGCGAGTGCCTTGTTTATTAAGGGCATGCAGCAAAACCGGAGGCTGGGCGCGGGAACAACCGAGGATGTATATAAACAGGCCTTTGATTCTATCACTGCCAGCAAGGCCGCGAGCCTGGACAGGCTTAAGGTAAAAGAGAAATCTTCTTTAGTTAAAAGGGCAGGGGGCTGGAAGATTGGCGGACTGGTGCTGGTAATACTGATAATTGGGCTGGTGATTTGGAGAATGGGTAGTCGATTCTTTTCTCTTAAAGTATTTGGCTAAACCACGGGTAGGGTGCTTGTGTCTCAAACCGTAATAAACTATCTCATTAGCTATGAGCGGCAACGACAATCGTCTTTTATTCTGGACTCGCAACAAGCCCAAACAGCAATTACAACGACTATCAATTCTGGCAGCAGGACAACCATCCGATAGAATTATGGGATAATTACATGATGGATCAGAAATTAGAATATCTGCACATGAATCCGGTACTATCTGGATTTGTTGATCGCCCGGAAACATATCTTTACAGTAGCGCCAGAGATTATGCGGGCGAAAAAGGTTTATTAGATATCTAACTTATACAATAGCACAAGCGGATGCTTGCGCTAGATTGAGATTAATAAACAGATAGTCAGGATGATAGTCATTTTAGTTAGTGCCTAGATTGAATAACCTTATGGCGTTATAATAATCTTTAATATTCCAAGCCAAAACTGCTTTATTAAAATCGCCAAGAAATGAGCTTAAGTATTCAGCGTTAAATGGAATAATATCGCCGCCATTTACTTGAATCTCATTTATCTCTGTGCTTTTAACAAAATAACAATAAGCATTAATTCTCCCTTTCAAAATATTAAACCTCCACATATTATCGATCGGCAAGCCTTCAATTTTTACCAAGTTTGACACAAATGGGTTAGGTCGTGAAATTTTATTAGTTTCTTCAACGAAGATCTTTTTCAAAAGAGTGTCTTTAGAATAATAAAGAAAGTATTTATCCGAAACGCTATCTCGTAATATTTCTGAGTTCGTTTTTAATATCGAACCATCCTTCATCTCAATTTCGTAAATGTATTTACGTACAGTCTTTTTATACGTTTTATAAGGGCCATGTTTTTTTGCATTAGGACTTAAAACGTCAAAAAGATCCGGGGCTTTTGTAGAAGGCTTATAATCAGGAATAACCTGCGCAGAGCCGATATTGCCCAGGCTCATTATCAAGACAAAGATGGAAAGTAGTTTCATTGCCAATTTTAATTTAACAAATTAACATCTATTTATTTAAAAGTATATCATTTCGCATGCTGGCGCACACGCGTGCATTTTGCTAAATTTCCTGGCTTATTGGTCTGCGGATTCCATAATAAATAAGAGTCTTCAGGCCCTGTAAGGAGTTTGAAACTCCTTGCATTGTTCTTTCCGCAGATCCGCTTAAACCTAAATTACGGGTAGGATGGGTGCCTTCACTTTGAATATCCTTTAAAGCTTAGGTAGGCGAAACAATGCCAAATAAAAAATTTTATAGTTAACGGTGATATTTTCCCTCTAACTTGCGCTTATATCAAAAAGCTTATGAACAATCATCAGCAGATAGAGATAAACCGGAGGCAGCAGCAATCCTTCAGCCTTTACAAAAATGCCTTTTCGGCATTCGCTAAGTATGTTGCCCGAATGGGAGGCAACCTCGACGAAGCAAAAGATTGCTTTCAGGACGCCTTGCTTGCCTGGTACGAAAAATCGGCTGAAAGTGGCTTGCACATAAGTAAGTCGGAGCAAGCCTACTGGGAATGGCAAAGTATATTTGGATAGGGCGCTTTAAAAACAACCTTTTACAGATCCATCTTGAGGAGGGATGAAATAGCTGTTCTCGCTTCATCCCAGTTGCAAACGAGGACGATTAAAGAGCTGACTTGCTCAACAAACGGAAATTCATTCAGAATTAGTCGCTATTCCTAAAACAGGCTACTTTGTTCGACCGCCGGACCCTTTAGTTCTTGTTCATAAGCACGTATCAGCATAATCAAGTCGGGTCCGTATTGTGTTGCCTTTGCCGGGCCAACCCCTTTAACACTACTTAAAGCTTTAATAGTAGCCGGTAGTTTCTCCGCAATGGCAGCAAGTGTTTTCTCCGAAAAAACCATACTTGGCATAACCTTTTCATTTTCAGCGATTTTATCCCGCCAGCTTAATAATTGTTCGTATAGTTTTTCGTTAGGCTTTGCATTCAGTGCTTTAAGATAGGAGCGATCCTGATTGCTGAATTTATCTTTAGTAAGCGATAAGTAAGCCTGCGTTGTAAACGGATTAACAGAGAAATACTCTAACATCCGGATGCGGTTCATTAGCCAGGTGATTAATTGGTCTGCTTTTAGTGCCCTGTCTTTCGACACATCTATATAAACAGCCAGCTGCTTGTGTAAGCTTTCGGTTATAAACTTCAGTTTATCAAGAAAATACGAGGCCGCCGCCTGACTTCGTTGGGCATTAAGCTGCTTGCTGAACTTTTCAGCAACGTCTAAAATCTCTTTTTTTAATTCAGGAAGAAGGTTCTCCAAGCCCTGCAACCGCGATTGAAACGGCTGAAAATTGAATAATTCGCTCAATAAGAATAAACGGTATTGTTCCTGATCGTTTTCGAGCCTGCCTTTATCCGGTTCAAGTGTTGCCATTTTATTGAAACGAGCCACTGCCGGATCACTAATAATATTCTTAACCGTTATCGGATTACGCAATACCATCCCCGACAAACTGCGGCAACGGCTTAGGGCCACATATGCCTGTCCGTGTGTAAAAGCTTCAGAAACATCTAAAATTGCTTTATCGAAAGATAATCCCTGGCTTTTATGTATAGTAATGGCCCAGGCTGGCTTTAAGGGTATCTGGGTAAAACTGCCTGCATTTGTTTCATTAATGGATTCGCCATCTAGTTGATACTTTACATTAGTCCATTGTAATGCTTCAATAGCTATTTCCTTGCCTTCAGCGCCACATTTAACAAATACCGTTCTGTCTTCAACTTTACTTACTGTACCAATTTTACCATTATAGTAAAGCTTTTCGGGCGAACCATCATTTTTAACAAACATTACCTGCGCCCCAACCTTCAGTTTCAACGTTGTTTCGGTGGGATAAGCATCTTTTGGGAAATCGCCGCTAATGGTAGCAGTAAATTCATGTTCTTGTCCGGGTAACGCTTCAATATATTCATTGTTAATTTGCTGAGCAATACCATTATGGGTGGTTAATGTAATATATGGGTCTTCAGCACTTGGTCGGAAGTTTGGCTGGTATCTGGCATTGAGCAATTCAAGGCTGGAGGCACTAATCGCCTGGTTACGAACCTCGTTCAGGATATCAACAAAATCCTGCTCTTTTTGACGAAACACCTGACTCAGCTCTATCCTGACATAGGGCGCTTTTTGCATCACCAGGCTGCTGAAAAAATACGGACTTGCATAGTACCGGCTTAGCATGGCCCATTCATCATCGCGAATAATTGGGCTCAATTGCGACAAGTCTCCGATTAGTAAAAGTTGCACACCGCCAAAGGGATAGGAGGAATCTTTTACAGTCCGCAATATCAGATCAATTTGGTCCAGTACGTCCGGTCGTACCATACTTACCTCATCGATAATCAATAATTCCAGGCTGGCAAGCAACTCTTTTTTCTCATCGCTATAATACACTTCTTGTTTAACCTTGCCTGAAGGGATGATAGGGCCGAATGATAATTGAAAAAAAGAATGGATGGTCATGCCGCCCGCATTAAGCGCGGCCACGCCTGTAGGCGCCACGATAGCCAGTTTCTTTTTTGAAGTTCGCCGCAGGTTTTGTAGAAAGGTGGTTTTGCCTGTGCCCGCTTTTCCCGTCAAAAAAACCACTGTATTGGTAGTTTCCAGATAGTCGCAGGCCAATTGCATTTCCGGATATGTTTTCTCCATTTTAAGACATCAGACAAACTTACATCTGAATTGCAAAGATGGTAGCTTTTTTGGATTTAATACTAAATTTTATAGCAAATTCAGTTCAGCGCTCAAACCTCAGGCTGCATACTTGGAGCCAAACAGGGAGAATAGTTGTGGGATAAGAATACCCCCTCCAATCATATATCATGATGACCTTTATCATTCTTTAATTGCAGCGAGTAAGTTTCCTTTGCAGGAATTAAAAATAGGTTATAATGGAAAATTTTATAATAATAAACGAAGAGCAGGCAGAAGTTGAGGATGATAAAAATGTATCTGAGTTTGTAGATTAACAAAAGGTTTCAGAAGGATATTCATGCTGAAAAGAATGGCTTCACCTTTGTTTTTACCATACCGCCTCTGCTGGTTATCTAAACAAAAAATATTAGCTTTAGCCGGTATATCCTTTCTTTGCAGCTTTTTGCCCAAGCTGGCAACAACGTCTATCCCAAAGTTCAAAGCTTATTGCTGCCTAACCAAATGGAAGTACTACCGTAAAAACAGAACCTTTATTAATCTCGCTCTTAACACGTATAGAGCCCTGATGTCTTTTAATAATTTCATTAGCGATATGCAAGCCAATACCAAGGCCGGAAATTACAGGTGATATTTCTTCTGCGCGAAAAAAGCGATCGAAAACCTTCTCTACATTACTCTTTGAAATACCAATACCTTCGTCGGTAATGCTAATTTCGATGGCAGCAGGTGATACACTAACGCCCACATACACTTTGTCTGATTTAGGGGAGTATTTCATGGCATTTATAAGGAGGTTATTAATAGCCTGCTCGAGCCTGAATTTATCTCCATAATACGAAACATCCGGAATGGCATTCAGCACTTTAATGTTATGGCTGGAGTAAAAATGGCCAACACCTTCAATGCTTTCGTAAATTAAATCGGATAATTTAAACTGCTCTTTATTTAAGTTAAGTTGCCCTGCCTGTATTTTTGAAATATCCAGTAAGTCGCCTATCAGGGCCTGCAGCTTATCAATATTTTTGCTGGCTTTAAGCAGTAGCGAACTCTCCACTCCTTTCAATTCGGCACGCTGCATAAGTTGAACAGTAGCCTTAATACTTGTAAGCGGTGTTTTAAGTTCATGGCTGGCAATGCTTATAAACTCATCTTTCTTACGCTCAAGAACCAGCGATTTTTCGAGTTCTTCGGCTATTCTGGCCTTTCTGCGGATATTATTGTAGGATACCAAACCCAACAGGAGGCTAAGTACCAGCCCTATAGCCAGTATAAGATAGGGTTGTTGCCGTTCTGCTGAAGATCCGAAGTATTTGTTTGACTTAATAATCAAGCGCCATGGTAAACCGGCTATCATAATGGTTGTGTCGGAACTAAAGTTTGTTTCCATGCCGTCCGTTGAGTGGGGCAGCACCTTCTCATAGATAAGATTATCTTTGGTCGCCTGCTCTCCATCATATACCTGAATATCGAGTTCCCTAAACGACGCTAACAAAACGCGCATCAGGTCGTGGCTTCTGAATACATTGGCAATAAAGCCACTTACCTGCTGGTGTTCTGTATCAGAATATATGGGCAGGAACATTAAAAAGCCTGGCTGCACATCAGTCAGCGTTTCTTGCCGCAATATTATTCTCCTGGTAATAGCCGGCTGTTTACTCTTAATTGCGCGGTTGATTGCAGCACGGCGATGAGCTTCACTATACAAATCAAAACCTACTGCGCGTGCATTTCTTTTATCTAAGGGCTCTATATACAATACCGGTGTTAATACCGGATGTTTAAAGGAAGATGTAATGCTATGGCCTGGCCGGATTGTTCTTAGCTCTCTCAAAAATAAAGACGAGTCTTTTAAAGGCAGATACCTGGATACGGCCAGGCCCTGTATGCCCGGATAGCTTTTCGACACGTTTAAGCTTTGTACATAAGTTTTCCACTCGCCGGCGCTTACCTTTCCGCTGGCATTAAATAGTCCCTGGCAACCCTTTAGAATCTGGGCGTAATCAATCATCCTGTTGCCTATTATTTCAGCCACTCTGGATGCCCTTTGCTCAAATAGTCTGCTTGTACGAAGTTGATTTTCAGAAACAGCCTCCAGCCATGCATACGCTGTGAAGCCTAAAATGGCGACGGGAATTAAGATTGCTGCGAAATATAACTGGATATATGATTTAAACTTCATTGGTACAGCCAGACAAGCTCGCTTAATTCGATTATTTACAGGTTAAAAGTACGGTATGCATTTAAAGTTTTAAAATTTATAAATTATAGCTCCGTATCCCTGAATGAGGAAAACTGCGGGGAAGCAACTATAATGTCATCCTAACTCGATTCGGGATCTCTCATAACGCATGATTCTTTGTATGTGCGGGATGCTGAAACAAGTTCAGCATGACCCTACCGACAAGATGCTGATTGAGTTTTTAATGCCTGCTTGATTTAGCATGTCATTTCTCTTTCGGTGTTTGTAAAAAAATTATCCTCTCAGCATGACAGGCCGGGTAAATGGCCGTCCATACCGCTGCCCTGGTTCGTGTCCGCAAGAAACAGACTGGAGATATCTCATGCATCAACAAAATCCGCGCCTGAAACTTAAGCCAGTTAGGGGGCATACTTGCGCCAAACAGAGGTAATTACTCTGCCAATTTAATTTCAAATCTTCCTTCTGAAACAACTATTGAAGTATCAGGAGGAAATGGATATTCGATAGTTGTATTTTTTAAGGTTGTAGTAGAGAAGGTACCTTTTAAGATATTTTTAGTTGACGTAAGATCAAGATCTTTAAGTTCTCCATAATAGGTTAGGAAAGATTTTTTATTATCGGGTGTATATAAAACATATTTAGATTCGGTTGTACCACTCTCATTAAGAATAAATCCCATTTCGACTGTTTGAGCATTATTTAAAGTAGAGATTATTTTATATTGCACCTTGGAAGTCCGGTTGAATTGAGAGACTGAAATGTAATCTTTTATTCCAGTTTGCTTTGCTACACCGTTTATTTTAACATAAATAATACTGGGCATCGACCTTTTTTCTTCTTTTTTACAAGAAATTGATAATAGCAATAGTAATAAAAGGGTAAAGGATTTCATAATATAAACATACAAAATGTTTTACAACCATATATACTTTCCGATGCTTGCAAGCGTGCTGCGTGTGCTTTACTAATATTCTACCCCGTGGTAGGTGTGTCACCGTACACAACATATATTGTTCTACAATACCTAATAGCCGTGCAAGCTATTGACGCAAACAGCCTCTGTTTTTGACGGTTTTATACCTTATATCTTTTGTAGTTAATCGGTACGTTTGGAAACTTAAATATAAATTATGGCACTCATCAATCCTTACATTCACTTCAACGGAAATGCTGAAGAAGCATTTACATTTTACAAATCTGTATTTGGCGGAGAGTTTGCAAAAACCATACGTTACAAAGACTTATCCAGCCCTGAGCATCCGGTAGCTGAAAATGACGCAAACAGAATTATGCACATCGCCCTGCCGATCGGCAAAAGTAATGTGTTAATGGGTAGCGACGTTTTAGAAATTATGGGGCGGGTGACGGAAAACGACAACAGAAATACCATATCAATTAGTGCTGAGAGTCGTGAAGAAGCAGACAAAATATTCAACAGACTTTCAGAAGGAGGAAAAATTGAAATGCCCATTGCAGACAGCGCCTGGGGTTCATATTTTGGAATGTTTGCAGACAAATATGGTGTTCAATGGATGGTGGACTTCGATCCTAAATATAGCGGGCGAATTAAATGAGGAAATAAAGCGCATAATCGGTCTGGTAAAAGCGAAGAGCGGTATGGTGACAACATCAACCGCAGTTTAACGGGAGAATGGGGAGAAAGCAACGAGCAAAAAGAAATAAATTAATCAATTAAATTAAAAGAAAATGGAAAACAACACTGTTTCATTACATCGGGTAATTACGGCAAGTCCTGAAAAATTATTCCGGGCGTTTTCAGACTCCATTGCACATTCAAGCTGGATACCACCTTACGGCTTTGTGTGCCAGGTACATCAAATGGATTTTAAGGTAGGCGGCAAGTTTAAGATGTCGTTCACTAATTTCAGTACTGGTAATAGCCATTCATTTGGCGGGGAGTATTTGGAGATAAAGCCTAATGAGTTTATCAAGTACTGCGATAGGTTTGACGATCCTGATTTACCCGGAGAACTAATCACGACGGTATGGCTTAACCAGGTTTCCTGCGGCACCGAACTCAAAATAGTGCAATCAGGTATTCCTAACGCCATACCTGTTGAAATGTGTTATTTGGGCTGGCAGGAGTCTTTGGATAAATTGAAGAAGCTGGTTGAGCCTGAAATTCCGGATGCATAATTACAATACTATGTTATTGCACCTGCGGTTGGTGTTATAACCATACCGCTGTATTCTCGAACGGTTTGTGGTACGATGACAACACCGACCACAGGATTATTGAAAACGAATAAAAAACATGAGGAAACTAATCGCGGCAATAAATATGACGCTTGATGGCTTTTGCGACCATACAGCGATAATTCCGGATGAAGAAATTCATCAGCATTACGCTGACCTGTTAAGTAATGCAGACGCTATTCTATATGGAAGGATAACATATCAACTGATGCAATACTGGCAAAATCTGGTAAAAAATCCTTCAGGCGAAAAATCAATGGACGACTTTGCTATGGCCATGGACAGGATTCCGAAAATTGTCTTTTCACATACGCTGAAGAATACTGATTGGAAAAGTGCAACGCTGGCAACCCGAAGTATTGAAGAAGAAATTTCAGAACTCAAACAACAAGCGGGGAAAGACATTTTTGTTGGCAGTCCGGGTTTAATTGTAGCTTCATTAAATCTTAACTTAATTGATGAACTCCAATTGTGTGTACACCCGGTTATTGCAGGAAAGGGTTTGCCATTATTTAAAAGATTAAGCGATAAGCGTGTTCTTACACTCTTAAAGACAAAGACCTTTGGTTGTGGCGCAGTAACGCTTTATTATAAGCCGGCGCTTCTATAGCGTAAGCGTCTCTCACAGGCTTAAGTTTGTTGTTGCACCCGCGGTTGGTGTTGTCGCCATACCACTTTATTTCTTTTATTTCTCGAACGGTTCAGCCTGTGGCCGATGTTGTCACCATACCGCAAAATATATGTTCCCTATAGTGTGTCAACAATGGGTTTTTTAAATTGAGAGATAATGCTTTGCCGAAGAGTAGTGATTATCCTCCGGGAGTACACAGAGCCCAGCTTTAACTGGATTGTAGTGCATGTTTCTAATTTCTGCTCGCGTATCCCACTATTTTACTTTAATAATGTCAGACCATCTGGTAGTATATCCTTTGCTTAAAAACTCATGTTTTAATCTCCATGATTTTTCATAACCTTCGCTAGCCATCCTGATTGTTCCCCGCCCGTATGCTGAGTTGATCTGGTCGATTGCCTTTGAGATATTATCTTTTCCGCCATCAAACTGCTTGAACATGTTAAGTTGCAATTCAGTCTCAGGAATTAACCCTGTTGCAATTACCCCTGCTTTCCTGTACTTTATTCCAGGTTTAAACAGCATTCTGCTAACCCGTGTGGCAATCCTGACTAAATCATGGATGTTATTGGTGGCAATGGGTAACTTATGGGTATGGCTGGGGTAATGCTGAGGGTGATCGTCCCGGTGCATATTCGTAAATAAGAAAACTTGTAAATAAAGGCAATTAAGCTTCTCTTTTCGTAGTTTTTCTCCTAATCTGTCAGCGTACATGGTTACAGCTTCTGATAAGATATCCGGGTCTTCTATATAATTACGAAAAGATCTGCTTACAGAGATTCCTTTTTTTGAATTATTTGAGTTATCAATCGGAATTGAGGGCCTTCCCCAGAGTTCATTCCACATGCGCTGGCCTTGTATGGTCATGTGCTGCCTGAACCACAATTCAGGCATCTCCCGAAGCTGACTAACTGTATTGATGCCTGATTCCTGAAACTTCTTAGCATATTGCCTGCCCACTCCCCAAAGATCTTTTACGGGATAATCCTTAACAGCCGCCGATATCTTTTCCGGAGTATCTAAAATTAACGTACCGGTTCCTTTCTTGGCTAATCTGTTTGCCAGCTTCGCTAACGTTTTAGTTGGCGCTACTCCGATAGATACCGGAATACCGGAATTCAGGATAACGGATTCTCTGATCCTGGGAACATAACTTTCCAGGTTCTTTACCCCGCCTAACCAGCCAAAAGCCTCATCAATAGAGTAGACATCAAGCATGGGAAACCAGCGTCTTAGGTTTTCCATCACTCTGCAAGACATGTCGCCGTATAAAACATAGTTAGATGAGAACACCTGGATATTATGCTTCTTTATAAGGTCGCGTACCAAAAACTCAGGAGCACCCATTTTGATTCCGCATTCCTTTGCTTCTTCGCTTCTTGAAATAACGCAACCGTCATTATTAGATAAAACCAGTATAGGCAAGCCGTTTAATTCGGGCCGAAACATGCGTTCAGCAGAAGCATAAAAATTATTACAATCACAAAGTGCAAACACGCCTGTATTTCCCTTTCCTTAAGCTGTTTGGTAAAGTATTTCTGCAGATGGAAGTTACTACGCCCCATACTTGCAATACCTGTCCGTCTGTTGTTTCTATTTGGTCTTCGTCTCCGGTTAGAGCGGGTTTATTGTTAACAATATCGTAGCGCCTGCAATAAAAGCAACCGTTAACGAAAGCAATTACTATAGCATTTCGAACTGGTTTTAAGGATCTGTCAATTACTAATATATCTCCCGACCTTAAACCATGAGCTTGCATGGCCTGACTATCCATTTGGAAATAAAATGTACTCTCCGGGTCAATTACCAAAACATCTGATATGTTCAGCCTGCCTTCTAAATAGTCGTCTGCGGGAGATTGAAATCCCGATATATTTTGCTCTGCTCGTTGTTGAAATGCTCTAATCATATTCTGATTTTAGCAAATATAATACTAAATATATTAGCAATGCAATGGTGTTTGTAATAGCTTTGATGCTAAGAAATAGTTATTTTTGGAGAAGAACTATAGTAGAAACACATTGAACTGAATAATGACAAATAATCACATCAATTATATCGAGTTAAAAGCGAAGGACCTGGAAATAGTAAAAGACTTCTATTCAAAGTCTTTTGGCTGGACATTCACAGAGTATGGACCGGATTATGTGGCATTTTCTGATAGCGGTTTGGATGGAGGTTTTGAAAGGTCTGATGCCGGAATTATTAATAATGGTGCACTTGTGATCTTGTACCACGAAAGTCTTGAAACAATTATAGAAGAAATTGTGAGATTAAACGGAAAAATATCAAAGGACATCTTTTCATTCCCTGGAGGAAGAAGATTCCATTTCATTGATCCTGCCGGTAATGAACTAGCGATCTGGTCAGATAAATAATTATTTTGCTTTCAGAGCTTCAACCCACTTATTCTTCTGAATTTGTAATTTCGAAGCTCCCTATCGTAAAAGTCTCTGAAAAAGGATACTACTGTGGCAAAAATACCCGGTGCCATGAAGGCACAAGTGCTCAGCGCCCAAGCTGAATAGGAGATAAATTGCGAAGGAATTAGGTTTGGGCATATAGTAAAAATAAGCCATTGATGGACTTATACCGTAGTCAGCCTTTTTTCAACACAATATGCAACAGTTACAGACGCTTGCGCTAAAACTGCAGAGAAGATTTGTATAAGCAAAAACGCCTCATGAATTCTCACGAGGCGTTTTTTTTAATCATTCTTAGTTACGCGGGCGACCACCGAAACCGCCTGTAAATACAGCGGTAGCATTCGGGTTACGTTCTTTTGCTGCTGCAAGCGCAGTGTCGTACGCCTTTTTCTGGTTCGCGTTAAGCGTGGCTACAATAGCCTGCTCAACCGGTGCTCCCAAAGCTGCTCTTTTAGGAGCTATGGCCTGGAAAGCTGCCATACGGTCGCCATCCTGAGGAATGGTTGCCATCAGGCTGTCGGAGGAGGTGTAAAATTTTGTAAGCAGAGGTGTAATCTTGGCCTTCTGATCTTCGGTAAATGCAAATGCAGCAAAGCGCTCATTTGTAAATAAAGCTTTTGCACGCTCTGCAGGAGGAAGCATCTGACGCTGACCACCACCGCCACCCTGGGCTTTAGCCGCAACCATGCCTAACAGGAGGAATACGGACAATACTAATTTTTTCATCGTTTATAGGTTTTAATAAAATCAAGTTAAAAATACGAACTATAAGCTTTTAAAAATAGAAAACGAGATAAACACCTTGAAAAATGAGACGAACTGGCAAGATTGGAGGTTTACGCTGCCGGATAAGTTCGCTTTTCCTGAAGCACTTTGTAGATGCAGGATGCTGAAAACATTTCAGCATGACGTGGCAGATGAAATGGCTTTTTGGCGATAATGTCATCTGAACTCGTTTCGGGATCTCTCATAACGCATACACACTTTGCATGCGGGATGCTGAAACGAGTTCAGCATGACCTACCGACGAGATGCTAAAGCGAGTTTTTAATGCCTGCTTGATTTAATATGTCATTTCGCTTTCAGTGTGTGTAAAAAATTATCCTCTCAGCGTGGTGGGCTGGGTGTAAAGACTTTTCGTGGATAATGTCATCCCGAAACAAGTTCACTGTTGTCCGGTAAAAACTAAGGGGCTAGCTTAGAAGTAGCCCCATGTTGATATATTTGAGTTACCACACTTAAACAATCAACATGAGTAAAAGTAGTTTTTTTACCGGACAGCCAGTATTAAATCAGTTATTAAGTTTGGTTGATCGAAATGCTGTCAGGTCGTTAGCCCGAGAGGGGAATCACGATCATTATTATAAATATTTCGACACTCATACCCATCTGATAACGATGCTTTACTGTGCTCTCAATAAATGCACCAGTAGCCGGGAGGTTGTCAGCGGAATGAAAGCATGTCATCATAAGCTTCAACATCTTGGAGTAGTTAAAGCACCGGAAAAGAGTACGTTATGTGATGCTAACATGAAACGATCGTATCTGGCATTTGAAAAGATATATGAGTTATTGTACCAACGTCACAAACACCTTTTACCGGACAGCCGGTTAACTCTCACACAGAAGCTTTTCATAGCAGATTCCTCAACAATAACCTTATTTCAAGAAATCCTTAAAGCTCCCGGCATGGGTAAGAGGGATGGACGGAGAAAAGGAGGCATCAAAGTACACACCCTAATAAATGCAGCGGAAGATGTTGCCCTTAAAGTTACTTTTACTGCAGCCCGTGCAAATGACATGACCTTTCTTAAGGAAATCACTCTGGAACAAGGCTCCTTTATAGTCTTTGATAAAGGATATGTCGACTACTCTCAATATGAGCGCATGAGCAATGAAGGTGTATTTTTTGTAACCAGGCAAAGAAAGGGTGCTTCTTATGAGCATATAAGCACTAATTCTGTAAGCGGTCATAGTAAAGCTCGTGGAATATTAAGCGATCAGAATATCCTGCTGGGAAACCGCACACATGCAAAGAAGGTTAAACTTAAAGCCCGCCTTATTTGCTTCTTTGATAAGGAAAAAGACAGAACCTTTGAATTTTTAACCAATAACTTCATTTTATCGGCTTGTCAAATTGCAGATTTGTATAAGAAGAGGTGGCAGATAGAAACCCTGTTTAAGAGAGTTAAACAAAATTTCCCACTTAAATACTTTCTTGGAGACAATGAAAACGCCATAAAGGTTCAGATTTGGTGCTGCTTTATTGCCGATTTTCTTATTAAGCTGGTGCAGATGCAACTTAAAAGAAAGTGGGCGTTCTCAAATCTTAGTTCTATTATCAGACTACATCTGATGAGTTACCTCAACCTCGCTGTTTTTTTAAATAACCCTGATAAATTATCGCAAACAATAAAAAGTAACCAGCTAAAATTACAGGGCTTGGAAATTGGATTTAAAACGTAATGCCCTTTATTGTAGCTGGAAAGCCTTAAAATATTTGTTTTTGTCTTTTTACCGGACAACAGTGAACCCGTTTCGGGATCCCTTTCACAAGCAATCAGAATTAAGAACCCCATTAAAACATACTATTATGCAAACAATTAAACACTATTTATTACCCGTGTGGGCCATTAAAAAAGAATGCCCGGCCATACCTTCTGATTACTGCTGTTCCTTAACTTTCCATACCTGTCGAGGCAAATCGATACCGCCTCGCCGCTATCAATCCGGGTGCCCTGAGTGCAGTATTAATGGCCATTGCGGCCCTGCTGCTTTTTAAAAGCATTACCTTGGTGGCTTATTAAAGCTATCTGGCCGGTGCTGGCCAATTATTCAGAATCATTTCGAGTACAATTTTAAATCCCTTACAACCATATTCAAAAGTTATTATTTATCTGAGTTTTTATATGTTGCTGATATTTTCTTTTGTGTTGACGCTTACCGTTAAGTGAAATATTATATCGCCCCTAAACCGATTTAGCAAAAAAATGCTAGATTTGAAATACCAATATAAATTTTTAACATATGCAACGTATTAACTTATACCTTATCAGGCTCGTATATTTAGTAAATTGAAACATCAATGTCCATGATAGCTTATAGCCATTAAAAAAAACCGCTTGTTCAAATGATATATATGATTAATAAAAAGCTCAGCATTTTGTTGTTGTCGATACTAACAAGCAACTTATACAGTTACGCACAAAATCTCATTACCTATCCCGCGCCTGCCGGTGTTATAAACAGTCATCATAATGATGATTATACCGTGAAAGTAAGGCAGGCAGGAGGCGAATGGCAGGATTTATTTGAGTATAATGTAAAGGTAGACCTTGATAAGCCGGAGGATGCTTCTATGGTTTATTTCGATTTTTCAGGCACGGTTGAAGTGGCTGTTAGAAAAAATAACGGGAGTTTCCGGGAAGTTAAGGTACGGCCAGGCTCTTATAATATTCCGGTAAAAATTATTGGGAAAACCGCTTTTTTTACATTGAATAATCCTCAAAAAGTATCGGTTGAATTTGATGGTGATGTATTGCATAACCTTCATGTTTTCGGTAATCCTTTAGAAACAAACAAACCCGATCCGAATGACCCGGATGTGATTTATTTCGGTCCGGGCGTTCATCAGCCCCAGGATTTACCCGGAAATGAATTCAATATTCCATCCGGTAAAACGGTATACATTGCCGGTGGCGCCGTGGTACGTGCCAAACTGGTTTGCGACAGGGTAGAGAATGTAAAAATTATGGGAAGAGGTATTCTCGACCAGCCTATGCGTGGTGTTGAAATACGGCATTCGAACAATGTAGAAGTAGAAGGAATTATTGTAATAAACCCTAAACATTATACTGTTTATGCTGGAGGTTCCAAAAATATAACCATCAGAAATATTAAATCTTTCAGTGCCAATCCCTGGAGCGACGGTATTGATTTAATGAGTTGCTCTGATGTGATTATTGATGATGTGTTTCTGCGGACCTCGGATGATTGTATCGCCATATATGGTCATCGCTGGGATTTTTACGGCGACGTTCGCAAGTATAAAATTACCAACTCTACGCTTTGGGCCGATGTGGCGCATCCTATTCAAATCGGGATTCATGGAAATACCGACACAGCCGGAGAGACTATTGAGGATATTGTTTTTGACAATATTGATATCCTTGAACAGGATGAAGACGACCCGAATTATCAGGGCTGTATGTCCATCAGTGCAGGAGATTTTAACCTGGTGAGAAATATAACATTTAAAAACATTCGGGTTGATGATTTTCAGGAAGGACAGCTTCTTAACCTGCGGGTGGTTAACAACGCGAAATACAATACAGGCCCTGGCCGCGGGATCGAGAATATATCGTTTGAAAATATATCGTACAACGGCAGTAATCTTTCCTCATCATTGATTAGCGGACTGGATGCTGCGCATGGCGTTAAAAACATCAGCTTTAAAAACCTAAAGATTAATAATAAGCTGGTTTTGGATAGCGGTGCTGCAAATATTAAGATTGGCGGGCATGTGGAGAATGTTGTTTTTACCAGGTAATGACTTGTGCTTATTAAGGTTATGACTTTTAAAAAATTCTCTATTATAAAATGCAAAGCGGCTTCTCAAAACAAGCTTAGTATAAAATAAATTAAAACTGAATGACTCAACTTAACCTTCCGAATTCTACAGCTGTCCTTTTTTTAATACTATTCAGTGCTTGCAGTGTTAATACACAAAAAGGGTTTGATACTCAGCTACAAAATAATTATGTTTCCAAAGCCTGGGTTTCCGACAATGGCGATGGAACTTATAAAAACCCTGTTCTGTTTGCAGATTATTCTGACCCTGATGCGATACGGGTGGGTGATGATTATTATATGATTGCCTCGAGCTTTAATTGTATACCCGGTTTACCGGTATTGCATTCTAAAGACCTGGTTAACTGGCGCATTATAAATCATGCTTTAAAAAAGCAGGTTCCTGCTGATATTTATGATGCTCCTCTGCATGGAAAAGGTGTTTGGGCACCGGCAATAAAATAC
>Ga0160457_1000331_pt1 | contig 27180 bp, 42 predicted proteins | sample HID1972M_E6MG_FD_108242 | JGI IMG/M metagenome (GOLD analysis project Ga0160457, IMG submission 108242) | Enriched pill bug-associated microbial communities from UW Madison campus, WI, USA - HID1972M_E6 MG | ecosystem: Host-associated > Arthropoda: Insects > Digestive system > Unclassified ... | reverse complement strand
TTTCAGAGTCAACCCTTAATTTCAGGATTTTTAACTCTCATCGCCGCCGGTACACTGTGAAGTTGTTCACATGTTCCGTGTCGATGGAGGCGCATTATAGGGATCCCATTTTTTTGCACAACCCTTTTTTGCGATCTTTTTTCCGACCGCTGTTTTTTCATTCTTTTTGCTGAGATCCCGTCCGATCTGACTATTTTTTGAGGTGTTAAAGCCTTATAGAAAGCCGATAATGTCTAGAAATCACCTGCTCCTTTATGAAAGAGGTAAACATGTCGGTAAATATTCGCCCTTATAAAGCACTACATCCCGAGATCGGTTCCCGCGTAATGATCGACGCTACCAGCGTAGTGATCGGAGATGTACGCCTCGCTGACGATGTGGGCATCTGGCCATTGGTCGTTATTCGCGGTGATGTGAACTATGTGGCTATCGGCGCCCGCAGCAATATTCAGGACGGCAGCGTCCTACACGTCACGCACAAATCCTCCTATAAACCTGAAGGCAATCCCTTGATCGTCGGCGAGGACGTCACCGTAGGGCACAAAGTCATGCTGCACGGCTGCACGATTGGCAATCGGGTATTGGTCGGGATGGGATCGATTCTGCTGGACGGTGTAACAATAGAAGATGATGTAATGATAGGGGCCGGAAGTCTGGTGCCACAAAACAAACGTCTTGAAAGCGGTTTTCTGTATCTCGGCAGTCCGGTCAAACAGATCCGCCCATTAACAGAAGCGGAACGAGAGGGATTGAAGTATTCCGCTAACAACTATGTGAAATGGAAAGATGAATATCTCGATCAGGAAAGCCAGACCCACCCCTGATTGTCTTCCTGCTGATCGCGGATAGCCTGTTCGGCTTCTTCCTCCAGATCCCAGCGATTCTGTCGAAAGCTTTCCAGCCATACCTCTGGCGCATCGCCACCAAAGCGGTACGCCAGTGATTCAGCTGATAAAGCGCAGTTCAGCTGGAACCCACCGACCAGAGCCGGGAAGCAAATGCACAGCCGCACCTCATCCCAGGTCTCACGGTCAGGAAACAGGATCGCCTGATTCACAGAGCGAGTTCCTTTTTCAGTTCGTCGATCACAGGTGTTATTTCCGGCATAACGCCATGCCACAGCAATACGGCATGTGCCGCCTGGGCCACCAGCATGCCCAGACCATCGGCATTCTGTTTTGCGCCATGCTGTTCGCACCAGTTCAGAAAAGGCGTGCTTCCTTTCTGATAGAACATGTCGTAGCAATGCACATCTATATTGATAATCGCGGTAGGGATTGCAGGGGTTTCACCGCCAATACCGCTGGAAGTAGCATTGATTATCAAATCGAATTTTTGGTCGGCAAGCGCATCCATCGCCAGCGCTTTTACACTGCCGGTATGCGCAAAGAGCGTAGCCAGCTCCTGAGCTCGGGCAAATGTCCGGTTGGTCACCGTCACCGCACAGTCTAGCGACAGCAGTGGTAACAATACGCCCCGCGCTGCGCCACCCGCACCAATCAATAGAATACGATAACCCGGCTTGATGAAGGCCAGACGTTCAAGGTCACTCAGCAAACCGATCCCGTCAGTGTTATCACCCAGCAGTCGCCCGTCTTCGAGACGCTTCAGGGTATTAACGGCTCCAGCCAGCGCCGCACGTTCTGTCAGTTCATCCGCACGTGCAAACGCCTCTTCTTTAAAAGGAACCGTCACATTGCAGCCTTTACCGCCTGCTGCCAAAAATGCATCCAACGTTTCATTAAAAGCTTCACGTGGGGCAAGCACCCGACCATAAGGATGCTCAATATTAAGCTGCTGGGCGAATCGCTGATGAATGAAGGGCGATTTGCTGTGCGCGATGGGATTGCCGAATACTGCGTACCGTTCCATACAATTACCCCTGGCGGAAAAGTTCGCCCGTCAGGGCGTCACGAATTTCAGAAGGATTCATCCGTCCGCCCGTCTCTCCTTTTACTACCGGAAAGGCGTCACCAAATTGAGTGACAACTTCTGCGACGGTTCGGCAAGGTTCCTGCCCGGTGAGATTCGCGCTCGTCGATACCAACGGTTTGCCATAGGCCTGACACAATTCCACCACCAGCGGATGGTCGGTCACGCGTACGGCAAGCGTATCGAAACGCCCGGTTAGCCAGCGCGGGGTAGAAGCCTGGGCTGGGAAAACAAAAGTGACCGGGCCTGGCCAGCGGGAGAACACCACCTCACGCTGCGCATCCGACAATACGGAATCGTCGATATAAGGCGTGAGCTGTTCAAAATTCGCGGCAATCAGGATGAGGCCTTTTTCCATAGGGCGCTGCTTGAGCTCAAGCAAACGCATGACAGCGGTTTCACTATCAGGATCACACCCCACGCCAAACACAGCCTCAGTGGGATAAGCGATGACTTCTTTATTATTGAGCGCTTCGATAGCTTTCAAAACGCTTTCTTGATGCAGGTTACTGTTCACTGATTTGTTCCGCCGATACCGGCTTTCCACATTGTTTACTGGCACAAAAGAGCTTAACGCCCTGCGCCGTTTTCTTTTCGATAAGCAGTGGGTAATGGCACTCGGGGCATTCGCCCACTACCGGTTTGAAGTTAAGGACAAATTGGCATTCGGGATAGCGATCGCAGGAATGGAAGGTCTTACCATAGCGGGAACGCCGCTGAACCAGATGCCCTTCGTGACACTGCGGGCAAGCAATAGCGGTATCATCAGGCTTGTCGATGAGTTCAGTATGCTCGCAGGCCGGATACTGGCTGCAGCCGATAAACATGCCAAAGCGCCCTTGGCGAAGCACCAGTTCTGCTCCGCAAGCTGGACACAACTGCCCTTCCAGAACTTTGACTATGTGTCCGTCCGCCTGACTTTTCAGGGGACGGACGTAATCGCATTCCGGATAATGAGAACAGCCGAGAAACGGCCCGTGTTTACCGCTTCGGATAACCAGTTCGGCCCCGCACTGTGGGCAGGGCTCGTGTTTAGGCACCGTAAACAGTGCTGATTTGGCCATAACAACTCTTGTCGCTGCGCAATTGAATTAGTGCAGCATACCTTCATTTACTTCGAAGAGTAATTCTTCCATCTGCTGATAGGCATTTTCACAGCCCGGGATGTTAAACAGCACCATCAGAATCACCCACTTCAAATCTTCCAACTCAAACTCTGTGGCATCCAGCGCCATGACGCGTTCGATTACCATTTCACGCGTTTCGAGGTTTAGCACCTGAATCTGCTCCAGGAATAACAAGAATCCCCGGCAACTGGCATCCAGCCGTTGGCACTCATCTGCGGTATAAATACGAACAGAGAGTGGATCTGAAGCAAGCTGCATTGGCTCAGTGAGCCCTTCCTGATAGTCAGCCAGCTTTTCCAACCACAGCAGTGCGTTGTAGATATCTTCACGATCAAAACCGGCGTCAGTAAGATCCTGCGTCAGCTTATCCTGATCCACCCGCATCTCTGCTTCGTTATGGATGTAAGTCTCAAACAAATACATCAGTACGTCGAACATGGCATGCCCTCCTTAATCGGACATAGCCGCCGGGTACAGCTGCGATCCATCCTGCTAACTCCAGTTCGAGTAGTTGGGCTACCGTCACTGGCACAGGTTGGCCGGCACGTTCAGCGACAACGTCAACAGGTGTTACCTCATCTCCTACGTTAGCCAGGAGCTCTGGAAATGGCAATGCTGCAAGCTCCGTATCCGGGGAATAATTTGATTTTTCAGCCTCATCTGGCAACGGATGTCGCCCATATTGCAAATTTTCCAGGATGTCCTCTACTGACGTCACGGGTATCGCGCCCTGCTTAATCAGCCAGTGTGGTCCTTCAGAGCCGGGGCTGCCTAAGGGCCCAGGAACGGCATAAACGTCCCGGCCCTGCTCCAGCGCGGTTCTGGCCGTAACGAGAGATCCACTTTTTATCGCCGCTTCCACCACCAGGACCCCACAGCTAAGCCCGCTAATAATCCGATTTCGTCGTGGGAAATTCGCGGGGAAAGGCAGCTGTGCCAACGGAAATTCGCTCACCAGTGCGCCACCGTTTTCAATAATGCGTTGTGCTAACGAAGCATGTCGTCGCGGATAGGAATGAAACAGACCGTTGCCCAATACCGCAATGGTTTTCCCGGATGCATCCAGCGCGGCGCGATGTGCCACACCATCGATACCGAGCGCCATCCCGCTGGTAATCGTCATGCCTTTTCTGGCAAGCGCGTCGCTGAAAATGCGTCCCCATCGTTCGCCGTACCAAGAATGATCCCGGCTGCCGACAATCGCGATTTGTGCAGACGCTAATAGCTTTACATCTCCCGCGACAAACAAAATGCCCGGATAGTCGACGATCGCCCGTAATGAGGAAGGGTAGTCAGGGTGATCAGCAGAAAGAAGGGAATGCCCAGGGATTGTTAACCAATTCTGAGTGTCTTCCAGAGTGCGCCGGGTAAGTGAGAAAAATTGTTTGATGTGCTTAGCTGAAAATCCATTATCACGCAAAACGTCGGCATTAATTGAATCTGTAGAAATCAACCGTTGCGCCAGCGCGAACTGCGTGTCGCCGTATAACCCATTGACCATCATCAGACGGAGCCATATTTCTGTGGGTGTCATCCTTTTCCCCTTGCCACAAGCAGTCCCGGCAATCTTTGCGATTGGTCAGTGATGCTGTCAATCAGAGGGGGTTTTGTCTAGAATAGAGGTAATAAACTTTCCAACTCCTGAACACAACTCTGGATAATTATGTCAGTTTTGCAAGTGTTACATATTCCGGACGAGCGCCTTCGCAAAGTCGCAGAGCCGGTTAAAGAAGTAAATGCAGAAATTCAGCGCATCGTAGATGATATGTTCGAAACGATGTACGCCGAAGAAGGTATTGGTCTGGCCGCAACTCAGGTCGACATCCATCAGCGCATCATCGTCATTGACGTGTCTGAAGATCGTGCAGAGCAGCTGGTGTTGATCAACCCAGAGCTGCTGGAAAAAAGCGGCGATACCGGCATCGAAGAAGGCTGCCTGTCGATCCCTGAACAGCGGGCGCTGGTTCCGCGCGCCGAGAAAGTGAAAATTCGCGCGCTGGATCGTGAAGGTAAGCCTTACGAATTAGAAGCCGATGGCCTGCTGGCAATCTGCATTCAGCACGAAATGGACCATCTGGTCGGCAAACTGTTTATCGATTATCTGTCCCCGCTGAAACAGCAGCGCATCCGTCAGAAAGTTGAGAAACTGGATCGACTGAACGCTCGTGCTTAAGGATAAGAATTAACGTGTCAGAATCACTCCGCATTATTTTTGCTGGTACTCCTGACTTTGCAGCGCGTCATCTTGACGCGCTGTTGTCGTCTGGACACCAGGTGGTTGGCGTCTTTACCCAACCAGACAGGCCAGCCGGACGCGGTAAAAAACTGATGCCAAGCCCGGTTAAAGTGCTGGCAGAAGAAAAAGGTCTACCGGTTTTCCAGCCTGCATCACTGCGTCCCCAGGAAAACCAGCAGCTCGTTGCCGACTTAAACGCCGACGTTATGGTTGTCGTTGCCTATGGTCTGATCCTGCCGAAAGCGGTTCTGGACATGCCGCGTCTGGGCTGCATTAACGTTCACGGTTCGCTACTGCCGCGCTGGCGTGGTGCTGCACCTATCCAGCGTTCACTGTGGGCGGGCGATGCCGAAACTGGCGTGACTATCATGCAGATGGATGTGGGTCTTGATACCGGCGATATGCTGCATAAACTCTCCTGCCCTATTACCTCAGAAGATACCAGCGGTTCGCTGTACGATAAGCTCGCGGATCTTGGGCCACAGGGCCTGATTGAAACACTGAAACAGCTGGCAAACGGCACAGCAAAACCAGAAGTTCAGGATGAAGCCCTGGTCACTCATGCCGAAAAGCTCAGTAAAGAAGAAGCACGCGTCGACTGGTCACTGTCCGCGGAGCAGCTTGAGCGTTGCATTCGTGCCTTTAATCCATGGCCAATGAGCTGGCTGGAGATTGATGGCCAGCCGGTCAAAGTGTGGCAAGCATCCGTTATCCTCACGCAAACTGACGCCGCGCCAGGCACCATTGTCGATGCCAATAAGCTTGGTATCCAGGTCGCGACCGGTAATGGCATTCTGAACCTGCAATCGCTACAACCTGCAGGGAAGAAAGCCATGAGCGCGCAGGATCTGTTAAATTCGCGCCGGGAGTGGTTTATTCCCGGTAACCGTCTTGCCTGACGGCCCCTTACTTCAAGCCCGGTATTGCCGGGCCTTTTCATTTTTACGCTTATGAAAAAAAATACAAATTTACGCAGTCTGGCAGCCCTTGCCGTTGAGCAAGTGCTGGAACAAGGCCAGTCGTTAAGTAATGTCCTGCCCGCCATGCAGCAGAAAGTGGCGGATAAAGACAGAGCGCTTTTACAGGAACTGAGCTTCGGCGTATTGCGTACGCTCTCCCAGCTCGACTGGCTGGTCAACAAGCTGATGGCGCGCCCGATGACCGGTAAACAGCGCACCGTGCATTACCTGATCATGGTGGGTTTCTATCAGCTGCTGCATACCCGAATTCCTCCCCATGCAGCGCTCGCTGAAACGGTAGAAGGTGCTGTCGCCATCAAGCGCCCGCAGCTGAAAGGGCTGATCAATGGTGTGTTGCGACAGTTCCAGCGTAATCAGGAAGCGCTGCTCGAAGAGTTTGCCGCGACTGAAAGCCGTTTCCTGCACCCTGCCTGGCTGGTTAAACGCATCAAGAAAGCGTATCCACAGCAGTGGCAATCCATTCTTGATGCAAACAACCTGCGTCCACCCATGTGGCTACGTGTAAACCGTAATCATCATTCTCGTGATGAATGGCTGGCATTACTTGAGCAAGCAGGCATGAAAGGTTTTGCGCATGACGCATATCCTGATGCCGTGCGCCTGGAAACACCGGCTCCGGTTCACGCCCTGCCTGGCTTCGAAGAAGGTTGGGTTACGGTGCAAGATGCTTCGGCACAAGGCTGCATGAACTACCTGATGCCAAAAAACGGAGAAGCCATACTGGATTTGTGTGCGGCTCCTGGCGGTAAAACAACCCATATTCTGGAAGTCGCACCGGAAGCAAGCGTGATGGCCGTCGACGTTGACGAACAGCGCCTGTCGCGCGTGTATGAAAACCTGAAACGTCTGGGCATGAAAGCCGACGTCAAACAGGGCGATGGCCGTTATCCATCACAGTGGTGCGGCAAACAACAGTTTGACCGTATCCTTCTGGATGCACCATGCTCGGCAACGGGGGTCATTCGCCGCCATCCGGATATTAAATGGCTACGCCGCGATCGCGATATTGCTGAGCTGGCACAGCTCCAGAGCGAAATTCTGGATGCAACATGGGCGCACCTGAAAACCGGTGGCACGCTGGTGTATGCGACCTGCTCAATTTTACCGGAAGAAAACTGCGAGCAAATTTCCGCGTTCCTGAAACGCACGCCTGATGCAGCGCTCCACGAAACCGGTAGCGTAGAGCGTCCGGGTGTGCAGAACCTGCCTGCGGCAGACGAAGGCGACGGATTCTTTTACGCTAAGCTAATCAAACAGTGATGAAATAACGGATCGCGACTGATGAAAATTATCATACTGGGTGCCGGACAGGTGGGTGGCACGTTGGCGGAGAACCTGGTCGGCGAAAACAACGATATCACCGTGGTGGATACCAACGGTGACCGCTTACGCAGCCTGCAGGATAAGTTCGATCTTCGCGTTGTGCAGGGTCACGGCTCGCATCCTCGCGTTTTGCGTGAAGCAGGCGCAGATGATGCCGATATGCTGGTCGCAGTGACCAGCTCTGACGAAACAAATATGGTGGCCTGCCAGGTTGCCTATTCATTGTTTAACACGCCAAACCGCATCGCTCGCATTCGCTCACCTGACTACGTTCGTGACGCCGACAAACTTTTCCATTCAGAGGCCGTGCCAATCGATCACCTGATCGCGCCGGAACAACTGGTCATTGATAACATGTACCGCCTGATTGAATATCCGGGTGCGTTGCAGGTCGTGAACTTTGCTGAAGGAAAAGTCAGCCTGGCAGTAGTGAAAGCTTACTATGGCGGACCACTGGTCGGGAATGCGCTCTCCACGATGCGCGAACATATGCCACATATCGACACCCGCGTCGCGGCGATTTTCCGTCATGACAGACCGATTCGCCCACAGGGTTCGACCATCGTGGAAGCGGGCGATGAAGTCTTCTTCATCGCCGCATCACAGCATATTCGTGCAGTAATGAGTGAACTCCAGCGACTGGAAAAGCCATACAAACGCATTATGCTTGTTGGCGGTGGTAATATCGGGGCCGGACTGGCGCACCGTCTGGAGAAAGAGTACAGCGTGAAGCTGATCGAACGCGATCAACAACGCGCAGCCGAGCTGGCTGAGAAACTGCAGAACACGATCGTGTTTTACGGTGATGCTTCGGATCAGGAATTATTGGCTGAGGAGCATATCGATCAGGTTGATCTTTTCATTGCGGTCACCAACGATGACGAAGCGAACATCATGTCGGCCATGCTGGCCAAACGCATGGGCGCCAAAAAGGTCATGGTACTGATCCAACGCCGGGCATATGTCGACCTGGTTCAGGGCAGCGTGATTGATATTGCCATTTCTCCTCAACAAGCGACCATTTCGGCACTGCTAAGCCATGTGCGTAAAGCTGATATTGTCGGAGTATCCTCCCTCCGTCGCGGTGTAGCGGAAGCCATTGAGGCCGTTGCCCACGGGGATGAAAGCACATCCCGCGTAGTCGGTCGCGTGATTGATGATATTAAGCTTCCGCCCGGCACAATCATCGGCGCCGTGGTTCGCGGGAATGAAGTGCTGATCGCCAACGATAATTTACGCATCGAGCAAGGCGACCATGTCATTATGTTCCTGACGGATAAAAAGTTTATTACAGACGTCGAGCGACTATTCCAACCAAGTCCCTTCTTCCTGTAACTATAAAAGGTGCTCAAAAGAGCGCCTTTTTTATTAACCATTTATTATTTATGGTTTATTTATTCCATCTAACATCCTGTCTGTTATGGAAATCGACTAAACATTTGTTAAACTTATAAATGTCAGCTGGCACAAGGAGAATAAAATGAGCATTATTAAAGAGTTTCGCGAATTCGCGATGCGCGGAAACGTTGTTGATTTGGCGGTGGGTGTCATTATTGGTGCGGCATTTGGTAAAATAGTATCGTCACTGGTTGCCGATATTATTATGCCTCCGCTGGGATTAGTGATTGGCGGGGTCGACTTTAAGCAGTTTGCCGTGACGCTGCGCGACGCGCAGGGTGATGTTCCGGCAGTTGTTATGCACTACGGTATATTCATTCAGAACATCTTTGATTTCGTGATCGTGGCATTTGCCATCTTTATGGCAATCAAACTGATCAACAAACTGAATCGTAAAAAAGAAGAACCGGCGGCAGCACCTGCGCCAACGAAAGAAGAAGTTCTGCTGAGTGAAATTCGTGACCTGCTGAAAGAACAAAATTCGCGTTCTTAATCAGGACACAGAAAGCAGAAGGCCAGTGGTAAAAAAGTGCATCACTTTCTTGCCACTGGCCTCCCAATTACCCCGGTTACCGTGTTTACCCTTACGCTCAAAACTCCCTTTTCCCTTCTTACTTTTCTCAACGCGTTGGCGAAACAGCGGGTCATGAAGTAACGCTTCAATAGCATTATCTTTGATTTGCCCCTTTGTGTGCTGATAGCGGCTCATATTTTCTCCAATTTTGTGTTTAAAACGGCGGGAGTGTAATCCCGGGTTGCTCTGAAATCAACATCCTGTCTTATCCGTTTCTGCCCCTTGTTCCAGTGCTTCGAGGATTGAACAATAAACGCTGCTATGCGCAGTTCCACAACATGCGTCATTGAGACGCTGCAAAGAACGCCGCATGGTTTCCAGTTGAGCAATTCGGCCTTCAACTTCGCTCAATCTGGCCTGAACAATTCCTTTAGATTCCTGACAGGTGTGATGTTCCGGGTCGACACGAATGGATAGCAGTTCACGAATCGCCTCAAGCGTAAATCCTAACTGGCTGCCGTGGCGAATGAAACGTAACCGCTGCAGGTCACTGTCGGTATAAAGTCGGAACCCTCCTTCAGTGCGCGCAGGATTATCCATCATCTGCTGCTTTTCGTAATAACGGATGGTATCAGGTGTTACGCCAGCAAGCTTCGCCAGTTCGCCAATACGGAACATTACGACTCCTCGTTTATTTTGTTGAGTAGCTTATCTGCATACTCACCGCGTAAAAAATCAGTGTTAACTCCAGACTGTCGTAGTTTGAGTTCCAACAGAGTAAGCTGGCGATGAAGTTCAGTAAAACGAGGCTCGTCTTCGCGGATCCCCTTTAAAAGATCGGCAAGCTCAACAGCCTGTTTACGCAGCTCCAGTTCTGGAGGCAAACATCCTGCATTTTTCAACAAGCGATAGCCTGCACGTAATTCCACAGGAACATGCAAATCGTCATCCAGGAGCAGAGGTTCACCGCTACCAGGAAGAGCATCAAAGTCGCCTTTGCTTTGTGCGTCGAGAATGTGACGCTCGGCCCACTGATCCAGTAACCACATCGTGCGCGTCCGGGTGAACAAAAAGGATACTGTTATTGTAGTGAAGTGGGGATTCTGAGGGTATAAAAAAACCCGCCGAAGCGGGTTTTTTCAAATCACTGCAGATTACTCTGCAGCTGCTTCTGCTTTCGATTCAGAACGATCAACGAGCTCGATGTAAGCCATCGGCGCATTGTCGCCTGCACGGAAGCCACACTTCAGAATACGAGTGTAACCACCGGCACGGCTCGCGAAACGCGGGCCCAGTTCGTTAAACAGTTTTGCCACGATCTCGTTATCACGAGTACGGGCGAATGCCAGACGACGATTAGCAACGCTATCAGTCTTGGCAAGAGTAATCAGCGGCTCAACTACGCGACGCAGCTCTTTCGCTTTAGGCAGGGTCGTCTTGATGATCTCATGACGAACCAGTGAACCTGCCATATTGCGGAACATAGCCTGGCGATGGCTGCTGTTGCGGTTCAGTTGACGACCACTCTTACGATGGCGCATGACCTTATCCTTCTCAGTAAAACCTTAACCTGTGATCCGGTTACTCGTCAGCAATGCTTGCCGGCGGCCAGTTTTCCAGGCGCATGCCCAGTGACAGACCACGAGAAGCCAGCACGTCTTTAATCTCGGTAAGAGATTTTTTACCCAGGTTCGGCGTTTTCAGCAACTCAACCTCGGTACGCTGTACCAGATCACCGATATAGTGGATAGCTTCTGCCTTAAGGCAGTTAGCAGAGCGGACAGTCAATTCCAGATCGTCAACAGGGCGCAGCAGGATCGGATCGAACTCTGGTTTCTCTTCTTTAACTTCCGGCTGACGTACATCACGTAAGTCAACGAAAGCTTCAAGTTGTTCTGCCAGAATGGTTGCCGCACGACGAATCGCCTCTTCAGGATCGATTGTGCCGTTGGTTTCCATTTCGATGACCAGCTTGTCCAGGTCGGTTCGCTGCTCAACACGCGCTGCTTCAACATTGTAGGCAATACGCTCTACAGGGCTGTAGCAGGCGTCGACCAGCAGACGGCCGATTGGGCGCTCATCTTCTTCCGAATGAATTCGGGCAGATGCCGGCACATAACCACGACCGCGCTGAACTTTGATACGCATATTAATAGATGCGTTCTCATCGGTCAGGTGGCAGATAACATGCTGCGGCTTGACGATTTCGACATCACCGTCGTGGGTAATGTCGGCTGCGGTCACAGGGCCAATGCCAGATTTATTCAGAGTAAGAATAACTTCATCTTTACCCTGAACTCTCACCGCCAGCCCTTTCAGGTTGAGCAGGATTTCAAGGATATCTTCCTGAATGCCTTCTTTGGTGCTGTACTCATGAAGTACACCATCAATCTCAACCTCGGTCACCGCGCAACCCGGCATCGATGAGAGCAGAATACGGCGCAGTGCGTTACCCAAAGTATGGCCGAAGCCACGCTCTAAAGGCTCAAGGGTCACCTTGGCGTGCGTCGAACTCACTTGCTCGATATCGACCAGGCGCGGTTTTAGAAACTCTGTCACAGAACCCTGCATTGTGTCCTCTCTTTGGTACTAAGCTTTACTTGGAGTAAAGCTCGACGATCAGGTGTTCGTTAATGTCCGCAGACAGATCAGAACGCTCAGGCTGACGCTTGAACGTACCTTCCATCTTGCCAGCATCAACTTCCAGCCAGGTTGGCTTTTCACGCTGCTCAGCCAGCTCAAGAGCGGCTTTCACGCGAGATTGCTTTTTCGCTTTCTCACGAACGCTGACAACGTCATTCGCTTTAACCTGATAAGAAGCGATGTTAACAACACGACCGTTTACCATGATAGCTTTGTGGCTAACCAGCTGACGTGATTCAGCACGAGTAGCGCCGAAGCCCATACGGTATACAACGTTGTCCAGACGACCTTCCAGCAGAGCCAACAGGTTTTCACCGGTGTTGCCTTTCAGACGTGCTGCTTCTTTGTAGTAGTTACGGAACTGACGCTCCAGCACACCGTAGATACGGCGAACTTTTTGCTTTTCACGCAACTGCACACCATAGTCAGACAGACGCGGTTTACGCGCACCGTGCTGGCCAGGAGCTTGTTCAATTTTACACTTGGTATCGATCGCGCGAACGCCAGACTTAAGGAATAAGTCGGTGCCCTCACGACGGCTCAGCTTGAGCTTAGGACCCAAATATCTTGCCATTTTCTATCTCCAACTAACCTGGAAAACGTGGCGTTATACGCGACGTTTTTTCGGCGGACGACAACCGTTATGAGGGATCGGAGTCACATCAGTAATATTAGTGATGCGGAAACCAGCGGCGTTCAGAGCACGAATGGTAGATTCGCGACCCGGACCCGGACCTTTGACCATAACTTCCAGATTCTTGATACCGTAATCTTTTACGGCTTCAGCGCAACGCTCTGCTGCAACCTGAGCTGCAAACGGAGTGGATTTGCGTGAACCACGGAAACCGGAACCACCGGCTGTTGCCCAACCCAGTGCATTACCTTGGCGATCGCTGATGGTAACGATGGTGTTGTTGAAAGAAGCATGGATATGAGCCACGCCGTCAGAGACTTGTTTTCTTACACGCTTACGTGCACGAACTGGTGCCTTTGCCATTATTCAATCACCCCGATTATTTCTTGATCGGTTTGCGCGGACCCTTACGGGTACGTGCGTTGGTCTTCGTACGCTGACCGCGCACTGGCAGACCACGACGATGACGCAAACCGCGATAGCAACCAAGATCCATCAGGCGCTTGATGCTCATGCTGATTTCACGGCGCAGATCACCTTCAACGACAAATTTGGCAACTTCGTCACGCAGCGTGTCGATTTGTTCTTCAGACAGCTCACTGATCTTAACATCTTCAGCAATGCCCGCCGCCGCCAAGATGGCTTTGGAACGAGTTTTGCCGACACCGAAGATCGAAGTTAATGCGATCACGGCATGTTTCTGATCAGGAATGTTAATGCCTGCTATACGGGCCACTATGCACTCCTACTATTTAATATGTACGCACCATGCCGAAAAGCCCGTTTTCAGGATACTCAAATGGATACGTACAGACATACAAAAAGATTGGCTGGCTAATCTAGCCAGCTCAACCCAACTTTGCAAGAAAAATATGCGAAATAATCAGCCTTGGCGCTGTTTATGCTTCGGCTCGGCACTGCAAATCACACGGATGACACCATCACGCTTAACGATTTTGCAGTTACGGCATAATTTCTTGACGGAAGCACGAACTTTCATTTTTACTCTCCGTAACTTCTCAGGCGACCATTAACGGCCGTAGCCTTTCAGGTTCGCCTTCTTCAATGCAGACTCGTACTGACTAGACATCATCAGAGTTTGCACTTGAGCCATAAAGTCCATAATCACGACAACAACGATAAGTAACGATGTTCCACCGAAGTAGAACGGCACTTTCATTGCATCACGCATGAACTCCGGGATCAGGCAGATAAAAGTGATGTACAACGCACCAACCAAGGTCAGGCGGGTCATTACTTTATCGATATACTTCGCCGTTTGTTCTCCCGGACGAATTCCTGGTACGAATGCACCGGACTTCTTCAGGTTATCTGCTGTTTCACGCGGGTTGAAAACCAACGCCGTATAGAAGAAACAGAAGAAGATGATTGCAGACGCATAGAGTAACACATAAAGCGGTTGCCCAGGCTGCAAATACAGCGAAATTGTTGTCAGCCAGTTCCAACCAGTACCGCCCCCGAACCATGACGCGATGGTCGCCGGGAACAGAATAATACTGGAAGCGAAGATTGCCGGGATTACCCCCGCCATATTCACTTTCAGCGGTAAATGTGTGCTCTGTGCAGCATAGACACGACGACCTTGCTGGCGTTTCGCGTAGTTTACCACAATGCGGCGTTGACCACGTTCAACAAACACAACAAAGAAGGTCACTGCAAATACTAATACTGCAACCAACAGCAACAGGAGGAAGTGCAGGTCGCCTTGACGCGCTTGCTCGATAGTATGGGCGATGGCCGGCGGGAGACCCGCAACGATACCGGCGAAGATAATGATCGAGATACCGTTACCAATACCACGTTCAGTAATCTGTTCGCCGAGCCACATCAGGAACATAGTCCCTGTGACCAGACTTACAACAGCGGTGAAGTAGAATGCAAAGCCAGGATTAATCACCAGGCCTTGCATACCAGGCATATTCGGCAGACCGGTAGCAATACCGGTTGCCTGGAATATTGCCAGCACCAGAGTGCCGTAGCGGGTGTACTGGCTAATCTTACGACGGCCAGATTCCCCTTCCTTCTTAATCTCTGCCAGCGTCGGGTGAACCACCGTCAGCAGCTGGATAATAATCGATGCCGAAATATACGGCATGATACCCAAGGCAAAGATAGAAGCACGGCTGAGAGCACCACCAGAGAACATGTTGAACATTTCAATGATGGTGCCTCGCTGTTGCTCAAGCAGTTTGGCAAGTACAGCGGCATCGATACCAGGGATCGGAATAAAAGAGCCAATACGGAACACAATCAGCGCACCAATCACAAACAGAAGTCTGCGTTTCAGTTCGCCGAACCCACCTTTGGCACTTTGAAAATCTAATCCCGGTTGCTTAGCCATTCTGCTACTTATTCCTCAATTTTACCGCCAGCAGCTTCGATAGCAGCACGAGCGCCTTTAGACACGCGCAGGCCGTTAACAGTTACCGGACGAGTTACTTCACCAGCCAGAATCACTTTCGCGAATTCGATCTGGATACCGATAATGTTAGCCGCTTTCAGCGTGTTCAGGTCTACAACGTCGCCTTCTACTTTAGCCAGATCAGACAGACGAACTTCAGCTGTGATCATTGCTTTACGTGAAGTGAAACCGAACTTCGGCAGACGACGGTACAGAGGCATCTGGCCACCCTCGAAACCGCGACGTACGCCACCGCCAGAACGAGAGTTCTGACCTTTGTGACCACGACCACCGGTTTTACCGAGACCAGAACCGATACCACGACCCAGGCGTTTACCCGCCTTTTTGGAGCCTTCGGCCGGAGACAGAGTATTTAAACGCATCTCTTACTCCTCAACTTTAACCATGTAGGAAACCGCGTTGACCATACCACGAACAGCGGGAGTATCCTCGCGTTCTACGGTGTGGCCAATACGACGCAGACCCAGGCCAAGCAGCGTTGCCTTGTGTTTCGGCAGACGACCGATTGCACTGCGGGTTTGAGTAATTTTAATAGTCTTTGCCATGGTCATTACCCCAGAATTTCTTCAACGGATTTACCACGCTTGGCAGCGACCATTTCTGGAGAATTCATATTTTCCAGGCCATCGATAGTTGCACGAACCACGTTAATCGGGTTGGTGGAACCATACGCTTTAGCCAGAACGTTATGAACTCCAGCGACTTCCAGGACGGCGCGCATTGCACCACCGGCGATGATACCGGTACCTTCAGAAGCCGGCTGCATGAATACACGAGAACCCGTGTGAACACCTTTTACAGGGTGTTGCAGGGTGCCGTGGTTCAGCGCGACGTTAATCATATTGCGACGGGCTTTTTCCATCGCTTTCTGGATCGCTGCTGGAACTTCACGCGCTTTACCGTAACCAAAACCTACGCGACCGTTACCATCACCAACTACAGTCAGAGCTGTGAAGGAGAAAATACGACCACCTTTAACGGTTTTAGATACGCGGTTAACCGCGATCAGCTTTTCCTGCAGTTCGCCAGCTTGTTTTTCGATGTGAGCCATCTTACACCTCTACCTTAGAACTGGAGGCCAGCTTCACGGGCAGCATCTGCCAGTGCCTGGACACGACCATGATATTGGAACCCGGAACGGTCAAAGGAAACATCTTTGATGCCTTTTTCCAGAGCGCGTTCAGCGACAGCTTTACCCACAGCTGCTGCAGCGTCTTTGTTACCGGTGTACTTCAGTTGTTCAGAGATAGCTTTTTCTACAGTAGAAGCAGCTACCAGAACTTCAGAACCGTTCGGTGCAATTACCTGTGCGTAAATATGACGCGGGGTACGATGTACCACCAGGCGAGTTGCGCCCAGCTCTTGGAGCTTGCGGCGTGCGCGGGTCGCACGACGGATACGAGCAGATTTCTTATCCATAGTGTTACCTTACTTCTTCTTAGCCTCTTTGGTACGCACGACTTCGTCGGCGTAACGAACACCCTTGCCTTTATAAGGCTCAGGACGACGGTAGGCGCGCAGATCTGCTGCAACCTGACCGATCACCTGCTTATCAGCGCCTTTCAGCACGATTTCAGTTTGAGTCGGACATTCTGCAGTAATACCTGCTGGCAGCTGATGTTCAACAGGGTGCGAGAAACCTAAAGACAGGTTTACTGCGTTCCCTTTGATCGCTGCACGATAACCTACACCAACCAGCTGCAGCTTCTTAGTGAAGCCTTCGGTAACACCGACAACCATTGAGTTCAGCAGGGCACGCGCGGTACCAGCCTGAGCCCAACCATCCACGAAACCATCACGTGGACCGAAGGTCAGAGCATTATCAGCATGTTTAACTTCAACAGCAGCGTTGAGAGTACGAGTCAGCTCGCCGTTTTTACCTTTGATCGTAATAACCTGACCGTCGATTTTTACATCAACGCCGGCAGGAACAACGACCGGTGCTTTAGCAACACGAGACATTTTTTCCTCCGATTAGGCTACGTAGCAGATAATTTCGCCACCAAGACCAGCTTGGCGCGCTGCACGATCAGTCATAACACCTTTAGAGGTAGAAATAACTGCGATACCCAGACCCGCCATAACTTTCGGCAGCTCATCTTTTTTCTTATAGATGCGCAGACCTGGGCGGCTGACACGCTGAATGCTTTCTACAACAGCTTTACCCTGGAAGTACTTAAGAGTCACTTCCAGTTCCGGCTTGGTGTCGCCTTCAACTTTAAATTCTTCAATAAAACCTTCTTCCTTCAGCACGTTGGCAATTGCCACTTTCAGCTTGGAGGAAGGCATGGTGACCGCAGCTTTGTTCGCGGCCTGACCGTTACGGATACGGGTCAGCATATCCGCGATCGGATCTTGCATGCTCATCTGTCTTTACTCCCGTGATTCAATTGGTGACAATTACCAGCTAGCCTTTTTCAAGCCAGGTACTTCACCGCGCATTGCGGCTTCACGAAGCTTGATACGGCTCAACCCGAACTTGCCCACATAACCATGTGGACGACCAGTCTGGCGGCAGCGGTTACGCTGACGGGACGGGCTGGAATCACGCGGCAGACTTTGCAGCTTGAGAACTGCGTTCCAACGATCTTCGTCAGAAGCGTTTACATCAGAGATGATCGCTTTCAGTTCAGCGCGTTTCGCGAAGTATTTTTCAGCTAAAGCTACGCGTTTAACTTCGCGTGCTTTCATTGATTGCTTAGCCATTAAGTAACCCTACCTTACTTGCGGAACGGGAAGTCAAAGGCAGCCAGCAGAGCACGGCCTTCTTCATCAGAATTCGCAGTAGTGGTAATGGTAATATCCAAACCACGAACGCGGTCGACTTTGTCATAGTCGATTTCTGGGAAGATGATCTGCTCACGGACACCCATGCTGTAGTTACCACGACCATCGAAAGACTTAGCGGACAAGCCACGGAAGTCACGAATACGTGGAACAGCAATAGTGATCAGGCGCTCAAGGAACTCCCACATGCGTTCGCCACGCAGAGTTACTTTACAGCCGATCGGATAGCCCTGACGGATTTTGAAGCCTGCAACTGATTTGCGTGCTTTGGTGATCAACGGCTTTTGACCGGAGATAGCTGTCAAATCAGCTGCTGCATTATCCAGCAGTTTCTTATCAGCGATCGCTTCACCAACACCCATGTTCAGGGTGATCTTCTCGACCCGAGGGACTTGCATGACAGAATTGTAGCTAAACTCAGTCATGAGTTTCTTAACTACTTCGTCTTTGTAGTAATCATGCAGTTTCGCCATCGTACTACTCCAAATTACTTGATAGTTTCGCTGTTAGATTTGAAGAAACGGACTTTTTTGCCGTCTTCGAATCTAAAGCCTACACGGTCAGCCTTGCCGGTTGCCGCATTGAAGAGTGCAATGTTAGAGATCTGAAGCGCAGCTTCTTTCTCAACAATGCCACCTGGTTGGTTCAGGGCCGGAACCGGCTTCTGATGTTTCTTAACCAGGTTGATACCTTCAACAATGACCTTGCCGGAAGACAGGACATTTTTTACTTTACCGCGTTTACCTTTATCTTTACCGGTTAACACGATAACTTCGTCATCACGACGGATCTTCGCTGCCATGATTCGCTCCTTAGAGTACTTCTGGTGCCAGAGAGATAATTTTCATGAACTTTTCATTACGCAGTTCACGAGTTACCGGCCCAAAAATACGCGTGCCGATTGGCTGCTCGCTGTTATTGTTTAAAATAACGCATGCATTACCATCGAAGCGAATGACAGAACCGTCCGGGCGACGAACACCCTTCTTGGTGCGCACCACTACCGCTTTCAGCACATCGCCTTTTTTCACCTTACCACGTGGAATTGCTTCCTTGATGGTAATCTTGATGATATCGCCGACGCCTGCGTAGCGACGGTGCGAGCCACCCAGAACCTTGATACACATTACGCGACGCGCACCGGAGTTGTCGGCGACGTTCAGCATAGTCTGTTCTTGGATCATTTTAGTGCTCCGCTAATGTCAACTACTACTGAGACCCTAAATTCAGAGCCGTTAAAAAACCCCATATCGGGGGCGCGGCATTATAACACCGGTTCCAGAATATGGGTAGAAAAAATAAACGGCTCATTTCTGAGCCGTTTATTCGTTTGAGAACGCGTACTCTATTACAGAACCGCTTTCTCTACAACGCGAACCAGCGTCCAGGACTTAGTCTTGGACAGTGGACGGCATTCGCGGATAATTACCACGTCGCCGATACCACATTCGTTGTTCTCGTCATGTACGTGCAGTTTGGTCGTACGTTTGATGAATTTCCCGTAAATCGGGTGCTTCACAACACGTTCGATGGCAACAACAATGGATTTCTCCATTTTATCGCTGACAACGCGACCTTGCAGAGTACGGATTTTATCGGTCATTACGCACCCGCCTTCTGAGTCAGTAAAGTCTTAACACGTGCAATATCACGACGAACCTGCTTCTGCAGGTGAGTCTGTTGCAGCTGGCCGCTTGCAGCCTGCATACGCAGGTTGAATTGCTCGCGCAGCAGGTTAAGCAGCTCGGTGTTCAGCTCTTCAACGCTCTTTTCACGCAGCTCATTTGCTTTCATTACATCACCGTCTTAGTTACAAAGGTGGTTTTGATAGGCAGTTTCGCTGCTGCCAGGCCGAAGGCTTCACGGGCCAGCTCTTCCGGAACACCGTCCATTTCATACAGGACTTTACCCGGCTGAATCAAGGCAACCCAATACTCCACGTTACCTTTACCTTTACCCATACGAACTTCCAGCGGCTTCTCGGTGATCGGTTTGTCCGGGAATACACGGATCCAGATCTTACCTTGACGCTTAACTGCACGGGTCATAGCACGACGTGCTGCTTCGATCTGACGTGCAGTCAGACGACCACGGCCAACAGCTTTCAGACCGAAAGTGCCGAAGCTAACATCCGTACCCTGCGCCAGACCACGGTTGCGGCCTTTGTGCACTTTACGGAATTTTGTACGCTTTGGTTGTAACATCAGCGACGCTCCTTATTTACGGCCTTTACGCTGCTGCTTTTTAGGTTGAGCAGCCGGTTCCGGTTGTTCAACAGCAGCCATACCACCCAGGATCTCGCCTTTGAAGATCCATACCTTAACGCCGATTACACCGTAAGTGGTGTGCGCTTCAGAGGTGTTGTAGTCAATGTCAGCACGCAGAGTGTGCAGAGGTACGCGACCTTCGCGGTACCATTCGGTACGTGCGATTTCCGCGCCGCCCAGACGGCCGCTAACTTCAACTTTAATCCCTTTAGCGCCAAGACGCATTGCGTTCTGTACAGCACGCTTCATAGCACGACGGAACATAACGCGACGTTCCAGCTGAGAAGTGATGCTATCAGCAACCAATTTTGCGTCCAGTTCTGGCTTACGAACTTCGGCGATATTGATCTGTGCAGGAACGCCAGCGATATCCGCTACGACCTTGCGCAGTTTTTCTACGTCTTCGCCTTTCTTACCGATAACGATGCCAGGGCGAGCGGTGTGAATAGTCACACGGATGCTCTTAGCTGGACGCTCGATTACGATACGAGATACGGACGCTTTTGCCAGTTCCTTAGTCAGGTACTGACGTACTTTAAAATCGCTGTCCAGGTTGTCAGCGAATTCTTTGGTGTTCGCAAACCAGGTAGAGTTCCAAGGTTTTACAATACCCAGGCGAATACCATTAGGATGTACTTTCTGACCCATTGCTAGTCTCCAGAGTCTCAGCGATCGGACACAACCACAGTAATGTGGCTGGTGCGCTTCAGGATGCGATCTGCACGACCTTTTGCACGAGGCATAATGCGCTTCATGCTAGGGCCTTCGTCTACGAAAATCTTCGTAACTTTCAGATCGTCAATGTCAGCGCCATCGTTGTGTTCAGCGTTAGCAATGGCAGATTCCAGAACCTTCTTGACCAGTACAGCCGCTTTCTTATTGGTGTAGGTCAGAATATCCAGGGCCTGCGACACTTTCTTACCGCGAATCAGGTCAGCAACAAGGCGAACCTTCTGAGCAGAAGAACGAGCATGGCGATGTTGAGCTAAAGTTTCCATCTCTTCCTCCTACCTTATTTCTTCTTCGCTTTTTTATCAGCAGCATGGCCGCGATAAGTACGAGTCGGTGCGAATTCACCCAGTTTGTGACCGACCATTTCGTCGGAAACAAATACCGGAACGTGCTGACGACCATTATGGACAGCGATGGTCAAACCGATCATGTTAGGAAAGATCGTTGAACGACGGGACCAAGTGCGCAGGGGCTTCTTGTCACCGCTTTCCACCGCTTTCTCTACCTTCTTCAGCAAGTGCAGGTCAATAAAAGGACCTTTCTTGAGAGAACGTGGCATGGCTTATCCTCTAATATTATTTGCTACGGCGACGTACGATAAATTTATCAGTACGCTTGTTGCTGCGGGTCTTCTTACCTTTGGTCTGAACGCCCCACGGAGTTACCGGGTGCTTACCAAAGTTACGACCTTCACCACCACCATGTGGGTGGTCGACTGGGTTCATCGCAGTACCGCGAACGGTAGGGCGAATACCACGCCAGCGTGCAGCACCTGCTTTACCCAGAACGCGCAGCATATGCTCAGCATTGCCAACTTCGCCCAGGGTTGCACGGCAGTCTGCTTCGACTTTACGCATTTCACCAGAACGCAGACGCAGGGTGACATAAGCACCATCGCGAGCAACGATCTGAACGTAAGTACCAGCGGAACGTGCCAGCTGACCGCCTTTACCTGGTTTCATTTCTACGTTATGAACGGTAGAACCAACCGGGATATTGCGCATCGGCAGGGTGTTGCCTGCTTTGATTGCAGCATCAACGCCAGACTGAATCTGGTCGCCAGCTTTCAGGCCTTTAGGGGCCAGGATGTAACGGCGTTCGCCATCTTTGTACAGAACCAGCGCGATGTTCGCGGAACGGTTCGGATCGTACTCAAGACGTTCAACAATTGCCGGGATACCATCTTTGTTGCGTTTGAAGTCAACAATACGGTATGCCTGCTTGTGACCACCACCAATATGACGAGTGGTGATACGGCCATTGTTGTTACGACCACCGGATTTGCTGTTTTTTTCCAGCAGCGGAGCAAAAGGTTTGCCCTTGTGCAGCTCAGGGTTGACCACTTTAACTACGTGACGACGACCCGGAGATGTCGGTTTACATTTAACAACTGCCATTGTATTACTCCTCCGACTTACTCAGCGCCGCCAACGAAGTCCAGATTCTGGCCTTCTTCCAGGGTGACGTAAGCTTTTTTCCAGTCGCTACGACGACCGACACGCTGTCCGTGACGCTTCACCTTGCCTTTAACAACCAGGGTACGTACGGTATCAACTTTGACTTCAAACAGTTTCTGCACAGCAGCTTTAACTTCTGCTTTAGTCGCGTCTATAGCAACTTTGAGAACGATGGTATTGGTTTTTTCCATCGCAGCAGACGCTTTTTCAGAAACGTGCGGTGCACGAAGCACTTTCAGCAAACGTTCTTCACGAATCATGCCAGCATCTCCTCAACTTGCTTAACAGCATCGGCAGTCATTACGACTTTGTCGAAGGCGATCAAGCTAACCGGGTCGATACCAGTCGCGTCACGTACGTCAACCTTATGCAGGTTACGTGCGGCCAGGAACAGGTTCTCGTCCAGCTCACCGGTGATGATTAATACATCTTCCAGAGCCATGTCTTTCAGTTTCTGTGCCAGCAGCTTAGTTTTAGGCGCTTCTACAGAGAACGTCTCGACAACGATCAGACGATCCTGACGTACCAGTTCGGACAGAATGCTTTTCAGCGCGCCGCGGTACATCTTTTTGTTAACTTTTTGACTGTGGTCCTGCGGGCGTGCAGCGAAGGTTACGCCACCGGAACGCCAGATCGGGCTCTTTACAGAACCTGAACGCGCACGGCCGGTACCTTTCTGGCGCCACGGCTTTTTACCGGATCCAGTTACTTCAGCACGGGTCTTCTGAGCACGAGTACCCTGACGAGCACCAGCTGCATAAGCAACAACAACCTGGTGAACCAGCGCTTCGTTGAAGTCACGACCGAAGGTAGTTTCGGAAACAGTCAGCGCGCTCTGCGCGTCTTTCAATACTAATTCCATTGCTATCTCCTCACGCCTTCACAGCTGGTTTAACGATCAGGTCGCTACCGGTTGCACCGGGAACAGCACCTTTAACCAGCAGCAGGTTGCGCTCAGCGTCAACACGTACTACGTCCAGGCTCTGAACGGTAACGCGTTCATTACCCAGCTGACCTGCCATCTTCTTGCCTTTGAACACTTTGCCCGGAGTCTGGTTCTGACCGATAGAACCCGGAACGCGGTGGGACAAGGAGTTACCGTGAGTAGCGTCCTGGGTACGGAAGTTCCAGCGCTTAACGGTACCGGCGAAACCTTTACCTTTAGAGGTACCGGTTACGTCAACTTTTTTAACTTCAGCAAACAGCTCAACGCTAATGTCTTGACCTACGGTGAACTCTTCGCCTTCAGCGAGGCGGAATTCCCACAGACCACGGCCAGCATCTACGCCAGCTTTAGCGAAGTGACCTGCTTCCGGCTTAGTTACGCGGCTAGCTTTTTTAGCACCGGTGGTAACTTGAACAGCACGGTAGCCGTCGTTAGCCAGGTCTTTAACCTGAGTAACACGGTTCGCTTCAACTTCGATTACGGTTACTGGGATAGATACGCCATCTTCAGTGAAGATGCGGGTCATACCCACTTTTTTACCGACTAAACCAATCATTGTATCAACCTCTCAATCGCTCGATGACCTGATTAACCCAGGCTGATCTGCACGTCTACACCGGCAGCCAGGTCCAGACGCATCAGAGCATCAACGGTTTTCTCGGTTGGCTCAACGATGTCAACCAGACGCTTGTGAGTGCGAATCTCGTACTGATCACGCGCGTCTTTGTTAACGTGCGGAGAGATCAGAACGGTAAAGCGCTCTTTGCGGGTCGGCAGCGGGATCGGACCGCGTACCTGCGCACCAGTGCGCTTGGCAGTCTCGACGATTTCCGCGGTTGATTGATCAATCAGACGATGATCAAACGCTTTAAGGCGGATACGGATTCTTTGGTTCTGCATGAGACCAGAGCTCCAATTATTTTATAAACGAAATGGCCACTCCTCACACCCATTACGATTGATGGGGGAGCGTAACCGTTCTTGCGTAGTTCCCCAATTGGGAACATTGTCGACAACAAACAACATTGTCGGAGTTCATATCGAACCCGCCGTCAATTTTGACAAGCCCGCGCATTATACGTAAATCTGACCACGACGCAAGCAGTGTTTATAAATACGCCATCTGTAATCTGCGACTCCGTGCGCAAGCACTTCTGTAATGAGTGCATCGGGAACTCATACTCTGGAAGCGTTCCCGACCTCCTGACTTTCCATGTTTGTCTCTGAATCGGTTTCTACGAATACTCAGGACTTCTGCACATACAGGTAATGTCTATGCCGTTTGCCGCCCTCCCCTTCATTGTTATCTACTGCATCTTCACGGGGCTTCTTGCCTGGTATGACTACCGCACCGGCCTGCTTCCGGATCGACTGGTCTGCCCGTTACTCTGGTGTGGAATGTTGTTTTTTGTGGTGATTAAACCCCAGCAACTCCCCTCTTCCGTATTAGGGGCAATAGCGGGGTACTGCAGTCTGGCTGGTCTGTACTGGCTTTATAAGGGTATTCGGCATAAAGAAGGGCTGGGCTATGGTGACGTGAAATTCTTTGCGGCTCTCGGGGCATGGCATGGATGGCAGCAATTGCCGGTGCTGATAACAATTGCGACAGGTTCCGCGCTGCTTTTTGTGTGCTTCGAAGCGATGATTTCTCGCTCAGGCCAGGCATTAAAAAACCCGCTGCGATTTGGCCCATTTCTGAGCGCAGCGGGTGTGCTTATTGGCTTTCAGACGTGGTGGACTACTCTTCCACTTTGATTTGGGATTGTAAGTAATTTTGAATACCCAACTTACCAATCAGATCGAGTTCTGTCTCAAGCCAGTCGATGTGTCCTTCCTCATCGGCCAGGATTTCAATCATCATATCGCGGCTGACATAATCATGAACGGTATCAGCATAGGCGATTGCCTCACGGAGATCTTTGGCGCCCTCAAGTTCAAGCCTGAGGTCAGACTGCAGCATTTCTTCGACATCTTCACCGATGCCAAGCTTGCCGAGATCCTGCAGATTAGGAAGGCCTTCAAGAAATAAAATACGCTCGATATATTTATCGGCGTGTTTCATCTCATCGATGGATTCATGGTATTCGACATCATTGAGGCGAGTCAGGCCCCAGTTTTTGAACATTCTCGCATGGAGAAAGTATTGATTGATTGCGACAAGCTCATTTCCCAATAATTTATTGAGATAACTTATGATTTTAACATCACCTTTCATTATATAGTCCCTCCGCTTCCACTCATAGAAGCGTAGAACGGGCTACAGGGATGTCAAAAAAAAGACTGAAGTCTCAGGCTGTCTCTTTAAATTCCGGCATCTGAGTTAATTCGTCCTGCATAATCTCGCGCGCGGCGCGAATGCACTTACCACATTGATTTCCCACGGGAATGAACTTGCGGAGTTGCTGAAAAGATTGCGGATGAAACTGGCGAACAGCCTGACGAATTTTTTTATCGCTTACACCATTACACAAACAAACGTACATGATCGCTCCCGTTCAATTTACGCTCAAAGTGTAAATGAGAATAGTTATGATTACAATAGCACAATTAAGGAACCGGTGCGGTAGTATGCGGACAAAATGAAAACAACTGTGACAGTGATAAATAACAAATAGCAAAAAGGGCGCCGAAGCGCCCTTTTTTAGTCAAAACTAATTAACGAGTAATTAGCTGATGACTTTAGCAACAACGCCCGCACCTACAGTACGGCCGCCTTCACGGATTGCGAAACGCAGACCGTCATCCATCGCGATTGGGTGGATCAGGGTAACAACCATTTTGATGTTGTCGCCTGGCATTACCATCTCAACGCCTTCTGGCAGTTCGATGGTACCGGTCACGTCAGTTGTACGGAAGTAGAACTGTGGACGGTAGCCTTTGAAGAACGGAGTATGACGGCCGCCTTCGTCTTTGGACAGGATGTACACTTCAGATTCGAACTTGGTGTGCGGGTTGATTGAACCCGGCTTGGCCAGAACCTGACCACGTTCGATTTCTTCACGTTTGATACCACGCAGCAGAACACCAACGTTCTCACCAGCACGGCCTTCGTCCAGCAGTTTGCGGAACATTTCAACGCCGGTACAGGTAGTTTTCGCAGTTTCTTTGATACCAACGATTTCTACTTCTTCACCAACTTTAACGATACCGCGCTCTACACGACCGGTAACAACAGTACCACGGCCGGAGATGGAGAATACGTCTTCGATTGGCAGCAGGAATGGCTTGTCGATCGCACGTTCTGGTTCTGGGATGTAAGAATCCAGGTAGCCAGCCAGTTCGATGATTTTAGCTTCCCACTCAGCTTCGCCTTCCAGCGCTTTCAGCGCGGAACCACGAACGATAGGTGTGTCGTCGCCTGGGAAATCGTACTGGGACAGGAGTTCACGAACTTCCATCTCAACCAGTTCCAGCAGCTCTTCATCATCAACCATGTCGCATTTGTTCAGGAACACGATGATGAAAGGAACGCCTACCTGACGACCCAGCAGGATGTGCTCACGAGTCTGTGGCATAGGGCCATCAGTCGCAGCAACAACCAGGATCGCGCCATCCATCTGCGCAGCACCGGTGATCATGTTTTTAACATAGTCGGCGTGGCCTGGGCAGTCTACGTGTGCGTAGTGGCGAGTCGGGGTGTCATATTCAACGTGGGAAGTGTTGATGGTGATACCACGAGCTTTTTCTTCTGGTGCGTTATCGATCTGGTCGAATGCGCGAGCAGAACCGCCGTAGGTCTTAGCCAGTACGGAGGTGATTGC
>Ga0160457_1000327_pt1 | contig 27802 bp, 22 predicted proteins | sample HID1972M_E6MG_FD_108242 | JGI IMG/M metagenome (GOLD analysis project Ga0160457, IMG submission 108242) | Enriched pill bug-associated microbial communities from UW Madison campus, WI, USA - HID1972M_E6 MG | ecosystem: Host-associated > Arthropoda: Insects > Digestive system > Unclassified ... | reverse complement strand
CGCGGAAGGTGAACTGACTATCCTGCACGAACTCAGCCTGGAACTGAACAAGGGCGACAGCCTGGCCATCGTTGGCGCGTCCGGTTCCGGCAAATCCACCCTCCTCGGCCTGCTCGCCGGCCTCGACCTGCCGAGCAGCGGCGAAGTCATTCTCGCCGGGCAAAGCCTGAGCAATCTCGATGAAGACCAGCGCGCACGCATTCGCGCCGAGCACGTTGGCTTCGTCTTCCAATCGTTTCAATTGCTCGACAGCCTCAATGCGCTGGAAAACGTCATGCTGCCGCTGGAACTCGACGGCCGCAAAGACGCGCGTGAGCGTGCGACCGAATTGCTCCAGCGCGTCGGCCTCGGCCAGCGCCTGACCCACTCGCCGCGCCAGCTCTCCGGTGGCGAGCAGCAGCGTGTAGCGATTGCCCGAGCGTTTGCCGCCGAGCCTGATGTGCTGTTCGCCGATGAACCCACCGGCAACCTCGACAGCCACACCGGCGAGCGCATCAGCGACTTGCTCTTCGAGTTGAACAAGGAACGCGGCACCACCCTGGTGCTGGTGACCCACGACGAACGCCTGGCCCATCGCTGCCGGCGCCTGATCCGTCTTGAAGCCGGGCTGTTGGTCGCCCCTCTGGAGCCTTGATGGCACGTTTGCCGCTGTTGCGTCTGTTCAGTCTCGCCATTCGCCAATTGCTGCGCGATGCCCGCGCCGGCGAATTGCGCGTGTTGTTCTTTGCATTGGTGGTGGCCGTGGCGGCCAGTACCGCCATCGGTTACTTCGGCGCACGTTTGAACGGCGCGATGATGTTGCGCGCCACCGAGTTTCTCGGCGCCGATCTGGTGCTTGAAGGCAGCTCACCGGCCCGCGAGGAGCAAATCAAAAGCGGCACCGAGTTGCGCCTGAATCATGCGCAAGTGGTGGAGTTCTCCAGCGTCATCGCCACCGACAACGGCATACAGTTGTCGAGCATCAAAGCTGTCGATCGCGCCTATCCATTACGCGGTGAACTGAAAAGTGCACCGGCACCCTTCGCGCCTGAAGACATCGGCGGCGAACCGCAGCCCGGCGAAGCCTGGGTCGAAGCACGCTTGCTGACAGCGCTGGATCTGAAGATCGGCGACAGCATCGACGTCGGCATGAAAACTCTGAAGCTGACCCGCATCCTGACTTATGAGCCGGATCGCGCCGGCAACTTTTATAGCCTGACCCCACGGGTGCTGATCAACCTCGACGACCTCGCCGCAACCGGCGTGGTGCAACCGGGCAGCCGGGTGAGTTATCGCGAACTGTGGCGCGGCGAACCGCAGGCGCTGGAAACCTATCGGCAACTGATCAAACCGGGCCTCGCGGCCAACCAGCGCATTCAGGATGCCCGCGACGGTAACCGGCAAATTGGCGGCGCGCTGGGCAAGGCCGAACGTTATCTGAACATGGCCAGCCTTGTCGCAGTGCTGTTGGCCGGCGTCGCAGTGGCATTGTCGGCGAACCGTTTTGCCAGTCGCCGTTTCGATGCCAGCGCGTTACTGCGCTGCCTCGGACTGTCACGCCGGGAAACCATGCTGCTGTTCAGTATTCAACTGACCGTACTTGGCTTGCTGGCTGCCCTCAGCGGTGCGCTGCTCGGTTGGTTGGCGCAGTTGGGCTTGTTCGCACTGCTGCATGATTTGCTGCCGAGCGATGTACCTGCAGGCGGATTGTTTCCGGCGATTGCCGGGATCGGCACCGGGCTCGTAGCCTTGGCCGGTTTCGCCCTGCCGCCGCTCGCGGCACTGGGTCGCGTACCGCCGCTGCGAGTTCTGCGTCGCGACATGCTGCCTATTCCGTCGAGCACCTGGATGGTTTATGGCGTTGCACTCGGCGCGCTCGGCTTGATCATGTGGCGCTTGAGTCTGGATCTGCTGCTGACATTTGCCTTGCTCGGCGGCGGTGTGGTTGCCGCGCTGGTGCTTGGCGGTTTGCTGCTCTTACTCCTGAAAAGCCTGCGCCGCATGCTCGCCCGCGCTTCGCTGCCGTGGCGCTTGGGTCTGGGCCAGTTGCTGCGTCATCCCTTGGCCGCCGCCGGTCAATCGCTGGCCTTCGGTTTGATCCTGTTGTCGATGGCGTTGATCGCGCTACTGCGTGGCGAACTGCTCGACACTTGGCAAAACCAGTTGCCGAAAAATGCCCCTAACTACTTTGCCCTGAACATTCTGCCCGCCGATAAACAGGCGTTCAGCGATCACCTGATCAACGTGTCAGCACAAGCGGCGCCGCTTTATCCGGTAGTGCCGGGCCGACTGATCAGCATCAACGGCGATCCGGTACAGCAGATCGTCAGCAAGGATTCGGCGGGGGATCGTGCGATACAACGCGACCTGAGCCTGACCTGGGCTGCCGATTTGCCCACCGGTAACAAAATCACCGCAGGTTCATGGTGGAGCGGACAACCGTCGGACGACGTACCCGGTGTGTCGGTCGAAGGTAAAGTCGCAGAGAGTCTGAAACTGAAGCTTGGCGATCATCTGGTGTTCACTGTCGGCGGGGTCAATCGTGAAGCGAAGGTCACCAGCCTGCGCGAGATCAACTGGGATAACTTCCAGCCGAACTTCTTCATGATCTTCCAGCCCGGCACCTTGAAAGATCTGCCAGCGACCTACCTGACCAGCTTCTATCTGGCACCGGGTCATGATCAGCAGATTGTCGAGCTGTCGCGCGCCTTCCCGGCGGTGACCATCCTGCAGGTCGAAGCCCTGCTCGAACAGCTGCGCAGCATCCTCGCCCAAGTCACCCTGGCCGTGGAATATGTGTTGTTGTTTGTTTTGGCGGCGGGAATGGCGGTGTTGTTTTCCGGCCTGCAAGCGACGCTGGATGAACGTATTCGCCAAGGCGCGTTGTTGCGTGCGCTGGGCGCGGAACGGCAATTGCTCATCAAGGCGCGGCGCATCGAGTTCGGTTTGCTCGGCGCGGTCAGCGGTTTGCTCGCGGCCATCGGTTCGGAAGTGGTGAGTCTGGTGCTCTATCGCTACGCCTTCGACCTGCCGTGGCATCCGCATCCATGGTTGTTGGTGCTGCCATTGATAGGCGCGGCGCTGATCGGTGGCGCTGGTGTATTCGGTACGCGCCGGGCGCTCAACGCAAGTCCGCTGACAGTGTTGCGCGAGGGTTGATAGACTCCAGCGGACTTAACCACAAGAAGTTGCCATGAGTCGTTACCGCCCTCCCCGCCCCGCTGGCACCGCGCTGATCACCCCCGAAGGTGAAGCGCGGATGCGTGCCGAATTCCATGAGCTGTGGCATGTGCGTCGCCCGCAGGTGACTCAGTCGGTCAGCGAGGCGGCGGCGCAAGGTGATCGCTCTGAAAACGCCGAATACACCTACGGCAAGAAGATGCTGCGCGAGATCGACAGCCGCGTGCGCTTTCTGACCAAACGTCTGGAAGCACTCAAGGTGGTCAGCGAAAAACCCAGCGACCCGAACAAGGTTTACTTCGGTGCGTGGGTCACGATCGAGGACGAAGACGGCAAGCAATCGCGTTACCGCATCGTCGGCCCCGATGAACTGGATCTCAAACTCGGTTTGATCAGCATCGATTCGCCACTGGCCCGCGCCTTGATCGGCAAGGCGCTGGACGCAGAGGTGCGCGTGCAAACGCCGACCGGAGAACAGTTCGTCTACATCGTGGCGATCGAATATCTCTGAAAAGTCAGCGGCGGGTGATCAGGCCTTGCCGCGCAACGCGGGTCAGTTGCTTCATCATTTCCGGCGCGTCTTCCGCGCTTGGCGCCTGAATCACTGCCAGATCAAAACTGTCACTGGTAAACCGCGCCAGCGACTCACCGTCTTCAACAAACTGGATCAGGAATGCGGCAGGGCCGCCGCTGCGGCGTGGCCAACCATCGAGATAACGCAACAGCGTCGGCTGATGTTTGCCGCCAAGCAGGATTTTCGGGTTGCGTTGAGTGATATGCGCGGTGATCGGCGCGGGACGTGCAGGAGGGCGTAGTGCATTCATTGGTCGTGTCTCTGCCTCAAAAGTCTGCATGGCAGGTGAGAGGCAACACCGAACCAGCGCTTTAGCGGTATTTCGAAGCCCTGTTCCGGCTTCTGACGGCAACTGTTGAAGTCACCTGGCGCCCCGCAAGTAGCTGTTTAAATCGGCGCATAAACACATGCTAGATAACGTGACCGTACAGTGTCAAGAATCAGCAGCTATAAGCGACATCACCACTGCAAGGTAATGCGGCTTTCGAATTCGCGCTCCTCGCCAGTGACCGGGTCGATGAAGCGCAGGCCCTGCGCCAACAGTTTCAACGGATTGGCGTAGTCATCTTCAACGTCTTTCAACACATCCGGGTAAAACGGATCGTTGCAGATGCTCGCGCCCAATGCGCTCATGTGCACACGCAGTTGATGTTTTTTGCCGGTGACCGGGTACAGGCCATAGCGCCACAGATCGCCGTTCTTCTCGCGAACTTCGACCGCCGTTTCCGTATTGCTGACGCCCGGCCCTTCCTGCATGCGGAAAAACGGCTCGCCATCGACCAGTCGACTTTTGTGCACCAACGGGAAATTCAGCTCAGGCAGCGCTGGCGCGATGGCTTCGTAGCGCTTGTCGATCTGCCGGGTCGGGAACAGTGACTGATACGCCGAGCGCGTTTGCGGATTAGCCGAGAAGATCACCAGCCCGGCGGTGTGCCGGTCGATGCGGTGCAGCGGCACCAGATGGGGATTGTCCAGACGCCGAATCAAGCGTCGCAGCAACGTCTGTTCGACGTACTCGCCAGCCGGGGTCACTGGCAGGAAATGCGGTTTGTCCGCCACCACCAGATGCTCGTCGGCATAAAGAATCGACTCGACCACCGGGATCGGTTTCTCGTCCGGCACTTCACGGAAGTAGTGAATGCGCAGACCTTCCTTGTAAGGCAGATCCACCGAGATCGGTTGACCATTACCGTCCAGCACTCGGCCACGGGCGATACGATCCAGCCACTGCTCACGGCCGATGGCCCGGAAGTGCTCGCACAAACAATCAAGCACCGTCGACCAGGAACCCGGTGGCAGATACAGGGTGCTGGCCTGATTGTGTGCAGCGGAAAATGGAGATATGGACATACGAAAATTCTAACCCTCAGTGCAGGCCGGCATTATCCAACACTGAGGGAAACGAACCTAGCGCAGAATCCTCACGCCGGAATCGATTTGAGCGCCGCCGCCTCAGTGAACTCCTTGAGCCAGCGCAACACCTCGACCGCCTCCCAGCGACCCGGGTCATACAAGGCGTAGAGCAAGCCCTGATAACCGACTACGTCGAGTTGCTTGTGATAACCGGCACGCTGAAACAGCGCCTCGATCTCGGCAAAGCACGTATTGAAATGGACCTTATTGAAGGGCGTCTTGCCTTCCGTGACCAAGCCGTCGAGGCGCAATTCGGCGACGGCCTCGCGCACTACGTCAACCGACATCCGGTTCACGCTGTTCTTCAACTGTTCGACATTGACCACGGTTCATCCCTCTGACGTCCGGCTCACCAGCTCACACCCTGCAAAAAACACAGAATGCAGCAGGCCAACCCAATTACTGTATGAACATACAGTAACCGAATATTTGGCAAACTGCCAAGGAATGGATGCGCGGTCGCGACCGGCGGGGAGGATGCAAAAAATCCACTATTGGAGGAACGCCACAACCTGATCAGCGTTGAACGGCCAGCCCAATTCCGCGCCGGTGTCGACGCGGCGCAGCACTGGAATGCGCAGGCTGTAAGCCTCGAACCACGACTCGTCGTCAGCAATGTCGACCAGTTCCACCAGCAAACCGTGCTCGACAAAAGGCATCAGCTCGGCTTCGGCCAATTCGCACAAATGGCATCCAAGGGTGCCGAACAGCTGACATTCAGGAGGCATGATGGGCTCGACCACAAAAAGAGTGCGCCTATTCTAGGCCGCAGCGCAAAACCCGTCGACCCACCGCCGCCCAAAGGCTTGAGCCTTTCCGACAGCGCTTGCGCGCAAAACCCTGATGCAAATCAGTCCGCAGAAATCGCAATTACGTGATCCTCCCGCTCTTTTTGCCTCTACGCTTGAACAGCCAGAGCCTGACATCGGAGTGACTAGTGTTTGCCAACCTGTTGATCATCCTCGCCTCGTCCCTCGTGGTGATTGCCCTGTTCCGCCGTCTGCGATTGCCGCCGGTGCTGGGTTACCTATTCGTGGGCTTGCTGGTCGGGCCGAGTGCATTCGACTGGGTCAACGAGAGTGAGCATCTGCCGGACGTGGCTGAATTGGGCGTGGTATTCCTGCTGTTTTCGCTCGGGCTGGAATTTTCTCTGTCGAAGATGATTGCGTTGCGCCAGGTGGTATTCCGGCTGGGCAGTCAGCAGGTGCTGATCAGCACCGCGCTTCTGGGTCTGATCCTGATTTTGCTGGGCATGCCGGTGACGCCCGCTTTGTTGCTCGGCGCCGGGCTGTCGTTGTCGTCCACGGCGATTGTCACCAAGGAACTCGGCAGTCTCGGCGAAGTGTTCAGCAGCCACGGCCAGAACGCGATCGGCGTGTTGCTGTTTCAGGACGTGGTGGCGGTTTTGCTGCTGACGCTGGTGCCGGTGTTCGCCGGCAGCAGCGCACAGGCCTGGTACTGGGCCCTGCCGCTGACGCTGGCGAAAACCGTGGTGCTGTTTGTCGGTCTGCTGCTCGCCAGTCGCTGGTTGCTGCCACGGCTGTTTCATGAAGTGGCCGCTTCGCGCTCGGCCGAGTTGTTCGTGCTGCTGGCGCTGGTGATTGTGCTGCTGACGGCATGGCTGACGCACTTGCTTGGTTTGTCCCCTGCCCTCGGCGCGTTTCTCGCCGGCATGTTGCTCGGCGAGAGTCATTACCGGCATCAGATCGAAGCCGATATCCGGCCATTCCGCGACATCTTGCTCGGGGTGTTTTTCGTCAGCATCGGCATGCTGATCGACCTGCAACTGTTTGTCAGCGATGGCTTGCTGATTCTTGGGCTCACGGTCGGTTTGATGGTGATCAAGGGGATCGTCGTCGCGCTGCTGGTGAAGTGGCGCGGTAGCGATAGCGAAACCGCGTGGCGCAGCGGTCTCGCCTTGGCCCAGGGCGGCGAGTTCTGCTTCGCGCTGATGGCGCAGATGCAGCAAAGCAGCCTGCTGCCGGAAAGGCTCGGCGCCTTGCTGCTGGCGGCGACGTTCTGCTCGATGGTGCTGACCCCGCTGCTGTTACGCGCCGCACCACGCATCGCCGCCGCCCTGCACCGCAAACCGAATCAGGAAGCGCAGATCGAAGAAATCAGCGCGCTCAACGCTGACCTCGACAAGCACGTGGTGATCTGTGGCTACGGTCGTGTCGGCCAATCCATCGGCCGCTTCATGCGCAACGCCGGACAACCGTTCATTGCTTTGGACAATGACCCGGTGCGTGTTCAGGAAGCGGCCTCTGGCGAGAGCGATGTGCATTATGGCGATTCCGCGCGCGGTGATCTGCTCACCGCTGTCGGCCTGTTGCGCGCCCGCTTATTGGTGATCGCCGTCGATCAAAGCGATGTCGCCCTGGGCATTCTTAAAGAAGCGCGCCGACTCAACACGCACATACCGATTCTGGTGCGCACCCGCGACGACAGCCAATGGAGCGAACTGAAAGCCGCCGGCGCCACCGAAGTGGTGCCGGAGCTGCTGGAGTCGAGCCTGATGCTCGCCTCACACGCGTTGATCATGCTCGGTCTGCCCGCGCATCAGGTGCAGGAACAGGTCGATCAAGTGCGCATCGACCGCTATCGCCTGTTGCACGGTTTTTATCCCGGTGCCGACGATGAAGAAGCCTAGTCCTGACTCACCGCGCCAATCTTGTGCAGCGACAGATCGGCGCCGTAATACTCTTGTTCCTGACTCAGGCGCAGCCCGTGCAAGGCCTTGATCGCGCCGTACACGACAAAGCCACCGATCAGCGCCACAGCAACGCCGAGCGCGCTGCCGAGCAACTGGCTGATCAGGCTGACGCCGCCGAGTCCACCGAGCGCGGTCTGGCCGAAGATGCCACAGGCAATCCCGCCCCATACGCCACACAAACCATGCAACGGCCACACACCCAACACGTCGTCGATACGCCATTTCACCTGCGCGGCGGTAAAGCACCAGACAAACAGTGCACCGGCAATCGCGCCGGTGACCAATGCGCCCACCGGGTGCATCAAGTCGGAACCGGCGCAGATCGCCACCAACCCGGCCAAGGGGCCGTTGTGCAGGAAGCCCGGGTCATTGCGCCCGACGATCAACGCCGCCATGGTGCCGCCAACCATCGCCATCAACGAGTTGACTGCCACCAGCCCACTGACGCCTTGCAGCGTCTGCGCGCTCATCACGTTGAAGCCGAACCAGCCGACAATCAGAATCCACGAACCCAGCGCCAGAAACGGAATGCTCGACGGTGCAAACGCCACTAAGCGTCCATCGCGATAACGTCCATTGCGCGGGCCGAGCAACAACACCGCCGCCAGCGCCAGCCAGCCGCCCATCGCATGCACCACCACGGAACCGGCGAAGTCATGGAACGGCGCGCCGAACTGCGCCGTCAACCACGCTTGCAGACCGTAGTTGCCGTTCCAGATCATCCCTTCGAAAAACGGATAGATGAACGCCACGATCAGCGCCGTCGCACACAACTGCGGAACAAAGCGCGCGCGTTCGGCGATGCCGCCGGAAATGATCGCCGGGATCGCCGCCGCGAAGGTCAGCAGGAAGAAAAACTTCACCAATCCGTAGCCGTGATCAGCGCTGAGCACCGCCGCCGGTTGCATGAAGGTCACGCCGTAAGAGAGCCAATAGCCTATAAAGAAATAGGCCAGGGTCGAGACGGCGAAATCGCTGAGGATTTTCGCCAAGGCGTTGACCTGGTTTTTCTGGCGAACCGTACCGACTTCCAGAAAGGCGAAACCGGCGTGCATCGCCAGCACCATCACTGCACCGATCAAAATGAACAAGGTGTTGGAGCTGTGCACCAGGGTGTCCACAGCGCTTTGCAGATTTTCCATAAGCAGGCAGACCTAAAGGCGAAAAAGGCACCAAAGCGGTTCATGCGGGCATTTCATGCACCAAGTTGCGACCACGCAGTCACTGAAGGGATTGTCCAGTGAACTGCTTTGGCGCACGAGGTCGATGTCCTGACACGTACCGGGATTATTTGAGTTAAGGTTTTCCAGCGCGTACGCCCGGCAACAGCGCACAGCGACCGGGCCACGCACCACGAGATAGCAAAAGTTGTACCAGTCATTTGTACTGAACCTTCGCGCAAGGCTCATACTCGAACGCATCAGAAAGCCAACTACGGAGATCCACCCATGGCCAGCATCAAGGCAAAGACTGCTCAAGAAATCCTGATGAACGACTTCCAGACACTGGTCGCCGACACCGAACGGTTGCTCGAGCACACCGCCACCCTGGCCGGCGATCAGGCAGATGAACTGCGTGAGCAGATCCACGACAGCCTGTTGCGCGCCCGCGAAACCCTGAAGCTGACCGAAGACACCCTGCGCGAACGCGGTCAGGCTGCGGTTTCCGCTACCGAAGACTACGTGTCGGCCAACCCTTGGCAGTCGGTGGGGATCGCCGCTGGCGTCGGCTTCCTCATTGGCCTGTTGGCCACTCGGCGCTGATCATGTCGATCGGTGAATCCGGCCCGACAGCGGGCACCGCCTCCTCCACGCGGCGTCTGGGCGCCGCCGTTCTCGGTCTGCTGCACAGCCATGTCGAATTGTTCGGCATCGAATTGCAGGAGCAGAAATCACGTACCGTCAGCCTGTTGCTGTTCGCAGGCTTGGCGCTGGTCTTTGCCCTGTTGTTGTTGGTGGGTTTATCGACGCTGGTGATGATCATCTTCTGGGACACCTATCGTCTTGCCGCGATCATTGGCCTGTGCGTCTTTTACACCCTGGCCTCGATCTTCTGCGGGCTACGCTTGAAAGCCGCGATCTTCGATGAGTCCTCACCCTTCCACGGCACGCTCGAAGAGCTGGCCAACGACCGGGAGCGCCTGCTGCCATGAGCCTGCCTCAACTTCCGCACAATGGTTCGCGACGGGAAATGCGCAAGGCACTGATCCGTCTGCGCATGGAAATGCACCGTCAGGAAATCCGCCACGAAACCGCGCAAGTGCTGCAACCCCTGCAGCGCATGCGCGGCATGACGCAAAATCTGCAAGGCGGCTTCGGCATCAAACACGCCCCGTTATGGGGTGTGGCGGCGGTAACACTGCTGGGTTTCATCACCGGCAAAGGCGCGAAAAGCGGCGGCGTCGGTAGTCTGACCCGTCTGATCCGTCTCGGTACCAGCCTTGGGCCATTGATCAGACTGGTCATGCAAAGCTCTGGCAAACGCTGAACTGACGCATCTGGCTACATTCTTGCAACACCGGCGGGATGAACCTCTTATCCAGAGGTTCAATCCTGCACGCCTACCCGGTCGGCAGGGTTCAATCAGAACAAGAACGACTAAGGAGGCCCCGTGATCGACGGGCAACCGCTCGCCTGCTTTCAGCCTTTTATCGATACTGCCACCGGACGCATTGCCGGCGTTGAAGCATTGGGCCGCCTGCGTCAGGCTGATGGACAACTGAATTCGGTCGGGCCGCTTTTCGCCGACCCGCGCGTGCCGGCCATCGGCCTGCGCCGCCTCGACCGGCAGATCCGTGACAACGCCTTGAGCCGTCTGCATGAAGCGCCGGCAGACTGGTTTCTCAGCCTGAACATGTCGCCACGCTGGATCAGTCGCCTGCGCCCCGACCAAGCCTTGCCCAGTCTCAAGCAACTGGCCCGGCATGGCGTCGATCCGCAGCGTATCGTTTTCGAAATCACCGAATTGGGCGGCAATAGCCAACGCCTGGCCGAAGTGGTCGCGCGCTATCGTCAGGCCGGAGCGCGAATCGCCATTGATGACTTTGGCGCGGGCTATTCGCAGCTTGATCGAGTGCTGGCCTTGCAACCGGACATCCTCAAACTCGACATGCGCCTGTTTCAGGCGGCCGCGTTGGGCGGGCCCAGCAGTGACGTGGTCAAAGCGCTGGCACAGATGGCAGAAAAGACCGGCTGCTGGATCATCGCCGAAGGTGTCGAGACTGAAGCGCAGCTGAATTTTGCCCTGGAGTGTGGCTCGCGCTACGTGCAAGGTTTTCTGTTCGCACGTGCCCAGCAAGACTTCTTCCCCGCCGACGCATTTGTGCAACGCTTCGCTGAACTTCGCCAACGCTACGTCCGGCAGAAACTCAACGAACGCGGGCGATTGATGCAGATGCGCCAGCAACTCAGCGAACTGATGACGATCCTGCAAACCTGGGCTCAGGCCCGCGCGCCCTTGACTGCATTGCCGCAACTGGATGCCTTTCCGTGGCTGCTGCGGTTTTACCAATGCGACCGCCACGGCACACAACTGACGCCCAATCTGGAATGGCGGCAGAACGGCTGGTTCGCCGACAACCGCTATCTGGGGCACAACTGGTCGTGGCGCCCGTACTTCTACCATCTGCTCGCCGAAGGCTGGGAAGAACGCCGTCTGACCCTGTCGAACACCTACCGCGATGCCACCAGCAACCAGTACTGCCTCACCGCCGGACAGTTTTTCGACAACGGTGAACGGCTGCTGCTGATCGACATTGATGCGGCGGGACTGTAGTTCCGCTTGCAGGCATGGGGCTGAACCGGGAAGCTAGGGCATCAGTTATCCAGACGGAGAGAATCAGCCTTGGATTGGCAGACCCTGCTCAACCGCGAACGCCTCGGAAAGCCGCTGCACAGCCCGCAAGAACTCGGCCGCAGCCCTTTTCACAAAGACCATGACCGCATTATTTTTTCCGGCGCGTTTCGTCGCCTGGGACGCAAGACGCAAGTGCACCCGGTCACCAGCAACGATCACATTCACACGCGCCTGACCCACTCGCTGGAAGTCAGTTGTGTCGGCCGCTCGCTGGGCATGCGCGTCGGCGAAACCCTGCGCAGTGCTCTGCCGGAATGGTGCGACCCCGCTGACCTCGGTATGGTCGTGCAATCGGCGTGTCTGGCCCACGACATCGGCAATCCGCCGTTCGGCCATTCCGGCGAAGATGCGATTCGCCACTGGTTCCAACAGGCCGCCGGACGTGGCTGGCTCGATGGAATGAGCGAGGCCGAGCGCGGAGACTTCCTCAATTTCGAAGGCAACGCCCAGGGTTTCCGCGTGCTCACGCAACTGGAATACCACCAGTTCGACGGTGGTACGCGTCTGACCTACGCCACCCTCGGCACCTACCTGAAATACCCGTGGACTGCGCGTCACGCCGATTCCCTCGGTTACAAAAAGCACAAGTTCGGCTGCTACCAGAGCGAACTGCCGCTGCTCGAGCAGATCGCCCACAAACTCGGTCTGCCGCAAATCGAAGACCAGCGCTGGGCGCGACATCCATTGGTGTACCTGATGGAAGCCGCCGACGACATCTGCTACGCGCTGATCGACCTCGAAGACGGCCTCGAGATGGAGCTGCTGGAGTACGCCGAGGTCGAATCGCTGCTGCTCGGTCTGGTCGGTGACGACCTGCCGGAAACCTATCGCCAGCTCGGCCCGCAGGATTCACGTCGGCGCAAACTGGCTATCCTGCGCGGCAAAGCCATCGAACACCTGACAAACGCGGCAGCGCGAGCCTTCGTCGAACAGCAAGACGCCCTCCTCGCCGGCACCTTACACGGAGATCTGGTGGAACACATGCACGGTCCGGCCAAGCGTTGCGTACTAAATGCCAAGGACATTGCGCGCAAAAAGATCTTTCAGGACAAGCGCAAAACCCTGCATGAAATCGGCGCGTACACCACGCTGGAAATCCTCCTCAACTCTTTTTGCGGCGCGGCGCTGGAACAACACAATGGCCGCACGCCGTCGTTCAAAAGCCGCCGCATCCTCGACTTGTTGGGCAATAACGCGCCGGATCCACGGGCGTCGTTACACAGCTCGTTTCTGCGCATGATCGATTTCATCGCCGGCATGACCGACAGCTACGCCAGCGACATGGCACTGGAAATGACCGGGCGCTCCAGTCATTGATCCGTTTGCACCCGACCGGCGCCGGTCGGGTGCAATCATTATCGAAGGTCTCTGCTAGCTATGATGCACCCTCTTTTGCGGCGTAATTCAAACAAATATTAAACACACTATAAAACCCCAGTTGCGACCCGCACTTGCAAAACACTCTGCGCAAACCCGCGACATTTGAAATAGCCCTTCCTTACGTCAAACCTAATCACCCGTAGTCCCATTCCCAAGTAATTGTAGGAATTATCCTATAACGCACCTAGAGCCATGCTCGCTCATACGAGCGTTCATACATCTGAGCTAAGGTGCGCGCTTTATTCGTGCTTGTATGGGATTTGATTATGAACTCCGTTTTTATTGTCGACGATCACCCGGTCATCCGTCTTGCCGTTCGCATGCTGCTGGAACATGAAGGCTATAAGGTCGTCGGCGAAACCGATAATGGGGTCGATGCCATGCAAATGGTGCGCGAGTGCATGCCTGACCTGATCATCCTTGACATCAGCATCCCCAAGCTCGACGGGCTCGAAGTGCTGGCCCGCTTCAACGCCATGGGTTCCTGCCTGAAAACCCTGGTGCTCACCGCCCAGTGCCCGACCTTGTTCGGCATTCGCTGCATGCAGTCCGGCGCTTCGGGTTACGTGTGCAAGCAGGAAGACTTGAGTGAACTGGTCAGTGCAATCAAGGCAGTACTTTCCGGTTACAACTATTTCCCAAGTCAGGCATTGAATCCTGTACGTAGCGATGACATTCGTTATGCTGAACTTGAATTATTCAAATCGGTCAACGACCGCGAACTCATGGTGTTACAACTATTTGCCCAAGGACGGACTAACAAGGAAATTGCCAAAGGCATGTTTCTCAGCAACAAAACCGTGAGCACTTACAAAAAACGCTTAATGCAAAAACTCAAAGCCAAATCCCTTGTTGAACTAATCGAAATGGCCAAACGTAACGCACTCGTGTGAGAGCCCGCATGCCCAGTCGTTTAAAGGACTATTTAATAGCGTTGAGTGCAAGCCTGTTGCTGAGCTCAAACGTGTTCGCCATGGTTGGCGAATCACCGGTGTATGCCTTATTCAGTCGCACGACCGGCGAATCGTTATCGGTCACCTTCGAGGCGTCGCAACGACAGTGGTTGCACACCCGCAGCGAACTGGTGCTGGGCACCTCGGCACCGGATTACCCGCCGTTCGACATGACCGTCAGTGGCCGCGACTACGAAGGTCTGACTGCCGACTACGCCGGTTTCCTCAGCGAAGCCACCGGACTGCCGATCCGCATTCAACGATTCCCCTCGCGGGATGCCGCTATTCGCGCGTTGCTGGATGGCCAGGTCGATCTGCTCGGAACGGCGAACGGCTACGAAGCCGGCAACGCCAATCTGGCTCTGTCCGAGCCCTATGCGGTCGACCAACCGGTGCTGGTGACACGCGAAGGCGAAACCCGCTCCCTGAGCGAAGGGCTGGCCGGCCTGCGTTTGAGCATGGTTTATCACTATCTGCCGCTGGCCGAGGTCAAGGCGCTGTACCCCAAAGCGCTGATCACCTGCTATCCGTCGTACCAGAACGCAATTAACGCGGTGGCATTCGACCAGGCCGATGTCTTTCTCGGCGACACCCTGTCCACGCACTACATGATCAACAAGGGTTACCTCAACAACGTGCGCATGGCCAACTTCGGCAAACAGGAAGCCCAAGGGTTCAGCTTCGCCGTGCGCCGCAACAATCCGCACCTGCTGGACGTCATCAACACGGTACTCAAAGCGGTGCCGCGCAGTGTGCGCGAGAACATCGCCAAACGCTGGAGCGCCGGCAGCGACATGTTGCTGACCGATCAGAAACTGCAACTGACCCGCCGCGAAGAGGCCTGGCTCAAGCAGCATCCCGTGGTCAGCGTACTGGTCAACGAGGCTTATGCGCCGCTGACGTTCTTCGACGGCGATGGCAATTTTCGCGGCATCAGCGCCGACCTGCTGGAGCTGATCCGTCTGCGTACCGGCCTGCGTTTCGACATCCGACGCAGCCGCAATGATGCCGAAATGGTCAAACAGATCGACAACCACCAGGCCGACCTCATCGCCGCGCTGCTGCCGACCGCCGAGCGCGAAGAGACCCTGACTTTCAGTCGCCCTTATCTGGAAAACTCTTACGTCCTGCTGACCCGCAAGAGTGCGGGCAGCCCGACCAATCTGGGCCAGCTCAAAGACAAACCCATCGCGATTGCGCAAGGCAATCCAATGGTCGAGTACCTGCGCCGCGAATTTCCACGCATCCAGTTGATCGAGACACCGGACACCTTCAGCGCGGTTTCGCTGCTGGCCGAAGGTCATGTTGAAGGCGCGGTGAATTCTCTGGTGATCGCCAACTACTTCATCTCTTCGCGGATTTTCGAGCGGGCGCTGCAGATCACCACCACCATCGGCACCGGTCAGGCTGCCTTTTCTCTGGCCACGGCGCGCGACAATACCGAGCTGAGTTCGATCATCAACAAAGCACTGCTGAGCATCGCACCCGAAGAACTGGGTGTGATCAATGGTCGCTGGCGCGGCTACACCTCGGCCTCGCAGAACACCTGGCGCAATTATCAACGCCTGTTCTATCAAGTCATCGGGGCTGCCGGCGTGGTTCTGCTGTTGTTGCTGGCGTGGAACGCTTATATGCGCCGCCAGATCAACCAGCGCAAAGCCGCTGAACGGGCGCTCAACGACCAGTTCGAATTCATGCGTTCACTGGTCAACGGCACGCCGCATCCGATCTACGTGCGTGACCGGCAAGGACTGTTGCAAAGCTGCAATGACAGCTACCTCGAAGCCTTCAACGCCAAACGAGAAGACGTGATCGGCAAAAGCGTCATGCAGGGCACGCTGAGCAACGCCTTCGAAGCCCAGGCATTCCAGGCGGATTATCAGCGGGTCATCGCCCAAGGCAAGCCGCTGGTGCTCGACCGTCCCTTGCACATCGGCAATCGGCGGCTGACGATCTATCACTGGATCCTGCCCTATCGTGACTCTAGCGCAGACGTGCAAGGCATCATCGGCGGCTGGATCGACATCAGCGAACGCCGCCAGCTGTTCGAGGAACTGCGCACGGCCAAAGAGCAGGCCGATGATGCGAATCGTGCGAAAAGTACCTTTCTGGCGACGATGAGCCACGAGATCCGCACGCCAATGAATGCGGTCATCGGCATGCTCGAACTGACGCTCAAACGCATGGATCAGCAGCACCCCGATCGCTCATCGATCGATACCGCCTACCATTCGGCCAAGGATCTGCTGGGTCTGATCGGCGATATTCTGGATATCGCGCGAATCGAATCCGGGCGCCTGAGCCTGAGCCCGGAGCGGGTCAACCTGGTCGAAACGGTGGCGTCTGTTACGCGCATCTTCGATGGTCTGGCGCGGCAGAAAAACCTGTCACTGCACATGACGTTCAACCCGCCGCAACTGGCGGTCGACGTGCAACTGGATCCGCTGCGCTTCAAGCAAGTGCTGTCCAACCTGATCAGCAACGCGATCAAGTTCACCGAGCACGGCCAAATCAGGATCACTCTCGATCTGATGAAAACCGACGATCCGGCGCGTTCATTGATGCAACTGACCGTTCAAGACAGTGGCGTGGGCATCAGCGCCGAAGATCAGCAGCGTCTGTTCGAGCCTTTTTCCCAAGCGGAGAACAGCGCTCAGCAAGCCCGCAGTGGCGCGGGTCTGGGTCTGGTGATCAGTCGCAGCCTGTGCGAAATGATGGGTGGAAAACTGCAGTTGAGCAGCCATCCCGGGATCGGCACTCAGGTGTGTATTTCCCTGCCATTGGAAACATTTCCCGCCGAAGTGATCACCCGCAAAGCCGAGCCGCCGATCAAGGCATCACTCGCCCCACTCAACGTATTGGTGGTGGATGATCACCCGGCCAATCGTCTGCTGATGTGTCAGCAACTGGAGTTTCTGGGGCACCAGTGCAGCCTCGCCGAAAACGGCAACAGCGGACTGGACATGTGGAAAGCAGGTCAATTCGATCTGGTGATCGCCGACTGCAACATGCCGTTGATGAACGGCTATGACCTGACCCGCGCGATACGCCTGCATGAGCAGCAGAACCATAGCCCGCCGTGCACGGTGTTGGGTTTCACCGCCAATGCTCAGCCCGAGGAAATCCTGCGCTGTAAACAGGCCGGGATGGACGACTGCCTGTTCAAGCCCTTGAGCCTGAGCCAACTGAGCCACTGGGTGGACGGCATCACCCCGGCACCCCAAGCGCCGGCATTCAACCTGCAAAGCCTGAACTTGCTGACCGGCGGCAACCCTGTACAGGGTCGGCGATTGTTGGCCGAGTTGCTCAAAAGCAGCCGCCTCGATCGTGAAGAATTACTCGCGTTGTCGCCGCAGAACGACTGCCAGGCATTGGCGCTGGTCGCCCACAAGATCAAAGGCGCGGCACGCATTGCACAGGCTTCGCGAGTGATCGAATGCTGCGACGCACTGGAACAAGCCTGCAACCAGTCAATGTCGGCAGACGAGATTGCGCGGCGCTGTGCGGCGAGCAATCAGGTGATGCTCGAACTGGAGCAGGCGTTGCAGCAACAATTGGCATTGGCCGACCAAGGCAAAATGACTGTGCCTTAACTATGCTTGGGCGCTGAGCAGTGAGTTAAACCTTTTGGAGAGCCAGAAATGCCCAGCCCACTGCGCCCGGAACAACGCCGGTTTCCCTTGCATGTGCACATCAGCGTCATGTTCACATTTCTGTTGCTGCTTACCGGGGTGATCCTGGGGCTGTTCAATTACCGACAGACCACGCAAATCATCCTCTCGAGCAGCGAAAAGCTGTTCAACCGCATCGAACAGGATGTACGCGTCGACCTGCACGCCACCTATCAGCCGATTCGCCATCTGCTCAGCCTGCTGGCAGACAACCCAGCCACACAGGCCTTGGCGCTGGAACAGCGCCTGCCTTTGCTCAGGCCATTCAGCCAGTCACTGACGGACAATCCGGACCTGGCCTCGCTGTATCTGGGTTATGCAAACGGTGACTTCTTCATGGTGCGACCGTTGCGCAATGGTGCTTTGAAAACCCTGCTCAAAGCTCCGGAGGCCGCAGCGTTTCAGGTCTGGAGCATTGAGCACGGTGCCGATGGCCAGCCACGGTCGCAATCGCTGTTCTTTGATCAATCGCTCACGCCGATCAGCCGACAGGACAACCCCGAAGACCTTTATGACCCGCGTACCCGCGCCTGGTTTACCAGCGCCCGACAGCAGGCCGAGCAAATCACCACCGAACCCTACGTATTTTTCTCCACCCACAATGTCGGCACCACCCTCGCCCGGCGCAGTGGCGAAAACGCCGTGATTGGCGCCGACCTGACGCTGGAAGCGCTGTCCGCGACCCTGACCAAACACGTGGTCACCCCGGCCACCGAAATCGCCTTGTTCGATGCCGACGGCAATGCCGTGGCCTACCCCGACAGCAGCCGTCTGATCGTCGACGATCGCACCGCACGGCTGGCCAAGGTGACTGATCTCAGTCCGCAATTGCATGCGTTGCTGTCCGGCTCGCACAAAGGCAATCGCCTGGAATCCGAAGGTCGCCAATGGATCGTCGCCCGCAGCAGCATGCAGGAAGGTGGGCCGCGAGGTCTGCAATTGGCCTTGCTGGTGCCAGAGGACGAGTTGCTGGTCGACGCGTACCGCATGCGCTGGCAAGGCGCGCTGATTACCCTCGCGACGTTATTGCTGTGCCTGCCGCTGGGCTGGTTGATCTCACGAATTCTGGTCAAACCCCTGCACGCGCTGGTCAAGGAGGCCGACGCAATTCGCAGTTTCGATTTCAATTTCCCCCTGACCCGGCGCTCGCCAGTGCTTGAAGTTGATCAATTGAGTGTGTCGATGGCGCGAATGAAAGACACGCTGGCGAGTTTCTTCCGCATCACCGACAGCCTTTGTGCCGAAACCCGATTCGCGCCGCTGTTACAGCGAGTGCTGTTCGAAACCGTGCAGATTGCCCAGGCTCAGGCAGGCCTGATCTACCTGCGCGAAAGCGACGGAAATCGCATGGAACCTTACGGGATGGTCATCGACGGCACCGCGCAAACCCTCGAAGATTTCGCTATTCAGGGCCAAGACCTGCAGGCACATCAAGGTCCGGCATGGTTTCAGCAATTGGCACACGCCGACAACGTGGTGAGCAACCTGGGTTTCGAACAGGCCGGCGACCTGCAAAAAGTCTTGCTCGCGATGGCTTCGCCGCGCGTGCACCTGATCGGCATTCGCCTGCGCAACCGCCACAACGAAACCATCGGCCTGCTGATCTTGCTGGTGAACGACAGCGGCACGTCCGCCGATCTGGAAAAACTGCGACCGGATCGCATCGCCTTTCTCCAGGCCGTGTCCGGCGCCGCCGCGGTGAGCATCGAAAGCCAACGGTTGCAGGCCAAACAGAAACAACTGCTGGACGCCTTCATTCAATTGCTGGCCGGCGCCATCGATGCAAAAAGCCCCTACACCGGCGGCCATTGCCAGCGCGTGCCGGAACTGACTCTGATGCTCGCTCATGCGGCGGCAGCCAGTCACGCCCCAGCCTTCAAGGCCTATCAACCCAGCGAAGATGAATGGGAGGCGCTGCACATTGCCGCTTGGCTGCACGATTGCGGCAAGGTCACCACGCCTGAATACGTAGTCGACAAGGCCACCAAACTGGAGACCATCAACGACCGTATCCATGAGATTCGCACACGCTTTGAGGTGCTCAAACGCGATGCGTGGATCAGCTACTGGCAAGCACTGGCCATGGGCGGAAACGAAGCACAGCTCAGCGTTTTGCGCGACACCACGTTGTTGGCACTCGATGAAGATTTCGCCTTCGTCGCCCGCTGTAATCTGGGCAGTGAGGCGATGGCCGAAGCGGATCTGCAACGACTGAATGAGCTGGGCCAGCGCACATGGATGCGCACACTCGACGATCGTTTGGGGGTGTCATGGGAAGAAAACCGTCGCCAGTCGCGAACCTCGGCGCCGACTCTGCCAGTGCGGGAAAAACTGCTGGCGGACAAGCCCGAACACTTGCTCGAACGCGCCGACAGTGAGCTGATTCCGGAAGACAATCCGTGGGGGTTCAAACTCGACGTGCCACGCTACAAATACAACCGCGGCGAGTTGTACAACCTGAGCATCACCCGCGGCACGCTGACCCGCGAAGAGCGCTACATCATCAACCATCACATGGTGCAGACGATCCTGATGCTCAGCCACCTGCCCTTCCCCGGGCATCTGGACAGCGTCGCGGAAATCGCCGGCGGCCATCATGAAAAAATGGACGGCACCGGTTACCCGAAACGTCTGAAACGCGAAGAAATGAGCCTGCCGGCACGGATGATGGCGATTGCCGATATTTTCGAGGCACTGACGGCGGCAGATAGGCCTTACAAAAAGGCCAAATCCTTGAGCGAGGCGCTGAATATCATGGCGACAATGAGCCACGAGTCGCACATTGATCCTGAGCTGTTCGGCCTGTTCATCAACGAAGGCGTGTATCTGCAGTACGCCACGCGCTTTCTTGATCCGCAGCAGATCGATGCGGTGGATCCCGCCAGCCTGCTGCGCAAGGCTGGCGTCAGCGCATGATCAGCAGTCGGTCAGGCGCAGGAAAATCGCCGCCAGTTGCTCGATGCCAGCCTGATCGTCAGCGCTAAAACGCGCCAGCTTCGGGCTGTCGAGGTCAAGCACGCCAATCAGGCGGCCGTCCTTGACCAACGGCACGACCAGTTCACTGTTCGACGCACTGTCGCAAGCGATATGGCCGGGAAACGCGTGAACGTCTTCGACTCGCTGCGTCTGCAAGGTTGCCGCCGCTGCACCGCAGACACCGCGACCAAACGGAATGCGCACGCAAGCGATCTGCCCTTGGAACGGGCCGAGCACCAGCTCTTCGTTGCGGTTGAGGTAGAAACCCGCCCAGTTCAGGTCATCGAGCTGGTTAAACAGGAACGCCGAAAACTGCGCGGCGTTGGCGATGAAATCGCGTTCGTCCGCCAGCAGCGATTCCAGTTGCGCGGCCAACATGCCATAGCCTTCGAGACCCTGGCCGCTTTGTTGCAAATCAATCATGCCTTGTGCTCCAACAATTTCAGTCCCACCCAGTAGCGGGCGAATTGGTACGCGCAACGTCCGTTGCGATTGCCGCGGCCAGTGGCCCAACGCACGGCGAGGATGTCCAGCTCTTCGTCGCGCTGCCAGCTCAGACTGGCCTTGGCTGCCAACTGGCCGATCCAGTGTTCAACGACGTCGAGGAAGTGTTCTTGGGTGAATGGGTAGAACGACAGCCACAGGCCAAAGCGATCCGACAGAGCAATCTTGTCCTCCACCGCTTCGCTTGGGTGCAACTCACCGTCGACGCGTTTCCAGTTTTCGTTGTCGCTTTCCTTCTCCGGCACCAGGTGGCGACGGTTCGATGTGGCGTACAACAAGACATTGTCCGGCGCCTGTTCCAGCGAGCCGTCCAGCACGCTTTTCAACACGCGGTAATCGCCTTCACCGGATTCGAACGACAAGTCATCACAGAACAACACAAAGCGCTGTGGCAGTTTGCCGATCTGCTCGACCACGCGCGGCAGGTCGGCCAGATGATCGCGTTCGATCTCGATCAAACGCAGGCCGGCTGCGGCGTGTTCCGCCAGCAATGCGCGCACCAGCGAGGATTTACCGGTGCCGCGCGAGCCCCACAACAAGGCGTGGTTGGCCGGCATGCCGTCGAGGAATTGCTGGGTGTTGCGGCCCAGTTGTTCGAGCTGACGGTCGACGCCGATCAGGTCGGACAGACGCATGTCGAGGCTGACTTCCAGCGGCAGCAAATAACCGCTGCGCCCCTCACGCTGCCAGCGCGCGGCCAGGCAAGTGTTCCAGTCGATCACCGGACGCGGTGCCGGCAACAACGGTTCGATCCGCGCCAGAACCGACTCGGCGCGTTCAAGAAAAGCATTCAATCGGGAATCCACGTCTTTTCCTCGGGCTCGTTCACAGTGATGATGGCGATCCAGCCACGACACACAGACTTAAAGTCCCGCACCCAGCCTTGTTACAAGCCGATTCGGGAACCTCGGTATCCATACATGATCGACTATGCTTGAGCAGCGAAGGGAAACGGAAGTGGTTCAACACCCCATGGATATCAAATTCACCCAACGGCTGTCGTACAAGCAAGCCAAGCTTACTGTGCTGGTCGGGTTCATTCTGGGCACGCTGCTCAGCCTGCTGCAAATCGGCATCGATTATGCCAGTGAAGACGCGTCCATCAACCGTGAAATCCTGTCTTTGCTGGAAATCAGCCACAATCCGGCGTCTCGCATCGCTTACAACATCGACGCCGAACTGGCCCAGGAACTCACCCTCGGCCTGCTCCGTTCGCCGGCCATCATTTCCGCACAACTGACCGATAACAACGATACGGTGCTGGCCAGCGTCAAACGTCCCGAGCTGCAAAGCGGCTACCGGATGATCAGCGATGCCCTGTTCGGCGCCAAACGCCAGTTCGAAGACCGCCTCTACCTCGACCACCTGCCCACCGAATCGCTAGGGGTGCTGAGCCTTGAAGTCGACACCTACGCCTTTGGCAGCCGCTTTCTGCGCCGGGCGGAAATCACCTTGCTCAACGGTTTCGCCCGCAGCCTGATTCTTACCGGCATTCTGCTCGCGCTGTTCTATGTGATGCTGACCAAGCCATTGGTGCGGGTGATCCGCGAACTCAGCAGTCGCGACCCGCGCAGCGCAGAACCGACAACCCTCGAATGCCCCGCCGGGCATGCCAATGACGAAATTGGTGTGTTGGTCAAAGTCGCCAATCAGCAATTCGAAAACATCGCCACGGAAATTCAGCAGCGCCGCAACGCGGAAAACCGCCTGACCGATTACCTCAGCCAACTGGAAACCATCGTTTCCTCGCGCACCGCTGAACTCAAAGCGATCAACACGCGGCTCAGCCAATCCAATCAGGAGCTCGAAGTCGCCCGCAGCACCGCGTTGGACATGGCCGAGGCACGCTCGGCGTTTCTCGCCAATATGAGCCATGAAATCCGCACGCCGCTCAACGGCTTGCTGGGGATGATCGCACTATCGCTGGACGGCCCGCTGAATGCCGAACAGCAACAACAACTGGCGATCGCCCACGACTCGGGCAAAGTGCTGGTGGAGTTGCTCAACGATATTCTCGATCTGTCGAAATTCGATGCCGGGCAACTGGAGCTCGAACACATTCCGTTCGACCTCGGTGCGCTGGTCGAGGACACCGCCAATCTGCTCTCGCAGAACGCTGCGCCGAGCGTCGAGCTGACCTGCCTGATCGATCCGCACTTCCCCGCGCTGGTACTCGGCGACCCGACCCGGGTTCGGCAGATTGTCAGCAACCTGCTGTCGAACGCGCTGAAGTTCACCCGTTTCGGTCGCGTCGATGTGCGCTTGTCGGCCTATAAGGATGGCGTGCGCATCGAAGTCTGTGACACCGGGATCGGCATCGCGCAGGAAGCGCAGGTGAAAATCTTCCAGCCGTTTACTCAGGCTGGCGCTGGCATCACTCGGCAATATGGCGGCACCGGGCTTGGTCTGGCGCTGACCTACAACCTGTGCGAAGCCATGCAGGGCCGTCTGACGATCAGTTCGGAGGCCGGTTTCGGCAGCCAGTTCTGTGCCGAATTGCCGTTGCCCAGCCATACCCGCGCGATCGCTCCGGCACCGCTGCACGGCAAAGTCCTCGCCATCACCGCTGGCAGCAGTGGCCTGGCAGAACTGCTGAAAAGTTTGCTGCCGGGCTGGGGCATCGAATACGACCAGTGCACGATTGATGATTCATTGCTGGGCCGCACGCCTGATGTGTTGATCACCGATTGCCCGGAATGTCTGTTCGGCCTGCGCCCCACCATTAAGGCGCCGATTTTACTGGTCACCGCTTATGGCAGCTTTCTGCCCAGCGAAGAAGCCGCGGCGCTGGCGCCACTGCAGCAGCAGGCGCGACCGCTGGCTCGCAACGCGCTGTATCAGAATCTGCGCAGAACCTTGCAAGCGGACGTCACCGATGTCGGTGATCCCCCTCTGGAGGCTGCACCGTCGCTTCGGCGCGCTCGGGTTCTGTTGGTCGAGGACAACCCGGTCAATCAACTGGTGGCCAAAGGCATGCTCGGCAAGCTTGGCTGCGAAGTGGTGGTCGCGGCTCACGGTGCCGAGGCGTTGGATCAACTGGAATTCCATGATTTCGACATGGTGCTGATGGACTGCAACATGCCGGTGATGGACGGTTACGAAGCGAGTCGGCAAATTCGCCAGAGCGGGCGCTGGCCGCAATTGCCGATCGTCGCCCTGACCGCCAACGCCATGTCCGAAGAACGAGAACGCTGCCGCGCGGCGGGCATGAGCGACTATCTGGCCAAACCGTTTCGCCGCGAAGAACTGGCAGCGCTGCTTGATCAATGGGTGCCGATTACGCCAAAGCCTTGATCTGCCCGAGCAAGTGATCGAGGCCGTTGCGCAATTCGTTGAGCCGATCAAGATCCACACCGCTGTCGCACAACAACTTCGCTTTGAGCGGCCCGACCTGCTCGCGCAATGCTTGCCCGGCGGGCGTCAGGCTCAAATGCACCTCTCGCTCATCGCGGGCCGAACGCTGGCGCTGCACCCAGTGCATTTGCTCCAGACGCTTGAGCAACGGCGTCAGCGTCCCGGAATCCAGTGCCAGACGTTCGCCCAGCGCTTTCACCGTCGGTTGCTCCGGGGCGCTTTCCTGCCACTCCCACAACACCAGCATCACCAGATATTGCGGATAGGTCAGGCCGAGCTGATCGAGCATCGGCTTGTAGGCGCGAATCACTGCGCGAGATGCGGCGTACAGCTTGAAACACAACTGGTTGTCGAGCTGCATCGAATCGACGGACAGGCTGTTCATTTCAGCAGCGCTTCGATCTCGCCGTTCAGATCCTGTGGTTTGGTGGTCGGGGCGAAACGCTTGACCAGTTGACCGTCCTTGCCGATCAGGAACTTGGTGAAATTCCACTTGATGCCCTGCGAACCCAGCAGGCCCGGTGCGCGTTTTTTCAACTGCACGAACAGCGGGTGCGCATCGGCACCGTTGACGTCGATCTTCTTGAACAGCGGGAAACTCACGCCGAAATTCAGCTCGCAGAACTCACTGATCGCGCCTTCATTGCCCGGTTCCTGCTTGCCGAACTGATTGCACGGAAAGCCCAGCACCACCAGGCCCTGATCCTTGTAGGTCTGCCACAGTTCTTCGAGGCCTTTGTATTGCGGGGTGAAACCGCACTTGCTCGCCGTGTTGACCACCAGCACCGCTTTACCGGCGTAGTCGGCCAGGGTCTTTTGCTCACCCTTGATGGTTGTGCACGGGATATTCAGCAGGTTGTCGCTCATGGGTCGGGCTCCGCAGGAAGTGGCAAAGGGCAAACATAGCGAGCAATTAAATTGCGTGCAATTTAATTTATCGGATTACACCCCTGTAGGAGCTGCCGAAGGCTGCGATCTTTTGACGTTGTTTTTTAAAGCAAGATCAAAAGATCGCAGCCTTCGGCAGCTCCTACAGGGGTTTTATCGTGAGGTTACTCGCGTGGTTCGAGGTTCAAGCACACCGAATTGATGCAATAACGCAGACCGGTCGGCGGCGGGCCGTCCGGGAACACGTGGCCCAGATGAGCGTCACAGCGCGCGCATTTCACTTCCGTGCGAATCATGCCGTGAGTGGTGTCACGGATTTCGGTCATCGCGCTTTCGCCGATGGGCGCGTAGAAGCTCGGCCAGCCGCAGCCGGAGTCGAATTTGGTCTTGGAATCGAACAATGGCTCATTGCAGCACACGCAATGATAAACACCGTCGGTTTTGGTCGCATTGTACTTGCCGGAGAACGGTCGTTCGGTCGCACTGAGACGGCAAACGTTGTACTGCTCGGGGTCGAGCATCTCACGCCATTCTTCCAGGGTTTTTTCCAACTTTTCCATCATCACACCTCAGCGGCTGAAAAAGCCCGATCTGTACCTTTTCCACGGATCGAGCGGCACGTATGATTGCGCCTCATTTGATGCCAGTCTGGCAGCCGCGTTACATGCACTCAAACGGATTTTTTGCAGCGTCACGTTCCGGCACCCGGTTGGCATGCAAACGCAGGAATCCCAGTACGGTAGTTCATACAGCGTCTGGATCGTTCATTTTCGGGATCACATCGCCATGCAGTTCAGCAAATCGAACAAGCTCGCCAACGTCTGCTACGACATTCGCGGCCCGGTGCTCAAGCACGCCAAACGTCTGGAAGAGGAAGGCCAGCGCATCCTCAAGCTGAATATCGGCAACCCGGCACCGTTTGGTTTCGAGGCGCCGGACGAAATTCTTCAGGATGTGATCCGCAACCTGCCGACCGCGCAAGGCTACAGCGATTCCAAAGGCCTGTTCAGCGCGCGCAAAGCGGTGATGCAGTACTACCAGCAAAAGCAGGTTGAAGGTGTCGGCATCGAAGATATCTACCTGGGCAACGGCGTGTCCGAGCTGATCGTGATGTCGCTGCAGGCGCTGCTCAACAACGGCGACGAAGTGCTGGTGCCGGCCCCGGACTATCCACTGTGGACGGCGGCCGTGAGCCTGGCGGGTGGTAACGCCGTGCATTACCTGTGCGACGAAGGCGCCGACTGGTTCCCGGATCTGGCCGACATCAAGGCCAAGATCACCCCGAACACCAAAGCGATGGTGATCATCAACCCGAATAACCCGACCGGCGCGGTGTATTCCAAGGAAGTGTTGCTGGGCATGCTGGAAATCGCCCGCGCACACAACCTGGTGGTGTTCTCCGACGAAATCTACGACAAGATCCTGTATGACGACGCCGTGCACATCTGCACCGCGTCGCTGGCCCCGGATCTGCTGTGCCTGACCTTCAACGGTCTGTCGAAGTCCTACCGCGTGGCCGGTTTCCGTTCGGGCTGGATCGCCATCTCCGGGCCGAAACACAACGCGCAGAGCTACATCGAAGGCATCGACATGCTGGCGAACATGCGTCTGTGCGCCAACGTGCCGAGCCAGCATGCCATCCAGACCGCGCTGGGCGGCTATCAGAGCATCAACGATCTGGTGCTGCCGCAAGGGCGTCTGCTGGAACAACGCAACCGTACGTGGGAATTGCTCAACGACATTCCGGGCGTGAGTTGCGTCAAGCCGATGGGCGCGCTGTACGCGTTCCCGAAAATCGATCCGAAAGTCTGTCCGATCCATAACGACGAAAAATTCGTCCTCGATCTGCTGCTCTCCGAGAAGCTGCTGGTGGTGCAAGGCACGGCGTTCAACTGGCCGTGGCCGGATCACTTCCGTGTGGTCACCCTGCCGCGCGTCGATGATCTGGAAATGGCCATCGGCCGCATCGGCAACTTCCTCAAGTCCTACCGCCAGTAATAGGCCAGCAGTGCGCAACGCCCCGAACGTTGCGCACTGTCTGATTCGGCAACACTTCTGCGCCCCACCCTTTGCGTACGCCTTCTACACTTGCGACTCGTACCGATCACGTGCGTCTGACGTAGTCGCGACGGGTCGCGGCTGTTTGTCATCCCTGTCGGTTTACGTTGTGGGAAATGAACCTTGCACCGAAGAATTCACTGTAGGACACAGTTTGAAATAGTCACTCAGTTGAATAGCCCGCTGCAGCACCTTATATACCCCGCAGTACGCTACATCTTTAGCTTGAGGAGATTTCTACAACCATGATGCGCATCCTGCTGTTTTTGGCCACTAACCTGGCGGTCGTGCTGATAGCCAGCAT
>Ga0160457_1000314_pt1 | contig 28863 bp, 24 predicted proteins | sample HID1972M_E6MG_FD_108242 | JGI IMG/M metagenome (GOLD analysis project Ga0160457, IMG submission 108242) | Enriched pill bug-associated microbial communities from UW Madison campus, WI, USA - HID1972M_E6 MG | ecosystem: Host-associated > Arthropoda: Insects > Digestive system > Unclassified ... | reverse complement strand
TGCCTTTAGGAGCGATCGGTCTCCCCCAGAAAAACATCTTCGTATGTCCGCACCAGTGAGCCTAGATCTCAATTGACTGGTGTGAGGGCAACATACAAGGAGCTGCCGAAGGCTGCGATCTTTGCTTGTCAGGCCGGAAGATGTCCCAAAGGCAACGCCCCCGGTGTCTTCACCGTGTGAATCGCGAAGTTGCTGCGGATGTCACTCACCCCCGGCAACTTCAACAGGCAGCCGCTGAGAAAGCGGTCATACGCGCGCAGATCCGGCACCACCACTTGCAGCAGAAAATCCGATTCCCCCGACACCAGAAACGCTGAAATAACCTCCGGCAACGCCGTCACCGCTGCATAGAACGCCTCGGCCTGTTCGTCGTTGTGGCGTTCGACCTTGACCCCGACAAACACCGTCAGCCCCAACCCGACTTCATCGCGATCAAGATTGGCCTGATAGCCGCGAATCACCCCCGCCTCTTCCAGCATGCGCACCCGGCGCAAACACGGTGAAGCCGACAAGCCGATTTCATCCGCCAGCTCGACGTTGCTCAGGCGCCCGTCCCGTTGCAGGGCGGCGAGGATTTTGCGGTCGAAGGCATCCAGTTTCATGTTTGGCAGATCCCGATAGTTATCGCGCATAAAGCTAGCAGGTTATGCCAATTGCAGAAGCTTTTGAAGCCGACTACGCAAGCACCTGCCCCGCCCTTCAGTCCTAGACTGGCGCTACCGAATCGACAACGAAAGGACTGAACCGTGGCGAGTCTCTGGCTGTTTTTCCTGGCATTGGCGGTGGTTTTTCTGCTGCCCGGCCCAGACATGATCCTGCTCCTGCAAACCGGCGCGCGTCAGGGCCGCGGCGCCGCATTGGCCACGGCGATAGGCCTGGCGATTGCCCGAGGTTGTCATGTGGCATTGGCGGCGTTGGGGCTGGCGGCGCTATTCAAAGCAGCGCCGTGGACGTTCGAAGTGGTGCGGCTCGCCGGTGCGGCGTATCTGCTGTGGATCGGCATTCAATGCCTGCGCAGCACACTGCTGCCGAACCTGACGACAGGTGAAACTGCCGATAGCCACGGCCAATGGCGCGCAGCGATCCGCCGAGGTTTGCTGACCAACCTGCTCAACCCCAAAGCCCTGTTGTTCTGCTCGGTGCTGTTGCCGCAGTTCATCGTCGCCGACGGCACGCCGGTGCTGAGCCAGTTCGCCCTGCTCGGTGCGCTGCTGGTCGGCGTCGGTCTGCTGTTCGACAGCGCCTATGCGCTGACCGGCGCCGCGCTGGGCCGTTGGCTGCAACACAGTCCAACGGCGCAACGGCTGCAGCAATGGTTGTTCGGCAGCCTGTTGATCGGCTTCGCCGTGCGCCTGACCTTCGTCCAGCAGGCTTAGCCTTTGCGGGCCTTGCGCTGACGACGGCTGATCAACAGCAACGCGGCGGCCGTGACCAAGACAATCGCGCCAACCTGCACCGGCCACTTGTATGGTCGCAGCGTCGCGCGTACGGAGTCCGTGACCTGGGTGACATAACGCTTGTCGGCGTTTTCGAAATCCGGGTACGGGCACTGATTGCCGAAATCCACCGCCCACAACACGTATGGGCCTTCTTTGATGTATCGCTGATACAGCGCGCTCTGCTCTTCGAGGCTGCTGTTCCATCCGGCCGCGTTGCACAGCACGGCAGCAAACGCCTGGCTGGTGTGCGGCAGGTTGTCGGCGGCGCGGCTGGCCAATTCGGTGGCGACGAAACGGTAGTGATAGCGCTGATCCGGTTTCGCTTCGCTGGCCTTCTGGCGCTGCACTTCGGCTTCGCTGACCAGCGGGCCGACTGTCAGCTCGGTGGTTTCCAGGCTGAAGTTGCCGCCGAACGTGGCGTAATCCGGGGCCATCTCGTAACCGAGGATGTCCATGCCCCACTCGCGCGCCGTCCACGCGGCGTTGTACAGCGCACTGGCACGCTTGGTCGGCCACCATGCGGAATCGGCTTTCAAGCGTTGCTCACCGTAGAGCCGCGCCTTGTTTTGCAGGTCGGAATTGTCGAAATACGCGACCGCTTCGGCGTAATGCCCTTCGCGCAGCAAGCGCCGACCGAGCAGATTGCGCAGGCTGGCGGCGACCGGCAGCGGCACGTAGTTGTCGCGCTCCTGTTGAGTCAGTGCGGGCGGTGCCGGGACGTTATCGTCGACGTATTTTTTCAGCTCTTGAACCGTCAGCACGCGTTCGGCCACGGTCGCCGCATCGAACCAATAGGCGCTGTTACTGCGATACAACTGCACGAACGCTTGCAGGTATTCGCCGCGCTGCAAGGCGAGAATCGCGCTTTCGCCTTCGACCCGGCATTTCGGCTGCAGGCTTTCGTACGCCCAGTCCGGGGTACGGCGATAACCCCAATCTTCTTTCTGCGGGAAGGCCTGCGCGGCTTTCGAATAGGCTGCGGCGGCGGCATTTTTGTCGCCGTCACGCACCGCCAGTTTCGCGCGCAGCCACCACGCGAGTCCGCCGTCGCCGGCATTTTCGAGAAAAGCTTTGGCACCGGCGTAATCGCCCTGTTGATAACTCATCGCTGCCAGGCGATCTGCATTTTCAAGACTGCCACGGGTGCTGTTTTGCAGCAGCTTCACCAGTTTCTTCTCGTTCGGCGGTTCGTCGCCAAACGACCAGCCCTGACGGCTGACCAAGGACGCCGTGACCAGTTGCTGCACCGATGTGTGCTGAAGCAACTCGGCCAGTTCGGCCTCGGGCAATTGCGCCAACTCATTCATCAATTGCTTGAGCGAGGTGTAACCCACGGCGGAACCGTGCAGGTTCTGCGCTTCATACAATTCGATGGCGCCATTCCAGTCGCCAGCGGCGCGCACCACTCGCGCCTCTTCGCCGAGGCTGGCGACACCCAGCTCCAACGGATCGCTGAAACCGTCGATGCTCAGTTGCCGGGCCTGACGGAACGCATCACGCGATCGCTCCAGCGCGACGACCTTATCCCCGGCTTCGCTGCTCATGGCGAACAACGTGCGCCCGAGAGAATACGCAGCCCAAGTGCTGCGCAACGGACGCTGATCCGCCGGCAGCGCCAGCAGCTTGTTGAAATATTCGACGGCGAGTTGATGATCGCCCGTGGCAAACGCGACTGCGCCGGCCACGTACAAACGGATCTCCGCCGGCAGGCTGGCGCCCTGCACCTCGACCTGATGCGCATCGGTCAGGCCACGCAGTTGCTTGACCAGCGTTTGCTGCTCGGCGCTCAAACCCAGCTGTTCAGCCTTATCGCGCGCGTCGGCGGCTGCGTTTTCTTCGCCGTACAGGTCGTCGGGATTGTGCGTCGCCGCCGTGACGTTCTTCAGCCCGGCGATGGCTTTGCCGAGGCGGCTGAGTTCGAAGTTGAAATTGCCCTCCGGCAGATCCGCCAGGGTTTGCCCGCGATTGTCGAGCAGGCGCATCGGGAAGTCCGGGCCGCAGGCCAGCGCCGAGCCCAATGGCAAGCAGAGGCTCAGGCAGAGCAGATGGCGGGGCCAGTTACGGGTCAACATGCGAACCTCCTTGATCAATATGTGCGCAACGCGCCCAACCGATGGCGCGTTGTCCGCCCGCCGGCAATCGGCCGTCGCGCAGGCGGGTGAAGGTAAGCAGATCCGGGCCTTGTTGCAATGCATAACCGGCGAGCGCATCGGCGCCTTCGCAGCTTTGCGCCTTCAAGGTGATTTGCGCCGGCCAGGCACTGTCGAGGTTGCCGGGGTTGTCGAGTTTGATGTCGTAGAGACCATCGTTTTCGCTGAACGTCACGCCGAGCTGGCTGACGAGTTGATCGCCTCGGGCAACCGCGCGCAACGTGGTCAGGCTCCAGGCGCGGCGATCATTGGCCAGCGGCAAGCGAAACCAGATCAACCCGGCCAGATGCGCCGGCGGGTCTTCACGAAGGGTCTTGCCGAGTTGGCTCAATTGCAGCGGATCGGCGAGCAGTTCCTGACGCTCGCCACCGCGCTCAAGCTGCACCTCACTTTCCACCAGCGGCGCCCCACCGTCGTCCGGCAACAGCGCGACACCGTAGGCCGGCAGCGCGAGATAAAAAGGTTTGTCGGTGATTCGCGCCCAAGCCTTGGCCCACTTCAACGCCTGATCGGAATCAAACAAACCTCGACGCGGATCGCTGACCGCGTGGACTTGCAGCACGCTGCTGTCGACGGTTTGCAGAAGTGTCGGCAATTGCGCGCTGTCGAGCCAGGCTGGCAGTGCGGTGATACTCAGCGCAATGTCTGTCGGCAATGCCGAGCGCAGCTGTTTGAGGAATTCAGCGTAGGCCGGTAACCGCGCATTACCGGCGTCGTGATCGATCTCGACGCCGCTCAGCGTCAAGCCTTGCGCCTGCCAATCGGCGAGCACTTGGAGAATCTGTGCAGTGACCTGATCCTGATCCAGCGACTTGAGTTGGCCGTCGAGACGAATCACCGCGATCAACGGTCGGCCATCAGCTTTCAATAACCGCGCATCGATTCGCGCGCGGCTCCATCCGGCATTCGGGAAGGCTTGCAGGGCGAGGACGCGCAGCGTTGAGAAATCATTGTGGCTGTCGCGCAACGCCGACTCATGGGCCGGCGTCCATTGGCGTTGCCAGATGTAGAGTTGTTGGTCGAGGGGTGGCGCGTCTTGCTGCTTGCAACCCACAAGCAAGATGCCCAAGAACAGACCGACAATGAACCGCATACCTTCCAACCCCCGAACACCACAAGGCTGCAAGGTTACACAAAAACCCTGTAGGAGCTGTCGAGTGAAACGAGACTGCAATCTTTTGATCCTGTTTTTTAAAATCAAGATCAAAAGATCGCAGCGTGCCGCAGCTCCTACAGAGGTACTCCGGGTTTACGGGCAATGATGATCTGGCTTTTGGCAATCACCGAGTCCAGCGCCTGTTTGATCTGCGCGCCACGTGGCGAGCTGAGCAACGCCTGCCAGGTATCCGCCCAGTGATTGAGCAACGGATGATCCGGGTTGTTCAAATCAACCTTGGCTTCCCAGAACAACAGCATCCACACCGACCAGTAAAACCCGTGCTGGCTGTGGCTGATGATCTCCAGCCCGGCATCGCTGACCATCGTCTTGAACTGCTCTTCGCTGATGATCCGAATGTGGTTGGGCTTCTGGAAATACTCATCGGCGGCGATGCCTATTTGCAGGTTTTCGGAACTTGAATGCGGCATGCTCAGCAGGTACATGGCACCCGGCTTGCCGACCCGTACCAGTTCAGAAAGAAATTGCGCCGGGTCATCGACATGCTCGATCACTTCGGTGGAAACCACCCGCGTTGCCGTGGCGTCGGCTATCGGTAAAGGATTGCAGTCCGTGACATGGCATTCGATATCGCGCGCCGGCGTGTCGCTCAGGCGCTGACGGGTCGCTTCGACCTTGGCCGCGTCGATGTCGGCGATGATGATTTTCGCCCCGCGCATGCCGCAGAAATGCACATTGCCGCCATCACCGCAGCCGACGTCGAGCAATACGTCGTCAGGGCTCACCACAAAGCCTTTGAACAGCTCGCCGGTGGCCTCTGTGTACCAGCCGCTGAGCACCGCATCGTGCAGGCCGACCATGTAAGAATCTTTTTTCTCGGGGATCACAGCGGCAGGCGGCTCGGCAACTGGAGCCGGTGCTGTCGGCAATAATTTTTTCAAAAGTTGCAGCATGAAAACGCTCCAGAGGATCGGCTGGCATCGGCGAACCGGTTGCCTGGCAAGTGATGGAACAAAACGCCCGGCACAGCGATGGCGCGCAATTTTTCGATGGCCATGATCCGTTTGCCGGTCATGACGTACGCCCTGCATCCATAGGTTTGCGGGCGATGATGACCTGACTTTTCGGCATCAATTGATCGAGGGTCTGTTTGATCGCATGGCCATCGGGCTGGGCCAGCAGGTCTTGCCAGGTGCGGGCCCAGCTTTCCATCAACGGTGGATACGGCGCCTGAATGCGATCACGCACCGCGCCGCCGGGATCTCTGCCGGCCGCGCGCTCGCTCGCCCAGAAAAATATCATCCCCATCACCCAGAAAAATCCATTGGCCTGGCGATGCTCGATCACCAGACCCGCGTCCTCTACCAATGCGGCGAAACGCTCCGGGGTAAAAATCTGCACATGATTGGGCGATTGGTAATAGCTGGCCGGGGCGATGCCCTTCTGCAAATGCTCGCCCACCGGTGCCGGTACGCTGAGCAGGTATTGCGCACCGGGGCGCCCCATGCGCACCAGCTCGGCCATGAACGGTTCTGGGTGGTCGATGTGCTCTAGCACTTCCATGCACACCACTTTGCTGGCGCAGCCATCGGCCAATGGCAGCGGCAGGCTGTTGCTGACCAGGCCCAGGTTCAGTTGATGGCTTTGCGCGTCGACCTGCCGGGCAAGATCGCGCACCTTGTGGTGTTCACTGTCAGTGAAAATCACCGAGGCGCCCTGACGGACAGCGAACAATGTTGCCACGCCTTCGCCGCAACCAACGTCGAGCAGCGTGTCATCCGCCGTGATTGCAAAACCTTTGAGCAATTCGCCCGAGGCGCCTAAAAACCAGCCGTCGAGCACGGCGTCATGCAAACCGACATCAGCAGGCGAAACGCTGGGGAGCGGCGCAGGCTCGGGCATCGGTGGGGGCGCGGGTAACCATCGTGCGAGCAGTCGCCGAATCATGCGCGCGAGACTTGTGCAGGAGGCGTCTGAGCCGATTGCAGACGTTCATCAAAAAATGCCCGCAAACGCTGTTCGGTGTTGGCCTGACTGCAAAAACGCTGCAGATTGCTGACGGCGTGGGCTGACATTCTGGCGTAGCGCTGACCCTCGGTTTTCGCCACGTCATAGCTGGCGCGATAGGCCGTACACAGCGAATCCCAGTCGGTCATGTAGCGCATCGTCCGATACGCCGCGCGGGGATCGTGCGGCCAGGCCGTGAGCTCTTCAGTGAAATCGACGATGAACGCACAATCGCTGTCGATGTAATCGGCCATTGCCGTGTTCAGCGGTGCAATCGCCGGTTTGCCGCACGACATGAACTCCATCAACGGCAGGCACTGCCCTTCGCCGTAGGAGCTGTTGACCACGTAACTGGTGGCCTGCACCAGCGCTTCATAATCAACATCAGCCAGATAGCCGTGGATCAACACGATCCGGCATTGGTACGTCTGATTCTTGTAGAGATGATGCACCATGTCGTACAGCGCATTGGCGATGTCATGGTGGGTGAGTTTCAGCACCAGCGTTGCATCGGGCACGTCACGAAAAGTGCTGCAGAATGCACTGATCATGTCATGCCAATTCTTGCGCCCGTCATAGGGATTGAACACCGAGGTGTAGACCACGCCCTCAAGTTGCACCGTGCAATCCTGCGGTGGACCGCTGAACGACATCGGCGTCCCCTCTTGCAGCTCGCTTGGGCCATACGGCCGCAAGTCGACGGTGCGGCTGTCGATCAACAGACCTCGCAAATTCAACTGCACGTTTTCCACCACTGAGCTTTTGCTCAATGACTGACCACGCGCAGCGAAGCGATCCCACACCGGCGCAGGGATTGCACACACCGGATAATCGGCCCCCATCACATCGCGCACGGTATTGACCGTGAACGTCGAATGGGTGATCGCCCTGCCGCAGGCCTCCAGCACCACACGCCAGTCATGGCGCGGTTCACCCTGCCAGCTCTCGGTCGGAATGGTGCTGAATTCCCAGGCAAATACCGGAATGGTCGGGCATGCATAATGAATCGGCGTGCGATGCGGCGGCGAGAACGACAGGTAAACACATGCTTCGCCACGGCTCAGGCAATCGAAATACAGGCGATCGACCAATTCGTCGGGATTACTTACCTCGATGACCTGACCGATGCGTTCCAGCACCGGGCGGAATTCCTTGAGCACGAAGTAATAGCTGTACTCGGGCCGGCCGAGGTTTTGCTGGATATTGCTCTTGTTGGTTTCCGAATGAATGATGATCAGCATGAGGCAGCCCCCGCTTCGATTGGCTGCGAAGCGACGTCACGGACAGGTGTCAGCCCGAGAAACGCTGCCAGGCGCTGCTGCACAGGCGCGAATCCGCAGTAATCGTGCATACGCTGATCAGCGGCGGCGGCCATGGTCTGGTAAGCCTGCGGATGATTTTTAGCCATCGCGTAGCTGTCCTCGTAAGCGGTTTTCAACGAGCCCCAGTCCGGGCGATGGCGCAGCGTGCGATACAGAATCCGCACGTCCTCCGGCCAGATGGTCGGCTCGCGGCTGGACTTGACAATGAACCCGACTTTCTCGTCGATGTAATCGCGCATGGCCGTGTGGTTTGGCGCGATCACCGGACGGGCGCACGACATGAATTCCATCAACGGCAGGCACAACCCTTCGCAGCGTGACGCGTTGACATAGAAACTCGCCGCGCCATACAACCGGGCGAATTCCTCGTCTTCCAGATAGCCATGCATGACCACCACGCGGCAGGCAAAGGGCGAGAGTTGCGACAGCAACGTGATCAGATGAACGTAGTAACTCGACAGGTCGTTCTGGGTGATTTTCAGCACCAGCGTCGCGTCTTCGACATCGCGCATGGCCCAGCAGAATGCCGTGATCAAGTGATGCCAGTTCTTGCGCCCGTCATCAGGGTTGAACACGCTCACGTAGACCACGCCACTGACGTCGATCTGTGCGTACTCGCTGGTATCGGGCAGCACCGCTTGAGGATGTTCGACTTGCTCCATGGCTTGCGCGACCGTCGTCGCCAGAGGCAAGGGCTCGGGGGCCGGCGTACGCAGACCGGAAAGCTTTTGGCGCAGCGCATCGGGCAATAAATCGCTGACGGCTTCGCGATACCACATCAGCAGGTTGTGCTTGAGCAGAAACAGCGGCCGATGCTCGGAAGGACGGGTGAAGGCTCGAACGCCTTCACGCAGATAATGCCTGGTGATGAATGCCCGACGGCGCGGGGTCAGCTCGGGAGGTGGCAGAGGTTCTGCCGGCGTCTCCTCGACCGGCTCGGCCAGGCCACGGGTTTCCAGTTCCTGCTCGTTGTGAATGGGCGCGATCAGACCGTCGGCAGACAACCCCAGAGCGCGGCTGTCGATGATGCAACCCTTGATCTGCAACGTCGCTCCGGCGTTCACCGCTGCGGGCGGAAATTGCTGACGCACAGCGGCAAAACCTTCCCACAATGGCGTGGGCAGAACCAGTACAGGAAAGTCTTCACCCAAGGTGCGGCGGATCGCTTCGGCCGTGTGGCTGGACAGCGTGATCACCCGGCCATGCCGCGCCAGCGTCTGGCTCCAGTCCTGGCGGGGATCATCGGGGTGGCACTCGGAAGGGATCGAGTCATACTCCCACGCGATCACGCACACCGTCGGGCATTGCAGGTCAGTCGGGGTTTTATGCGGTGGCGAGAACGAAAGAAACAGACACTCTTCACCGGCCTCTTGCAGGTGTCGATACAGCGGATCGACTTCAGCCGCCGATGCCACGACATGCACCCGCCCAAGGCTTTCCAGCACAGGGCGATAGGCCTTGAGCACGAAGTAATAGCTGTATTCGGGACGCCCAAGACTCTGGCTGATGGAACGGTCGTTGACGTCCGAGTAAAGAATGAAATTCATGGCATTCCACGATGAAACCACCATCCCGGCAGTCTCATGCTATGACGGCCAAGCGTCGGATCGAATCGGCTTTACCGGCTTTCGTCCTTCGTCATGGGAGACGTCTTCGTTCTTGTTTTAGTGGTTGGTTTCACTCTGGCTCGCGACCCTTGCGACAAACTTTGAAGAATGGCGGCGAGGGGCATTCTAAACACATCCATCAAGGATTCGTGAACCGCCCGGCGAGAATAAATTTGGCTACGCTGACGAGAACTGACCGGTCACGGTTTGGCCGGTTGAAATTGCTCGGCAATTGGCACAGATTGACAGCAAATAACTACAACAACGTTTTCGCCTGTCGTCTTAGCGGATTTTCCAACCGATCTGACAGACCCTTCTCTAAAGCCTGTAGGAAGTGCTGCGAAAACCAAGACCAAGGGGTCGCTGTTTGAAAAAGCGTCTGTTCGTCACGGGTCTCAGTGGATTCGTTGGACAACATATTCAGTCACGTCTGGCCTCGCCCGACGCTGCGTGGGAACTGCTGCCTGCGGCTTCACGTTTCGACCTGACGGATCCGCACAGCCTCATCGACCTGTGGCCGCACATGCCTGACGCGGTCATTCATCTGGCTGGCCAGACATTCGTCCCTGAAGCCTTCCGCGACCCGGCCCGCACCATCGACATCAATCTGCTCGGCACCCTCAACCTGTTACAGGCCCTCAAGGCCCGTGGTTTTCAGGGCACCTTTCTGTATGTCAGCTCTGGCGACGTTTACGGTCAGGTCAGCGAGAACGATCTGCCAATCACCGAACAACAAGCGCCCTGCCCGCGCAACCCGTACGCGGTGAGCAAAATCTCGGCCGAGTTTCTCAGCCTGCAATGGGGTTTGAGTGAGGGCTGGCCGGTACTGGTCGCGCGGCCGTTCAACCACATCGGCAGCGGGCAGAAAGACAGTTTTGTCATCGCCAGCGCGGCGCGACAGATCATTCGCATCAAGCAAGGTCTGCAAGCGCCGCAACTGGAAGTCGGCGATATTGACGTCAGCCGCGATTTTCTCGATGTTGGCGACGTGGTCTCGGCGTATTTCGCGTTGCTGGAAAAGGGCCAGGCAGGACAGGTTTACAACATCTGCTCGGGGCGGGAGCAGAGCATCCGCAGTCTGATTGAACAACTGGCCGATCTGGCCGAAGTAACCATGCAACTGGTTCAGGATCCGGCACGTATGCGACGCGCCGATCAGCGTCGCGTTTGCGGCAGCCATGAACGGCTGACCAAAACCACAGGATGGACGCCTGACATCACCACACAACAATCCCTGCGGGCGATCCTGTCCGACTGGGAGAAGCGAGTAAAACAAGAATGACTAAAAGTGCACTGATCACAGGGATCACCGGCCAGGACGGCGCTTATCTGGCGAAACTGTTGCTCGACAAGGGCTACAAGGTTCATGGCCTGGTCGCACGACGCAGCAGCGATTCGCGCTGGCGCCTGCGCGAGATGGGTGTCGAAGCTGACATCGTTTATCTCGACGGCGACATGGCCGATGCCTGCTCGGTACAGCGCGCGGTCATCAAGTCAGCGCCGGACGAAGTCTATAACCTCGCCGCGCAAAGTTTTGTCGCCGCCTCCTGGGATCAACCGGTGACCACCGGCATCGTCGATGGCCTGGGCGTCACGCACTTGCTTGAAGCGATCCGTCAGTTCAGCCCGCACACGCGCTTCTATCAGGCTTCGACCAGCGAAATGTTCGGCTTGATTCAAGCCGAGCAGCAGGACGAGAACACGCCGTTCTATCCACGCAGCCCGTACGGCGTAGCCAAACTCTATGGCCACTGGATCACCGTCAACTACCGCGAAAGCTTCAACCTGCACGCCAGCAGCGGCATCCTCTTCAACCATGAATCGCCACTGCGCGGCATCGAGTTCGTCACCCGCAAGGTCACCGACGCCGCTGCGCGCATCAAACAAGGCAAACAGCAGGAGCTGGCGCTGGGCAACATCGATGCGAAACGCGACTGGGGTTTTGCCGGCGATTACGTCGAAGCCATGTGGCTGATGCTGCAACAGGACAAGCCTGACGATTTCGTGGTCGCCACTGGCGTCACCACCACAGTGCGCGAGATGTGCCGCATCGCCTTCGATCATGTCGGCCTCAACTACCGCGATTACGTGAAGATCGACCCGGCGTTTTTCCGCCCGGCCGAAGTTGAAGTGCTGCTCGGCAATCCGGCCAAGGCTCAGCGCGTGCTGGGCTGGAAGCCGAAAACCGACCTGGATACCTTGATCCGCATGATGATGGATGCGGACATGAAACGCGTCGCCAAGGAGTAGGCCATGCTGATCCCCGTGATTTTGTCCGGCGGTGCCGGCACCCGTTTGTGGCCGGTGTCCCGCGAGGGCCATCCGAAACCGTTCATGAATTTGCCCGACGGCCAGTCGCTGCTCGGCAAGACCTACCAGCGCGCCGCAGCTTTGCTCGACGGCTGGGGCGACATCGTCACGGTGACCAATCGCGAGTACTACTTCCAGAGCAAGGATCACTATTGCGCCGCCCACGTCTCGCGCCATCGCGGGCATTTTTTGCTGGAGCCGACCGGGCGCAACACTGCGCCGGCGATTGCTGCCGCAGCCTTGTCGCTGCAAGCGCTGCACGGTGATGACGCGATCATGGTGGTGATGCCGGCCGACCATTTGATCGTCAATCAGGACGCGCTGAAGACCGCCGTCGAGCACGCGGTGAATCTGGCCAAGGACGGTTATCTGGTGACTTTCGGTGTGATCCCGACCGCGCCGGAAACCGGCTTCGGCTACATCGAAACCGGCGCGCCGCTGGACGCCAAAGGCGCGGCGAAAGTGCAGCGTTTCGTCGAGAAACCCGATCTGCAAACCGCCACGCATTACCTGGAAAGCGGCAACTTCCTGTGGAACTCGGGGATGTTCTGCTTCACCACGGCGGCGGTGATTGCCGAACTGCAATTGCACGCGCCTGAACTGCTGGAACAGACCCGCGCCTGCATGGCCGCCAGCGCACCGATCGAAACCGTCGGTTGCCTGCAACAAGAGCTGTCGCCGGCGCTGTTCGCGGAAATCACCGACATCTCCATCGACTACGCGCTGATGGAACGCTCGGAAAAAGTCGTGGTGGTGCCGGCCGGTTTTGACTGGAGCGACATCGGTTCGTGGGGCGCCGTCGCGGCTCTGGTGCCCGCCGATGCCGACAACAACCGCGCCAGCGGCGACGCGATCTTCATTGATAGCCACAATAACTTCGTGCAGAGCGAAGACCGGCTAGTGGCGACGGTGGGTGTGGATAACCTGATCATCGTCGACACCGCCGACGCGGTGCTGGTGGCCCACGCCGACCGGGCGCAGGACGTGCGTCGGGTGGCCAAGCAACTCAAGGACAAATCCCACGAAGCCTATCGGCTGCACCGTACCGTCAGCCGCCCGTGGGGGACTTACACGGTTCTCGAAGAAGGGCCGCGTTTCAAGATCAAGCGCATCGTGGTCAAACCCGGTGGCAAGCTGTCCCTGCAAATGCACCATCACCGCAACGAACACTGGGTGGTCGTCGAAGGCATGGCCAAGGTCACCAACAACGGCACCGGCACCACGCTGGTGGCGAAAAATGAATCGACCTTTATTGCCGCCGGCCATAAACATCGCCTGGAAAACCCCGGCGTGATCGATCTGGTGATCATCGAAGTGCAAAGCGGCGAATACCTGGGAGAGGACGACATCGTCCGCTTCGAAGACCAATACGGCAGGACGGTTTAAATGCTGCTTTCCCTGTACCGCTCGTTGTACAGCTATCGGGGATTCATCCTCGGTAGCGTCAAGCGGGAGTTTCAATCGCGGTATCGCAACTCGCTGTTCGGTGCGCTGTGGACTGTGCTCAACCCGCTGTCGATGATCGTGGTCTACACAGTGATTTTTTCCCAGATCATGCGCGCACGCCTGCCGGGTGTTGATGACGGCCTGGCTTACAGCGTCTACCTGTGTGCAGGCCTGCTGACCTGGGGACTGTTCGCCGAAATTACCTCGCGCAGCCAGGGCATGTTCCTCGAAAACGCGAACCTGCTGAAAAAAATCAGCTTCCCGCGTATCTGCCTGCCGGTGATTGCGCTCCTCAATGCCGGCATCAACTTCGCGATCATTCTGGGATTGTTCTTCGGCTTCCTGCTGATCAGCGGACGCTTGCCTGGCATGGCTTTGCTGGCGTTGATCCCGCTGCTGATCCTGCAAGTGATCTTCGCCGCCGGGCTCGGGATGCTGCTTGGCATTCTCAACGTGTTCTTTCGCGACGTCGGTCAGATGTTCGGAATTTGCCTGCAATTCTGGTTCTGGCTGACACCGATCGTTTACCCACTGTCGATTCTGCCGCCGGGCATTCAACACGTTATCGGACTGAACCCGATGACCCCCCTGATGACCAGTTACCAGAATGTGTTTCTCTATAACCAATGGCCGGACTGGTCCTCGCTGATTCCGTTGTTAATCATCGGTCTGTTGCTCTGCGCCATGGCGTTGCGGCTGTTTCGTCATCGCGTCGGTGAAATGGTGGACGAGCTCTGATGGGACATATACGCGTTACCGGCCTGGGCAAGGCCTACAAACAGTACCCGAATCGCTGGAGCCGCCTGTTTGAATGGCTGGTGCCGTTTTCCGGAACCCGCCACCACCAGCACTGGATCCTGCAAGACGTCGACTTCGAGATCAAACCCGGGGAAGCCGTCGGCATCGTCGGCGTCAACGGCGCGGGTAAAAGTACCCTGCTGAAAATGATCACCGGCACTACCCAGCCGACCTGTGGCCACATTCAACTGGAAGGCCGGGTTGCCGCGCTGCTGGAACTGGGCATGGGTTTTCACCCGGACTTCACCGGCCGACAGAACGCCTTCATGTCGGGTCAGTTATTGGGCATGCAAGTCGAAGAGATTGAACAACTGATGCCGCAAATCGAAAGCTTTGCCGAAATCGGCGAAGCCATCGATCAACCCGTGCGCACCTATTCCAGCGGGATGCAGATGCGTCTGGCGTTCAGTGTCGCCACCGCGCGACGCCCGGACATTCTGATCGTCGACGAAGCCTTGTCGGTCGGTGATGCCTACTTCCAGCACAAAAGCTTCGAACGCATACGCAGCTTCCGCGCGGCCGGTACCACTCTGCTGATCGTCTCCCATGACCGCTCGGCCATTCAGTCGATCTGCGACAGCGCCATTCTTCTCGAAAACGGGCGTCTGGCCATGCGCGGTAAACCCGAAGAAGTCATGGACTATTACAACGCCATGCTCGCTCAGCGCGAGGGGCAGACGGTACGCCAGGAAATGCTTGCCAACGGTCAGGTGCAAACCATTTCCGGCACCGGCGAAGCGGGGATTATCAGCGTGCGCCTGCTCGATGCACGCGGGCGCAGCCTCGAAGTCGCAGAAGTCGGTCAGCCTGTGGTGCTGGAGGTGCAGACCGAAGTTCGTAAAGACATCGAACGGCTGATTCTCGGTTTCATGATCAAGGATCGGCTGGGTCAGGCCATCTACGGGATCAACACCCATCGCCTCGACAAAGCCGTCACCGACCTGAGCGCCGGCGAGCGCGTGACCTTCCGCTTCGCCTTCGACATGCGTCTGGGCAAGGGCAGTTATTCGGTCGCGTTGAGCCTGTCACGTCTGGACTCGCACCTGGATCGCAACTTCGAATGGCGCGATTACGGCCTGGTCTTCCACGTCATCAACAATCGCCAGGAAGACTTCGTCGGCTGCTCGTGGCTGCAAGCGCAAACCGACATCACCCGCTCCAGTGAACCCCTTGTACAAACGCCTGATATGGAGATCTTGCGATGACGCGACTGTTGGTGGAGTGCACTTACGTTTTCGAACACCCGACCGCCAACTCCGGCATTCAACGCGTGGTGCGCAACGTCATCCAGCAACTGCCGGCGGCCGATGAAACTGTCGAGTGCATCCCGGTGGTGATGATTGATGGCGGTCTTTATGAAGTGAAAAGTCTGGCCCCGCTGAAATCACCCAAGCTCGACCTGGTGAGCCTGCGCGTGAAGCTGGAGCAATGGGCCAACGCCTTCTGGCTGCGCCACCGTGCACTGGAGCGACGTCGTCCGTTCAGCCAGTCGCATTTCGCCCGCCGAGTGCTCTACGTCGGCTGCCGGCTCAGCGCATTTGCCTGTTTCAGTTTGCCTATGCGCGTGCTCGAACGAGTCCTGAAAGGTAAAACCATTCCCGAACGTTGCGTCCCGTTAGCCCACCGGGCGGGCGATCAATTGGTGTTGCTCGACTCGTCATGGCACGCCAATTTTTTCCCCTTGGCCGAGCAACTCAAGCGTGACGGCGTCGGTATCATCTCGGTGATTTACGACCTGATCCCCCTGACCCATCCGCAGTTCTGCGATGCCGGCCTGGTCAAGGTTTTCAACGACTGGTTCGACTGGATCGCCCGCACGGCCGATGGCTACGTGGCGATTTCGACCACCATCCGTGATCAGGTTCGCGAGGAGATGCTGCGCCGGATTGGCGCGCAACAAGTCGAACAACGCTGGTTTGATTACTTCCACCTGGGCTCGGAACTGGATCTGAGCGATGCCGGTGCCGAGGTTGATCGAGCCTTGCTGCAGATGTTCAAAACGGCCGAGCCGGTGTTCCTCATGGTCAGCACCATCGAGCCGCGCAAAAATCACGCTTATCTGCTGGATGCCTTCGAACGCGCCTGGGCCACGGGATCCACGGCACGCTTGTGCATTGTCGGGAAAATTGGCTGGAAGTGTGAAGCCTTGGTCGAGCGCATTCGCAAGCATCCAGAACTGAACCGCCGTTTGTTCATGTACAACTCTCTGTCGGACAGAAGTCTGGAACATGCCTACTCCCACGCCACCGCGCTGGTGTTCCCGTCTTACGTCGAAGGTTTCGGCCTGCCGCTGGTGGAAGCCATGCAACGTGGATTACCGGCAATGGCCAGCGATATTCCGGTGTTCCGCGAAATCGGCGGCGACTACATGGCCTATTTTGATCTGGACGACCCGCAAAGTCTGACCGATCTGGTGACCGGTATGGAGCACTCCGGCAAGTTTCCGGCCGCCCTGAGCCTTGAACAATGGCGTTGGCTCAGTTGGCGCGAAGCGAGCGCGCAATTGGTTCAGCGTATCGAGCGCAACCTGAACACATCGCTGCCTACCGAAGAGAAGCAGCATGCGCATAGCGCTTAACGCCAGAATTCTGCAGGCGCCGCGCACCGGCATCGGCCACTACGTCGCCGAACTGGTCAACGCCTTGCGCAATGAACCCGACGTCGAAGTCACGCTGTTCCACGGCTGGGGCTGGAGTTCGGCGTTGCCGGAAGCGGCCATGCCCGGTTACTCGCGATTGACGCCACTGCTGCGGCAAATCCCCGGGGCCTATCAGGCGCGGCGCTGGCTGGAGCAGAAGCGTTTCGATCAGGGTCGCGCGCAAGGCATCGATCTGTATCACGAGCCGAGCCTGTGGCCGCTGGCCTTCGACGGCCCGACGGTGATTACTTTGCACGACCTCACGCACCTGCACTTCCCCGACACGCAGCCCGCCGCGCGGCTCAAGGAAATCGAGCGGCGACTGGCGAGCGGCGTTGCGCAGGCGCAGCTGATTCTCACTGACTCGCAAGCCATCGCCGATGAAGCGCAGGATTATTTCGGCTTGCCGGCCGAGCGCTTTGTGGTCGCCCCGTTGGGCGTCGCGGCACGCTTTCATCCGCGTGAGCCATTGGCGATCGACGCGGTGCTCAAAACGCACGCGGTAACGGCGCGTGAGTATTTCCTCTGTGTCGGCACATTGGAGCCGCGCAAAAACCTGACGCTGGCCCTGCGCGCGCACGCCTTGTTGCCAGAAGCCGTGCGCGAGCGCTTTCCGCTGCTGATCGTCGGCATGGCCGGTTGGCAGCGCGATCAATTCAGTGACGAATTGCGTCAGGCCCTGGCCAGCGGGCATGTGTGCCTGCTCGGTTACTTGCCCGATGAACACGTGGCGCAATTGCTCGCCGGCGCGCGGGCACTGATTTTTCCTTCGCTGTACGAAGGTTTCGGCCTGCCAGTGCTGGAGGCGATGGCCAGTGGCACGCCGGTGGTGGTCACCGGTTCTTCGGCGATGCCGGAAGTGGCGGGCCCGGCCGGCAACTATATTCAAGCTGACGATGCACAAGGCTTGCGCGATGCGATGAGCCTTCTGATCGACGATCAAGCACATTGGCAGGCATGCCGAGAAGCCGGATTGCAGCAGGCGCGGCTTTTTTCCTGGGAGCGTTGTGCACAGGCCACGGCCGGTGCCTACCGCCAGGCCATGGGAGGTTGATATGCGCGTACTTCACTTTTTCAAAACGTACCTGCCTGACTCGGTCGGCGGAATCGAACAAGTGATCTTCCAGCTCTGCGAAAGCGGCGCCCAGCACGGTATCGACGGTCAGGTGCTGACACTCAGCAGCGACCCGACACCGCCCGTGGTCAAACTCGGTCACCACGAAGTGCACCGCGCCAAACTCGACATTCAGTTCGCCTCCACCGGTTTTTCCTGGAGCGTGTTCAAACAGTTTCGCGAAATGGCCGCCGAGGCCGATGTGGTCAACTACCACTTTCCGTGGCCGTTCATGGATCTGGTGCATTTCGCCAGCGGCATGCAAAAACCCAGCGTAGTGACCTATCACTCGGACATCATTCGCCAGAAGCACCTGCTGAAACTTTACCGGCCACTGATGAACCGCTTCCTCGCCAGCGCCGACCGTATTGTTGCGGCGTCGCCGAACTACCTGCACACCAGCGATGTGCTGCAGCAGTTTCAGGACAAGACTCGAGTCATCCCCTACGGTTTGAACAAGGCCGGTTATCCACAGGCCGATACTGAGCGCATGAACCGCTGGCGCCAGCAGCTTGGGGATAAGTTTTTCCTGTTTGTCGGGGTGATGCGTTATTACAAAGGCCTGCACATCCTGCTTGATGCGCTGAAAGACGTGGATTACCCGGTGGTGATCGTCGGCGCCGGCCCGCTCGAGCAGGAGCTGCATGCGCAAGCTGCAGCGTTGGGGCTGCGCAACATTCATTTCCTCGGGCGCTTGGGCGACGAAGACAAAGTCGCGTTGCTGCAATTGAGCTACGCGATCGTCTTCCCGTCGCACCTGCGTTCGGAAGCGTTCGGTATTTCGCTGCTGGAAGGCGCGATGTACGGCAAACCGATGATCTCCAGCGAGATCGGCACCGGCACCAGTTACATCAATATTCACAACGAGACCGGATTGGTGGTGCCGCCGAGTCATCCACAGGCATTTCGCGAGGCAATGCGTACGCTCTGGGACGACCCGGTGCGTGCGGCTGCGATGGGGGTGAAAGCGGAGGCGCGGTATCGGCAGTTATTCACAGCCGACGAAATGGGCCGCAAATGGACGGAGCTGTATCAGGAATTGCTCGAAGAAAAATCCCTGTCCTACGCCTGACTTCGGCCTGAAACACATTCCACTGTAGGAGCTGCCGAAGGCTGCGATCTTTTGACTTTTGTTTTCAAGATCAAAAGATCGTCCGATCGCGGCCCGAGCCTTCGGCAGCTCCTACAGGGATCGGTTTATAAATCCAAGACCAAGGGTTGGCTGCTCTGCGCCGGCACCGCACAACAAATCAGCACATGCCCCGCCTCCGGCATATCCGCCGGCACCTGTGGATAATTCACCGCGCCGCTGACCAGCCGCGTCTTGCAGGTTCCGCATGAACCACCTCGGCAACTGAACTCCGGACGCAATCCACGGCTCTCCGCCAGTTCCAGCAAACTGCCACCATCCGGCTGCCAACGCGCCTCTTTCGCCGAACGCTCGAACACCACCGGAACCGAAGTGGTCGCTACGGGCGGTTGCTCAATCACGATTGCATCCGGATCGGCCTGACGTTTCAGTGTCGACGGGCCAAAGGTTTCCGCATAAATCTGCGCGTCGCGTACATCCAGTTCGCGCAGGGTGTCGTACAGCCCTTGGGTAAAACCACCGGGGCCACACAGGACAAAATCGATCTGGTCGAAATCATCGACCTCCAGCACATTCCTCAACACCTCGCCGTCAATCCGCCCCGGCAAATCGAAGTCCGCACCTTCCTGCACATCGGCTTCCGGCTGGCTGAGCAAACGCAACACCCGCACCGCATCGCCAGACGTTTCCAGCAAGCGATCCAGTTCCTTGCGAAAGGGTTGATCGGCCAGGCTGCGTGAACTCTGCAACAACAGCGTCGGACGAATCCTCCTCGTCCGTAAGCCTTGGTACACCACCTCGCGCAGCATCGACAGCAACGGCGTGATTCCCACACCAGCAGCCAATAGCACCAACGGTCGCTGCTCCAGCGGCGCCACTGTGAACTGCCCCTGCGGCGCACGCGCTTCGAGAACATCGCCGACATTAATCTGCTCATGCAGATGCGACGAAATCAGGCCCTCACGCTTGACGCTGATCCGATAGAAACCATCCGATGGCGCACTCGAAAGGCTGTAAGTACGAATGTGTACCTCGCCATCCACGGTGAAACGCAGCGGCAAATGCTGACCGGCAAGAAACACCGGCAAACCGGCGCCATCGGCAGGCTCCAGATAGATCGAGCGAATGTGCTGACTCTCCGCTTCGATCTTCGCCACCCGCAGAGGCCGCCATTGATTGCCGAGTGCCTGCGCCTGCAAACGTGCGTCCGCCTCGGCCCAGTTACCGGTCAACAGACTGGTCGGCGACATGCCGTCGAAGCGCCAGCGCAAGGCTAATGCCGCCGGGCGCCGCACCAGGTTTTCCACATCAAATGTCCACAGGCGTTCCGCGCCTTGAAACGCCTCGATTTGCGGGCCTTCGAGAATGATCTCGGTGCGCCCGCTGAGTTGCAGTACATCGCCTGTGGAAAAGTCGATGAACAGCAGGCCGGCCTTGGGGTTGAGCAATAAATTGCCGAGGGTATTGAAATGCAGATTGCCGGCAAAGTCGGGGATGGTCAGACGATTCCCTTCCACCCGTACGAAACCTGGCTGGCCGCCTCGGTGGGAAACATCCACCGCGCGCTGACCATCAACATCGACATAACTGGCGACGAAGAACGTGTCGGCGCCTTCGATCAACGCCGTGGCCGTCTCATCGAGAGCGTCCAGATGCTGAGCCGGGCGGGTCTGCGGATCCGTCAGTGGCACGCGCTGAAACTGGCGCAACTGAATGTATTGCGGGCAGTTGCCGAAAGCCTGATCGACGCTGACGTCGAAACCCTGCGCGGTCAGGTTATCGACATGACCGTTGAGGCGATTGCGCCGGCGGGTGTGCAGTTCGATGCCGAGCAAACCGATCGGCTCGCCATTGCGCAGTTGCGCCGGGTCATCGGCCGAGGTTTGGCTGGCGAAATGCAGGTGCTCGGGATCCGGCGAATGAGCAAACCCCGGCGCACCTTCAAGCACACTGGCCCACGGCCGGCCCTGCGCATCGACGGCGCCGTACAGCATAAAGGGCAATTGCTGATAGAACTCACGGTGCTGATCCGGCATCCACGTGCGAATCACCTTACGCCCGAACGCCTCCATGCGTTCGGCAACCCCGACTTTCGCCTGCAACTGTTGCTCGCCAGCGTGCCACGGTGAACGTTCCATCACGACCTCTCCCCTGCACCGTCGGCACAGTGTGGATTGCGGGAATCAGACTGCGGTTTGCAGGCCGGCGACGGTGCGCGGCATGCCGACAAAACCGGGCAAGGCTTCGACCCGGGCCAGCCAGGCGCGAACGTTGCCGTACTCATCCAGCGACACATTGCCTTCCGGCGCATGAGCGATGTAACTGTAGGCCGAGACGTCGGCGATGGTCGGTTCTTCGCCGGCCAGATACGGAGTTTTGCCCAGTTCGATGTCCATCACTTTCAGCAAGTTGTGCGCACGGGTGATGGCTTCATCAGCATTCAGTTGCGCGCCGAATACCGTGACCAAGCGTGCAGCAGCAGGGCCGAAAGCAATCGGCCCGGCGGCTGCCGACAACCAACGCTGCACATGCGCGGCACCGACCGGATCCGCAGGCAGCCAACGTCCGTTGCCATACTTCTGCGCCAGATAGACCAGAATAGCGTTGGAATCGGCGAGCACCACACCGCCGTCATCAATCGCCGGGACTTGGCCGAAGCTGTTGATGGCCAGATACGCGGGCTGCTTGTGCTCACCCTTGGCCAGATCGACGAAAATCAGCTCGGTCGGCAATTGCAGCAGGGACAGCATCAACTCGACGCGATGAGCGTGGCCAGAACGCGGGAAGTTGTAGAGTTTGATCGCTTGCATGGTCGACTCCGCTGAACAGGGGCGTCGCTGCGGGGATGAGCGCGCCGAGGGGGCCATCTTCCCCTGATCGCGAAAACAACAGAATCACCAGTAACTGCAAACGATTATTTCAGCTCGTGCAATAACGCTGCATTATTCAACGCGGGATGTTCGCGCAAAGCCTGTACCGCGAAATCGACAAAACTGCGGATCCGCGCCGGCGCCTTGCGCCCGCCCTGATAGACCACATGGATCGGCAATGCGGGCAGTTCGAATTCGGCGAGGACGATTTCCAATTCACCGGCAGCCACCTTGCTCGCCACCTGATAAGACAAGACTCGCGTCATCCCCAAGCCCATGGCAGCCGCCGTAATTGCAGCCTGATTGGCCGTGACGATCAGACGCGGTTCAGGTCGCACGCTGAACGGTTCGCCTCCATCGAGAAACGGCCAGGTGCGTTGCTGCCCAATTGCTGAAGTCGCCACAACGGGCACGCCTGCCAGCGCATGAGGATGAATCGGCCGACCGTGCCTGGCGAAATAGGCCGGCGAACCACAAATCACCCGACGCACCTCACCGACCCTAATCGCATGCTGGCTGCTGTCGGGCAGATCACCGATGCGCACCGCCACATCGATACCCTCTTCGACCATGTTGACGATCCGGTCGACCAGCACCGCGTTGATCGTGACTTCCGGATACTGCGCGAGATAACCCGCCATCACCGGCGTCACAAACAGATCGCCGAACAACACCGGCGCCGTCACCGTCAATTGCCCACGCGGCTGCGCATGACTGCCCGCCGCCGAATCCTCGGCTTCCTGCACCTCCGCAAGAATTCTCCGACAATCCTCCAGATAACGCTGCCCCGCCTCGCTCAAATGCACACTGCGCGTGGTACGAATCAACAACTGCGTACCAATGCGCAACTCCAGCGCCGCCACCGCCCGCGTCACGCTGGCCGCGGAAAGGCCCAAACGCCGCGCGGCCGAGGAGAAGCCCTGCTCTTGGGCGACGGTGGTGAAGATGTGCATTTCCTGGAAGCGATCCATCCAACAACTCCTTAGCTTGCAGCCATCATTCGTTGATGCAAGTCCGGAAATAGAAGCTGTGCAAACCACACGGGCAATCCCGGATAAAGATCTCGGGCTTTAGGCGTAGCACTTTCCACAAGTCCAAGCTGCACAAGACTTCTAAGTTGATCAGTCGCGACCCGGTCAGACAGTCCGGTGAATATCTTGAAATCCGCCCGACTCAGCACGCCCTGAGTCAGCAGAATGTGCAAAGCACGTGCTGCCTCGGGCTTGAGACCGGCCCTTTTAATACGCTCGTCCCACGCAAAAATGGTGTGAAGTCTTTCACGCATGTTGAAGACGTTCAGAGCCTGCTCGGTATAGCGCATCTGATCCAGACAGGTCTCCAGCATGAAACCGACAAATTCGAACAGGCCGGCTTGGGTGAGTTGACCACGCCCATCCAGATCACCGCGACGCGATTTGTCCGCGTTGGCCAAACGCGCGTAATAACTATCCTGCTGGCGAGCAAGTCCTCGCGATAACGACCACAAGGGCGATACCAGTCCCAGTTTCTGCAGTTGCAGGTGGGTGATCAGCCTGCCGGTGCGACCGTTTCCATCAACGAAAGGATGCACCCAGGCTAATCGATGGTGATAAGCCATGACCGCGAGCAAGCGGCTCCGCGCATCGGGCAAGCGGCCGTAGACCTGCTGCATACGATTGAGCATCGGTGTTACGGATTGACTGGACGGCGCGGCATGATTGCCGACGAGAACTTCCTGGGCCGCTACATCTCGAAGCTGGCCAGGCACCAATCGACTTGCGTCGCGCAAATGCAATTGGTCACCGCTGGCCCCCTGAAACAGGCGCTTATGTACCCGGGAAACAAATGCGCTGCTAAACATTGCCTCCCAAGGCAGTTTGTTGTGCAGTGACAGCGCTCGTTCAAAAGCTTGCTGTGTACCGATATGCGTCACCGCCAGCTCAGTCAGCTCTTTGGGATTACGTCTCGGGGCTGTCGGCGCAAGCGTTACCGGCTCAGTAAATTGGCCCTCAATCAGATTGCTGTAAAAGCTGCTGGTGACCCGCAGCAATCCACCCACTCGCCGAACCATTTGCGGAGCAACGATGGCGCTGAGTTTTCCTGCCTGAAATGGCACTTGCTCTGCCAATTGCAGAATTTCACTGGGAAATGTCGGAACCAGCGGCTCCAGCCAATGATTCCCCAAGATAGCTTCAGCGCTCATTCGACCTCCAAGATTCGCGGATTTTTTCGCGGATTTCAGAGTACGCCACAACCCCCGGTTTACCTAGCTATAGGTAATGTAGGAATAGTCGAAATTTCGAGTAGTACGCGGATTTATATGCGGATTTTTTGTAGATAAATAGCGAGAGTGTTGGAGCCTAAAAAGCAACGCAGGAGCAAGAAAATTCTCGCCCCCGCGTAAGACCAATTACTCCACCGTCACCGACTTCGCCAGATTACGCGGTTGATCCACGTCCGTGCCCTTCAGCACCGCAACGTAGTACGACAGCAACTGCAGCGGGATCGTGTAGAGGATCGGTGAGAGGATGTCGTGGATGTGCGGCATTTGCACCACGTGGGTGCCTTCGCCGTTGGTCATTCCGGCTTTTTCGTCGGCGAACACGATCAGTTCGCCGCCACGGGCGCGGACTTCCTGCAGGTTGGATTTGAGCTTTTCCAGCAGTTCGTTGTTGGGCGCAACGGTGACCACTGGCATGTCGTTATCCACCAGCGCCAGCGGGCCGTGTTTCAGTTCGCCGGCCGGGTAGGCTTCGGCGTGGATGTAGGAGATTTCCTTGAGCTTCAAGGCACCTTCCATCGCCACCGGGAATTGCGCGCCGCGACCGAGGAACAAGGTGTGGTTCTTTTCGGCGAACAGTTCGGCGATTTTTTCCACGGTACTGTCCATCGCCAGTGCTTCGCCGAGGCGGGTTGGCAAGCGGCGCAGTTCTTCGACCAAAGTGGCTTCAACGCCTTTGGTCAACGTGCCGCGAACCTGACCCAGCGACAGGGTCAGCAGCAGCAGGCCGACCAGTTGTGTGGTGAAGGCTTTGGTCGAAGCAACGCCGATTTCGCGGCCGGCCTGGGTCAGCAGGGTCAGGTCGGATTCACGCACCAGCGAGCTGATGCCGACGTTGCAGATTGCCAGGCTGGCGAGGAAACCCAGCTCTTTGGCGTTGCGCAAGGCGGCCAGGGTGTCAGCGGTTTCGCCGGACTGCGAGATGGTCACGAACAGGGTGTCCGGCTGTACCACGACTTTGCGGTAGCGGAACTCGCTGGCGACTTCGACCTGGCACGGGATGCCGGCCAGTTCTTCCAGCCAATAACGCGCGACCATACCGGCGTGGTAGCTGGTGCCGCAGGCGACGATCTGCACGTTGCGCACTTTGGCGAACAGCTCGGCGGCTTGCGGACCGAAAGCTTGCACCAGCACTTGATCATTGCTCAGTCGACCTTCGAGGGTGCGCTGGACAACGGCCGGTTGCTCGTGGATTTCCTTGAGCATGTAGTGGCGGAATTCGCCTTTGTCGGCAGCTTCGGCACCGTCGGTGTATTGCACGGTCTGGCGCTCGACGGCTTTGCCATCGACATCCCAGATCTGCACGTTATCGCGGCGAATTTCGGCGATATCGCCTTCTTCCAGGTACATGAAGCGGTCAGTGACCTGACGCAACGCCAGTTGGTCGGAAGCGAGGAAGTTCTCGCCCAGTCCCAGACCAATCACCAGCGGGCTGCCACTGCGCGCGGCCACCAGACGATCCGGCTGCTTGGCGTTGATCACCGCCAAACCATAAGCGCCATGCAGTTCTTTGACGGTGGCTTTGAGTGCCACGGTCAGATCAGGCTGATCCTTGAGTTTATGGTTGAGCAGGTGGGCGATAACTTCGGTGTCGGTGTCTGAGGTGAACACGTAACCCAGTGCTTTCAGTTGTTCACGTAAAGCTTCGTGGTTTTCGATGATGCCGTTATGCACCACCGCGATGTCGCCGGAGAAATGCGGGTGAGCGTTACGCTCGCACGGCGCGCCGTGGGTGGCCCAACGGGTGTGGGCGATACCCAGACGACCCACCAGCGGGTGCTCGGCCAGTGCGGTTTCGAGTTCGCTGACTTTGCCCGGGCGACGCATGCGCTCGAGGGTTTCGTCATTGGTGTACACCGCCACACCGGCGCTGTCGTAACCACGGTATTCGAGGCGTTTGAGGCCTTCGAGCAGGATGGCGGTGATGTTACGTTCAGCGACTGCGCCGACAATTCCACACATGCTTATTTCTCCTGACTGACAGCCGCGCAAATCACGTTGATACCGCGGGCCTGGATCTGATCGCGTGCATCGATGGGCAGGCGATCATCGGTAATTAGGGTATGGACGCTGCTCCATGGCAGCTCCAGATTGGGAATCTTGCGGCCGATCTTGTCGGCCTCGACCATGACGATGACTTCCCGCGCCACGTCAGCCATGACCCGGCTCAAACCGAGCAGTTCATTGAAGGTCGTGGTGCCGCGTACCAGGTCGATACCGTCGGCGCCGATGAACAACTGGTCGAAGTCGTAAGAGCGTAGTACCTGCTCGGCAACCTGGCCCTGGAAGGATTCCGAATGCGGATCCCAGGTGCCACCGGTCATCAACAACACCGGTTCGTGTTCGAGTTCGCTCAAGGCATTGGCGACGTGCAGGGAATTGGTCATCACCACCAGACCTGGCTGCTGGCCAAGTTCGGGGATCATCGCGGCGGTGGTGCTGCCGCTGTCGATGATGATGCGCGCGTGCTCGCGGATGCGTTTCACCGCCGCGCGGGCAATCGCCTGTTTGTATTTGGAAACGCTCTGCGCGGTTTCCGCGACCAACTCCTGCGGCATGGTGATCGCACCGCCGTAACGGCGCAGCAACAAGCCATGACTTTCAAGCGCGGCGAGATCCTTGCGAATCGTAACTTCAGAGGTTTCGAAGCGCTTGGCTAGCTCATCCACACTGACCTCGCCCTGCTCATTGAGCAAGGCAAGAATGTTGTGGCGGCGTTGGGGCGTATTGCGTTTCGACATGGCGGCTTAAGTTTCGATTCGAAAGATAACGGAAGCAATCAAAACCTATTGGCCATAAATCGTCAACCCATTGCTCATAAAAAAATCGCAGCCCTCCGACAGTCCCCGTAGGAGCTGCCGAAGGCTGCGATCTTTTGATCTTCAAAAAGCCGCTGTGGATAACTCAGTCCTTTTTGATTTTCACCGGCCGCTTCCAGCCATCAATATTCTTCTGCCGCGCACGCCCAACCGCCAACTGCGCGTTATCCACATTCTGAGTAATCGTCGAGCCGGCCGCTGTGGTCGCACCGTCGGAGATATCCACAGGCGCGACCAACGAGTTATTGGAGCCGATGAACACATCTGCACCCAACACGGTTTTCCACTTGTTGGCGCCGTCATAGTTGCAGGTGATGGTGCCCGCACCCACGTTGGTGCGCGCACCGATTTCGGCATCGCCCAAATAGGTCAAGTGACCGGCCTTCGCGCCCTCGCCCATGTGCGCATTCTTCAGTTCAACAAAGTTACCCACATGCGCGCGCGCTTCAAGCACGGTGCCCGGACGCAGACGCGCGAACGGACCGGCATCGCTGCCCTCGCCCATTACGGCACCTTCGATATGACTGTTGGCCTTGATCACCACGCCTTTGCGCAGGGTGCTGTCCTTGATCACACAGTTCGGGCCGATCACCACGTCGTCTTCGATAACAACGTTGCCTTCGAGGATCACGTTGATGTCGATCAGCACATCGCGACCCACGGTCACTTCGCCGCGCACATCAAAACGCGCCGGGTCACGCAGGGTCACGCCTTGCGCCATCAAACGGCGGCCGGCGCGCAATTGGTAATGACGCTCCAGCTCGGCCAGTTGTTTGCGATCGTTGGCGCCCTGCACTTCCATCGGGTCGTGCGGCTGTTCGGTGGCAACCACCAGACCATCGTTGACCGCCATTTCGATCACGTCGGTCAGGTAGTACTCGCCCTGAGCGTTATTGTTCGACAGGCGGCTCATCCAGTCGGCCAGACGATCGGCCGGGACGGCGAGAATGCCGGTGTTGCCTTCGGTGATTGCGCGCTGCGCTTCGCTGGCGTCTTTGTGCTCAACGATGGCCGCGACTTTGCCCTCAGCATCGCGCACGATACGGCCGTAACCGGTTGGATCATCGAGTTCGACGGTGAGCAAGCCCATCTGCCCCGGCACTACGTGCTTGAGCAGACGTTGCAGTGTTTCGACTTCGATCAGCGGCACGTCACCGTAGAGGATCAGCACGGTGTCCGCGGAAATGAACGGTACGGCCTGAGCGGTGGCGTGGCCGGTGCCGAGCTGCTTGTCCTGCAGAACGAAGTTCAGATCGTCAGCCGCCAGACGTTCGCGCACCACATCGGCGCCATGGCCAATCACTACATGGATGCGTTGTGGATCGAGTTGGCGGGCGCTGTGGATAACATGGCCCAGCATGGAATTGCCGGCAATCGGGTGCAGAACTTTCGGCAGGGCCGAACGCATACGAGTGCCTTGACCGGCCGCGAGGATAACGATTTCAAGAGACATGACTGGCTACCAATCCTGGGTGGTCAGCAACTGCGACCGGGGTTGAATTCGGAAAAAGAAAAAAGGGTAGCCGAGGCTACCCTTTTTTATCAATCGCACAACAAGCGGCTGACGGATTAACCGCCAAACTTCTTGCGGATCTGCTGGACGGTGCGCAGCTGAGCTGCAGCCTCGGCCAGACGAGCTGACGCAGCGCTGTAGTCGAAATCAGCGCCCTTTTCATGCAGAGCATGCTCGGCAGCCTTGAGAGCTGCTTGAGCCTGAGCTTCATCCAGGTCGGCGGCGCGTTGCACGGTATCGGCAAGCACTTTGACCATGTTCGGCTGAACCTCAAGGAAACCACCGGAGATGTAAAACACCTCGGCTTCTCCACCCTGCTTGATCAGCCGGATCGGGCCCGGCTTCAGATCAGTGATCAGCGGC
>Ga0160457_1000310_pt1 | contig 28997 bp, 28 predicted proteins | sample HID1972M_E6MG_FD_108242 | JGI IMG/M metagenome (GOLD analysis project Ga0160457, IMG submission 108242) | Enriched pill bug-associated microbial communities from UW Madison campus, WI, USA - HID1972M_E6 MG | ecosystem: Host-associated > Arthropoda: Insects > Digestive system > Unclassified ... | reverse complement strand
TGCGCAAATACCTGACCGGCCTGTGGGCTTGCATGCAAGCCGGAGAAGATTTCGATACGGCCAAGCTTTTTAGCGCAAAAGACCTCGCAAAAGCTTGACCGTAAACAGAGTATCTACAGGGGGCGCATCTCATGTAGGAGCTGCCGAAGGCTGCGATCTTTTGATCTTCTACATCTGCGTCGCCATCCCCTCAACATTCATCGCCGCCTGGCGCAACGCCTCCGAGCGTGTCGGATGCGGATGACAGGTCAAGGCAATGTCCTCCGCCGAGGCACTGAATTCCATCGCCACACAAAACTCACCAATCATCTCACTCACGCTCGGCCCCACAAGATGCACGCCCAGCACTTCATCCGTGCGTTCATCGGCGAGGACTTTGGCAAAACCCTCAGTCTCATGGTTGATCTTCGCCCGGCTGTTGGCGGTAAACGGAAACTTGCCGACCTTGTAGGCGCGACCCTCAGCCTTGAGCTGCTCTTCGGTCTTGCCGACGCTGGCCAGTTCCGGTTTGGTGTAGATGACGTTGGGTATCAGGTCGTAATTGACTTCGCCAGCCTTGCCATGGATCTGCTCGACGCAGGCCATCGCTTCATCCTCAGCCTTGTGCGCGAGCATCGGCCCGGACGTCACGTCGCCAATCACCCAGACACCAGCCGCTTCGGTGCGATGCTGTTTATTGGCGAGCATGCCGCGCTTGTCGGTGCTAAGGCCGACGTTTTCCAGGCCCAGGCCTTGGGTGTAAGGGCGACGACCAATCGCCACCAGCACGTAATCGGCTTCGAGCAGTTCCGCCGTGCCGCCCGCCGCTGGCTCAACGCTGAGCTGCACGCCGTTCTCCGACGTCGTCGCGCTGGTGACTTTCGAACTCAACTTGAAGGCGATGCCCTGTTTGCTCAGCGAGCGCTGCAGGGTTTTGCCGGCTTCGGCATCAACACCGGGGCAGATGCGGTCGAGGTATTCGACCACGGTCACCTGCGCGCCGAGTCGCCGCCACACCGAACCCAATTCCAGACCGATCACGCCGGCACCGATCACCACCAGATGCTTGGGCACTTCGCTCAGCGACAACGCGCCCGTTGAATCGAGGATGCGCTTGTTGTCGATCTCGACACCGGGCAGGGGAGTGGGCTCGGAGCCGGTGGCGATGATGATGTCTTTGGCAGTGAGTTCGACCTTATTGCCCTGATCGTCAGTCACCGTAACCTTGCCCGGCCCATCGATGTGGCCCCAGCCCTTGATCCAGTCGACCTTGTTCTTGCGAAAGAGAAACTCGATGCCTTTGGTCAGGGCGGTCACGCTTTCGTCTTTCTGTTTCATCATTTGCGCGAGGTTCAGCGTCGGTTTGACTTCGATGCCGAGGTTGGCGAATTCCGCACCCATGGCCGCGTCATACAGCTCAGAGGCGTGCAACAGGGCTTTGGACGGCATGCAACCGACGTTCAGGCAGGTGCCGCCGAGGGTCGCCCGACCTTCGACGCAAGCGGCCTTGAGGCCCAACTGGCCGGCGCGGATCGCCGCGTTATAACCACCGGGGCCGCCGCCCAGAATCACTACGTCATAGTTGCTCATGCGCTTGCTCCTGATGAATGGATGCGGATCGCTAAAAGTAGCTGTCGATAAAAATTACGAACGTAATATGTGCGTTTCCAGACATTTCGGTCAAGGCTTCAGGCAAGCGACAGGTTGGGCGTCTTTGAATACGGGTAATTGTGTACGAATATTTCACGCTTTTCGTTATATCGTAACGATATGAACCGTGAGCCTATGATTTTGGGGTGATATGCAAGTTGATCTGGAGGTGGATGGCACGCAGGTGACCGGACTGCCGCGTTTTCAGCAGGCGACCATGCAGGGCAGGCGACTGCGGCGTTGGGCGTTGGGCCTTGGCGGATTGGCCGGGGCGGGCTGGGTGTCGGCGTTTTTCGTCGGGTTGTTTGCGCCGCAGTCATTGTGGCTGCCGCTGCTGGTCAATCAGAGCGCGGCGTTACTGGTGCTGGTCGCCGGGCTGCAATCGGCGTGGTGGGTGACGCAATGGCGCGCGCGGGTGATCAATCCTGTTGTGCTGACGCCGACTGCCGATGATCAAGCGATTGCGCCAGAAGGTTGGTACGAGCGCCTGCTGGATCGCCTCAGTCAGCGCGGTTTGCATGTGCTTGGCCAGATCGGTGCAGCGACGCTGTGGTTGGGCGGTTGGGCGTTGCTGGTGGCGCTGAGCATCGAACAGGTGTGGAACCTGACGTTGCCCGCCGCAACCGTTGGAGTGTCCGCCTCCGTCGGTGCGGCGTTGGCGTTGCTGCTGGCGTTCGGCTTGCTGGTACTGGAGCGGCAACTCGCTCAGGAAAATCCAGCGCAATGGCCAGAAGCCGGAGCGCTGGCGCAACTGACGCGCGTGGCGATCATCAGTCTGGTGCTCGGCGCGCTGTGTTTATTGTTCGCTGGCGAGAACGAGGTTTGGCCAGTTCGCGTGGCGGTACTCATCGGCATCTTGCCGGGATTGGTCGCGATCGAGCTGCTATTGCGCGCGGTACTCTCGGTCTTCAGCCCACGCCGCGAACAGCTCGAACCGACGCTATTGGCGCGCAGTTTCGTCGCCGACATGCTGCGTTGGCCGCCGCAGCCGTTGCTCGCGTTGCAGCATGAACTGCACAACCGTTTTGGCATCGATCTACGTCAGATCTGGGCGTTCAGTTACATGCGCCGAGCGTTTCTGCCGGTGCTGGCGCTGGTCGCAGCGGTGGGTTGGTTGCTCACCGGCATCCATGAAATCCCTCTTCAGGGTCGCGGCATTTATGAGCGTTTCGGCAAACCGGTGCAGGTCTTTGGCCCCGGTTTGCACACAGGTTTGCCGTGGCCGTTGGGTCGCGTGTTGATCGTCGAAAACGGCGTGGTGCACGAACTCGCTACCAGCGTCGGCGAGAACCCGGCACCGCCACAAGCCGATCCTGCTGAAGGCCCGGCGCCGGTGACGGCCAACCGTTTGTGGGACGCCAGTCACGTCAACGACAAGTCGCAAGTGATCGCCAGCAGCCGCGGCGATCAGCAGAGCTTTCAAATCGTCAACATGGACGTGCGCTTCGTCTATCGCATCGGCCTGACTGATCAGGCGGCGCTGGCCGCGACGTACAACAGCGCTGATGTGCCAACGCTGATCCGCAGCACCGCCAGCCGGATTCTGGTGCACGACTTTGCTTCGCGTACGCTCGACGGTTTGCTCGGTGAAGACCGGGTAGGGCTGGGCGAGGAGATCGGTCGCGCGGTGCAAAGCGATCTGCAACAACTCAACAGTGGTGTGGAGATTCTCGCCACGGTGGTTGAAGCCATTCACCCGCCGGCCGGTGCCGCCAATGCTTATCACGCGGTGCAAGCAGCGCAGATCGGCGCGCAGGCGTTGATCTCCCGTGAGCGTGGCGCGGCGGCCGAAGCGAGTAATCAGGCGCAATTGCAAGCCAGCCTCGCTCGCGATCAGGCCAGCGCCAACGCCCGCGAAACCAGTGCCACGGCGCAAGCGGCGGATCTGAAATTCAGCGCCGAACAAAAAGCCTACGCCAGTGCCGGCCAGGCTTTTGTGCTGGAGCAATACCTCGCGCAGCTCAGCCAAGGCCTGAGCAAAGCCAAATTGCTGGTACTCGATCATCGCCTCGGTGGCAGCAGCAATGCGCCGACCATCGACCTGCGTACTTTCACGCTGCCGGCTGACCCGACGCCCGCGCGCACCACAGCTCAACCAGGAGTCGCCCATTGAGCCAGTCGCACACGCACGAACCGCATGATCACAGCGGCCACGATCACGGCCACGGCGGACACCACCATCATCATGGGCATCATCACCACGGTGCGCCGGAAGAGGCGGGGCCTTTCCCGTGGCGGCGCATGGGCTGGGCGGTGTTGCTGGTGGCGTTCGCTATCGCGGCGGCAAGCCTGGTGCAAGTGCGCTCCGGTGAAGCCACGGTCATTACCCGCTTCGGCAATCCAGCGCGAGTACTGCTCGATCCAGGTTTGAGCTGGCGCTGGCCGGCGCCATTCGAAGCGGCGATTCCGGTGGATCTACGTCTGCGCACTACCTCCAGCGGCTTGCAGGATGTCGGTACCCGCGACGGTTTGCGCATCATTGTTCAGGCCTACGTGGCGTGGCAGGTGCAGGGCGACCCGGACAACGTGCAGCGTTTCATGCGCGCAGTGCAAAACCAGCCCGACGAAGCGGCGCGGCAGATTCGTACCTTCGTTGGCTCCGCGCTGGAAACCACCGCCAGCAGTTTCGATCTGGCGAATCTGGTGAACACCGATGCCAGTCAGGTTCATATCGCTGAATTCGAAGCGCAGTTGCGTCAGCAGATTGATCAGCAATTGCTCGCGACCTATGGCGTGCGTGTCGTGCAAGTCGGCATCGAGCGTTTGACCTTGCCGTCGGTAACGCTCACCGCCACGGTCGATCGCATGCGCGCCGAGCGTGAAACCATTGCCACCGAACGCACGGCGATCGGCAAACGCGAAGCAGCGCAAATCCGTTCCGCTGCCGAACGCGATGCGCGAATTGTCCAGGCTGACGCCACCGTGAAAGCCGCAGAAATCGAAGCGCAATCTCGCGTCGAAGCCGCGCAGATTTATGGCCGCGCCTACGCCAGTTCTCCGCAGCTGTACAACCTGCTGCGCTCGCTGGACACCCTCGGCACCATCGTCACGCCGGACACCAAACTGATTCTGCGCACCGACGCCGCGCCATTCCGCGTATTGGTCGATGGCCCGCCGACACTCGACAGCAAATCCGGATCGCAGCCATGAGTGAAGAAGTTCCACGTGGAACACATTCGCTAAACAGCCCTTGGATTCAGGCCGGTCGTTTGGCATTTTTTGCCCTGTATGCGGTAACGGTGCTGACCGCGCTCGCGTGGGCATTCTCCAACGTGCGGCAGATCGACCCGCAGAATCGCGCCGTGGTTTTGCACTTTGGCGCTCTGGATCGTGTGCAAAACGCCGGTCTGTTGTTGGCCTGGCCGCAGCCATTCGAACAGGTGATTTTGCTGCCCGCAGCGGATCGAGTCATCGAACGCCGAGTGGAAAATCTGTTGCGCAGCGATGAGGCGTTGAAGGCTGATCGTGTTGCTTCGTTCGCCACACCGCTGAGCGATGCGCTGGCGGGGTCTGGTTATTTATTGACCGGTGATGCTGGCGTGGTGCAACTGGATGTGCGGGTCTTTTACAAAGTCACCGACCCTTACGACTTCGTCTTGCAGGCCGATCATGTGCTGCCGGCGCTGGATCGATTGGTCACCCGCAGCGCCGTCGCACTGACGGCCGCGCGCGATCTCGACACAATTCTTGTCGCTCGTCCGGAGTTGATCGGCGCTGACAATCAAGCCGCCGAACGCCGTGAAAGGCTGCGCGGTGATCTGGTGCAAGGCATCAACAAACGCCTCGCCGAGTTGAAGGCGAGCGGGCAGGGCATCGGCATCGAAGTGGCGCGGGTCGATGTGCAATCGAGTCTGCCTGACCCTGCTGTAAGTGCGTTCAACGCCGTGCTGACTGCCAGTCAGCAAGCCGATAAAGCCGTGGCCAACGCGCGCACCGACGCCGAGAAACTCACCCAGACCGCCAACGAGCAAGCCGACCGCACGCTGCAAGTGGCTCACGCGCAGGCGGGTGAACGCCTGGCCAAAGCCTCGGCCGACACCGCCACGGTGTCGAGTCTGGCCAGCAGCGCCGACCCGCAAATGCTCTTGCGCCTGTACCGCGAACGCATGCCGAAGATTCTCGGCCAGGCCGGATCGGTGACCACGGTCGATCCGAAAGACGATTCCCGCCTGATCATTCAGGGAGCCAGTAAATGACTGCGACGACTGCCGCACCGAGTCTGTTGTCCTCGGCCGAACAACGCCGCGCTGCCCGGCAACTGACCCTCGCCATGCTCGCGTTGGGACTGCTTGGACTGGGTTTGATCTGGCGTTGGCTGGTGCCGGAGCAAACCGGTGTCAGTCAGTTGCTGCTTGGTTTTGCTTCTTTATTAGTCGCCGTGCCGGTGATGCGTTCGGCGTGGTACAGCCTGCGTTATCCAAGCCTGCACGGCATCACCGATCAACTGATTGCCTTGGCCATGCTTGGCGCGTGGGCGACTGGCGATCTGCTGACGGCGGCGCTGTTGCCGATCATCATGATTTTCGGCCACGTGCTGGAGGAGCGCAGTGTCATCGGTTCACAGGAAGCGATCCATGCGCTTGGCCAACTGACGCGCAGTCACGCGCGCAAGGTTCAGGCCGATGGTTCGATCCTCGAAGTGGACAACGGCACGCTGAAATCTGGCGACACTGTTGAGGTGCGCGCCGGTGATCGGGTGCCGGCGGATGGTCGGGTACTGTCCGGCCAGGCCAGTCTCGATACCGCTTCGATTACCGGCGAGTCAGTGCCGGTCGAGGCGGCTGTCGGCATGACGGTGTTCGGCGGCGCGATCAACCTTGATGGCCTGCTGCGCATTGAAGTGACCCGCACCGGCGATGAATCGACCCTCGGCAAAGTCATCGCCCTGATGCAAAACGCCGAGCGTTCGAAACCACCGATCACTCGTTTGCTCGAGCGTTATGCCGGCAGCTACATGGTGCTGGTGTTGTTGCTGGCGGCGGTGACCTGGTTCGTCACCAACGATGCGCAGGCGATGCTCGCGGTGTTGGTGGCGGCGTGTCCGTGTGCGTTGGTGTTGTCCGCACCGGCGACGGCGATTGCCGGTGTCGCGGTGGCGGCGCGGCACGGGATTCTGATCCGCAGTTCGGCTTTTCTTGAAGAACTGGCTGACCTGACCTCGCTGGTCGTCGACAAGACCGGCACGCTGACTTACGGCACCCTGCGTTTACAGTCGATCGACAGTTCCCACACAGACACTTCCGCGATTACCGCACTGGCTGCCAGCCTCGGAGCGGCGAGCAGTCATCCGGTGAGTCGAGCGCTGGCGGGGTTGGTCAGTCAGGAACAGTCCGTCGCCCTGAGTGAGATACACGAGCGTCAGGGTCTTGGTGTGGTTGCCATGACGGAGCAGGGCGAGGCGGCGCTGGGGCGACCGGAGTTGTTCGCGCAATTGGGCATCAGCACCACGAGCGTTCCCGAGCACGACGGCCCGATTGCCGGGTTGTCCTTGAACGGTGAATTTCTCGCGTGGTTGTTGCTGGCCGACAGCGTCAAACCGGAGGCGCGTTTTGCCCTCAGCGAATTGCGCGAATTGGGTTTGGGTCGGCAACTGTTGCTGACCGGCGATCGGCAGAGTGTCGCTCAGACTTTGGCGCGTGATGTTGGTTTGCAAGAGGTTCAAGCCCAGGCCTTACCCGAGGACAAACTCAATCGTGTGCTCAAGGAAATCGACAACGGTTTCCGGCCGATGGTGGTCGGTGACGGCATCAACGATTCGTTGGCACTCAAGGCCGGTGTGGTCGGCGTGGCGATGGGCGCGGGCGGTGCGGACATCGCGTTGGCCTCGGCTGACATCGTGCTGATCGGCAGCGATCTGCGCAGGCTCGGAACCTGTGTACGCCTCAGTCGCCAGTGTCGCCGAACATTGCAGGTCAACGTGGTCATCGGTCTGGGCTGGACGCTGGCCATCGTTGTGTTCGCCGCATTCGGTTGGTTGGGTGCCGCCGGGGCGATGATCGCGGCGCTGTTGCATAACCTTAGTACGCTGCTGGTGTTGGGTAATGCCGGGCGCTTGCTGCGCTTTCAGGAACCACTGCTCAAGCTCAAGGAAGAGATCTGAAATTAATTTTGCTCATGTTGTAACGCCATCCTGGTCGCTCTCTCTAGTGCTATGTCGGGACTGAACAAACCGTTCAGCCGACATCCCTGACGATGACCGAGGAAAACAAAAATGACTATCAAGACCGCTGCTGCTGGTGCTGCTCTCGCTTTTGCCGCTGCTACGATGTTTGCCGGTGTTTCGACTACCGCTTCGGCTGCTGATGCCAACGTTCACTGCTACGGCGTCAATGCCTGCAAAGGCCAGAACGACTGCAAGACCAAAGATCACGCCTGCAAAGGTCTGGGCACCTGCAAAGGCATGGGCTTCAAGGCCATGACTCAAGCGGCTTGCGAAAAAGCAGGTGGCAAGGTCGGCGAATAACTGACCGCAAGTGCCGCCGCAGTGGCTCACTCCACTGCGGCCACTTTTAGCAGGAGTCCGACATGTCCGCTTCGCTTCCTTTCCTGGGTTACGGCCTCGGTTTACGCAGCGCTTATTATCAGCAGATCCTCGAACAGTCGCCGGACGTCGACTGGTTTGAAGTGGTCTCCGAGAATTTCATGGTGCAGGGCGGCAAGGCTCTGTACTACCTGGACGCCATCGCCGAGCGCTATCCACTGGTGATGCATGGTGTGTCCTTGTCCATCGGTGGGCCGCATGCCCTCGATCCGGACTATCTGAAACAACTCAAGCAACTGGCCGACCGGGTCAAACCGGCATGGGTCTCCGATCATCTGTGCTGGAGCCGTGGCAACGCCCATCAGTTGCACGACTTGTTGCCGCTGCCCTATACCGCAGAAAGCTTGGAATACATCGCCGGCCGTGTGGCGCAGGTGCAGGATGTCTTGCAGCGGCCGCTGGTGCTGGAGAACGTCTCCAGCTATGTGCGCGCCGCATCGGACGAGTTCAGCGAATGGGAATTTCTCGCGGCCCTGAGCCGGGAGAGTGGCTGCGAATTGTTGCTCGACGTTAATAATGTCTACGTCAGTTCACGCAATCACGGCTTCGATCCGTGGGCGTTCATTCAAGGTTTGCCGGCAGAAAAAGTGCGTCAGCTGCATCTGGCCGGGCACAACGACTACGGTGATTACGTCATCGACACCCACGACCATCCGGTGAGTGATTCGGTCTGGGCGCTGTATCAACGCACGCTGGAACACATCGGCCCGGTGGCGACCTTGCTGGAACGCGATGATCATTTCCCGCCGTTCGAAGAGCTGCTCGCCGAGCTGCACAAGGCCCGCGAGTTGGGTGACACGGTTCTGGCCGGGAGACAGCAATGCGCTTGAGGGAATGGCAACTGGCGTTCGAAGCGTTTCTGCTGGATGCCGCGCCGGCCGATCGCGCCTTGGCCGACAGCCTGATCGGTGGGCCGACGCTCGATGTCGGTACTGGTTTGGCGATTTATCACAACGCTTACGCGGCGCGTTTGCTGGAAGTGCTGACCCACGATTTCCCGGCCATTCATTATTGGATGGGCGATGAAGAATTCGATCTGCTCGCCACCGCGTACATCCGCCAATACCCGTCGGCGCATTTCAGCCTGCGTTGGCTGGGCAAAGGTTTCGAGGCGTTTATCCGCGAGCATCTGGTGCCCGAGCAAAGTGCGCCGCTGGCTGAGCTGGCCGCACTGGAATGGGCGTTCACCCTGGCCTTCGATTCCCCGGCCGGCGCGCCGCTGACGATTAATACGATGGCGGCACTGGCGCCGGAAGAGTGGCCGACCTTGCGGTTCAAACCGACGCCTTCGCTGCAATGGCTGGCGTGTGAATTCAACAGCGTCGCGATTTGGCGCTCGGTAAAGGATGAAGCGGATTTCCCGCACAGCGTGGCACTCGAAACACTGCAGGTCTGCGTGATCTGGCGTCACGACTTGGTCTGCAACTACCGCAGTCTGGACCGCGCTGAAGCGAATGCGCTGAATGGGTTGTTAAACGAAGGCTGGAGTTTCTCAGAACTGTGCGAAGCGTTAGCAGTCATCTATGGTGAGGGCGCGCCGCTGCAAGCTGTTACGTGGTTGAAACAGTGGGTTCAGGATGGCTTGCTGGAGCGTCTGCAACGATAGTTTTGGCTAATTAAATCGATAGCCTGCTATTTTTCAAGGATGGTCTACCCTCAGATCTGACGGTCTGAAACAAGGGGGATTTTCCATGCTCGCGCAACTTCCACCGGCCTTACAGAATCTGCAGCTACCGCTTCGCTTGCGACTCTGGGATGGCCATGAGTTCAATCTGGGGCCGGCGCCCAGCGTCACCATCGTGGTCAAGGATCCGCAGATGGTCACCCAGTTCACCCATCCCAGCCTCGATGCGCTCGGAGCGGCATTCGTTGAAGGCAAGCTCGAACTGGAGGGCTCGATCAGCGAGGTCATCCGGGTCTGCGACGAATTGAGTAACGCGTTGCTCGGTGACGATGACGACAATCAGCCGGTGCGGGCCTTGCACGACAAGGAAACCGACGCCAAAGCCATTTCCTACCACTACGACCTGTCCAACGCGTTCTACCAGCTCTGGCTGGACAGCGACATGGCGTATTCCTGCGCGTATTTCGAAACGGGCAGCGAAACCCTCGAGCAGGCGCAACAAGCCAAATTCCGTCATTTATGCCGCAAGCTGCGTTTGCAGCCGGGCGAATACCTGTTGGATGTCGGTTGCGGTTGGGGTGGGCTGGCACGTTTTGCTGCACGCGAATTCGGCGCGAAAGTCTTCGGCATCACCTTGAGCAAAGAACAACTGGAACTGGCGCGCGAGCGAGTAAAAGCCGAGGGCCTCGAAGACCAGGTCGAATTGCAACTGCTCGACTATCGCGACCTGCCGCAGGATGGCCGTTTCGATAAGGTGGTCAGCGTCGGCATGTTCGAGCACGTTGGCCACGCCAATCTCGCCGAGTACTGCAAAACCCTGTTCGGCGCGGTGAAGGAGGGCGGTCTGGTGATGAACCACGGCATCACCGCCAAACACACCGACGGCCGTCCGGTGGGACGCGGCGCCGGCGACTTTATCGAGAAATACGTATTCCCCAACGGCGAGCTGCCGCACCTGTCGATGATCTCGGCGGAGATCAGCGAAGCGGGGCTGGAGATTGTCGACGTCGAAAGCCTGCGCCTGCACTACGCGCGCACACTGGATCACTGGAGCGAACGACTCGAGGACAACCTTGAAGCTGCGGGCAAACTGGTGCCGGATCAGGCGCTGCGCATCTGGCGTTTGTACCTGGCCGGTTGTGCTTACGCCTTCGCGCGCGGCTGGATCAATCTGCACCAGATTCTCGCGGTGAAAGCACATCCGGATGGCAGCCACGAACTGCCATGGACACGCGACGACATCTATAACCCCTAAACCCTTTTCCTCTCCTTAGGGAGAGGGGGCTTTAGAGAATCGGTGAAATAAGCCGGGCGATCCGCATGCCGAGTTGTTGCAGGCGGTGGATCTCCCGGCTTTCTTCTTTGGCGACTTCATCAGACTGCGCGAAGTCGTCGTTGAGCATCTGTTCCACGTCGGCGGCGAACGCACTGTCGACCGTCAGCAACATCACTTCGAAATTCAGCCGGAACGAACGGTTGTCCAGATTGGCGCTGCCGATCGCGCTGATTTCGCTGTCGATCAACACCACTTTCTGATGCAGAAACCCGGGACGGTAACGGAACACCCGCACGCCGGCGCGCACCGCTTCGAATGCATAAAGGCTGGAAGCGGCGTAGACGATGCGGTGGTCGGGGCGCGAAGGCAGTAGCAATCGCACATCGACACCGCGCAACACCGCCAGTCTTAACGCGGCGAAAACCGCTTCATCGGGGATGAAATACGGGCTGGTGATCCACACCCGTTCTGTCGCCGCGTGGATCGCTTCGACGAAGAACAGCGAGCAGGTTTCGTACGCATCGGCCGGGCCGCTGGCGAGCAATTGGCAGAGCACGCCGTCTTCGGGGTATTCATCCGGCAGGATCAGCGGCGGCAGGGTGCGTGCGGCCCAGAACCAGTCTTCGGCAAACGATTCCTGCATGCACGCCACCACCGGACCACGCACTTTGACGTGGGTATCGCGCCACGGTGCCAGCGGTGGTTTTTCGCCCATGTATTCATCGCCGACGTTGTGCCCGCCGACGAAACCGACCACGCCATCGACCACGACGATCTTGCGGTGGTTACGGAAGTTGACCTGAAAGCGGTTGAGCCAGCCGCTGCGCGTGGCGAAAGCTTTGACCTCGACACCGCCATCACGCAGCGCCTGCACGTAACTGTGGGGCAGGGCATGGCTGCCGATGCGGTCGTAGAGCAGGTGAATGGTCACGCCATCGGCAGCTTTCTTCAGCAGCAGATCACGCAGGCGCTGGCCGAGGCGGTCATCGTGGATGATGAAAAACTGGATCAGCACCGCTTCCTTCGCCTGCTCGATGGCGTGGAAAATCGACTCGAATGTCGCCGTGCCGTTGATCAGCAACTGCACTTCGTTGTTCGCCAGACACGGCATGCGCCCAAGCTTGGGCATCGCCCGCAGTGAGGCGTAGGCATTCGAGGCGCGTGCAGTCAGGGCTTCTTCCACCCAAGGGCGCCAGTTCAGCTCGGAAATGGCCTGACGCATTTGTTCGTTGGCCTGGCGCCGCGCCTTGATGTAACCATCAAACGTGCTGCGGCCGAACACCAGGTACGGAATTAGCGTGAGGTAGGGAATAAAGATCAGCGACAATGCCCACGCGATCGAGCCTTGAGCCGTGCGCACGGTGAGCACCGCGTGAAGGGCGGCGATCAAGCCGAGGGTGTGTATCAGGGCGATCAGGTAACCGAAAATGTGCGGTCCAAAATAATCCATGGGGCAGCCTTGCTCCGGAAGATTCAATGCTTAACAGACCATGTTCTGTCGCGATTGTCGCTATTTAATTGGTGCATGAACCGAAGCAATCGGCCGACGTCTAACGGCCACTACTGATCAGGAGTTTTTCGATGAACGTTCGTCTGCTGGGTTTGGCGCTGGGTCTGGGTTTGGCTTTGCCGGTGGTTGCTCAGGCGCAGATGCTGCAGCCGGGTCTGTGGGAAATGACATCGAGCAACGTCAAGGTCGATGACCAGCCTATGGATGTGCAATCGATCCTCGGTCAACTGCAAGGGCAGATGACCCCGCAACAGCGTGCGGCGCTGGAGAAAAACGGCATCAATATCGGCGGCAAAGGCATCCGCGCCTGCCTGACGCCAGAGCAGGTGGCGACCAACGATATTCCGTTGGCCGACCCGCAATCGGGCTGCAAACAGCAGATCACCGATCGCACCGGCAACCAGTGGAAATTCCGCTTCAGCTGCCCGAAAGCACAGGGCACCGGCGTGGCGACGTTCCTCAGTGATCGTGAATTCACCACGGTGGCGAACGGCACGTTCAATGCGATCGGGATCAACCAGAAGGGCAGTCTGGAAACCCGAGCGGTGTGGCTCGGCCAGGATTGCGGCGCTGTGAAACCCCGCGCCTAAAAAGCATCGCGAGCAAGCTTTGCTCCTACGGAATTGTGTGAATCTGTAGGAGCAAAGCTTGCTCGCGAAGGCGTCCTGACAGTCAGCGCATAAACCTCAGCGCTAGCCCGCGACACCCTTCGTTCACCCGTCCCTCCCGCCACGCAATCTGCCCCGACACAATCGTCGCATTCACCCGATGCCGAAAGCTGCGCCCGGCAAACGGCGTCCATCCGCACTGCGACAGAATCGGCTGCCGATCGACCTCCAGCCTCTGCGCTTCAACCAACACCAGATCCGCCCAATACCCCTCACGCAAATAGCCACGATCCGGAATCGCAAACAGATCCGCGACGCGATGGCTGGTCTTCGTCACTAACGTCGTGACCGGCAAAACCCCATCCGCCACCAACTCCATCAGCGCCGGCAACGCATGTTGCACCAGTGGCAATCCCGACGGCGCCTGTGCGTAAGGCCGCTGCTTTTCTTCCCAGGTATGCGGCGCATGATCGCTGCCGATAACGTCCAACCGATTGCTGTTCAAAGCCTCCCGCAAAGCATCACGATCACTTTGACTCTTGATCGCCGGGTTGCACTTGATCAGGTTGCCGAGGCTTGGATAGTCGCGATCATCGAACAACAAATGATGCAGACACACTTCAGCGGTGATGCGTTTCTGCGCCAACGGTTTGTCCTCAAACAACGCCAACTCTCGCGTGGTGGTCAGGTGCAAAACGTGCAGGCGTGTGCCGTGACGTTTCGCCAGTTCCACCGCCAGTGATGAGGATCGATGACACGCCTCGGCATTACGAATGAGCGGGTGAGCGGCGGAAGGAATACGATCGCCGAACAGCTCGCGCAGATTGGCCGCGTTAGCGTCGATGCTCGGCGTGTGTTCGCAATGCGCCAGCAGGATGGTCGGCACTTCGGCGAACAGTCGCTCAAGGATCTGCGGATCATCGACCAGCATGTTGCCGGTCGAGGCGCCCATGAACAATTTCACCCCGGCCACTTCACACGGATTGAGCGCAGCCACCGTGTCGAGATTGTCCCGACTCACGCCAAAGTGAAATCCGTAATTGGCCACCGAGTTGATCGCCGCCCGACGCTTTTTATCCGCCAGTGCTTCGAGGGTGAGGGTGGCTGGGTTGGTGTTGGGCATGTCCATGAAGCTGGTGATGCCACCGGCGACCGCCGCGCGCGACTCGGCGTGAATGCTGCCCTTGGCCGGCGCACCCGGTTCACGGAAATGCACCTGATCATCGATCATCCCCGGCAGTAACCACTGGCCGTTGGCGTCGATTTCTACCGTGGCGTTTTCACCTTCAATGCTTCGCGCAATTTTGACGATGCGCCCGTTGCTGACCAACAGATCGCCGTCAAACTCGCGTCCTTCGTTGACCAGCCTGGCGTTGCGAATCAGCACGCTGCTCATGGTTTCAGAACTCGTTCTGCAAGGCTTTGTAGCCGCGCACCAGATCGACATTGGTGCGCGCCACGTCTTCGGAAAACTCCGAAGCGCTGACGCTCACCGGTGGGAATAAGGAGAGGTCGGTGTTCGGGCCGATGCGGGTTGTGGAGGGCACGTAGAACGCGTCCGGCAAATCGCGACCATCGACCACCGAGTTGTGCCGTACCACACAGCCGTTGCCGACGATGCAGTTGAACAGCACGCTGTTGAAACCGATGAACACGCGGTCGCCGACCACGCATGGGCCATGCACGATCGAGCGGTGGGCGATGGAACTGAACTCGCCGATGGTCACCGCCGCACCGGATTTTGAGTGGATCACCACGCCGTCCTGAATGTTCGAATTGGCGCCGATGGTGATCGGCTCCATCTCGCCTGAGGCGTCCACTTCGTCGGCGCGGATCACCGCGTAGGGGCCGACGAACACGTTCTCGCCAATCACCACTTTGCCGCAGATGATCGCGGTTTTATCGACGTAAGCCGACTCGGCGATTTGCGGTAAATCGCCTGAAGGATTCTTGCGGATCATGGTTTGCTCAGCGCGTCGTAAAGGGTGTTGAGGTTGTATTCGAACAGACCGGTGAAGGTGCTGGCCGGGCCGCTGGCAGCGAGGGCGTCGGAGTACAACGTGCCGCCAATGTGCGCGCCGCTTTCATCGGCGATCTGCTTGAGCAAGCGAGCGTCCTTGATGTTTTCCATGAACACCGCTTTGACCTTGGCCTGACGAATCTGGGTGATCAGCGCAGCGACTTCGGCGGCCGAGGGTTCACGCTCGGTGGACAAACCCTGTGGCGCCATAAAGTCGATGCCATAGGCCTGACCGAGATAACCGAAGGCATCGTGGCTGGTGACGATCTTGCGATTGCCCGGCGGCAGCGAACCGAGTTTGCTTTTGGCTTCGGCGAGCAGGGCGTAGATCTGCTTCAGATAGGCTTGGCTGTTGCGTTGGTAGTCGGCCTTGTTCGCCGGGTCGGCAGCGATCAGCGCCTTGGTGATGTTGGCAATGTACAACTCGGTGTTCGCCAGATTGTGCCAGGCGTGCGGGTCGGGAACGGTTTCGCCGTCCTCATCCAGCGAGCGTGGAATCACGCCATGGCTGGCACTGATGACCGTGGCTTTGGTCTCGGTGCTGGTGACCAGTCGATCCAGCCACGGCTCGAAACCGAGGCCGTTCTTGATGATCAGTTTGGCGCCGAGCAACGCTTTGGCATCGTCCGGCGTCGGCTCGTAAGTGTGCGCGTCGGCGTCCGGGCCGACCATGTTGGTGATACGGATATGCTCGCCGCCGACCTGATGCACCATGTCGCCGAGAATGCTGAAGCTGGTCACCACCGGTAATTTTTCTGCCGCCGACAATGACATCGACAGCAGCAGGCTGAACAACACGAGTAGAGCGCGCATCGGGAAACACCTCATTGGGATGTGAGCAAGGGCGGGCGGCGCAGCAGACCGTGAACCGGCCCGAACACCACCGACAGCAGATAGCCGACGCCTGCGACCAGCACGATGGCCGGGCCGCTTGGCAGCGAGTAGTAGAACGACAGGAGCAAACCGAACCACACCGAGAGGCAACCGATGACGGCGGCGATGGCGATCAGGATCGGTAAGCGGCGGCTCCAGAATCGCGAGGCAGCGGCGGGGAGCATCATCAGTCCGACGACCATCAGCGCGCCGATGGCCTGGAAACCGATCACCAGATTGAGCACCACCAGCGTCAGGAACACGCCGTGGGCGAGTGGGCCGAGGCGGCTGACGGTTCTCAGGAACAGCGGGTCGAGGGTGTCGAGCAGCAGCGGTTTGTAGATCAACGCCATGGCGATCAGGCTGAATCCAGAGACCCACAACATGCCGGTGAGGGTCGGGCCGTCGACGGCCAATGCTGAGCCGAACAGCAGATGAAGCAGGTCGAGGCGTTTGCCGGCGATGCCGAGAATCAGCACACCGCTGGCGAGGGAGATCGGGTAGATCGCGGCGAGGCTGGCGTCTTCGCGCAGACCGGTGCGGCGGGTGATCCATGCGGCGAGTCCGGCCATGCTCAGACCGGCGCCGAGGCCGCCGAGTGTGAGTGCGGGAAGGCTCAGGCCGGCGAACCAGAATCCCAGCGCGGCGCCGGGAAGGATGCCGTGGGCGACGGCGTCACCGATCAGGCTCATTCGTCGCAGGATCAAAAACACGCCGAGTGGTGCCGTGCTGCACGCCAAGACCAGGCCTCCGAGCAGGGCGCGGCGCATGAACACGAACTCGTTGAACGGTTGCCATAAGTGGGCGACGGCGAGCATCAGGCCACCTGCGTGTGAGGGGTTTGCTGGATCAGTTCGACGCTGGCGCCGAATACGCATTCGCAGTTTTTGATCAGCAAGGTGTGCGGAATGTGTTGGCGTACGGCGGCGAGGTCATGGCAGACCACGACGATGGTTCGACCTTGGTTATGCCAGGCGTGGATGTGTTGCCAGAGCAATTGTTGGCCGAGTTCATCGAGGGCGGCGTGGGGTTCGTCGAGGAGCAGAACCGGGGCGTCGGTCAGGCTCAATCGGGCGAGCAGGGCGCGCTGTAATTCGCCGCCGGAGAGGGCCATTAGTGGGCGGTGTTCGAGTCCGCTCAGGTGCCAGTTTTCCAGTGCGTCTTTCAGGCGTTGTGCGCGCAGTCGGGTTGATAGTCGGCGTCCCCAGAAACCGGCGGCGATCAGTTCCTCGAGGCTGATGGGGAACTGGCGGTCGAGGTGCTGTTGTTGAGGCAGGAAGGACAAGCCGCTTTGACGTGGAACACTCAGGCTGACTTTGCCTGCCAAGGGTTTTTGCAGCCCGGCGATGACTTTCAGAAGGCTGCTTTTGCCACAGCCGTTGGCACCGATGATAGCTGTGAGAGTGCCGCTTTCCAGCTCAAGATTCAGGGGCGTGGTCAGCGGTTGACCGGGTGCGCCCCAGCTCAGGGATTGGCAGCGGATCATGCTTGCTCACGCTGCCAGTGGCTTTCGGCGACGGCGTCGTGGGCGTGCAGACTTTCGGCGTGGATCACTCGCAAATGGAATTGGTTAACCCCGGGTGTACGGCGAAGTGCGAGATTCAATCGGCGTGCGGCGTCTTCGCAGAACATCAGGTTTTGCCCGTTGGCGAGGGCGAAGGCTTGTTCGTCGGCGCGTTTTACGGCGGTTTGTACGGCGGTGCCTAGGGCGGCTTCAGCATCGTTGATGATCGCGCTCAGCGGTAACTCGTCGATGAATTCGTCGAGGTGCACATGCAGTTGTGCGGTGCTGCGTTGGCTGTGAGGTGTGGCGATGATGCCTTGAGTCGAGCCGAGCCAGGCTAGAACATCTGCATGCTGAAGGGCTTTATTGGCGAAGTCGTCGACGAATTGTTGCTGGATTAACTGCCGAGCCAGGGCCGCTGAACAAGGGCAGGTTGAGGAGTAGGGCACTTCTATTTTGAGTTCCACGTGGAACATCTTGTTTTTCAGGCTGGCTGAAATGGTCGCTGGATAGGATTTCCATCCGGCCAATCGGCTAATCAACGCAGGGCGTTTCAGCAGTAAATCAGTGTGGATATTCAGGTAGGCGCAGTTGGATAAACCTTCGTGACTATCCAGAAAACGCTTGAGCACTTGGTGCAGCAGAGCGGGGGAAAGGCTCTCTTGTTCCAGTTTTTCCAGCGCCAGATAGAGGCGTGACATGTGAATCCCGCGAGCCTCGCCGTCATCCAGACTCACTCCCGCATCAGCTTTCGCACTCAAGCGTTGGCCTTCCAATAAAACAGGTAATGCGATGCCGTGCATGCCCACCCATTCGAGGGGCAAGGCTTGGCGAGCGGACTGCGCGGCGATATCCGGAAGTGTCAGCGAATTCATGTTCGGAACCATGGTGTTGAATGAATTGGATGTTACATTATAACAATGCAATCCACGATGCCTTTTTCATGAACAGGTTTTCATATGCACAGACGCCATCTGCTCAATTTGATTCTGGCGAGCGCTGCCTTCGCCCTTCCGTTCAGTGTTTCGGCCGCGCAAATTCGTAACGCGCGGCTTTGGCGTTCTGATGAGAAGTTGCGATTGGTCTTCGATTTGAGCGGGCCTGTGCGCTACAAGACCTTCACCCTCAGTGCTCCTGAACGGCTGATCATCGATGTGTCCGGCGCAAATCTGAGCGGGGATTTCAGCGAGTTGGCGTTGAATGGCACGGTAATCCGGTCGATTCGATCCGGGCCTTTTGGTCATGGAGACACGCGGATTGTTCTCGATCTGAGCAATCCAGTGCTGCTGAACAGCTTCCTTTTGGCGCCGCAGGATGGCCAAAGTCATCGGTTGGTTCTGGATTTAGTCACTGCGAAAACGTCGCCAGTGACTACAATGGTTCCACGTGAAACACCCAAGATCGGCGCTCACCCCAAGCGCGACATCATCGTAGTCGTCGATCCAGGGCATGGCGGAAAGGATCCCGGTGCGGTCGGCGCGAAAGGTGAGCGGGAGAAAGATGTGGTGCTTTCCATTGCTCAGCTACTCGGCAAACGCCTGAAAAAGGAAAAAGGATTCGATGTAAAACTGGTGCGCAATGACGACTTCTTCGTGCCTTTACGTAAGCGCGTGGAGATTGCCCGTCAGCATAAAGCCGACATGTTTATCTCGGTGCATGCCGATGCGGCGCCACGGCTGACAGCCTCCGGCGCCTCTGTGTATTGCTTGTCTGAAGGTGGTGCGACATCGGCGACGGCGCGCTTTATGGCGCAGCGGGAGAACGGCGCGGATCTACTTGGCGCTACCAGCCTGCTCAATCTCAAGGACAAAGATCCAATGCTCGCCGGGGTGATTCTTGATATGTCGATGAACGCGACGATCGCCGCCAGTCTGCAACTGGGCAACACCGTGCTGGGCAGTCTGGCCAGTATCACTACGCTGCATCAGAAGCGCGTGGAACAGGCTGGATTTGCCGTGTTGAAGTCGCCCGATGTGCCGTCGATTCTGGTGGAAACCGGCTTCATTTCCAACGTGCGCGACAGTCAGCGACTGGTCACGGCGCGGCACCAACAGGCCGTGGCGGATGGTTTGTTTGAGGGATTACAGCGCTACTTTGAGAAAAATCCACCGATCGACAGCTATCTCGCCTGGCAGCAGGAGCAGCAAAAAGCGTCGGTCTAGCAGCCGACGATTCGGCTGCAGGTGAATTTCGCACTGCTGCCGCCCGAGCTGGAGAAGCGATTAATAGTCGTCCAGCCGACGCGGCGGGTGTAGCCAACCCACGCTTCGCCATCAGAGGCGACACCGGTGAAGAATGTCAGTTGGCCAAAGCGACTGTTGGTTTGCGCCCAATAACGCTGCCCAATCTTTTCAAATCCACGCAGGTAAAGCGTATTGCCGACAGTGTTGACGCTATAAGCGTTGCCCTCGGCATCGATGCACGCCAGCAAGTTAGCGCTACGCGTACAGCTGGCCAGCGTCGGCAACTGCGCCGACGCATTGCCAGCAATCAGCAATCCAAGGCTCAACAACGAGCATTTCAGCGCAGTTTTCATTACCAATTCCGCGTGTGGGATGGGCTCAGCTTCCTGCTGTTTATCGCTCAGGACAAGAGCAGGGCTGGTTTATTTATGTTGTTATACTATAACATAAATAATAACTGAGCCTGAGCAGGCCGATTTCAAGCGTTTAGCTTCAACGAATCCCTCGTATGAAGCCTCAAAACGCCAAACGCTAGTAAAAGCGTCAATCGGCTGCCTTCCTATGAGGATTATCCAATGTCAGCCGAATTGCCCGTCACCGTACTTTCAGGATTCTTGGGCGCCGGAAAAAGTACACTTTTGAATTACGTACTACGTAATCGAAAGGGCCTTCGCGTCGCAGTCATCGTCAACGATATGAGCGAGATCAACATCGATGGCAGCGAAGTCCAGCGTGATGTCAGCTTAAACCGCGCAGAAGAAAAAATAGTCGAAATGAGCAACGGCTGTATCTGCTGTACGTTACGCGAAGACTTGCTCGAAGAAGTCAGCAAGCTTGCCCGTGAAAATCGCTTCGATTATTTGCTGATCGAATCCACCGGCATCTCCGAGCCACTACCGGTCGCAGAAACTTTCACCTTTCGCGATGAACACGGGCAAAGCCTCTCCGACATCGCCCGTCTCGACACCATGGTCACTGTAGTCGACGGTGTGAATTTCCTGCCGGACTACCAGGCGGCGGAAAGCCTCGCCTCCCGTGGCGAAATTCTTGGCGAGGAAGACGAGCGCTCGATCACCGACCTGTTGATCGAACAGATCGAGTTCGCCGACGTGCTGTTGATCAGCAAAATCGACCTGATCAGCCAGCCCGAGCGTGAGGAATTGATCGCCATCCTCAAACGCCTCAACGCCCAAGCCGAAATTATTCCGATGGTGATGGGCGAAGTGCCGCTGGAGAAGATCCTCAACACCGGTCGCTTCGATTTCGACAGAGCCGCGCAAGCACCGGGCTGGCTGCAGGAATTGCGTGGTGAGCACGTGCCGGAAACCGACGAGTACGGCATCGCCTCGACGGCCTACCGTGCGCGCCGGCCGTTTCATCCGCAACGTTTCTTCAACTTCATCGATCGTCCGTGGCTGAACGGCAAATTGCTGCGCTCTAAAGGTTTCTTCTGGCTGGCGAGCAAACCCACAGACGCCGGTAGTTGGTCGCAGGCCGGCGGCTTGATGCGCCACGGTTTTGCCGGGCGCTGGTGGCGTTTCGTGCCGAAAAACCAGTGGCCGCAGGATCAGGAAAGTACCGCCGCGATCATGGAAAACTGGATACCGAGCGTAGGAGATTGCCGCCAGGAACTGGTGTTCATCGGTCAGAACATCGATTTCCTACAGCTCTCCGACGAATTGGACGACTGCCTGCTCACCGATGAAGAAATGGCCCTCGGTGTAGAAGGCTGGCGATTGCTGGCGGATCCGTTCGGCCCTTGGTATGAAGAGGCCGCCTGATGCTCGCCCTCAAACTTATGCAAAACCGTACGCGCTATCAGCATCAAGGATCGACACCTGAAACGCTGACGAAAATCCTCCAGGACGACACCAACCTCGCCGTGTGGCAGCGGCAATTGCCGTTGCACATCAGCGATTTCGCTCAGTTACTGCTATCGCTCAACGAACCGTTGGCGGAATCACTGTGCCTGGAGTTGCCGAAAGAGGACGCCGAGCCTGACCTGACCGGGTTGGCCTCAGGCTTCCGTGATCTGGAAGGCTATGAAGGCTTTGTCGCCGATCTGAAATGGCTGGTCAGCGCCTTCGCCTGTTTGCTGGGCGCCAAGCGCATCGGCCTGCGCCTGCGGGTGCTCGATAAAGCCATGTGCCCGCGATTTCATGTCGATCACGTGCCGGTGCGACTGATCACCACCTACGCCGGCGTCGGCAGCCAATGGCTGAAGGAAGGCACGATGGATCGCCAGCAACTGGGGCAGGCCAACGCCGAACCCCAAGCGCAAATCCAGCAACTCAACAGCGGCGACGTCGCGCTATTGAAAGGCGAGAAATGGCACGGCAATGAAGGCTTCGGTCTCATCCATCGCTCGCCGCAACCGGCCACGGGCGAGCGCCGATTAATACTGACGCTAGACTGGCTCGGTTAAGGCTTGAGCCACGACCCTTGGCTCTGGCCTTCGCAATACGGCTTTAAATACGCTGCATCGGCGGCGACGCCGTAATAGTGGATGTCCTGGCGATAAGGCATATTGGCGACTTGCGCGTTGCTGCACACACCGAAGGCACCGCTCGGGCACTGATCGACGTACTGCACCTCGACTTTCTGTCCGGCCAGGGTCGGTTGGCAGAAGCCATCGTTGAACAGTTTCTGCGGAATGTTGCGGTTCTGCTGACAGACTTTGACGTCGAGCCGCTCGCCCTGACTGTGCACCACGCAGGCCTGAGCCCACGCTTCGCTCGACAGCAGCGCCAACAGCAACGACCATCCCATCCAACGCATCTTCGAATCTCCCAAGAAAACTCCCGGCCATGTTGCAGAACATTCCTACCCATGTCATTGCTGGCCCTTTGGGCGCCGGCAAGACCAGCCTGATTCGCCAGCTCATGGCCCAGCGGCCAGAGGGCGAGCGTTGGGCAGTACTGATCAATGAATTCGGCCAGATCGGCCTCGACGCCGCGCTGCTGACCAGCGACGCCGATGGTATCGCACTGGGCGAAGTGGCCGGGGGCTGCTTGTGTTGCGTCAATGGCGCGCCGTTTCAGATCGGCCTCGGGCGTTTGTTGCGTAAGGCCAAACCCGATCGATTGTTTATCGAACCGTCCGGGCTGGGGCACCCGGCGCAGTTGCTCAAGCAATTGAATGAGGCGCCATGGCTGGGTGTGCTGGCGGTGCAGCCTTGTGTGTTGGTGCTGGATGCTCAGGTGCTTGAAGCGGGAAAAGCATTGCCGGCGGCGCAGCGGGAAGCGTTGGAAAGCGCGGGCTTGTTGCTGTTGAACAAGGCTGAAAATCTCGATGAACCGGCTCGGGCAAAAATCGCCAGCCAGTTGCCGCCAGTCCGGTTGATCTGGACGCAACAGGCGCAACTATCGCTCAGCGAATTGCCGGGCCTGGCTGCACAAGCGGTTAGCGGTGTGGATAACTTGGTCGTACCCAAGGGATTAGGGCAGATGCCAGCCGTCTGGAGCGATCCGACGCTGCCGATTTGCCTGAGTCAGGCGCAGGAGGGAGGCTGGAGCATTGGCTGGCGTTGGCATCCGGGGCAGATATTCAACAAGCAGCGCATTGCTGAGTGGCTGGCCAGCCTCAATTGGCAGCGGGCGAAACTGGTTATCCACAGCGCGGAGGGCTGGGTGTCTGCGAATGCTTTGGATAATGCCGAGTTGAATTGGCAGGTCAGTGAGTGGCGGAGGGATTCGCGGATCGAGCTGATCTTCGGTGAGGCGCTGGATGTTGAGGTGTTGCAGCGGGGGTTATCGGGGTGTCGGGAGGGTTAGATCAAAAGATCGCAGCCTTCGGCAGCTCCTACAGGGTGTACATAAATCTCATGTAGGAGCTGCCGCAGGCTGCGATCTTTTGATCTTTAGGGTTTCCACTTGGTATGTTCCTGCCGCCACTGGCTCAGCTCGATAACTTCCGCCCGCGGCCGCTGCACCTCAACCACCGGCGGCGTATCGTCGAACGGTGCCGGGTAGGGCGCCAGCTCAATATGCGCACTGTGCGCACCAAACTGGGTAATCGTGCCGTTATGCCGGGATTCGCCAGTCACGGTGAATTCGAAGTTGTAGACCCGCGCCAGCCGTCGACGACCGTTGGCATCTTTGATCAAACCGATCTTTTTCAGCGCGACGTTACCGTCCAGCAGCTCGACGCCGACGTTGATGCAATGCTGTTTGACCCGCGCCAGCGCGCGCTCGCGCAAACCGTGGTTGTGCCACAGCCACGCGCCGGCCACGGCGAAGAGCATCAGCACGAAGATGTTTTCGAGGGTCAGCATCAACATCAAACTCCAAAAGATAGCGTCAGCTTAACTGCGTCGCCGGTCTGTCGTACAGGCTGCGTTTCGTCGCATACTGCGCGGCTTGAATTTCAATCGTTTTACGGAATGCCCCGAATGAAACGTACGCCTCATCTGCTCGCCATTCAGTCCCACGTGGTGTTCGGCCACGCCGGCAACAGCGCAGCGGTTTTTCCGATGCAGCGGGTCGGCGTCAACGTCTGGCCGCTGAACACGGTGCAGTTTTCCAACCACACTCAGTATGGCCAGTGGACGGGTGAAGTGCTGGCGCCGCAGCAGATTCCCGAACTGGTCGAAGGCATCGCCGCGATTGGCGAGTTGGGCAACTGCGATGCGGTGCTGTCCGGTTATCTCGGCAGCGCGGCGCAGGGCCGGGCGATTCTCAGCGGCGTAGAGCGCATCAAGTCGGTCAACCCGAAGGCTCTGTATCTGTGTGATCCAGTGATGGGCCATCCCGAGAAGGGTTGCAGCGTGCCGACCGAGGTCAGCGACTTCCTGTTGGAAGAAGCGGCGGCCGTGGCCGACATCATGTGCCCGAACCAGTTGGAGCTGGACAGCTTTTCCGGGCGTAAACCGCAGTCGCTGTTTGATTGCCTGGCCATGGCGCGGGCGTTGCTGGCGCGTGGGCCGAAAGCGGTGCTGGTCAAACATCTGGATTATCCGGGCAAACCGGCGGATGGCTTCGAGATGTTGCTGGTGACGGCTGAAGGCAGCTGGCATCTGCGTCGTCCGCTGCTGGCGTTTCCGCGTCAGCCGGTGGGCGTGGGCGATCTGACGTCCGGCCTGTTTCTGGCGCGGGTGCTGTTGGGCGATAGCCTGGTGGCAGCGTTCGAATTCACGGCGGCGGCGGTGCATGAAGTGTTGCTGGAGACCCAGGCGTGCGCCAGTTACGAGCTGCAGCTGGTGCGGGCGCAGGATCGGATTGCGCATCCGCGGGTGAAGTTCGAGGCGACCGCGATCAGTCTGTAATCGCGTTATCGTTCAAAAAAGATCGCAGCCTGCGGCAGCTCCTACAGGGGAATACAAAACCCTGTAGGAGCTGCCGAAGGCTGCGATCTTTTGCTTTTGATCTCAGGCGTCGCCCTTGATCTCCTGATAGCGCTTCTCCAGCTCCTGACGAATCTGCCGACGCTGCTGCGCCTGCATATACCGACGCTTGTCTTCACTGTTCTGCGGTTGCAGCGGCGGCACGGCGGCCGGCTTGCGCTGGTCATCGACCGCGACCATGGTGAAAAAGCAGCTATTGGTGTGGCGCACCGAGCGCTCGCGGATGTTTTCGGTCACCACTTTGATGCCGACTTCCATCGAGGTATTACCGGTGTAGTTGACCGAAGCGAGGAAGGTCACCAGTTCGCCGACATGGATCGGCTCGCGGAAAATCACCTGATCCACCGACAGCGTCACTACGTAACGGCCGGCATAACGGCTTCCGCAGGCGTAGGCCACTTCGTCGAGGTATTTGAGCAGGGTGCCGCCGTGGACATTGCCAGAGAAGTTGGCCATGTCGGGGGTCATCAGTACCGTCATCGACAGCTGGGCGTTTCCGGGTTCCATAACGTTCTCACGGATCAAGGCTGAATTCTGGAAGCACCTCTGCGGGTGCCTGGTCGCTTTTCAAAAGCACCGTTATCGGGACGCCGGGCGACGGGCCGCCGTCACGCCGGGATCGATCTGTTTCCATATATTGCACCGCCTTCCAGCCGCAAGTCGCGGTGTTAACCTGCAAAAGCCCCTCTCAAGGGCAATTCCCACACGAAAAGCGGATTTTTACTTCGCTCGCTCAGACTTTTCTGACGTCTGACTGCGAGCCTCGTCCTTCAAGGAGCCCACGCCATGCATGCCATCAGTTTTATTCAGGATCTGGCAGTGATCATGTTGGTCGCGGGTGTGGTGACCGTGTTGTTCCACCGCTTCAAGCAACCGGTGGTGCTCGGCTACATCGTCGCCGGTTTCATCATTGGCCCGCACACGCCGCCGTTCGGCCTGATCCACGACGAAGAAACCATCAAGACCCTCGCCGAGCTGGGGGTGATTTTCCTGATGTTCTGCCTCGGGCTGGAGTTCAGTCTGCGCAAGTTGTTCAAGGTCGGCGCGACGGCGTTTATCGCGGCGTTTCTCGAAATCGTCCTGATGATCTGGATCGGTTACGAAATCGGCCGCTGGTTCGACTGGAACACCATGGACTCGCTGTTCCTCGGCGCGATTCTGGCGATCTCCTCGACCACCATCATCGTCAAAGCACTCAATGATCTGAAGATGAAAAACGAGCGCTTTGCGCAGTTGATCTTCGGCGTGCTGATCGTCGAAGACATCCTCGGCATCGGCATCATTGCGCTGCTATCCAGTATCGCCGTCAGCGGCACAGTCAGCTCTGGTGAAGTGTTTTCCACTGTTGGCAAACTGTCGCTGTTCATGATCGTCGCGCTGGTCATCGGCATTCTGCTGGTGCCGCGCCTGCTGGCTTATGTGGCCAAATTCGAAAGCAACGAAATGCTGCTGATCACCGTGCTAGGCCTGTGTTTCGGCTTCTGCCTGCTGGTGGTCAAACTTGAATACAGCATGGTGCTCGGCGCCTTCCTGATCGGCGCGATCATGGCTGAATCGCGGCAATTGCTGAAAATCGAACGATTGATCGAGCCGGTTCGCGATTTGTTCAGCGCAATCTTCTTCGTCGCCATCGGCTTGATGCTCGACCCGATGATCCTGCTGCAATACGCGTGGCCGATCGCGGTGATTACCGTCGCCGTGGTGCTCGGCAAGATGTTGTCCTGCGGCCTTGGCGCTTTTATCGCCGGCAATGACGGACGCACCTCACTGCGCGTGGGCATGGGTCTTTCACAGATTGGCGAATTTTCCTTCATCATCGCCGCGCTGGGCATGACCTTGCAGGTCACCAGCAACTTCCTCTACCCAGTGGCCGTGGCCGTTTCGGTGATCACCACGCTGCTGACGCCATACCTGATTCGCGCTGCCGATCCGCTGTCGATCAAGCTGTCGAGCGCGATGCCCAAGCGTCTTGGGCGCGTACTGGGGATGTATGGCGAATGGCTGCGCAGCATTCAGCCGCAAGGCGAGGGCGCGATGCTGGCGTCGATCATTCGCAAGATCCTGCTGCAAGTCGGGGTCAATCTGGCGCTGGTGATCGCGATTTTCTTTACCGGCGCATTCTTCGCTGAACGTCTTTCAACCTGGCTGCAGGACTGGATCGCCGATCCTAGCTGGCAGAAGGCGTTGATCTGGGGCGGGGCATTGCTGGTGTCGTTGCCGTTCTTGATCGCCGCGTATCGCAAGCTCAAGGCGCTGTCGATGCTGCTGGCGGAGATGGGCGTGAAACCCGAGATGGCCGGGCGTCACACACAGCGAGTGCGCCGGGTGATCGCCGAAGTGATCCCGATTCTCTCGCTGCTGGTGATTTTCCTGCTGTTGTCAGCCTTGTCGGCCAGTATTTTGCCGACCAACAAGTTGCTGATGCTCATTGCCGTGGTGGCGGCCGCCGTGGCGGCGCTGCTCTGGCGCTGGTTCATCCGCGTGCACACGCGGATGCAGGTGGCGCTGCTGGAAACCCTCGACAACCACAAAGAGTCGTCGGGGCATTGACCGGCCGGGGCGGCTGGCCGATCAGCTTTCCAGCCAGACGTCCCGCGCCCAGTGCCATACCGATTCCCAGGACTCTTCGGTGATCAGCTCTTCTTCGCCCGACCACAGCACCACGGTGCCGTCTTCTTCGACGCAGTAGTAGTTCTCACCGTCCTGGCAGATCGGGATCAGGTCACGCGGTACGCCGATGTCCCACGCATTGGCCGCAACATCCGGCAAATACGTGTGCGACTGCGGGTCGGTGACAGTCACTGGCTCCAGGCTGCCGTAGACCACATCGCTGACGGTCAGCAAAAATTCTTTGAAGACAAACGGGATGTTGATGAAGAGTTCTTCTTCGACTTCCACCAGTTGGTCTTCGTCAGGCAACTCCAATGGAACCGGTACGGGTTCGTTGGCTTCGCGCAGTTGTTCGATAATTTCTTCCACGTCCGGGATCCTCTTGCTTGAATGGCGCGGTTTATATGGGCCGGTTTATACAGTAGCTCGCTATAGATGCAACCGCGAAATAGAAAACCCCAGCCGAAGCTGGGGTTTTTTATTACAGCAAGTGAACCGCGCGAGGGGATCAGCCGTTCTGGCGGATACCGGCGACCAGCCAAGGCTGGTTCTCGCCCTGCGGACGTTCCATGTTCCAGCTTTCGCTGAACACTTCGCCCTGATCGAAGCGTGAGGACTTCGACACACCGTTGAAGGTCAGGGTGGCGATGGTCTTGTCGGCACGGTCATCCACGCCATCCAGTTGAACCTGGAGGTTGTCGATGTAGGTCGACTGGAACGCGTCGCCCAGATCCGCACGCTCACGCTTGAGGAACTCAAGCATTTGCGGGGTCACGAACTCGGCGATCTTGTCCATTTCGTTGGCGTCCCAGTGCTGCTGCAGCGACTGGAAGTGGCTGCGTGCAGCTTCAAGGAAGTTCTGCTCGTTGAACCAGGCTGGCGCGTTGATCACCGGACGGGCGGCAGCAGGTGCAGCCGAACCACCGAAGATCGAACCCATGCCGGCAGGCTTCTGCTCGAACACTTCACGCTGCATTGGCGCGCCGGCCGGAGCCAGGTGCTCCTGCTGCTTGCGTCGACGTGCGGCGATGAAGCGGAAGATCACGAACGCGATCACAGCCATGATCAGGATGTCGAAGATCTGCATGCCCTGGAAGCCGCCGCCCATGAACATGGAAGCGAGCAAACCACCGGCAGCGATACCGGCCAGTGGGCCGAGCCATTTCGAAGCACCGCCGGCCTTGGCCGCAGCGCCTGCGGCACCGGCAGCACCAGCGGTCGCCGCAGCGCCGCCCATGCCTGGAGAAGAAGGAGCCATCTGGCTGGTCTTGTGCGACG
>Ga0160457_1000301_pt1 | contig 29909 bp, 32 predicted proteins | sample HID1972M_E6MG_FD_108242 | JGI IMG/M metagenome (GOLD analysis project Ga0160457, IMG submission 108242) | Enriched pill bug-associated microbial communities from UW Madison campus, WI, USA - HID1972M_E6 MG | ecosystem: Host-associated > Arthropoda: Insects > Digestive system > Unclassified ... | reverse complement strand
TGACGTTTTCCTCGGTGAGGATCGGCATGCTTTCTTTTTCGTCGGCGCAGTTACAGTTTTCATGCACCATGGTTTTTGCGACTTCAGCGTGACGCAACCAGGCTTTGACCGTCGGCATTTTTTCCAGGCTGTCCGGGTTGAGCACCGCACGCATGGCGCCGCAATCGGAGTGGCCGCAGATGATGATGTGCTGCACGCCGAGCGCCAGTACCGCGTATTCGATCGCGGTGGAAACGCCGCCGTTCATTTGGCCGTAAGGCGGAACCACGTTGCCGACGTTACGGGTCACGAACAGATCGCCGGGCGAGCTGTGCGTAATCAGCTCGGGGACGATGCGCGAGTCGGCGCAGGTGATGAACATCGCTTTCGGCGCCTGGGCCGTGGCGAGTTTCTTGAAGAGTTCTTCCTGCTGCGGAAAAATCTCATGATGAAAATGCAAAAAGCCATCTACGATCTGGCGCAGCGCTGCATCGGCGGATTCCGCTTCTGGGGACGGCGCCGACGCAGCCAGCGGCTGTTTATCCTTATCACTCATGATTCATCCTCTTTGACGGATTCAGGGAATCTTCCCCGGTATTCCGGTATGAAGCCAGTGGCTGTTTAAAACTATCGCGGTCATCCAGACCGGTCAGTCACTCGATGAACAAGGTAGCCGCCGAAACTTAACTGAAACTGAATCAACCGCTCTAGAACGTGTGTTCCAGGTCACAAAAAACGTGACTGGCAGTTTTCGACGGGGGATACCAGCCCCTCAAACCTGTGCTAATTGTCGCTAAATCAATGACGTCTGGCGAGGTAGCAGACAGAAGGTTTGGTGATGCCGCTCTCAGTCTGCCTTTTAGCGATCGGGCTACATTGATCCAAGGGCTGTAGCGATGTAATGAGTTAGTTGTTAATAACGAAGTTTCGTTGTTGTTGATAAGGGTGTTTATTTTTTGAAATAACTAACTAGTTGCGGTCTGATAGTTTAATTTTTATAGTTTTTCGGTGGGCGCAACTTTCGCGCTCTTATTAAAAACTTTCAAGGATTGAAAATGATTACTTCGACTATTTTTGCAACTACCATGAATGCGCTGCGCGAATATCATAAGGCGCACTGTGACCATACGCCTGGGGCACGTCGTCAGGCGCTGGTTAAACCGGTTTATTCGACTTTGTCGACACTGACTGCCCTGAACCCTGAAGAGCAGGCTGCAATTGATGATCTGAAAAACGACTCTCAGCGAAGCGGTACAGTTAGCACTACCGTGATCCAGACCCAGATCACTGCGGATACCGAGGACTTCAAGAAAACCAACGGCGGTGATGACGCCGCTGCCGAATTCCGCAAACGCATGGAGGAGAAACGGGCAAGCCAAAAAGAAGCATCGAATAAACAGATCGACCAAATGTACGATAAGGCCATCGGTATTGGCGAGAAGTATCCTGCTACCCAAGGCGCTATTCTTTCCGTTGCTGACAAGATCATGGCGTTCTTCAGTAACCTGTACAACGAGATTTATTTCTGGATCAGCAATATCGTTGAGAAGTTCGTAGTGTGGGTAAAAAACGCTTGGGAAAACATCAAAAATACTTTCAATACCATCGTCGACTGGATTAAGGGTTGGTTCTAATCAGCTTCTTGCTTAATTAATCAAGTTGTAAATCGCCTGGTCGAGCTTAGGCTCGATCAGGCGTTTTTTTGCGATGCCTATCTACAACAGCGACATTTGTGCGCCCGGCGGGCAAAAAGCTGTGCAATCGAGGTTGTAGCCTTCGCGATGATTGAGGCCAAGCCGTTTAATCGCTTTGGCAAAACGTTGTGCGAGCAGGTCGGCAAACGGCCCTTCGCCACGCATGCGGGCACCGAAACGGCTGTCGTAGAGCTCGCCGCCCCGGCTCTGGCGGATCAGGCTCAGCACATGCGCAGCGCGTTGCGGATAGTGCGCGGCCAACCATTCCTCGAACAGCGGCGCCACTTCCAGTGGCAGGCGCAACATCATATAAGCAGCACTTTGTGCACCGGCAGCGTGCGCCTCGTTGAGCAGGTTTTCGATTTCGCTGTCGTTGATCATCGGAATCATCGGCGAACACAGCACACCGACCGGAATCCCCGCTTCGCGCATCACCCGAATCGCGCGCAAGCGTGCTTTCGGCGCAGCGGCACGCGGTTCGAGGATGCGTTTGAGTTCATCGTCCAGCGTGGTCAGGCTGATCATCACCGCCACCAGCCGCTGCTGCGCCAATTCAGTCAGCAGATCGAGATCGCGAAGAATCAGCGAACCCTTGGTGACGATGGTCACCGGATGCCGGTAGCGCAGCAGTACTTCGAGGGTTTGCCGGGTGATCTTGTGCTCACGTTCGATCGGCTGATACGGATCGGTGTTGGAGCCCAGATTGATCGGCGCACATTGATAACCGCGCTTGCTCAGCTGTTCTTCCAGCACTTGCGCCGCGTTGGTCTTGGCGATCAGCCGAGTTTCGAAATCCAGTCCCGGCGACATGTCCCAATAGGCGTGACTGGGTCGCGCGTAGCAATAGATGCAGCCGTGTTCGCAGCCTCGGTAGGGATTGATCGAGCGATCGAAGGGCAGGTCGGGCGATGTGTTACGGGTGATGATGGTTTTCGCGGTCTCGATCATCACCTCGGTGTTCTGTGTTTCGGGCACTTCCTGATACCAGCCGTCGTCCTCAGCTACCGAACGGCTCGGCGCGAAGCGGTTGTGCGGGTTGGTCGCGGTGCCGCGGCCGCGTGGGGGCAGGGCGATGGACATCAGTCGGATCCTTTGTTCTGTATATCCATACAGTAATCGCATTTGCCGGTTTTTGGCCACTACCGTTTGGCTGGCCGGCAAGAAATGCTGCGCTTCAGCTATTGCCGACAATAAGTAAGTTGTTATGTGCAAACTAGCGAAACAACTATCGACTGGTTATTCGGTTCTTGAATTTGTAGTCTTTGGTGGTGTTCGAAACTTAATAAATAAAAGGATTTAGTTATGTCGTTTTTCAACTCGCGTGGCGTTTTTCTACAACTGATGCAACCTGGCCCTTCGGAGCCTAATACACTGGTCTCCATGCAGTTGGCGCGCAAGGAGTTGGCGTGGGACGCGCAAACTTCGACCGAAAGCGAATTGCTGGTTGATTCGATCATGGTCACCGCAACCTCTAAAGACGGCGGCAAGACCTTTACCATTGACCGTCTCAATCAAGATGTGGATCGCGACGGTGTGATTGGCGATGCAGACAAAGCCAAACTGGCGGCGCTCGCCAAAGCCTATGCAAGTATCATCAATCCGTAATAACCAAGTGCGCTGAGCCGAGCCCACACAAACATGCGGTAAATCCCTGCTCCAAAAATGGGTGCAGGGATTCATTGCCTGACGGAAATTTTTAGCCATTCAGGAATTCTGAATTGAACTATCTGCTCAGTCAGCGAAGTTTCTCATTGAAACAAATGATGTCGCGATTTTTACAAAAATCGATTTGTCATTTGCATCGGAGTCCCCATCCCCATCAGCATCAATATCGAACTCGTTATTGCCTTGCGAAGGCTCCAACACTTTGTAATAGCCGGCATCGTTGATGTTCAGGGTGACGACAGCGTCAGGCTGAGACAAGTCCGTGTTTGAAGTATTAAACAAATTCACCCTGACTTCAGCGGGTTTTTCTTCAAGCGTTTTCCGTTCAGCCGAGATCAGAATAAAGCTGTATTGACGGCCTCCACCTACGCTGCTCAAACCTACAAGTTTTGAAGCAAGTTCAGCTGCAACCGAGTACGTAAACGCGTCATTCTCATCGACCCCGTCATTGCCCTCGACATCGTCTATACCATCGAGTTGCTCATACACACCCTCAGGGTTCGCGTAGGCCGTAACCACAACGTCCGGTTTGCGATTGTTTGCATATCCGTTGTTGTAGCGTGAAATGATTGCCTCTTGTTTTCCGTCTGCATTCATATCCCTGAACTCTACAGCCACTGAATAGCTCATGTGTTTTGCTCCATGCTCGCGAAATACCAAAAATTGGTACTGCGTCAGTTGTGACGTTAAATCAGCTTGGGAACAGGGTCTACTGTCAGAGTTGACAGGTGTATGCAATTACAGGGGTGGTTAATGGCGGGGTGAAAACAACAGCTGTTCAGGGTATTCACTTTGTCATAGGTGACAGTCAGGCTGGCCATTCAGAAGCTTGATTCGCTGCTACGGCACTAGAACATGTGCCGTAGCAGCAGAACTTTCAAGGGCACTATTATTTTGTTGTGGTGATTTGCCCCAAGTCATCCCCGGAGGTCGTCTGCATATCGTTTTTACGCAGATTGGCTACCTCGGCAGCTTTCACCGGCGCACCCTTATTACCCCAACTCCCACGAATAAAACTCACCACGTCCGCCACTTCCTGATCCGACAAACGCCAGGCGAAACCCGGCATGGTGAAGGTGGAAGGCGCAGTGTGCGTCGCCGGCAAGGTGCCGCCCTTGAGCACGATGTGAATCAGCGAGGTCGGGTCTTCCGATTGCAGTACCGGATTGCCCGCCAGTGCCGGGAACACACGCGTGTAACCGTGGCCGTCAGTGCGGTGGCAGGCCGCGCAGTTGTCGATGTACACCGAAGCGCCGCGCTGGCTGTCGTCGCCATTCCACAAGGCTTTGGCGGCTTTCTCTTCGTACTGATGCGGCTGATCGGCAGGATCATTGGCCGGCAGCGACTTGAGGTAGCGGGCGATGGCGGTCAGGTCGGCGTCGGTCATGTATTGCATGCTGTGGGTGACCACATCACTCATGCCGCCGAACACGGCGCTGCGATCGCTGCGACCGGTCTTGAGGAATTGCACCAGTTGCTCTTCGCTCCAGCCGCCGAGGCCGTCCTTGTGATCGCCGCGCAGACTCTTGGCGATCCAGCCTTCCAGCGGCGCACTGCCGGCGAGGAAGTTGCTGCCATCGGCCGCGCTCAAGGATTTTTCCTGCATGGTCAGCGCCCGTGGCGTGTGGCAGGCGCCGCAGTGGCCGAGGCCTTCAACCAGATACGCGCCACGGTCGATCACCGGGTCGGTACTCGTTGCTTTGTAGTCCTCGACTTTCGGCGCAAACATCCAGCGCCAACCCATCAGCGGCCAACGCATGCTCAACGGCCACGGAATGTCGCTGGCCTTGTTCTCCTGCGCGACCGGTTCGACGCCGTGCATAAAGTACGCGTACAGCGCCTGCATGTCGGTTTCGCTGACACGCGCGTAGGACGGATACGGCATCGCCGGGTACAACGTACTACCGTTTTTGGCGACGCCATGGCGCACGGCCTGATCGAAGTCTTCGAAGCTGTATTCACCGACGCCGGTTTTATCCGGGGTGATGTTGGTCGAGTAAATCGTGCCGATCGGCGTTTCCATCGGCAGACCACCGGCGAACGGCTTGCCGCCCTTGGCCGTGTGGCAAGCCACGCAGTCACCGGCGCGGGCGAGGTATTCGCCTTGTTTGATCAAGGCCTGATCAACCTCAGTCGCATGGATCGAGGCGCTGCCGAGCAGGGCCAGGGTCGCGATAACGAAATTCTTCATGGTCATCGCTCCTTAAGCCTGAACCAGCGGGCCGGGGTTTTTCAGGTACTGCTCGCGGATCGCTTTTGCCGACCAATAGGTCAGTGCGGCAACCAGCCCGGTCGGGTTGTAGCCCAGGCCTTGCGGGAACGCCGAGGCGCCCGGAACGAAGACGTTGTGTACGTCCCAGCTCTGCAAGTAGCGGTTCAGCGCGCTCTTCTTCGGATCGGTGCCCATGATCGCGCCACCGTTGAGGTGGGTGGTCTGGTACGCGGCGGTGTTGAAGTGATCACCGACCTGTTTGCCGATCACCGCAATGGCTTTCGGGCCCATGGCTTCGGCGACCTTGCCCATTTTTTCGACCATGAAGCGGTTCATCTTGATGTCGTTTTCCTGCCAGTCGAACGTCATCCGCAGCAGCGGCAAACCGTAGGCATCGCGGTACACCGGGTCGAGATCGAGGTAGTTGCCACGGTAGGACTGATGCGCGCCGTGGGCGTCCATCGACACTTGGTGGGTGTAGTAATCGGCGGTCGCGCGTTTCCACGCACTGCCCCAGGCCGGCGTGCCGGGCGGGTTCGAGGTACCGGCAATCGGCCGGCTGCCCGCCTGGTTGACCCACATCGGCGAGCCGCCGACGAAGCCGTGCGGGCCGTGGTCGAAGTTGTCGGCGTTGAAGTCGTCCAGCGCCACGCCATTGCCGCCAGCGCCGATGAAGTTGTTGGTGTGGGTGTCCTTGTCAAAGAACGCCTTGATGGTCGCCATGTTCTGGTAGGCGAAGTTACGCCCGACCACGCCTTCGCCGGTCTTCGGGTCGTACGGTTTGCCGATGCCGGAGAGCAGCATCAAACGTACGTTGTGCAACTGGAACGCGCCGAGGATCACCAGATCCGCCGGTTGCTCCATTTCGCGACCCTGTGCGTCGATGTAAGTGACGCCGGTGGCTTTGCTCTTGGTGCTGTCGAGGTTGATCCGCAGCACGTGAGCGTTGGCGCGCAACTCGAAATTCGGCAGCGGCTTCAGCGCCGGCAAAATGTTCACGTTCGGCGACGCCTTGGAGTACATGTAGCAAACATAACCGCTGCAAAAGCCGCAGAAGTTGCACGGGCCCATTTGTGCGCCGTAAGGGTTGGTGTACGGCCCCGACGTATTCGCGGACGGCAGGTTGTAGGGTTTGTAACCGACTTCTGTAGCCGCTTTGCCGAACAGCTGTGCGGAAACCGTATTCTTCTGTGCTTCCAACGGGAACGGGTTGGAGCGATCCGGCGCGTAGGGGTTGCCGCCCTTGCCCTGACCGACCAGTTGGCCTTTCACCGTCCACGCTTGACCCGAGGTGCCAAAGACTTTTTCGGCGTAATCGAAGAATGGCTCCAGCTCTTCATAGCTGACGCCGAAGTCCTGGATGGTCATGTCCTTGGGGATAAAGCTTTTGCCGTAGCGCTCTTCGTAATGGCTGCGCATGCGCAACTCGATCGGGTCGACCCGGAAGTGCACACCCGACCAGTGCAGGCCGGCGCCACCAACACCGTTGCCCGGCAGGAACGCGCCCAACTGGCGGTTCGGCAGGGCGATGTCGTTGACGCTGTGGCGAATGGTGACGGTCTCTTTGGAGATGTCCTGAAAGAGTTTTTTCCGCACGCTGTAGGTGAGTTCGTCGATCACCTGTGGATAGTTGCCGTCGGGGTAAGTGTCCTGCATCGGCCCGCGCTCCAGCGCCAGCACATTGAGACCCGCTTCGGTCAGCTCCTTGGCCATGATCGCGCCGGTCCAGCCAAAACCGATGATGACTGCGTCAACCTTTTTCAATACCGTTGCCATACTTACGCCCTCTCGCCGCGAATCGACACTGCCGGGAAGGGGTATTGCTCGTTGCGTTCCACCCAATCCATGAAATCGGCGCGGGCGCCGGGGAAACCGATCATCGTCCAGCCAACCATGCCTTTATTGCCACCGTGGATCGGGTCGCAGAAGAAGCCTTCCTTGGTGTTTTGCAGCAGCAGGTTGAAGAAAATCTTCGCCGGAACCGCATCGAACTGCGGCTTGCCGGCTTCGAGTTGCTTGAGCAAATCTTCTCGGGTAGCGCTGTCTTGCTCAGCAAATACTTTACCGTTGAGGGATTTTGCCCACTGATCCGTGGCGGCGATGCCGAGGCGATAGATTTCTTTCGGCACCAGTTTGCTCTGCCAGCCCATTTCCGGCGCAGCGTCGGCATTGAACGGGCCTTGCATGTACCAAAGGGCACCGGCGGCGTACGGCGTGTTCATTTGACGGTCGATGTATTCCGGCACACCGGCTTCGAGCGCGCCCGGGCCCTGGGCATCGTTGGGGATCAACTGCGCGACGGCGGCATTGATGAATGCCCATTCTTCGGCGGTGAAATAGCTTGGTTGATACACCTCGGCATCAGCGCGAGCGGCTGGCGCGGCCGGTGCAGCGGGCGCCGCTTCAGGCGCGGCTTGCAAGACGCTGCTGCCCAGGCTGGTGCCAGCGAGGGTCACGACCGGAATCAGGGTCAGGGATTTGCGCAAAAACTCACGCCGCGGGTTGTCTCGATCTTGATCAGACATGGGAGGTGTACCTCATCAGGCATCAATGGTGGTCAGCCGTTTCTGCGAACGGCTTGAGGATTTTTCGTCGCGACGTGGCCGGTGGAAGACCCGGAAGAGGGAAAGCGTCTGCAACATCATGTGACAAATGGTAGCAGGCTAAGCATCGGGATGAACCGATTCAGTGAAAAAAAGCCCGGATTTCTTGGATGAAATCGATGAAACAACGCGGATTCACGTTTCTTTGACAAACGTCTCACGGGGCTTTGACCGCCCAACGACGAAGCTACGGCTCCTATTCCTGAAGAATTCCGACACGGTCACCTCAGCATGTCCCCAGTGCGTTTGTTTCCTGTTTTGTGTTTATCGCTTGTAGCGCTGTTGCAGTGGATGCCGACTCCGGCTGACGCCGCCACCCCGGTTCGCCCGACTGAATGGGCGCAACCGGTTGAAGTGCAATACAACCTGTTTCAGATGTCACCCACCCTCTACCGCAGTGCCTTGCCCGATAGTGGCGCGGTGCCGTTGCTGAAAAATCTCAAAGTCGCCACGGTGATTACCTTTTTGCCGGAATCCGACCAGAGCTGGCTGTCGGACTCCGACATCAATCAGGTGCAACTGCCTTACCGCACCAACCACGTCGACGATGCTGACGTGCTGAAAACCCTGCGCGCCATTCAAGCTGCCGAAGCCAACGGCCCAGTGTTGCTGCACTGCAAACACGGCTCCGACCGCACCGGATTGATGGCGGCGATGTACCGTGTGGTTGTGCAAGGCTGGAGCAAAGAAGACGCGCTGAGCGAAATGACCCAAGGCGGATTCGGCGAGAGCGGGCATTTCCGCGACAGCGTGCGCTACGTGATGCAGGCCGATGCTGACAAGCTGCGCACCGCGCTGGCCAATGGTGATTGCAGCACCAGCGCGTTCGCCACGTGCTCGATGAAGAGCTGGTTTCAGTCGGTCAATTTGAAGTGACAGTGGTTGGATCGGGCGCGGTTTCAAACAACTCCGCGCTGACGGGGCGCCCGAGAAATTTTTCCAGAGCACTCAGCAACGTCGGCGAGTCGCCGGAAAAAAATGCCTCGCGAAACGCCCGACCGGTTTGCGGGTTGAACACGCCGTCGTGCTCGAAGCGTTTGAACGCCTCGGTCGCCAGCACGCCTGACCATTTATAGGCGTACACCGAAGCTTCATAACCGGTGACCAAATAGTCGAAGCTGTTGGCAAACCGGCAGTAGTCCGGCATTTGCAGTTCGGCAAACTGGCGCTGCACCCCATCGAACACCTGCGCAATGCTGCGGCCGTCGCCGTGGCGGTGGTGCAACTCGAAATCGAACAAAGCGCCCATCAGCAACATCCCGGTTGCTCGACTGGATTGCGCGCTCAAAGCCGTGAGCGCGGTGTTCACGCGCGCTTCAGACAGGCGCTCTGCGGTTTGATGATGCGCCGCCAGCCATAAGATAAATTCTCGCGACAAACACCATTGCTCAAACAACTGCCCGGCGAATTCGGCGGTGTCGCGTGGGAACTGGGAAATGCCCGACAGGTTGTGATGCGGCGAGCGCGTCAGCACGTGTTGCAGGCAATGCCCGAATTCATGGAACAGCACCCGCAAATCCTGATGCGACAGCAGGCACGGGTGTTCGGGCGTGGGGGCGGTGAAGTTACTGGACAGCACGGCGATCGGCGTCGACGCCCGACCTTCGGCATCGATTCGGCGATTGCGCACCGTGCCTGTCCAGGCGTAGTCGGCGGCGTGTTCGCCCGCGTAAGGGTCGAGGTAGATATGCCCGATGACTTGGCCATGCTCGCTGACTTCATACAAGCGGACATGCTCATGCCAGCGATCAAACGTGCGCTGCTCGTGAATCGTGATGCCGAACAAATGTTCGCTGAACCGGCATAACCGCTGCACGGTTGCGTCCAGCGGGAAATACTGCCGCAAACCTTGCAGCGCGCCGTCCAGTTGCTGCACGCGTAACCGTTCGGCGAGGAATTCCTGATCCCAGGCCTGAATGGTTCCAAAGCCCTGCTGATCGGCGAACGCCTGCAGCGTTTTCGACTCTTGCTCCATCAGCGGTTTGGCTTGCGCGACTTGTCGCTGCAGGAAGGCGCTGACTTGCGCGGTGGAGGTGACCATCCGATCGTTGAGGCGCAGTTGCGCGTAGTTATCGAAGCCGAGAATTTCGGCTTTTTCGTGACGCAAGGTCAGCAGCAAACTCAATACCGGCTCGTTATCGAACTGATCCGCCTGCGGGCCTTGATCCGATGCGCGGGTCGTCCAGGCAATGAAATATTCCTCGCGCAAAGTGCGGTCGCGCGCATACGTCATGATTTGGTGGCAGGTGTTTTGATCCAGCGTGAGTAGCCAGCCGTCGAGCCCGGCCTGTCTGGCCTTGAGTGCCAGTTGCGCCTGGCTGTGCGGGCTCAGACCGTCGAGCCGCGCGGCGTCGGTGATGTGTTTTGTCCATGCAGCGTTGGCGAGATCGATCTGGCTGGCGAACAGCTGTTCGAGCAGGCCGATGACACGATTCAAACGGGCGAGTTTCTCCTGTTGCACCGCCGGTAACTCAACTCCGGACAAGCGCAACCTGCGCAGGATTTTGGCCAGTGACGCTTTGCGTGAAGCATCGAAATGGACGGCGACCGCACTGTTTTCCAAGCGTTGAAACGTACGGAACAACGGCACGCTCGCCAACGTGTCAGTCCGGTATTGCCCGGCGATCTGGTTGCACTGCGCGCTGGCTTTTTCCCACGCGCTGTCGGCGGATTTGCCCATCGACAGGTATTCGATCACCGCCATGGCTTCAGCCAATGTGGCATCAGCTTCATCGACGGCGAGGATCAGATCGTCCCAGTTCGGCTGCTCGGTCTGGCTGGCGATTACTTGTTCAATGATCAGTTGGTTGTTGGCCACAATCGTTGTGATCGCAGGCACCAAATGTTCAGCGCGCACGGTCGACCACGGCGGCAGCGTCCAGCGTTTTAATAGCGGATTGGAGTCAGGCATGGCGTCTTCCTTGAGGGATGGCTGAAAGAGCCAGCCTAATCAGGAAGCGCGGGGGAAGGGTGGTACATAGTTACCACCTTTCACCGCCAAAACGGTGAAAGGTGGTTTACGCATCAGTGTTGCTCGTCAGGCTTTTTCTTCAGCTTCGGGTTGGGGAAAAACTGTACGGCTTGCACGGTTTTGTCCGGCGCAGGTTTGCTGATAGCGCTGGTGTTGACCCGCGTGCCCAGTTCTTTCGGCACCGACAGCCCTTGCTCGTTGAGCGTGTCGGAGTAACCGCAAGCCACACATTCTCGGTGCGGCACGCTGTCTTCGTTCCACATCATCAACTTGTCCGGCTCGCTGCACGCCGGGCAGACCGCCCCGGCGATAAAGCGTTTTTTGGTAATCACAGGCCCCTCACTCATGCTGCCGCGTCCTCACTCAGGCCGCTGTGGCGCAACAGTGCGTCAATCGACGGCTCACGGCCACGGAAGTCGACGAACAGCACCATCGGTGCCTGCGAACCGCCGCGCGCCAGAATCGCTTCGCGGAAGGCGCGACCGGTTTCAGCGTTGAGCACGCCGTCTTCTTCGAATTTCGAGAAGGCATCTGCCGACAACACTTCAGCCCACTTGTAGCTGTAGTAACCCGCCGCGTAACCGCCGGCGAAGATGTGTGCGAAGCTGTTCGGGAAGCGGTTGTAGGCTGGCGGACGCATCACCGACACCTCGTCGCGGATACCTTCGAGTACCTGCGCAACGCTGCGGCCATCACCGTGGGTGGCGTGCAGTTCGAAGTCGAACAGCGAGAATTCCAGCTGACGCACCATCATCAGGCCGGACTGGAAGTTCTTCGCCGCGAGCATTTTTTCCAGCAGATCCTGCGGCAGCGGCTCACCGCTTTCGTAGTGACCGGAAATCAGCGCGAGGCCTTCCGGCTCCCAGCACCAGTTTTCCATGAACTGACTTGGCAGCTCGACCGCGTCCCACGCCACACCGTTGATCCCGGAAACACCGGCGTGATCAACGCGGGTCAGCAGGTGATGCAGGCCATGGCCGAATTCGTGGAACAGCGTAGTCACTTCATCGTGGGTCAGCAGCGCAGGCTTGCCGCTGTCAGCCGGGGTGAAGTTGCACACCAGATTGGCCACCGGGCTTTGCAGCACGCCGTCGATGGTGCGGCGACGGTCGCGGGCGCCGTCCATCCATGCACCGCCACGCTTGTTGGCGCGGGCGTAGAGGTCGAAGAAGAAGCGGCCGACGTGCTGGCCGTTTTCCTTGATTTCGAACCGGCGCACGTCCGGGTGCCAGGTGTCGAAGCCTTTCTGTTCGGCGATTTCGATGCCGTACAGGCGCTGAACAATGGCGAACAGACCGCCCAGGACTTTATCGATCGGGAAGTAGGCGCGCAGGGTTTCCTGAGCAACGCTGTAGCGTTGTTCGCGAAGTTTTTCGCCGTAGAAACCGCTGTCCCAGCTTTGCAGATCGGCGCAGCCCTGTTCGGCGGCGTAAGCGCGCAGCTGTTGCAGATCCTGCGCGGCGAACGGTTTGCTGCGCTTGGCCAGATCGCGCAGGAAGCTCAGTACCTGATCGCTGGACTCGGCCATTTTGGTGGCCAGGCTCAGTTCGGAGAAGCTGGCGAAACCCAGCAGCCTGGCCAGTTCCTGACGCAGGTCGAGGATTTCTTCCATCACCGGGCCGTTGTCGTTCTGTCCGGCGTTCGGGCCTTGATCCGAGGCGCGGGTGCAGTAGGCGGCGTAGACTTCTTCACGCAGCGCACGGTCTTGCGCGTAGGTCATCACCGCGTAGTAGCTCGGGAATTCCAGGGTGATCAGCCAGCCGTCGAGGCCTTTGGCCTGAGCGGCGGCGGCCATTTGCGCCTTGGCCGAATCGGTCAGGCCGGCGAGCGCGGCTTCGTCGCTGACGTGCTTGGTCCACGCCTGAGTGGCGTCGAGCAGTTGGTTGGAGAAGCGGCTGCCGAGCTCGGACAGTTTGCTTTGCACTTCGGCGTAGCGTTTCTGTTCGGCTTCCGGCAGGTCGATACCCGACAGACGGAAGTCACGCAGGGCGTGTTCCAGAATAGTCTTTTGCGCCACGTCGAAACCGGCGGCTTCCGGGCTGTTGGCCAGGGCTTCATAAGCCTGGAACAGCTCGCGGTTCTGGCCCATCTCGGTCGAGTAGGCGCTCAGGGCTGGCAGGCACGATTCGTAGGCTTCACGCAGTTCGGCGCTGTTGCACACGGCGTTGAGGTGGCTGACCGGGCTCCAGGCAGCGCCGAGGCGATCATTGAGTTCGTCCATCGCCAGTACCAGGCCGGCCCAGGTCGGGTTCTGGACTTGGGTCTTGAGGATTTCGGCGATGGCGGCGCGGTTGTCGGCCAGGATGGTTTCGATGGCGGGCAGGACGTGTTCGGCACGGATCGTGGAGAACGGTGGCAGGTCGTAGGACTGCAGCAGAGGGTTGTTCACGCTCACGGTTGGCACCTTGGCTGGGGAAACATTGCCCCATCTTAATTACAATCGACACTCACCGCAGCTATCGGCGACAGAGAGAGAAATTATCGTGTCCGTTCGCAAGTACCAGAATCACACCCCCAGCCTGAGCAAAGGCGCGTTTGTCGACAGCTCGGCGGTGGTGATCGGCGACGTCGAAATCGGCGCAGACAGCTCGGTCTGGCCGCTGACCGTGATCCGTGGCGACATGCACCGCATCCGCATCGGTGCGCGCACCAGCGTGCAGGATGGCTGCGTGTTGCACATCACCCATGCCGGCCCGTTCAACCCCGACGGCTTCCCGCTGCTGATCGGCGACGACGTGACCATCGCCCACAAAGTCATGCTGCATGGCTGCAGCGTCGGCAGCCGCGTGCTGATCGGCATGGGCAGCATCGTCATGGACGGCGCGGTGGTTGAAGACGACGTGATCATCGGCGCCGGCAGCCTGGTGCCGCCGGGCAAGCGTCTGGAAAGCGGCTTCCTTTATGTCGGTAGCCCGGTAAAACAGGTGCGTCCGCTCACCGACAAGGAAAAAGCCTTCTTCACCTACAGCGCGGCGAACTACGTGAAGCTCAAGGATCTGCACCTGGCCGAAGGCTACGACACACTCTGAATCGAAATTGGCGACTGCCCAGGAATTCCCATGCATTACCAAACCGTACTGTTCGACCTCGATGGCACCCTCACCGACCCGCGTGAAGGCATCACCCGCTCCATTCAGTTTGCCTTGGCCAAGCTCGGCATCGATGAACCGGATCTGACCAAGCTCGAACACTTCATCGGCCCGCCGCTGTTGCAGGCGTTCATGCAGTTCTATCACTTTGATGAGGCCAAGGCGTGGGAGGCGGTGAATTTCTATCGCGAGCGCTTCAAGGTCACCGGTCTGTATGAGAACCGCGTGTTTGATGGCGTTACACCGTTGCTGGAAACCCTCGGTGGCCAAGGCCGGCAGCTGTATATCGCGACGTCCAAGCCGTGGGTTTTCGCACGCGAGATCGCCCGGCACTTTGATTTCGCCCGCCACTTCAAAGTGATTTACGGCAGCGAACTGGACGGCACCCGCACCAACAAGGTTGAGTTGATTGCGCATCTGCTGAAGGAAGAAGGGCTGGATCCGGCGAATACGCTGATGATCGGCGACCGTAAGCACGACCTGATTGGCGCACGCAGCAATGGGCTGGATGCGGCGGCAGTGGGCTATGGGTTTGGCAGTTTTGAAGAGCTGAATGCTGAAGCGCCGGCTTATCACTTTGAAACGCTGGATGAGTTACATCAGGCGTTTTTGCGGCGCTGATCAGTCAGTCTTCGCGAGCAAGCCCGCTCCCACATTTGGAATGCATTCCCCCTGTGGGAGCGGGCTTGCTCGCGAAAGGGCCGGCCTAGCCAATGCAAAATCAGGATTCCGCCAATGCCTTGAGCGCCGCCTTACGCTCAGTCACCGGCAACCCACCCAACCGCTCAACCTCGGCATAAAACCTCAGCCAATCTCCCCCGACCTGTTTGAACAACGCCGAAAACGCCGGCACCCACTGGTCGTACAGGCCAAACGGCAACAACCGCGCATTGTTCAGCGGCGCGTTCACCCAGGCGTCATAGCGTTTATCCCCAGCCCACTGGCTATCGCGCATCACCCGATAGTCCCGACGAAACTGTTCGAACTCAGCCGCTTTACGTTCGCGCATTTGCTCAGCCGGTAATGGCTGTGCATACAGCTTCTCCAGCCGTGAGCGCACATCCAGCACCAGCTCAATGAATTGATCCCGCTGCTGCAACCGCGAGTCGGTATCCGCCGGCAACCCGCGAAACGCGCGCCATTGCCGCGTGCCTTCCTGTTCGACGAACGTGGCGAAAGACTCGTTGAACTCGGTGTCGTCTTTCACATAAAAGCGCTGATGCGCCAGTTCATGAAAGATCAGCGTGGCCAGGCGTTCGTCGCCCCAGCCCATCATCGTGTTGATGATCGGATCGTTGAACCAACCCAGCGTCGAGTAGGCCTCGACGCCGCCAATCGATACGTCCATGCCCTGCAAGCGCTGGATCGCCGCCTCGCCTCGCGCCGCGCCTTGGCTGTAATAGCCGCGATAAGCCACACACCCGGCAATCGGGAAGCAATGGTTCTGCGGCGTCAGGGAAAACTCCTGAGTGGCGAACACATTCCACACCACGAACGGCCGGCCAATGTCGGCGTACAGGCGATAGCTTTGGTTGTCGGGCAAGTGCAGATGCTCGCTGGCGAAAGCACGAGCCTTTTGCGATTGGCTCAGGTGTGCGCGCAACTTCGCATCGCGGCCCGGGTCGGCAATCACCTCGGCTACGGGTTCGCGCGCCCGCAGCAGTTGCAGCTGCCCGCTGGCCAATTGGCTGTAATAGCTGACGCTGGCGCAACCGTTGAGCAACAAAAACATCACACCCGGAAACAAAATCCGAAAAACGCGATCAAGTAACCAATGGCTTGCAAACGGCCTGATCACAATAAGAAATCCCCCCGGAAAGTCTGCTCGCAAGACTATCCCGCCTTAAGGAGCACCGCTATGCGCATGTTGATGCTGACGGGAGGCCTGCTGACGCTGGCCGGTTGTGCCAATTTCGGAATGCCCGACCCTGACCCTTCACAAGCCTGGATCGATCTCGATGCCCGGCAACAGGACACGACTCTGCAAGCGCTGAAGGTCGACAGCCAGGCCGCGATTGATAAACGCTATTTTGAAGTCGAGCCCGGCAGCCATGAATTGAAGGTGCGCTATCAGTTCCCGGTAGACGCCAGCAACATCGGCCCCGACGCCGAACCGCTGTGGCGCGATTGCCAGTTGAATGTGAAATTCAAGGATTTCAACGCCGGCCAGCGCTATCAGTTGCAGGCGGGCAGTATTGGTTTCCGGCCATGGGCCAAACTTTATGATGAGCAGCGCAAAGTCGTCGGGCAGGGCACACCGGCGGGCTGCCAGAAGACTTGATCGGCGGTATGCTGGCTGTCCACATCAAAGGACATTGATCATGCGCAGGTTGACGTTGTTGCTGGTAGGAAGTGTGCTTGCCGGCTGTCAGAGCCCGCTGCCAGCGGTCGATCCGCAAATGGCCTGGGTCGACTTTTCGATGCCGACACCCGGCGGCAAAGTGTTGATGGCTGAACGCCTGGATAATCAGCGTCTACGCGACGGGCGTTTTTTCCAGGTCACGCCGGGCAGCCATGAATTGACGGTGCGCTTCGATTTCGAGATTTTCGGCGGCGGTCAGGGCATGGATACCGATCCGCAGGAACGCTTGTGTTACATGACCGTACCCTATGACCACTTCGAAGCCGGGCAACGCTACCGGCTCGAAGCACGGTCGCTGGCCTTCACGCCAAGCGCCCGGTTGATCAATCGTCAGGGGCAGATCGTTGCCGAAGAACGGCAGATCAACTGCGTGCCGTAAGCGTTATCAGGAGTCGTTCTTCTGATAGATGATCGCTTTGGTGCCGTTCTCGCACGAACCCACCACCATGGCGATATCGTGTTTGGCCGCCTCTTCCTTGCTGACAATTTCCAGCGTGTACGAAGGCACGGCTTTGGCCTGGATCTTGATCTCGATTTCTTTTCTCAGTTCTTCGCAGTCTTTCGGTGCCGCAACAACCGAAGTGGCCAATGCACTGCAGAGGATGGCCAAGCCAATACGTTTCATGAGTGAAGCTCCCTGAGGCAGCGCGCACGGGCGTGCGCTGAAGCTGCTGTCACGTATTCGACCATATTTTCGTGAAGCGAGTTCTGACTTTGCGCACAAGATGTACGCACGGTTTCTGATTCGCGGTGATGTTGAGATCGCTATCGCGAGCAGGCTCACTCCTACATTTGATCACCGGCGGACACAATTTCTGTGATCGACCGAAATCCCCTGTAGGAGTGAGCCTGCTCGCGAAAGCGTCAGACCTGCTGACGCAGAATCAGCTGACCAGCGTTGCTTCCAGGCTGATCTGCGCATTCAGTACTTTCGACACCGGGCACCCTTCCTTGGCCTTTTTGCTCAGCTCATCAAACTGCGCTTGGGTCGCCCCCGGGATTTTCGCCTTGAGAATCAGCTTCACCGCAGTGATCGCAAACCCGCCGTCCACCTGATCAAGGGTCACTTCAGCCTGAGTATCGATGCTGTCAGCCGTCAGGCCCGCATCGCCGAGAATCATCGAGAACGCCATGGAGAAACAACCGGCATGCGCAGCGCCGATCAGTTCTTCCGGGTTGGTGCCCTTGCCGCCCTCGAAGCGGGCCTTGAAGCCGTACGGTGCTTCTCTGAGGACACCGGTTTCGGTGGAGATCGAGCCGATGCCGGTTTTCAGATCGCCTGCCCAATGTGCGGATGCTTTCTTCACGATAGCCATGTCTGCCTCCTCAAGATCTGACGCGGAAACGCCGCGTCGTCGTGGTTTTTGCTTGCAAGGCTTCTGAGGATAGACGTCGGAACAAAGTTCAGCCCGTCTGAATCGTTGACTTTTTTAGTAGGAAATATCTTCGCTGCTATTGAAACTCGGGTATATGCCCTCATTGCATGAAACACGCTTATGGATTCGGCAGGATTTCGTTCGCTAAGAAAAACCTGCCGCCTCACTCGGAGACGCAGGTTTATGAAGCAACTGTCCGACGTAAAATTTTCCACCCTCGATCTGGTGCCAGTGCGCGAAAACGGCAGCCCGGCGCAAGCGCTGCGCAATTCGCTGGATCTGGCGCAGCACGTCGAGAAATTCGGCTACACAAGGTTTTGGGTGGCGGAACACCACAACATGGACGGCATCGCCAGCTCGGCGACGTCGGTATTGCTCGGCTATCTGGCGGGCGGTACGTCGACCATTCGCGTCGGCTCCGGCGGCGTAATGCTGCCCAACCATGCGCCGTTGGTGATCGCCGAGCAGTTCGGCACCCTGGAAAGTCTGTACCCGGGACGGATTGATCTGGGTCTGGGCCGTGCGCCTGGTTCCGATCAGATGACCGCGCGTGCGCTGCGCCGCGAGCGTTCAGGCAGCGCTGATGATTTCCCCGAGGACGTCGCCGAACTGGTGCGCTTCCTCGGCCCGCGCACCCCGGATCAACGGGTGATCGCGATGCCGGGCACGGGCACCAATGTGCCGATCTGGTTGCTCGGTTCCAGTCTGTTCAGTGCACAACTGGCCGGTGAACGCGGTTTGCCGTACGCCTTCGCCTCGCACTTCGCCCCGCGCTTCATGCACGAGGCGATCCGCGTTTATCGCAATCACTTCAAACCGTCGGCAGTGCTCGACAAGCCGTACGTGATGCTCGGTGTGCCATTGGTGGCCGCAGATACCGATGAGCAGGCGGATTATCTGGCGACGTCGGTGTACCAGCGCATTCTGGCGCTGATGCGCGGGCAAAGTCTGGTGCAGCGTCCGCCGGTGAAAACCATGGACGGCTTGTGGCTGCCGCATGAGCGTGAGGCGGTGGGTGATTTCCTTGGGCTGGCGATGGTGGGTGGCCCGCAGAAGATCCGCGCGAAGCTGGAAGTGCTGATTGAGCAGACGCAGGCGGATGAGCTGATTTTTACCAGCGATTTGTATGAGCATGCTGATCGCGTGCATTCGTACGAACTGCTGGCGCAAGTCATGAAGGGATAACGCGCGGACCCCTGTAGGAGCTGTCGAGTGAAACGAGGCTGCGATCTTTTGATCTAGGTTTTTAGAGCAAGATCAAAAGATCGCAGCGTGCCGCAGCTCCTACATGGGACACAAAAAAGCCGACGCATTCACGTCGGCTTTTGTATTTCACACGCAATCAACCGCGCTTGTAGACGATTTCCTTGGTACCACCTTCGCAGGTGCCAACAACTTTAGCGCCAGCATCTGCGCCCTTGTCGACAATCTCCAGCGAATACCCGGAAGCACCTTTGGCATCAATCTTCGCTGCGATCTCGCTTTTCAGCTCTTCACATGGCTTACCGGCAGCAAACGCACCACCCGCAAGGCTCAACAAACCTACCGCCAACATAAACTTCTTCATCGGTCGCACTCCCTGGTCGGATTGAAAGAGGCGGGCATCGGGTCATCCACCCGATGCGCTCACCCTATAGCGCTTTGCCATTCCTATGGCACTCGGCCAGCGCGCAAGTTCAGAAGACTAGACCAAACTCAGCTGCTGGCAATCTTGAAGCCGACTTTCAGCGTCACCTGAAAGTGCGCAGCCTTACCGTTTTCGATATGACCACGGGTTTCGGTGACTTCAAACCATTCCAGGTTGCGAATGGTCTTGTTGGCTTCGGCAATTGCGTTGTTGATAGCGTCTTCGATGCTAGTGGTCGACGAACCGACCAGCTCGACTTTCTTGTACGTGTGATGGTCACTCATAACGAACTCCTTGGCGTGTGGGATTGAGACTAGCAGTGAATCTGCACTGTTGATTTCGGCGGCGCTGAGCAGGCGAAGTTCAGATTTTCTGCACTTTCTCGAACCACCGAAGTCCCAACCAACACACGCCACTCATCACCAATGCAGGAGAGCCACCATGGCCAACACCTCTTTACGTAAAGCCTCGTTGCAAAGCATGGAAGCCGAGATCGAGAGTCTGCTCAAGTCGTTGGAAAGCCTGAAGGACGACGCTTCGGACGAGTCGCGCAAGACCCTCAAGGCGCTGAAAAGCAATGCCGAAAGCGCGCTGAAACACTCGCGCCACCTGCTCAGCGATGCCTATGAAGAAGTCAAAGTGAAAACCCGCGAAACCGGGATCGCCACCCGCGATTACGCGCAGGAACATCCGTGGACGACTGCCGGTGTCGCAGTCGGTGCAATCGGTCTGCTGGCCGCTTACTTGCTGTTCAAGCGCGGCGAGTGATCGCTCTGGCGCAGCTCGTTCTTGAGCCATTGCGCCAGTTGCCGAGCGCGTCCGTCTGCGGCGCGCTTGGGTAGCCACAACGCCAGTTGCGCCGGGGTTTCACTGAAGCCCCACGGCGCAACCAGGCGACCGGCCTTCAAATCTTCCGTCACCAGCGGCTCCGGCGCGATGGCCACGCCGAGACCAGCGACGGCTGCCTCCAGCAAATAATACAAATGCTCAAAACCTTGCCCGAGCTTCAGCGCTTTTGCGTCGAGGTCGCTTTGCTGTGCCCAGCTTGGCCACGCTTGTGGGCGCGAGGTGGTGTGCAGCAGCGGTTCATTGAGCAGGGCCGAGGCTGGCGCGGCTTGCAGGCGCTGATAGCCGCTGAACAGGGGGCTCATGACCGGGCCGATGCGTTCTGCGGCCAATTCGTAAACCTGCATATCTGCTGGCCACGGCGGTTCGGCGAACAGCAGCAAAGCATCCAGCCCCGGACGACGTGGATCGAGATCGCCTTCACCCGCCGACAGATGCAGGCGCAAATCCGGCAGATCAGCATTCAATCGCCCCAAGCGCGGAATAAACCAGCGCGCCAGCAAACTCCCAGAACAGCCGAGTACAAACGGCGCATCGGCGGTGCTCTGGGTTAACTCGGCGCAAACACTGCGCAGCCGATCAAAAGCCTCACCACTGGCATCACGCAAACGCATGCCGGCATCTGTGAGTTTCAAGCCGCGACCATCCTTGACGAACAGGCTGACACCCAAGTGTTCTTCGAGCACTTTGAGCTGACGACTGACCGCACCGTGAGTAACGTGTAGCTGCTCGGCAGCCTGACTGACACTGTTCAGACGGGCGGTCGCTTCAAACGCGCGCAGGGCGTTCAGCGGGGGAAGGTCGTGGCTCATGGTATCTGTTAGTTTTCCTGACAGGTTGTGGCGATCTTATCGGTTTTCAGCGTAGTAGGTCAGGGGTAGAGTGGTCGTCATTGTCTTATCACCCGAATTCACCTGGAGCGACTCATGACCCAGACTTCGAACACCTCTGATCTGCGTAATGGCCCGGACGATAACGGCCTGTTCGGCTCGTTCGGTGGCCGCTACGTGGCCGAAACCCTGATGCCGTTGATCCTCGATCTGGCCCGCGAATACGAAGCGGCCAAGGAAGATCCGGCATTCAAAGAAGAATTGGCCTACTTCCAGCGTGACTACGTCGGACGTCCGAGCCCCCTGTATTTCGCTGAGCGCCTGACCGAGTTCTGCGGTGGCGCGAAGATTTATCTCAAGCGCGAAGAGCTGAACCACACCGGCGCGCACAAGATCAACAACTGCATCGGCCAGATTCTGCTGGCGCGGCGCATGGGCAAGAAACGCATCATCGCTGAGACCGGCGCTGGCATGCACGGCGTGGCCACTGCCACCGTCGCCGCACGTTTCGGTCTGGATTGCGTGATCTACATGGGCACCACTGACATCGAACGTCAGCAGGCCAACGTCTTCCGCATGAAATTGCTGGGCGCTGAAGTGATTCCGGTTGTTGCCGGCACTGGCACCCTGAAAGACGCGATGAACGAAGCCTTGCGTGACTGGGTGACCAACGTCGACAACACCTTCTACCTGATCGGCACCGTGGCCGGCCCGCACCCTTATCCAGCAATGGTTCGCGACTTCCAGGCCGTGATCGGCAAGGAAACCCGCGATCAGTTGCAAGCGCAGGAAGGTCGTCTGCCGGACAGCCTGGTGGCGTGCATCGGTGGCGGTTCCAACGCGATGGGCTTGTTCCACCCGTTCCTCGACGACAAGAGCGTTGAGATCATCGGTGTTGAAGCCGCCGGTTACGGCATCGAAACCGGCAAGCACGCAGCGAGCCTTAATGGCGGCGTTCCGGGTGTGTTGCACGGCAACCGTACTTTCCTGCTGCAGGACGACGATGGCCAAATCATCGACGCCCACTCGATTTCCGCCGGTCTCGACTACCCGGGTATCGGCCCGGAACACGCGTGGTTGCATGACATCGGTCGCGTTCAGTACACCTCGGTGACCGACGACGAAGCGCTGGATGCGTTCCACAAATGCTGCCGCCTGGAAGGGATTATTCCTGCACTGGAAAGCGCCCACGCCTTGGCTGAAGTGTTCAAACGCGCACCGAAGCTGCCGAAGGATCACCTGATGGTGGTCAACCTGTCGGGCCGTGGCGACAAAGACATGCAGACCGTCATGCATCACATGGAACACTCTCAGCAAGAGCAGTCAAAGCAGGAGAAACACTGATGAGCCGCCTGCAAACCCGTTTTGCCGACCTCAAAGAACAGAACCGCGCCGCGCTGGTGACCTTCGTCACCGCCGGTGATCCGGACTACGACACTTCGCTGGCGATCCTCAAAGGTTTGCCGGGTGCCGGCGCCGACGTGATCGAGCTGGGCATGCCGTTCACCGATCCGATGGCCGATGGTCCGGCGATCCAGTTGGCGAACATCCGTGCCTTGGGCGCCAAGCAGAACCTGGTGAAAACCCTGCAAATGGTTCGCGAATTCCGCGAAGGCAACAGCGAAACGCCGCTGGTGCTGATGGGTTACTTCAACCCGATCCACATGTATGGCGTTGAGCGCTTCATCGCTGACGCGAAAGAGGCCGGCGTCGATGGCCTGATCGTGGTCGACATGCCGCCTGAGCACAATGCAGAACTCTGCGACCCGGCGCAGGCTGCCGGTCTGGACTTTATCCGTCTGACCACGCCGACCACCGACGATGCGCGTCTGCCGCGAGTGCTCAATGGCAGTTCCGGTTTCGTTTACTACGTGTCGGTCGCCGGTGTGACCGGTGCTGGCGCTGCAACGCTGGAACACGTCGAAGAGGCGGTAACCCGTCTGCGTCGTCACACCGATCTGCCAATCAGCATCGGTTTCGGCATCCGCACGCCGGAGCAAGCGGCTGCCATCGCGCGTCTGGCTGACGGTGTGGTGGTGGGTTCGGCATTGATTGATCACATCGCCAACGCGACCACTCCTGCACAAGCCATCGACGGTGTGTTAGGCCTGTGCTCGGCGCTGTCCGAAGGCGTGCGTAAGGCTCGCGTCAGCTGAAGGTAAAGTTCCTGATACAGAGGAATTAGCACCTCAAAGCGCAGACTAATCCAGCAAGACCGAGGGCTTCAGAACATCGTTCTGCAGCCCTTTTTGCTGTATGTGCCGTGAGGAAAGACCCGATGAAAATGCCGAAACGTCTGATAGCCGGACTGGGCGTACTGATGATCAGCGCAACGCCGCTGCTGGCCAGCGCCGATCAGCGCGACGATCACGACCACGGCGGCCCGTCGCAGGGCCATTACGACAACCATGGTGATGATCATCGCGACGATCACCGTGGCCCGCAGAACGATCACCGTGGCGGCCCGCCACCGCACGACTTTGGCCCGGTGCGCCAGACCATTCGTGACAATCATGGCTACTTTGTACGCGGTGCACCGCCGCCTCCGGGGATTCATCTGGAGCGTGGCCGGCCGCTGCCGCACGGCTATTACGGCGAGCGTCTGGACAGTCGCGCGTTGGGTCGCTTGCCGGTGTATCCGGGCTACGAATGGCGCCGGACTGGCGGCGATATCGTGCTGATCGCGGTGGGCACCGGGATCGTTTACGAAATCCTCGATGGCGTGCTGTATTAATCGTTAGTCAGTCAAAAGATCGCAGCCTGCGGCAGCTCCTACAGGGATATCCACAAATCCTTGTAGGAGCTGCCGCAGGCTGCGATCTTTTGCTTTCAAGGCAATTCAAGTCCACCAGAGGCCTTGTGCAATTTGCGCAGATGCGCGCCAATCTGCTTCACATTCTCCTCACTCGCGGCAATCTCGGCAGCGCGCTTCGGCTCCAGCAACTTGCGCACTTCCGCATCCAGATCACCCGACAGCACCAGCAACTTCTTCTGCCGCTGGCTGCTTTCATCTTCCAGTCGCTTGAACTCGCTCGGTTGCGGCAGTCCGTAACCCCGGCTATCGAGCAATTCTGCCGGACGGCTGAGGAAGCCACTATTAGCGAGGATTTCCTGCAGCGTCGCGTTGGCCTTGTCCATACCGCCATTTTCAAGCTCGCGCGCGCCGAGGTAGCGTTGCTTGACCTCATCCTGCGCCAACAACAACTGACGTCGATAACTCGCCTGCTCCAGCAATAACAACGCCGCGCTGGTGCGCAGATCCGCACGCTCGAACCACTCGCGGCGTTCTTCGGCGGTAAGCGACAGCCATTCCTCAACGGTGGTCTGTTTGATCGGCAGCTGCTTCTTCAACACATCAAACATCGCCTGATAGCGATCGCGGAACGAGTCGAAACGATAACCCAGACGCAGTGCTTCTTTCGGATCATCCAACACGCTGGTATCGGCCAACCCGCGGCCCTTCATCACTTCCAGCAAGCCGTTGGGCATGATGCTGTCCAGACCGACGAACTGGCTGTTATCACTGCCGCTGCGCAACAGTTTCAAACCTTCCACCGCGCAGTTGTTGGAGAGGAAAAAGTAGTTGCCGTCGTAGCTCCAATGCATCTCGGCAGCGTGTTCGACCACGCCTTCGATCTCTTCCCGTGACAGGTTGATCGGCACGGAGGCGAGGCTGCGCAATTCGGTCTTGGTGTATTCGTCGATCACCTGTGCGAGCGGCAGCACAAACAGTCGCGAAGGGTATTTGCCGACCAGTCCGTCCCAACTCGATAGCTGCACATCGCCGACAAAGGCGCGGTAGGACAACACCAGATGCTGATCGAGATCGAGTCGGCAATCCGGCCCACGCGGACGGCCCGGCGCGCAGATTACCAAGCGCAACATGCTGTGGCCCCAGCGGCTGACCCAGTTCTGATTGGCTTCTGCGAGCAAGTAATCAACCGCGTAAACCCGCTCCGGATCGACGTGCCCCAGTGGCTGCTTGGCGAAGTCGTTACCGGCGTTCAAAAACGCGAAGGTCTTGCTGCAAGTGTCTTTGGCCGGTGGCGCCCAGCCGAAATGTTGCTGGTAATAGCGGTACAGCGCGGGGCGACGGCAGGCGTAGCTCGGGTCGAGGAGGAAGTACTCCATGTTGACCGCAACGAACTCTTTCGGGCTGGAAATCTCGTAGAGATCGGGGCTGCGGGCGATCTGCCGATTGTGCTGCTCACGCTCACCGCGACGGCCGACGTATTGCTGCCAACCGGCGAGGTCGAGCAGGCGCGGATCATCGCTGAGGGTAAAGCGACGGCCGTTCTGGCCACGGCATTCATCTGGGATGCCTATCAGCCCGGCGCTGTTGAAGCGGCGGGTGCAAAGCTGGATCAGCGTGCGCTCGGCGTCCGGCCACAAGCGGGCGCGGTCATAAATGTGGGTAATTTCGTGCAGCACCGTGGCGAGCAATTCCTGGCGCACAGTGCCGTGGGGGCGATTGGTTTTTTCTTTCGCGGCGCTGCCATCGGTGAGGCCGGCGAGCAGTTTGCGGTTCAGATCGAGTTCGGCAACCAGCGTCGCCTGGCCGTAGGCATTGGAAGGCATGTCGTCGGTCCAGCCGACATCGATGCGCCGATCCAGCCGCTCGATAAAGCTCGGCGGCAGTTTTTGCATCGCCTCATCGATCAGCGCCTGGCTGGCCTGTTGTTGGGCGGGGCTCAGACCGTCGGTCTTGAGCCGCAATTGCAGGCCGGCGTGGGCGCTGTTGCCAAGTAGCAACAACGCGCCGGCCAGCAGCCAGGCGCCGAGTGACTTCACAGTGCGAGGATGGCTTCGGCGAGTACCTGATCACTGGCGTCGCGGGCTTCCGGGACGCGCGTGCGCAAAGTGTTGAGGGCGGCTTCAAGGTGCGCGCCACGGATATCACCGTTGGTGGCGACGAAACTGGCGGCGTCATCGTGCGCTTCGCGGATGATTTTCGAGTCGCGGATCGAGGTGGTGGTGTCGGAGGTGAAATCGATGGTGCGCTGGGAGGCACGAACGATGATGTTACTGGTGGCTACCAGGGTGTGCGCCTGGGCCACGTCGGCCAACAAAAACAGGCCAAGGGCGGCAGCAATCAGCGGGCTACGCATGGAACGACTCCGGAGGGACAGGTTAACTAAGGGCTGGGTTAACTATTGGACGAGAATTGCTTCTGCCAGTTCAAGGTCAGAGACATGAAGTTTCGGCCGTTTTTTACGCAGGTAATTCAGCGCGGATTCCAGCTGCGCCCCGCGCAATTGGCCGTCACTGGCCACGAACGCTGCCGCGTCATCGTGAGCGGCGAACAGCAGTTTACGGTCGAAAGGCGCGGAAGACACCATGCTGGTGGCGTAACCACTGACGACAATGCCTTGCGTCGACGCATTGAAAGCATCATAGGCATCGACCGACGTCGCCCAACAGGCGCTCAGCAATACGGAAGGGATCAGCAGATTTGGAAGAAAACGCATCGGACTCGGTAACTGTTAGCGAGCCGCAAGGCTAGCGCAATGCCCGGGCCAGAGCCAGTCTCGAAACATCGGGACACGGCTGGCGTGTCCCGCAATGCTCGAATCGCTTAGATAGTCAGAATGGCCTGAGCCAGCTCTGCGTCGGTCGCGTTCAGTTGTGGAGCCTGGTGGCGGATGTGATCCAGCGCGCTTTCCAGTTTCACGCCACGGATATCGCCTTGGGTAGCGACGAAGCTGGCCGCGTCATCACGGGCAGCGAGGACGATTTTGTCGTCACGGAACGACGAGGTCACATCGGAAGTGGCGTCGGACGAAGATTTCAGCGCACCGACGACGGCGTCAGTGGTAACGATGAAACTGGTGGCGCTGGCGTTGGCAGCAACGGCCAGAAGGGCAGCAGCGCTGAGCAGGCGAAGACGGGACATGATGTAACTCCTGTGAATAAAACCGTATTGAGAGGTGGCTCGGTATCTGAGGAGTCAGACGCCTGTTGCGCATCATTCGCCACGTTCTGTGTGGATATTAGGCGCAGATGCGTTCGCCAAACCAGCATCCAGACGAAAAACCTGTAGGAGCTGCCGAAGGCTGCGATCTTTTGCTTTGGATTTTCAAGATCAAAAAGATCGCAGCCTTCGGCAGCTCCTACAATTGTACTGGTTGGTATTCAACGTATCTGAACTGTACTGGTTTGGGTTTTTCAGGGGCTGAAACGACAAAACCCGTCGTGGTTTCCCACGACGGGTTTCGTTTGTGCAATTCGGGTTGCTGGCGGTGGGTCTAACGACCAGAGCCAGCGACGCTGCTTAGCGCCAGAATGGCTTGCTCAGCTCTTCGTAGCGTTGAGCTTCGCTGATACCGGCGTCTGCCAGCAAACGCGAATCCAGACGGGCCAATTGGTGGCGGCTGGAGATGCGGCGCTGCCACAACATCAGGTTGGCGAGAACGCGCAGAGGCATGGAAGCCTGGTTTTTTGCAGCTTTGTCTTCGAAGAACAGTTCGGAACTGAGTGTACGTTCCATGGTTGACATCCTTCCGCTTGTGGCGGGATCAGGTAGTGGTTTGACTGGTGCCCATGATCCTCTCGTTTGCCTAGTCTCTCTAGATACAGTTCAACTGTATTGTGAGTGACCAGTTAACTGTTTATAGGCGGTGTACGGGTCGAAATAGAGCAAACTGTACCTGTCCGCACTTAAGTAGTGCGTTTTTGCTCAATTCGTCAGGAAAGGTAGGCAAATGCTGTAGGAAATGACCAGTACAGCAGTACAGTTTTTGTCAGGCGGGAGGCTTGCGAGAGTCCGCTGACACAAACTGTGTTTGCATCAGCGGTTTATCTGTGTGAATTACACGGCGAGCATGCGTCCGGTTTCTTCCAGATTCATATGCCAGCTCAACGCTTCACGCAGGATGTGCGGGGTGTGGCCACCGATTGCACAGGCCGCCGTGAAGTAATCGTTGAGCGCCTGGCGGAAGTCCGGGTGCACACAGTTATCAATGATGACCCGCGCACGCTCCCGTGGCGCCAGGCCGCGCAGGTCGGCCAGGCCGACTTCGGTCACCAGAATGTCGACGTCGTGCTCGGTGTGGTCAACGTGGCTGACCATCGGCACCACGCTGGAAATCGCGCCGCCCTTGGCGATCGACTTGGTCACGAACACCGCCAGATGCGCATTGCGCGCGAAGTCGCCCGAACCGCCAATGCCGTTCATCATCCGCGTACCGCAGACGTGGGTGGAATTGACGTTGCCGTAGATATCGAACTCCAGCGCCGTGTTGATGCCGATGATGCCTAGGCGGCGCACCACTTCCGGGTGGTTGGAGATCTCCTGCGGACGCAGCACCAGTTTGTCTTTGTACTTCTCGAGATTGCCGAACACGTCGCTGTTGCGTCGCTCCGACAAGGTGATCGAACTGCCCGAAGCAAAGCTCAGCTTGCCGGCATCGATCAGATCGAAGGTCGAATCCTGCAACACTTCGGAGTACATGGTCAGGTCTTCGAACGGCGAATCGATCAGGCCACACATCACCGCGTTGGCAATGTTGCCGATGCCGGCCTGCAACGGGCCGAGCTTGTTGGTCATGCGCCCGGCGTCGACTTCCTGCTTGAAGAAGGTGATCAGGTGCTCGGCGATGGCGTTGGTATCGACGTCCGGCGTTGACACGGTGGACGGCGAATCCGACTGCTGGGTAATAACGATGGCGACAATCTTCTCCGGCGGAATCGGAATCGCCGTGCTGCCGATGCGGTCGTCGACTTTTACCAGCGGGATCGGCGTGCGCGTCGGGCGATACGTGGGGATATAGATGTCGTGCAGGCCTTCGAGATTGGCGTTGTGCGCCAGGTTGATCTCGACGATCACCTGTTTGGCGAAAATCGCGAAGCTCGCCGAGTTGCCCACCGAAGTGGTCGGCACGATGTGGCCCTGTTCGGTGATGGCCACGGCTTCGATGACCGCGATGTCCGGCAGCTTCAATTGTTGGTTGCGCAATTGCTCGACGGTTTCCGACAGATGCTGGTCGATGAACATCACCTGGCCGGCGTTGATCGCCTTGCGCAGGGTGCTGTCGACCTGGAACGGCATGCGCCGCGACAGTACGCCGGCCTCGGTCAGTTGCTTGTCGAGGTCGTTGCCCAGGCTGGCGCCGGTCATCAGGCTGATCTTCAGCGGCGTGACCTTGGCGCGCTCGGCCAATGCGTGAGGGACGGCTTTGGCTTCGCCGGCGCGGGTGAAGCCGCTCATGCCAACGGTCATGCCGTCCTCAATCAGAGCGGCTGCGTCGGCGGCGCTCATCACTTTGTCCAACAACGAAGGCAGGCGAATACGGTCACGGTACATGGATTATTATCTCGGGAAGCGAGTAGCAGGATGCGCAGTCTAGTGAATTTGACGGGCGCCTGTCCCGCTACCAAGGTCGCAAAAGAGGCGTCTATTCAGCGGGTTTCAAGTAAAACACCGTTACTGGATCTGCAACAACGCGGCAAATTGTCCGACTGTTTGCACAAACAAAAACGCCCCGACAAGTCGGGGCGTTCGGTGTTGCGGCGGGGAATTATTCGACCGCTTTAACCATGTCTTCGATGACTTTCTTCGCGTCGCCGAACACCATCATGGTCTTGTCCAGATAGAACAGTTCGTTGTCCAGGCCGGCATAGCCGCTGGCCATCGAGCGCTTGTTGACGATGATGGTC